>Ga0075026_100001129_pt1 | contig 11257 bp, 10 predicted proteins | sample Str012_2_FD_71392 | JGI IMG/M metagenome (GOLD analysis project Ga0075026, IMG submission 71392) | Freshwater sediment microbial communities in response to fracking from Pennsylvania, USA - Straight Creek_MetaG_SC_2012 | ecosystem: Environmental > Aquatic > Freshwater > Creek > Sediment...
CTCGACGTCCTGGTGAACAACGCGGGGCTGATGGCCACCGGGTTCGAACACACCGCGCAGGGCTTCGAGATGCAGTTCGGGGTGAACCATCTCGCGCCGTTCGCGCTCACCGGCGCGCTGCTGGACCGGTTGCTCGCCACGCCGCAGTCCCGCGTCGTCGCCATCAGCAGCACGGGTCACCGCCCCGGCCGCATCCACTTCGACGATCTGCAGTGGGATCGGCGCTACTCGAAGTGGCAGGCGTACTTCCAGAGCAAGCTCGCCAACCTCCTGTTCACGTTCGAGCTGCAACGCCGACTCGCGGCGATCGATGCGACCACCATCGCGGTGGCCGCGCATCCTGGTGGCTCGCACACGAACCTCGGGCACGACAGCCCCGGGCTCATCGGCTCGCTCAACCGCGTCGCCCAACCGGTGGTGAAGGTCCTGATGCAGAGCGCGGCGATGGGGGCGCTCCCCACCGAGCGGGCCTCGACCGATCCGGACGTGGCCGGTGGGCAGTACTACGGACCGGACGGGTTGGGTGAGCAGCGCGGCCATCCGAAGCTCGTCGGCTGTACCCAGCGCGCGCGGGACGAGGCCACCGCCGCGCGGCTCTGGTCGGTGTCCGAGGAACTCACCGGAGTGCACTACGGCGCGCTCGATCACCCGGGGCGATGAGCGACGAGGTCCCCGTCGTCGATCTCGACGCGCTCGCGGCGTGGATGGACGGCGAGGGACTCGGTGCAGGTCCACTCGAGTCCGTGGCGCCAATCGAGGGCGGAACGCAGAACATCTTGTTGCGCTTCACCCGCGCGGGTCGCGAGTACGTGTTCCGGCGGCCGCCGCCCCACAAGCGCGCGAACAGCGATGAGGTCATGCGCCGCGAGGCACGCGTGCTCGCCGCACTGGCGGAGAGCGATGTCCCCCACCCGGAGCTGATCGCCGCGTGTGACGACATCGAGACGCTCGGCGCGGTCTTCTACCTGATGGAGCCGGTCGTCGGCTTCAACGCGACCCTCGGGCTGCCCGAGCCGCACGCTTCGGACCCGGCGGTGCAGCGCCGGATGGGCTTCACCATGGCCGACGCGCTCCTCGCCCTCGCCCGCATCGACCCGGACGCACGTGGGATCGGTGATCTCGGGCGGTTCGAGGGATGGGCCGAACGGCAAGTGGGTCGGTGGCGCAAGCAACTCGACGGCTACTCGGAGCTGGCGGGCTATCCCGGGCCCGACATTCCCGGGGTGGATGCGGTGGGCGCCTGGCTGGGTGCGCATCGCCCGGCCCATCCGGAGCGCGGGTTGATCCACGGTGACTTCCACTACGCCAACGTGATGATCCGGCCGGACTCGGGCGACCTCGCGGCCGTCGTCGACTGGGAACTGGCCACCATCGGCGATCCGCTGCTCGACCTCGGTCATCTCCTCGCGACCTGGCCGATCCGTGACGGGATCCCGACCGCGATCGGCGTCGATGCGCCGCACCTGCCGCGCACCGACGAGATCGTCGACTACTACGCGGCCCGCACCGACCGCGACCTCTCCGATTTCCTCTGGTACCGGGTGCTCGCGTGCTATCGCCTGGGTCTGATCCTCGAGGGCACTCACGCCCGGGCGTGTGCGGGCCTCGCCCCCGTCGAGGTGGGCGACCGCCTGCACTTCATGACCGTGATGCTCCTCCAGCAGGCCGAGGAGCTGATTGCCGAGGGTCGCTGAGGTCGCGCGCAGGGTGAGGTCCGGGTTGACGGGAGGCGGTTCCATCGCCCAGAGTCTGAATCCGGACAGATCGGTCCCGGGGGTGGAGGCGGTTCCCATGCACGCAGTACGGCGCTACGCACTGACGTTCCTCGTGGCGGTGACGGCGATGAGCGCCATCGGCGCCGGCACGGCGGCCGCGGCGGGCGCGACACGCGTCGAGCGCGCCGCCGGCGCGCTGAGTGCCAGCTCGACCCCGGTGGCCCGACCGACCGTGACCGGTCCGATCCAGCCCGCGGCGGATGCGGTCGTCCTCCAGGCCGACCTGAGCAAGATGCCGCAGTACGGCTACGTGCAGGACGAGTACTTCTATGGCGGAACCGCCACTGCCTACGCCCCGACCCGTCCGCTGGGGAACGACGGGAAGTGGTCGGTGGCGCCGGCCTCGACCGCGCCGTACCAGACCCGCATGCTCATTCGGCGGCCGTCGGACCCGTCCAAGTTCAACGGCACGGTCGTCGTCGAGTGGTTGAACGTGACCGCCGGCTTCGATACGTCACCCGATTGGCAGTACGGGCGGGTCGAGCTCATGCGCCGCGGCTTCATCTGGGTCGGGATCTCCGCGCAGTTCGTCGGCGTCGAGGGACCGGGCGCGGGGTTGAAGACCCTCCTGCCCAGCCGCTACGGCACCCTTGCGCACCCGGGCGACATCTACTCGTACGACATCTACTCGCAGGCGGCGCGCGCACTCACGCGGCCCCGCGGCGCCCGCCCGCTGGCGGGCTACGACGTCAACCACCTCATGGCCGACGGCGAGTCGCAGTCTGCGGCGCGCATGACCACCTACGTGAACGCGGTCGCACCGGTCGCGCACGTCTACGACGCGTACCTGATCCACAGCCGATCGGCCGGCGCCACGCCGCTCGCACTCACGGGCGATGGCGCGACCATGCCCAACCCGACCTTCATCCGCACCGACCTCTTGGCCCCCACGTTGATCGTCGAGTCCGAGACGGACGTGCCGCGGTACGCACCGGCGCGACAACCGGATTCGGCGACGGTCGCGGAGTGGGAGATCGCCGGGACCGCACACGCCGACCTGTACATGCTCGGCGCCGACTCGGTGAGCTTTCTCGGCTGCACCTTGCCGGTGAACTCGGGCCCGCACCACTTCGTCTTCCACACCGCGCTGCGCGATCTCTGGAGGTGGATGCGCCGCCCGGATCGAACTCCGCCGCACAGTCCCCGCATCGAGCTCGATGCCACGAACGGCATCGTGCGTGACCAGTACGGCAACGCCCAGGGCGGGATCCGGACTCCGCAACTCGATGTGCCCGCGGCGACGTTCTCGGGGTTCGGCAACAGCCCGGGCCTGTGCACGTTGTTCGGCACGACGAGCGCGTTCACCACCGACCGACTGATCTCGATCTACGGGGACCGCTTCCACTACGTGGCCGGGTATCTCGTGGCCGAGGCCCGCGCGCTCAAGTCGAAGTTCATCCTCTGGGACGACATGAGCACCGTGCTCGAGGAATCGTTCGCGACGCCGATCCCCTAGTTCGCGGTCCACAGGGCGATGAAGCGTTCGAGCGACGCGGTCGCCGCCGCGAGTTCGCCGGTGACGAGCACGTCGATGAGCAACCCGCGCGTCACGGCGATGCCGAGGCGGATGTCGACCGGGTTGAACTCCATGCCGATCTGTTCGACGACCGAAGCCGAGGTGTCGAGCCACGGCGTGGTCAACCCGGCAGTCGCGGGCTGCTGCGACTGGAACGCGACCGTCTCGAAGAACAAGCGCGCGAACGGGAGCACATCCGGGCGGGTCACCTGCCGCCACAGTTCCCGCACCAACGTGGCCGGGTCGTGGTGGTCGAGCGCGAGGTCGGCGAGGACCGCGCGTTGATCGGACTCGACGCGCGCCACGATCGCCGCCACCAACTCGGCCCGACTGCCGAAGTGGTAGAGCAGCATCCGGTGGCTCGACCCGATGGCGGTGGCGATCTCGCGCAGGCTGCGGTCGGTGATGCCCGCGGCGAGCACTTCGGCCATCACCCGGTCGAGCAGGTCGTGGCGGGCGTCACTCATGGACCGACACTCTAGCCCTGGTCTGTACCAGATGGTACACTGACCCCATGCGAATCGAACACACCACCGAGATCGGCGCGGCACCGGAGACGCTGTGGCGTCTCACCACCGAGGTCGGACGCTGGCCGGACCTCATGCCCGCCTTCACCACGGTCGAACGCCTGGAGTCGGGACCACTGCACGTCGGGGCGACGGCCCGGATCAAGCAGCCCGGCCAGCCGCCGCGCACCTGGACGGTCACCGAGTACGACGAGCCGAAGCGGTTCGTCTGGGAGACCCGCGGTGTCGGGCTGCACATGGTCGCGACCCACGACATCGAACCGATCGCGGGCGGGTGCCGCAATCGCCTCGGCATCGAGCTCAGTGGCCCGATGGGTGCCGTGTTCGGTCGGCTCGTCGGCCGGCGGATCGCCGCGACGATCGCGGCCGAGAACGCGATCTTCACCACCGAGGCCGAGCGCGACTGAGCGCCGCGACCTCGGCGGCGCGGATCGCCGCTCTCGGTGGTGTCATGCCGGTCGCTACGATGCCGCCCGCGTGACCACTCCTCCCGCTCGTCACGAATCCCCATGAACGTCGTCGTGGTAGGTGGCGGCGTCGGCGGCTGCACCGTCGGTCTGGCGCTGGCGCGTCGCGGTCACCAGGTCCGCATCCTCGAGGCCGACCCGCTGCCGGACGAGTCGACGCCGACCGCCGCGTTCGCCACCTCGCGCCCCGGCGCCCCGCAGGCGCACCAGACCCACGGATTTCTCGCGCGCATCGTCCGCGAGCTGCGCGCCCACGCGCCGGACGTGCTCGAGGATCTCCTCGCGGCCGGGTGTTTCACGCTGCCGACCACGGCGGACCTCGGTCCCGCGCAACCGGGCGACGAAGATCTCTCGGTCCTCATCGTTCGCCGCACCACGTTCGAGTGGGTGCTACGGCACGCGGCGCTGCGCGAGCCGGCGGTCGAGTTCATCACCGGTGTGGCCGTCGGGGTGGACTTCGCCGATACCCCGGTCGCACTTCCCACCGTCGTGGGGGTCCGCGTCGACGACGGCAGGGTGCTCGATGCCGACCTCGTGGTCGTCGCCACCGGCCGGCGCAGCGCCGTGCCGGCATGGCTGGCCGCGGGTGGGGTCGAGATCCCCGAGACCGTTCACGCCAGCGGACTGATGTACGTGACCCGGTGGTATCACCGCGATCCGGAGCGCGCCGGGGAGTTGGATCCCAAGCTGGGCGGCGACCTCGGGTTCGTGAAGTACCTCGCGGTGCCGGGTGACGCCGACACGTTGTCGATCACCTTGGCGATTCGCCCGGACGATTCCGAACTGCGCGCCGCGTTGCTCGACCCCGCCGGTTTCGACGCCGCGTGCCGGTTGCTCCCCGGGCCGGATCAGTTCTTCCGTGGTGACGCGCTCACGGCGATCAGCGACGTGCTGCCGATGGGTGGTCTGCTCAATCGCCGACGCGACTTCACGACGGCCGACGGAGAACCACGGGTGCTCGGCTTCCACGCAATCGGCGACGCGCACACGTGTACGAACCCGCTCTACGGCCGCGGGTGTTCCCTCGCGTTGGTGCAGGCCTTCGCGGTGGCCGATGCGGTCGCGGCGCATCCCGACGACGCCGCGGCACGAACGCGCGCGTACGAAGCGGTTTCGACGCGAGAGGTCCTCCCCTCGTTCGACTTCGCGGTGCGGATGGATCAGCTGGGCGCCGACCCGGCCGGTCGCGGTCTCGCCGGTGCGGGTGAGGATCCGACGGTGAAGGGTCTGGCCGCGGTGTTCGCCGCCGCGGCGACCGACCCGATCCTCGGACGCGGCGTGCTCCGGATCTGGAATCTCGTCGCCACCTTCGAGGACCTCATGGCCGATCCGGCGTTCATGGCGCGTGCACTCGAGGTCATGGGCGATCCCGACGCATACCCGGCTCCGGTCGCGCTCGGTCCGCGCCGATCGGATGTCTTGGCCGCGCTCCGCGTCACCGTCGGCGACGGGACCCGCGACGAGGTGGAGTGCGAAGGGGCGCCGGGGTGAGCAACGTGCGCACGGTGGCCGGGGTCGGTGGCGTCGAACTCTCGGTGACCGACGTCGGATCGGGTCCGATCGTCCTGCTCGTCCACGGGTTCCCCGAGCTGGCCTACTCGTGGCGCCACCAGATCCCGGCGCTCGCGGCGGCGGGGTACCGGGTGCTGGTGCCCGACATGCGCGGGTACGGCGCGTCGGGTCGACCCGCGCCGGTCACCGACTACGACATCGAACATCTCACCGGCGACCTCGCCGCGATCCTCGACGACGTGGGGGTCGACCGGGCCGCGATCGTCGGTCACGACTTCGGTGCGATCGTCGCCTGGAACTTCGCGGTCCTGCGCGCGGAGCGCACAGGCGCGGTCGTCGGCCTGAGCGTGCCGAACGTGCCACGCCCGCCCACACCACCCATCGTGATGCTGCGCCAACTCTTCGCCGACAACTTCTTCTACATGGTGTATTTCCAGGAGCCGGGCGTCGCCGACGCCGACCTCGGGCGCGACCCGGCGGTCACGATGCGCCGACTCCTGAGTGCTCGGCTCGCCGTCGACTCGATGCCCGACCCCGCGACCTTCGCGGCCGACGGACGCGGGTTCGTGGACCGCATCCCCGAGTCCGAGGGGCTACCGGCCTGGCTGTCCGAGGACGAACTCGCGGTCTACGTCGACGCGTTCACGCGTACGGGCTACACCGGTCCGATCAACTGGTATCGCAACCTGGACCGGAACTGGGAGCTCACCGCCGACCGCGCCGGGGTGCACGTCACCGCGCCGTCGTTGTTCATCGGCGGGGCGCAGGACCCGGTCCTGATGATGACGCCGCCGGGAGTGGCCCACGGATCGCTCGACGATCACCGGGGCGACGTCATCGTTCCCGACGCGGGCCACTGGGTCCAACAGGAGCAACCGGCGGCGGTCAACGAGACGCTGCTCGGCTTCCTCGATTCCCTCGACCTCCCCGGGAGGACATGATGCGAGCTGCGGCCTTGCTCGACGGTCGGATCCATTTGCGGGAGGACCTCCCCGAACCCGTGCCGCAGTTCGGTCAGGCGCGCGTCAAGGTCCGCGCCTGTGGGATCTGCGGTTCGGATCTGCACTTCGCCCGCCACGGCGCGGAGATGCTGACGCTGACCGACGAGATCGAAGGCCTTCCGGATCTCGGCGCGCCGCCGGTGGATCTCGCGCACGACGTCTTCATGGGTCACGAGTTCTCGGCCGAGGTCCTCGAACTCGGACCCGAGACCGATGGCCCCGCTCCCGGCGCGATCGTCACGTCGATCCCGGTGCTGCTCACCGCGACGGGCATTCGGCCAATCGTGTACTCCAACGACGTGGCCGGTGGCTACGGGGACGAGATGCTGCTTTCGGCGCCCCTGTTGCTCCCGGTGCCGAACGGTCTCGACCCCGCGCACGCGGCCCTCACCGAACCGATGGCGGTCGGCCTGCACGCCGTCAATCGTTCCGAGATCACGGTGCGCGCCGGTGCCTTGGTGTTGGGCTGCGGCCCGGTCGGGCTCGCGGTGATCGCGGCACTGCGCCTGCGCGGTGTCGAGCACGTCGTCGCGGCCGACTACTCCGCCGGTCGGCGCGCGATCGCCACTGCGATGGGTGCCCACGAGGTCGTCGACCCGGCCGCCGAGGACGCGTTCGCCGCCTGGCGCCGGACCGGAGCGAGTCGGGAGCTGGTGGTCTTCGAAGCCATCGGTGTGCCCGGCGTCATCGACACCATCGCCCGCCAGGCGCCGCCCCGCACCCGCGTGGTCGTGGTCGGGGTCTGCATGCAACCGGACACCGTGCACCCGTTCTTCGGGATCAGCAAGGAGCTGTCGATCCAGTTCGTCCTCGCCTATGACCCGCTCGAGTTCGCGGCCATGCTCGGACACCTCGCCGAAGGCGACATCGACGTCACGCCGATGATCACGGGGGAAGTCGGACTCGATCGGGTCGACTGGGCGTTCACCGCGCTCGCCGATCCCGACGAACATTGCAAGATCCTCGTCGTGCCCTGATCACCGACCGGGTCACGTGCAACGCCGGCGCGGGCGGCGAGACTGCAGCGAATGAAGCACTATGACCTCATCGTCGTCGGCGGCGGGAGTGGCAACTCGGTCTTCGGCCACGAGCACGCGACTTGGAAGAACGCCATCGTCGAGGAGGACCGTCTCGGCGGGACGTGCCTGAACCGCGGCTGCATCCCGTCGAAGATCTTCGTCCTCACCGCCGATCACGCCCGGGTCATCCGGGACGCCGGGCGGTGGGACCTCACCGCCACGTACGGAGGCGTCGACTGGCCGGCGCTTCGGGATCGGGTCTTCGCACGGATCGACCCGGCCCACGAGAGCGGCGTGCGCTACCGCGAGCAACAAGGCGTCGACGTCTACTCGTCGCGCGCGCGGTTCGTCGCGCCCAAGGTGCTCGAGGTCCAGGGCCAGCAGATCACCGCGCGCCATGTCGTGATCGCGATCGGGACGCGCCCCATGGTGCCGGAGATTCCGGGACTCGCGGAGGTCTCCCACCACACGTCGGACTCGGTCATGCGCCTCGACGCGCTCCCCCGGTCGCTGGTGATCATCGGCGGTGGCTTCATCGCCGTCGAGATGGGTCATGTGTTCTCCGCCCTCGGGACCGTCGTGACGATCCTGCAGCGCGGCCCGCGCCTGCTCATGGCGGAGGATCACGACATCAGCGACGGGTTCACGCGCCAGTTCTCCACGCACACGCGAGTGGAGACCGGTGTCTCGGTGACCGCGGCACGGCGGAGCGATCCCCACGACATCGAAGCCGGCGCGGTCGTCACCTACGTGCGTGACGGTGTGGAACGTGAAGTCGCGGCGGAGACGATCCTCGTCGCGACCGGAAGGGTGTCGAACGCGGACCGCATCGATGCCGTGGCGGGCGGTCTCCGACTCGACGAACGGGATCGCATCGTCGTCGATGAGCACTTCCGCACGGGGGTGGACGGGGTCTGGGCGTTCGGCGACGTCGCCAACGACTTCCAGCTCAAGCACATGGCGAACGCCGAGGCCCGCGTCGTCCGCCACAACATCTCCCATCCCGACGATCTCCGCACCCTCGGCCACGACCGCGCCCCGCACGCCGTGTTCTCCGACCCGCAGGTCGCCGCGTACGGACTGACCGAACGCGCCGCCCGCGCCACCGGCCGCACCGTGCTGGTGGCGCGCCGCTTCTATTCGGACACCGCGTACGGCTGGGCGCTGGAGGACACCTCCGGCTTCATCAAGGTCATCGCCGACGCCGACGACCGCACCATCCTCGGTGCCCATGCGATGGGACCTCACGCCGCGATCCTCCTCCAGCCGTTGGTGCAGGCGATGACCTTCGGTCAGACCGTCGACCAGCTCGCCCACGACGTCATCTACATCCACCCGGCGTTGAGCGAGCTGGTGGAACAGGTGCTGCTCGAGCTCTGAGCCGGACGGGCCCCGGCACGCAAGGGTCAAGGTGACCCCCGGCACTGCCGAGGAAGCTGCATCTGCCCGTGGGGCGGCCTCGGAAGGATGACGACCATGCTGGCAGCAATCACGGTGATCACGAAATCCCACTCGTACGTGAACTACCCGGCGTTCGCGGTGCTGTTCATGATCCTCATCGGGCCCTTCGTCGGCGCAGCGATCGGCCACTCCCGCGGCCGCACGCTCCTCGGGACGTTCCTCGGATTCTTCGGCATCATCGGCTGGATCATCGTCGGGGTCCTGCCCCGCACCGCCAAGGCCGAGGAGCACCGTCAGGCCAAGTTGGCCTCGCGTGGCGCCCCGATGCAGCCCCAACTCGGCTGAGTCACCGCTGGCGCAGGGCCGCGACGCCACTGGGCGAATCGGCGGGCCGCTACTCCCCGAACTTCGATTCGAGTTCCGCGAAGAACGCCGACGCGAGTGTCGTGAACTCGTCGGCCGTGAGCGCGATCGTGTCGCCGTAAGTGATCCCGGTGATGGACTGCTCGGGATCGAGCTTGATGACGTTGTTCTTGGTGAGCACCCCGCCGTGGTCCATCAGTGACTCGCATAGGAGTTCGACTTCGTTCAGGGGGTTGCCGTCCTTGCCGGTGACCGCCCGGATCCGATGCACGAACGGCCGATCGAGCGCGAGCAGCAGACTGTTGAAGAAGTGCGGCTGCAGCTTCGCCAGCGCGTTGGCGACTTTCGGGTTCGTCGCGGATTCGGTGTTCGCTCGTGCGATCGCCGAGGCGGCCGCGACGGTGGCGTCGATCCGGGCGCGGGCGCCCTCGATCTCGGTGGCGGTGAAGGTCTTGCGTCCCAGCACGGTCAGTCTCCTGTTCGGGTGGTGAGTTCGAGGATCCGGGCGTCGAGGAAGCGGCGCTCGGCGGGGTCGACGGTGAGCGACCGGGCGCGGCGGTACGCCGCCGTCGCGTCCTGGGTACGGCCGAGCCGCCGCAGCAGATCGGCGCGAGCCGAATGGAAGTAGCGGTAGCCGTCCAGGTCCAGTGACTCGATGAGTGCGAGCGCCGGTACCGCGCCCTCGACGTGGGCGAGCGCCACCGCGCGGTTGAGCGTGGCGATCGGCGAGGGCGTCAGCTGTTCGAGCTCCCGGTACAGCACGACGAGGTGACGCCAGTCGGGCGGGGTGTTCGTGTGCTGGCCGGCGATTGCGGCCTGTACGACGTAGGGGCCGCGCCCGCCGAGCGCGATCGCCCGCCCGAGTTGCTCGCGTCCGCGCTCGACCTCGTCGTGGTCCCAGCGGGCGCGGTCCTGGTCGTCGAGGAGGACGACCTCGCCCTCGACCCGCCGGGCGCCGCGGCGCGAGTCGTGCAGCAACATGAGCGCGAGGAGGCCGAGCACCTCGGGCTCGTCGGGGAGCAGGGTCGCGAGCGCCTGACCCAACCACAGTGCCTCGGCGGCCAGATCGTTGCGACCCGTGTAGCCCTCGTTGAAGATCAGGTAGATCACCGCGAGGACGGCGGTCAGCCGCTCGCCGAGGATCTCCGGAGGTGGGACCCGGAACGGGATGCCCGCCGCCACGATCTTGCGCTTCGCCCGTACGAGCCGTTGCGCCATGGTGGGTTCGGGGACGAGGAACGCCGCCGCGATCTCCGTAGTGGTGAGTCCCCCGAGGGTGCGCAGGGTGAGGGCGACCTGGGCCTCCGGTGCGAGCGCCGGGTGGCAGCACGTGAAGATGAGTTCGAGGCGCTCGTCGGGATACGTCGATGGCTGCATCGGTTCGTCCTCCCGAGTCGATCGGCGCACGAGTGCGGCCTTGGCGGCGTGTGTCTGATCGCGCCGGATCCGATCGATCGCCCAGTTGCGGCCGACGGTGATCAGCCAGGCGCGCGGGTTGGGGGGCGGGCCGTCGTCCGGCCAGCGCGCGGTCGCCTTCGCGAACGCTTCTTGCGCGGCCTCCTCGGCGAGATCGAGATCTCCGAGGAAGCCGGCCAAGGACGCCACGACCCGTCCCCATTCCTCGCGGAACGTGGAGTCGAGAATCGTCACCACTCCATGATCGGGCGCACTTCGAT
>Ga0075026_100001130_pt1 | contig 11257 bp, 12 predicted proteins | sample Str012_2_FD_71392 | JGI IMG/M metagenome (GOLD analysis project Ga0075026, IMG submission 71392) | Freshwater sediment microbial communities in response to fracking from Pennsylvania, USA - Straight Creek_MetaG_SC_2012 | ecosystem: Environmental > Aquatic > Freshwater > Creek > Sediment...
ACGAACGCGCCCATCCCGGCGGCCGCAGGATTCCCGATGAACGGCAGCCAGGAGAACATGAACGTGACCGTACCGACCCCCACACCGGACACCGCGCCGGCCAATAGACCGGTGCGCACCGGCGAGCGTCCGGAACCGCTGGCGGCGTCGCCGGACTTCCCGGTCGTGGCCGGCAGGTTCGCGGGAGTGGAGGCCGCGGGCTTGCCCGCCATCGTCGCGTCGACCTCGCGCAGCAGCCGTTCGATGTCGTCGTCGCTCATGGCTCCATCATGCGTCACGTATCGTCTCCGGCATGCGTCGCGGCGGGGTTCTGCTCGTGTGCGGGGTGCTGCTCCTCGCCGGGTGCGCGTCCGCGACCGGTACGACCGCGGGCACCGCGACGTCCGGCACGGCCCCGTCCGGCACCCCGACGCCCGCCGTCACGGCCCTGCCGCCGGCTCCAGCGCCGACCAGCAGCCTCGGGCCCGGCGAGTCGTGGCTCACCCTCGGGGTCGCGGACACGCTGCCCGGCGGCGTCTACCTGCCGTCGGCACCTCACGGGGGCACGGACGACTACCGCTGCTTCCTCGTCGACCCGCACGTCGTCAGCCCGACGTTCCTCGTCGGTGTGCAGTTCCTCCCCGGCAACGCCAAGGTCGTGCACCACTCGATCCTGTTCCGCGTCGAGCCGGGCCAGGTCGACGCCGCGCGCGCGAAGGACGCCGCCGATCCTCGCCCGGGCTGGGAGTGCTTCGGCGGACCGGGGCTCCCGTCCACGACGCAGAACCCGCTCGACGGGCTCGACTCGGCCCCGTGGCTCGCGGCGTGGGCGCCGGGCGGCGCGGAGACCCGGTTCCCTGCCGGGTTCGGCGTCGCGATGCCGGCGGGGACGCAGATCGTCGTCCAGATGCACTACAACCTGCGCGCTGCCACGCCGGGCGTCACGCTGGAGGACAACACGCACGTCCGCCTGCGCACCACACGCAGCACGTCCCTGCAGCCGCTCCACACGATGCTGCTGCCCGCTCCGGTCGAGGTTCCGTGCCCGGTCGGGGTCACGGGCCCGCTCTGCGATCGAGACGCGGCGGTCGCAGACGTGATGCAGCGGTTCGGCGCGGCGGCCGGCCGCACGATCGCGGGGCTGCAGCTGCTCTGCGGAGGAGATCTCGTCCACCCCAAGGCGTCGACGACGCAGACGTGCACGCGCTACCTGCGCGAGCCGGTGACGATCCGCGCGGTCGCGGGCCACATGCATCTGCTCGGCAAGCGGATCACCATCGTGACCAACGCAGGAACGCCGCGCGAGAAGCGCATCCTCGACGTCCCGGTGTGGGACTTCGACCGCCAGTCAGCGACGCCGCTGAGCCACGCGCTCTCGCTGCGTCGTGGCGACACCGTGACGGTCACCTGCACCTGGGACCCCACCCTGCGCACCAAGCTGCCGGAGACCAAGGACCTGCCGCCCCGCTACATCGTCTGGGGCGAGGGAACGACGGACGAGATGTGCCTCGGCATCCTCATCACCAGCTGATCCGATCCCGCCGCGGGCACGTCCTGGCCGCACGACTGAACCATGACAGGCGGCCTTTCAGGTCGACATCTGGTTGCTTCCCTAGTTGCCGTGTGGTTGCCGTCGGGATTGACGAATGGTTGCATCCGTGGCGACGCTGCGTCATGCTGGTCCCATGAGCCGTGCGGTGTCCTCCCTGCGCCGGCTCGACCCGGTCACTGCCGCGGTCGAGGTAGCGGCCGTCGACGACACCTGGACCCAGGCGTTCCTCCACGCCCTCGAGGCGCAGGTGCGCACGGCTCCGCTGGAGCGGTTCCTGGCGTCGTGGGACCTCTCCCTGGCCGGAGCGGCGCGCGTCTTCGGCGTGAGCCGGCAGGCCGTCTCGAAGTGGCGGGGGAGCGGGGTGCCCGAGGACCGAGCCGTGGCGCTGGCCGACCTCGCCGCGGCCACCGACGTCCTCGAGCGCTACATCACGCGCGACCGGATCCCCGCGGTGGTCCGCCGCCCGTCCGACATCCTGGGCGGCAGGTCGCTGCTCGACCTGGCCGAGTCCGGCGACCATGCCGGCGTGCGCCGCGCGGTCGCGCACCTGCTAGACCTGCGCCGGATCCACCCGTGACCAGGTCGCCGCACGTCGTGACACTGCCCGCCGAGCGGGTGTGGTGGCGCGTCGCCGACGCCTCGTGGGCCGACCCCCTCGACGCCGGTTACGCCGACCAGCACGGCGGCCGCTGGAACTCGCCGGGGGACGGCGCCACGCTCTACCTCAACGCCGACGTCGACACGGCGCGCGCCCAGATCCCTCGGCTGCTGCTCGGCACGCCGATCGACCCGGAGGACCTCCGCGACGACGCGCCCTTCGTCCTGGTCCCTGCGCTGCTCCCGTCGCGGCAGCGGGTGGCCGACGCTGCCTCGGACACCGGCCTCACTGCCCTGGCGCTTCCGCGCACCTACCCGCGGCGTGCGCGCGGGGGAGAGGTGCCGTGGTCGATGTGCCGCAGCGCGGCGCGGGCAGTCCGTGCCGCCGGGCTGCGCGGCGTCCTGGCCCGATCGGCCGCCACGAGCGACGGCTCGGGCCGCGAGCTCGCCTGGTTCCCCGCCCGTGGGGCGCGGGCTCGACCCGCGGGGGACGTCCTCCCGTTCGCGCGGTGGCGTCACGCGCCGCTGCGTTCCGCGGACTCGCCCACCGACGTCGGACGACCCGGTTAGCGTGGCGGTACGGGGCACACGGAGGGACGCGACGATGTCGAGCGGTTCCGGTACGCCTGATGACCCCTGGGTGCTCACCACGCCCAGCGGCGGTTCCGAGTACACGATGCACATCGATGACTCCGCCGACCCGGCGCTGCTCGTGTGCCAGGTGGGCAAGACCAAGCTGACCTACCTCGCCCGGGCTCTCGACGACCTGCACGCCTTCCTGGCCGAGCAGGGCGACTGGGTGCTGCTCGGTGGCGCCGACGAGCAGAAGCCGGCCGTCGAGGGCACCGTCGAGGCCTGGGGCCGCTCCGAGCGCAACCCGGTGGGTGGCTGGTACGGCCAGAAGAAGGGTCTGCGCGGTCGCTTCGGCGTCTACGTGCCGCCCGTCCTGGCCGCCCAGGGCCGCGCCGAGATCAAGATCGAGGCCCGCAAGGCCAGCGCCCGAGCTCTCTGACCACCGTCAGCGCGGGGAGCGGGCGGATCCGGACCGGTGGACTCCCGAACGCCTTACTTAACATAATGTTCCTTATCGGCGTTCTGCGGAAACGCCGTGGATCTGCAGGAGCGCCGGTGTGAACCCTGGCTCGGTGTGGCCTCCGGGCCTGTCCGCTGTCATCTACGTGCTCGACCTGGACCGCATGGCGAGGTTCTACGAGGTCGTGTGCGATCTGAGCGTCGTCGAACGCGTCGACGGCGACTTCGTGACGCTCGAGACGCCGGCGCTGTCGCTCTCGCTCGTGCAGGCGCCCGACCACCTGGCCGGCGAGATCGACCTCCGCGACCCACCGCAGCGTCGTGAGGACGCCGCTCTCAAGCTCAGTTTCCCGGTGGCCAGCCTCGCCCGGGCCCGCTCGCTCGCGCCCGACGTCGGCGGCATCGTCGACGGACCGGAGACGGAGTGGGAGTTCCGCGGCATGCGCGTCTGCCACGGCCAGGACCCCGAGGGCAACGTCGTGAGCTTCCGCGAGCCCGTCTGACGACGAGCAGAGTCCGCTCAGCCCGCGTGGACGGCGTGGCCCTTCGAGCGAAGCGCCTCGATGGCGCGTTCGAGCGCAGCGGCGTGCACGAGCACGTAGTCGGTGTCGTACGTCGACAGCACGAAGACGCTGACGTCGACGTCGGCGAGCGGCGCGGTGAGCTCGGCCATCACGCCGACCATCGAGAAGTCGAGCGGTCCGGCGACCTCGAGCGCGCGCCAGTCCGGTTCGACGCGGACGTGCTCGCCGGTCGGTGCCTCGTCCTCGGCGCAGACGACGGACACCTCGGCGTCGGTCCTCGTCACGGAGAAGAACGTCGTCCCCTGCGACGGTGCCGGCCAGGGCGAGTCGATCGGCAGCCGGCAGACGGACAGTCGCTCGGGCAATACTCGGAGGTCCATGGCCCGATCCTGCCGCACGCCGTTCGTCCACGAGACGTCCACGGGTTGGGCGCGTCGCCCCCTCACGGTGCTCGGCACGGGCATCATCGGCGCATGAGCGTGACCGAGACCCGGGTCTACGACGAACTTCCCGAACGGCGCCGCGAGCAGCGCTCCTGGTACTGGTACGAGTGGGCGCAGTCGGCGTTCGTGACGACCGTGTCCGTGGTGCTCGCGCTCCCCTACCTCACGAGCATCGCGAACAACGCCGCAGGCTGCCCGGACCTGGGCTCGGACGACACGTGCCCGAACGACCTGCTGCGCATCGGCCCGCTCCCGATCTCGCCCGGGTCCGCGGTGTTCTACGTCGTCACGATCGCGACGGTTCTCTCGTTCCTCGCGATGCCAGTCGTCGGGGCGCTGGCCGACCGGTCGGACTCCAAGCGTCGGTGGCTCGCCGGGTATGCCTGGGTCGGATCCGCGTCGGCGGCCGCCCTGTTCCTCGTGACCGGCACGAACTGGCTGCTCGGCGCCGTCCTCATGATCATCGGCAACATCTGCCTCATCGCGAGCCTCACCGTCTACGCAGCCATCCTGGTCGACATCGCCGAGCCCGACGAGCGCGACCACGTCTCGACGCGCGGCTGGGCGTTCGGCTACGTCGGCGGCCTCGTGCTCCTCGTCGTCAGCCTGGTCCTGCTCACGGTCAAGCCCTTCGGGCTGGAGACCAGCGGTGTCGTACGACTGTGCTTCCTCCTCGCCGGTGCCTGGTGGGCGGTCTTCACCGTCATCCCCTACCTCGGCATCAAGGACCGCCCGTCGATCGAGAAGCGCGAGGCCGTCACGTTCGCGGGCAGCTTCAGCCAGCTCAAGGACACGTTCAACCACGCCCGCGACTACCCGCAGACGCTGAAGTTCCTGCTGGCGTTCCTGTTCTTCAACGACGGCGTGCAGACGGTGATCGCGGCCGCCGCCGTCTACGGACAGTTCGAGCTCGGCATGAAGCAGACCTACATCTTCGTCGCGGTCATCCTCGTGCAGATCTTCGGCATCATCGGCGCCATCGCGATGGGTCGCCTGGCGGCCACGCGCGGCGCCTTCCGCGTCATCCTGATGGCTCTCGTGGTCTGGATCCTGCTCGTGATCGCCGGGTACTTCGTCCCCGCCGGCAGCGTCACGATCTTCCTGGCCCTCGCCGCAGGCATCGGGCTCGTCGTCGCCGGCACGCAGGCGCTGTCCCGGTCGCTGTTCTCCCAGCTGATCCCGCGGGGTCGCGAGGCGGAGTACTTCAGCCTCTACCAGGCCTGCGAGCGCGGGACGTCCTGGCTCGGGACGCTCGTGTTCGGCATCGTCCACCAGGTGACGGGGTCCTACCGGTGGGCCATCGTCGCCCTGCTCATCTTCTTCGTCATCGGCGGCCTCCTGCTCCGCCGGGTCGACATCGCCCGCGGAATCCGCGAGGCCGGCAACGAGATGCCCGCCGTCGTCTGACCCGGTCGACCCGCTCCCCCTCAACCCGGACACAGGGCCGTTGGGGTGATCCCGGTCATGCCGGACCCCCTCCCCTGCCGATGTACCTGCAGGAACGTCCTGTCGACCGGTCCCACCCGGGGTCCGTTTATCGGACGAGTTTCCCGCGAGGGATCCTCGGGAACACCGCGTACGTCTTCACCGTTAGAGCCGTACGAGACCGATTCAGGTCCTGATGAGAACAAGGCAGGCATTCATGAGCGACGGCGCCCTCCGCGGCACCCGCCTCGGCGCAACCAGCTACGAGACCGACAACCACGTCGAGCTGGCTCCCCGCCAGGTCGTCGAGTACCTGTGCCCCGAGGGTCACGTCGTGTCGATGCCGTTCTCCATCGAGGCGGACGTCCCGGCGGTCTGGGAGTGCCGGTGCGGCGCCGAGGCGATCATCCGCGACGGCGTGAAGCCCGAGGCCAAGCCCACCAAGCACCAGCGCACCCACTGGGACATGCTGCTCGAGCGTCGCACCATCGAGGACCTCGAGATCCTGCTCGCCGAGCGCCTGGAGATCCTGCGCGACGGCGGCACCACCAGCCGCAAGAGCGCCTGACCGACTTCCCCTTCGCAGGAGCCCGTCGTCCCCCGAGGACGGCGGGTTCCTGTGCGTCCGGGATCGGGTGGGCGGCGTCGGTGGTCGCGCCCGGAGGTCAGCTCGGCTCGTCGTCGCGGACGATCTCACCGGAGATGATCTCGCCGCGCACCGGACGGTCCTGGGACGGCGGGTAGCCCGCGTCGCGGACGACGTCACCCTGCACCGTCGTCACGCGCGCATCCATGACCAGGCCGGCCCGCTCGGCGCGGCGCCGCACCACGCGGCCGGTGGTATGCGCAGCCCAGCGACGTACCGGTGGGATGAGCAGGACGAGCCCTACGACGCTCGTGACGATCCCTGGGACCGCGATGAGCAGCCCGGCCACGAACAGCGACCCGGCATCCGACACGTCGCGCCCGACGGCCTCGACGGTCTGCTGCGTGGGGGCCGCGGTGACGGTCACGTCACCGATGCGCTGGGGCCGCAGCGACCGGAAGGCGTTGGCGCCGGCCCGGCGCATCACGGCTGCGCCGACGATGATGAGCACGATCACGACCAGGACGACGCCACCCCAGCCGATGAGGGTCGCCAGCCAGCTCGCCACGACCCACTCGACGAGCAGGTAGAGCCCGACGACGAGCAGGAACCACGCGCTCATCGGATCACCAGCCGGCCCCGCCGGACTTCTTGCCGGCCAGCAGCCGCCGTGCCTTCGCCGACTTGTCCTGCGCGCCCCACACCGTTACTCGCCACAGCGCCTCGACGACGATCCGCTGGTCCATCTTCGACACTCCGAGCTCGCGCTCGACGAACTCGATCGGCACCTCGGCGACGACCAGGCCGCTCTGCACCGCCCGACGCGCGAGGTCGACCTGGAAGCAGTAGCCCTTGCTCTCGACGCCGGTGAGGTCGAGCTTGAGCAGCGTGTCGGCGCGGAACGCGCGGTAGCCGCCGGTCGCGTCCTTGAGCGGCACCCCGAGCATCACGCGCGTGTAGACGTTGCCGCCGCGCGAGAGCACCTCGCGCGACTTGGGCCAGTTCACGACGGAACCACCCTTGACGTAGCGCGACCCGAGCACCAGGTCGGCCGTCCGGAGGCGATCGAGCAGCCGGGCCAGCTGCTCGGGCTGGTGGGAGCCGTCGGCGTCCATCTCGACCACGACGTCGTAGCCCTGGTCGAGCGCCCACTCGAAGCCCGCGAGGTAGGCGGCTCCGAGACCCTCCTTGCCCGCGCGGTGCAGGACTCGGATGTGGTCGTCCGCCGCGGACAGCGAATCGGCGATGGCGCCCGTACCGTCCGGGCTGTTGTCGTCGGCGACGAGGATGTCGGCCTCGGGCACGGCGGCACGCAGTCGCCCGACGATGAGCTCGAGGTTCTCGCGCTCGTTGTACGTCGGGATGATCACGACGATGCGGCCCAGATCGGCGAACGACGCCTCGGTCACGGCAAGGACTCCTCGGTGGTCTGATTCGAGGTGAAGCCTACGTCGCGCGGACGGCGTCGCTTGACCGAAGCGGCGAGAAGCATCACGAGGGCGAGGACGACGACCGCCGCCTCGGGCGCGGCACCGACCCGGTCCGCGACCGTGAGCGAGTCACGCAGCGGCACCCGGTCGATGACGTACCCAGGCGTGAACTCGGGGAGCTGCCCGGAGATGGAGCCGTCCGGGCCGATGATCGCGCTGATCCCGGAGGTGGCGGCGACGAGCACGGTGCGTCCGTGCTCGACCGCACGCAGTTGCGACATGGCGAGCTGCTGCTCGGGCTGGCCGGTGAGCCCGTACGTCGCGTTGTTCGTCTGGACGGCGAGGATGCGCGCCCCCTGACCGGTCAGCGGCGGCGCGACTCCCTCGCCGCGCACCGCGGCGCGACCGAGGTCGGAGTAGGCGACCTCGAAGCAGATCAGGTCGCCGAGGCGGGCGGGACCGACGTTCAGCACGCCCGTCGAGTCACCCGCCGCGAAGTCTCGCGGGATGCGGTCGAAGCGCGAGATGACCTTGGACAGCACGTCGCGCATCGGGATCCACTCACCGAACGGCACGGGGTGCTGCTTGACGTAGAAGGCAGTCGGCCCCGGTGTCGCGCTGCGGGTCGGCTGCCAGACGATTCCGAGGTTCCACACTCGCGTTGGGTCGTCGGGCTTCGTGACCACGGCACCGACGAGGATCGGCACGCCGATCGCGTCGGTCGCCTGCTGGATGGCCGCGCGCGCGTCGGCGTCCTGGTAGGGGTCGAGGTCGCTGGAGTTCTCCGGCCACACCACGAGGTCCGGCTTCGGGGCACGGCCGGCTGCGACGTCCGCGGCCAGCAGCTCGGTCTCGTGGACGTGGTTGGTGAGGACGAGCGCTCGCGTGCTGCCGAAGGCGTCCATGCCCGGACCGGCGACGTTGCCCTGGACGACGGCGGCGGTCACGTGGTCGACGCCACCGACGTACTCGCCGTCGGTCGGCAGCGGGATGACACCGGCCGCGGTGGACAGGACCGCGACGCCGACGAGAGCGGCGACCGTGGCGCGCGGTCGGCGTCGTACCGTCCAGGCGAAGGCCAGCAGGGCACCGATGAGCGCGACGACGAACGTCACGGCCGGCGCGCCGGCGAGCGCGGCGTACGGCGTGAGCGACGAGTGCGACTGGCTGAAGGCGAGGTCGCCCCACGGGAACCCGCCGAGCGGGAACCGGCCACGCAGCGCCTCGGCCGCGACCCACATGGCAGGGACGGCCAGTGGCCAGGGGCGCAGCCCGGACGTGGCCGCGACGGCTGCGCCGACGATCGCGATGGCGAGGGCGAACACGAGCGCGAGCAGCAGCCAGGCGTCGTCGCCGATGACGCGCATCCACGACAGGTGCCACAGGAGGAACGTCGCGCCGCTGACGTAGCCGAGCCAGAACCCCCGACGAGCCCGTACGCCGTGCCACGACAGCGTCATGAGCGCTACGGCGACGGGCGCGAGCCACATGAGGTCGTACGGCGGGAAGGCGAGGACCAGCAGGGCTCCTCCGAGCAACGAGCCGGCGACGCGCGGGAGCAGGCTGCGGCGCGACGTCGGTGGAGCCTGCGGCGACGCCTCGACGGCGAGCGCCGCGTCGTCGTCAGCCATGGCGGAAGGCTACGCGAGCGGGCTCGCGGTCCCTCGCCGGCTGGTTGGTCACGCAGTGACCGACGGGGCGGCGGCCCGGTTAGTTCCGGTCCGGGCCCGTCGGTCGGGTCACACGGGTCACTCGAACCGGGTCGCGTCGCCGGCCCCGTGCCGCAGGATCACGGCCTCGTCGCCCGACAGGTCGATCACGGTCGTGGGCTGGCTCAGCGTGTCCCCGGCGTCGATCACGGCGTCGACGAGGTGGTCGAGCCGCTCCTTGATGGCCCAGCCCTCCGACAGGGGCTCGTCCTCCCCCGGCAGCAGCAGGGTCGAGGACGCCAACGGCTCGCCGAGCTCGGCCACCAGCGCTCGCACCACGGTGTGGTCCGGGATGCGCACCCCGACGGTCCGCTTGGACGGGTTCTGCAGACGGCGCGGCACCTCGCGCGAGGCGGGCACGATGAACGTGTACGGACCCGGGGTGCAGGCCTTCACGGTGCGGTACATCGCGTTGCTCACCTGGACGTACTGGCCCAGCTGCGCGAAGTCGCGGCACACCACCGTGAAGTGGTGCCGGTCGTCGAGGTGCCTGATCTCACGGATGCGCGCCAGGCCGTCGACGTTCCCGAAGGTGACGCCGAGCGCATACCCGGAGTCGGTCGGGTACGCGATGACGCCACCGCCGCGCAGGATCTCGGCTACCTGCGCCAGCGCACGCGGCTGCGGGTTGTCCGGATGGACGTCGAAGAATCGGGCCACCCGTCGACACTACGCGGGGGTCTGCGTGCGCAGGTGCCGAACGGTGACCGATCACGCGCCGGGCGCGGTCCATTCCTCCCCCGTGACCTCCCGGAAGTCGCGCACGGCGTCGTTGACCGTCGGGTGGAAGCTCTCGGACGGGATCGAGTTGAGCAACCCCATCCGCTCGACCTTGGCCCGCACCGGGTCCTTGAGCTCGGCGAAGTGCAGCTCGACGTCGAGGGCCGCCAGATCGCTCACCAGGTCGTCGAGCATGTCCGCGGCGGTCGTGTCGACGTCCGTCATGGGCTCGGCCGCGACGACGACCCATCGCGGTCGAGGCTCGTCAGCCACGAGGGCGAGCACGCTGCTGCGGAAGGTGGGTGCGTTGGCGAAGATGAGCGGCGCGTCGAACCGGAACACCGTGCACCCCGGCACGATCTCGGCGTCGGGGTAGCGCGTGCGGTCGTGCAGCCCGGGCACGCCCTCGGCACGACCCAGCGTCGTGCTGTAGGGACGCCAGATGCGCGCGAACACGGTGCCGACAGACACGACGATGGCGATCACGATGCCGGGCAGGACCCCGAGGAGGGTGACCCCGAGGAACGCGGCGACGAACACCAGGAAGTCGCCGCGGCTCTGGTGGCGCAGGTGCCGGGCCGCGGGGAGGTCGGCCAACGAGAGCGCGGCGGCGATGACGATCGCCGCCAGGGTCGGCTGCGGGAGCGGGGCCAGCAGGGACGGGAAGGCCACGAGCATGAGCGCGATGACGACGGCGCCCACCACGCCGGTGAGCTGGGTCCGGGCGCCGGAGCTCTCGGCCACGGCCGTACGAGACGCGCTGGTGCTCACCGGGAAGCCCTGGAACAGGCCCGCCGCGACGTTGGCCGCGCCGATGCCGATCATCTCTCGGTTGCCGTCCACCGTGTCGCCGCTGCGCTCGGCGAACGACGTCGCGGTCGAGATGGTGTCCGCGAGCGCCACGAGCGCGATGCCTGCGGCGCCGAGCGCGATCACCGACAGGTCGTGGAGCTCCAGGACGGGGACGTGGAACTGCGGGAGCCCTTGCGGCAGCGGCCCGATGACCTTGACGCCCTTGGCCTCGAGGTCCGCGAGGACGCTGATGCCCATGGCGACCACCACCGCCACCAGCACGGTGGGCAGCTTGGGGAGGAAGCGGTCGAGCAGGAGGATCAGCGCGAGCGAGAAGAGGCCGATGCCCGCGGCAGCCGCGACCGTCTCGCCGTTGACGATTCCCTTCACCGTCGCGGCGACCTCGCTGAGGAACGAGTCGCCGTCGACGGAGAAGCCGAGCAGCTTCGGCAGCTGCCCGACGAGGAT
>Ga0075026_100001131_pt1 | contig 11253 bp, 10 predicted proteins | sample Str012_2_FD_71392 | JGI IMG/M metagenome (GOLD analysis project Ga0075026, IMG submission 71392) | Freshwater sediment microbial communities in response to fracking from Pennsylvania, USA - Straight Creek_MetaG_SC_2012 | ecosystem: Environmental > Aquatic > Freshwater > Creek > Sediment...
CACTCGAGGGGCACGGTCCAATCGAAGGCCTGAGTGCCCGACGGCACCTCGGTCCGGGTGAGGGGGATCTCCTTGCCGACCACGTCCAGTGTGTGGCGGACGCCGTCGCCGGTGATGCTGCGACAGATCGGGTAGAGCTCACGGCAGAGTTCGTACATACGGGGGCCCAGGCCATGTGCCGAGTCAAGCAGTGTCACGCAGGTATTATGACCGTCCGGATTCGGGGCCTCGCGAACACTCCAGGCAGCCTTCGAGTCGTCCGATGCAGAGGGCATGCCCATGCGATTCGTCTGTCCGACCATGCATGCCGAGCACCTGCACATGGAACCCGTGTGGTCGGCAACTCGGGCCACGCTGGAACGGTCACGGTTACGCTGGACGATGTTCGTCGATCCGCTGCTCGCCCGCATCGAGGGTTTCGACCTCGCGCCCGTCCTCGCATGGATCGCCGACCACGGGCACGAGGTCGCGATGCACACGCATCACCACAAGCTGGTGGGGGAGCCGGGGAGAACGACCGGGTTCGTCCTGGGTGAACAGCTCTCGGAGGCCGACATCCACCGATGCCTCCAGGAGAACTTCGACTACTTCGTCGAGCGCGGCCACGTGCCCAAGGGCTTCGTCTCCGGGAGCTGGCTCGTGCTCGACGCGATCTACGAATGGTTGGCCGCGCACGGATTCGACTACGACAGCACGCTGCGCACGTATGCCGCGGCCGGGCCGTGGTCGAGTTTCGTCGACGACGCCCAGTGTCCGACCGCGCGGCGGGTCAAGGGCCTCCTGGAAGTGCCGACCACCGCACCGCTCACGCCCCAACTCAAGGCGATGGTTCGGCGATCCCGCCGCTCAGTCGTGCTCGGCAACCTCGTTTACGACCTCTACTACCTGCACGACTATGACCTCGTGAGGTTGCACAAGCGAGTGGCAGTGCACCTGCTCGATCGACTGGCGCCCGAATCCGCGGCGGCAACAGTGTCGGAATTGGCGCGAGGAGTCGCGGCCGTTGTCCCGGGTTGATCCGCGGGTTGGGAGCATCCGCGATTCCCCGCTCGCGGGTGTCAACATCACGCAACTTGGTCATTTCGATCCGATGTACTCGAGGAACCGGATCATGCGCAAGGCACTCGAGCGCGCGGGCGCCCAGGTAACGGTGGTCACCGACCGACGATCGTTCGCGGCCCGGACGCCCGGTCTGTTGCGAACGTCGTTGCACGAACCGGTCGACGCGTTCCTCGTCGGTTTCCCAGGGCACGCCGATGTGGCGACGGCTCGTCTCGCGGGTACGGCCCGGCGTGCGCCTGTCATCTTCGACGCATTCGTCTCGTTGTACGAGTCGGCGGTCGGCGACCGCCGAACCGTCGCGCGCGGATCGATCAAGGCGTTCCGCTATGCCGTCGAGGACCAGTTGGCGTCTGCGCTCGCCACTCGGGTCGTGCTCGACACCGATGCTCACGCCCGCTACTTCGCGGAACGCTTCAAGGTGTCGCCGCGCAAGCTCCGGCGCATCTGGGTCGGGGCCGACGACGAGGTGATGCGACCGGGCGCGAGCCCCGTCGACTCGAGGTTCAGGGTCTTCATGTACGCCAGCTTCATCCCGTTGCACGGCCTCGAGTACGTCGTCGAGGCCGCCCATCTGCTCGAGCAGCGCAACGAAGAGGTGTCGTTCACGGTGGTCGGCACCGGCGACTGCGAGCCCGACATCCGCAGGCTGGCTCGCGATCTCGGGGTCGCCAGCATGGACTTCGTCGGGCGGCGGCCCTACGAGACGCTCCCGGCGCTCATCAGTGCCCACCATGTGTGCCTCGGCATCTTCGGGACCTCCGGCAAGGCCAGTCGGGTGATCCCGAACAAGGTCTTCGACGCGTTGGCGGTCGGTCGCGCAGTGATAACCGCCGACACACCGGCGGTGCGCGAGGCGCTCACGCACCGCCGCGACGTGTGGCTCTGCGCGGGCGGGTCGGCCGATGCCCTTGCCGCGTCCATCGTGGCACTACGCGACGACGCCGAGACGCGCGACGCCATCGCCGATGCGGGCCACGCGCTCTTCACCGAGAAGTTCTCGATCGACGCGCTCTCGCACGACGTCAGCGAGCTGGTCCTCGAGACGCTCGACGCCACCGGAACGAACCGGCGATCCTGATGGCCACCGGTGACCAGCTGCGCTACGTGGCGTTCTACTTGCCGCAGTTCCATCCCATTCCGGAGAACGACGAGTGGTGGGGAACGGGGTTCACGGAATGGCGCAATGTGGCACGCGCCGACCCGCTGTTCCGGGGTCATCAACAGCCGCACATCCCCGGCGACCTGGGCTTCTACGACCTGCGCCTTCCCGAGACGCGCGTGGCGCAGGCGGCCCTTGCGGCGCAGTACGGCATCGACGCGTTCTGCTACTTCCACTACTGGTTCGAGGGCCATCGTCTACTCGAGAAGCCGTTCGACGACGTGCTGCGGTCCGGCGATCCTCAGCACCCGTTCTTGCTCTGCTGGGCGAACGAGAACTGGACCCGGGTCTGGGACGGGAAGTCAGCCGAGATGCTGCTGGAGCAGTCGTACTCGCACGAGGACGACCTCAGTCACGTGCGCGCGTTGGCGGAGACATTCGCGGACCCGCGCTATCTCCGCATCGACGGGCGTCCCGTGTTCCTGGTGTACCGCCCGCTGCACTTTGCGGAGCCGGCTCGCTTCGCGGAGACGTGGAGGGCCGAAGCCGCGCGCCTGGGTGTCGGCGACCTGTATCTCTGCGGCGTCAACGGCGGCCGTGATCAGGCCATCGACCCTGTGGCGCTCGGCCTCGACGCGGTCGTCGCGTTCGCCCCTTTCTACGGCCTTGCCACGCGCAAGCGCGGCAGCCGGCCGTGGCGCGCCGCGCGCCGCCTCGTGCGCCCCGACGGCCTGTATCGGCGGAACCGGATGTACGAATACGCGACGGTCGCCGCCGACAACCTTGCGGTGCCGGCGCCAGACCACAAGCTCTTCCCCTGTGTTTCCCCCGGCTTCGACAATTCGCCGCGCCGGACGAACGGAGGGGCGACGATCATCACGGGGTCGTCACCCGACGCGTACGAGCACTGGCTGCAGGAGGTGACGCGCCGGTTCGAGCTTTACTCTCCGGAGGAGAACCTCGTGTTCGTCAACGCCTGGAACGAATGGGCGGAAGGTAACCACTTGGAGCCCTCGCGAGCAAACGGTCACGAGTACCTCGAGGCTCACCGGAGAGCGCGCGCGTGAGCGACGACCGCGCACCCGTCGCCGGCAAATCGGATGTCACCGCGCGCGCGGCGCGTGCGATTGCCCTCTACCTTCCGCAGTTCCATCCGGTGCCCGAGAACGACCGGTGGTGGGGCCCCGGGTTCAGCGAATGGACGAACGTCGCGAGCGCACGACCTCTCTACCGTGGCCATCGCCAGCCTCGCATCCCGGCCGACCTGGGCTTCTACGACCTGCGTCTGCCCGAGGCGCGGGCGGCGCAGGCCGCACTGGCATCTGGCTACGGCATCGAGGCGTTCTGCTACTGGCACTACTGGTTCGCGGGACGGCGCATGCTCGATCGCCCGTTCCGGGAGGTCCTCGAGCGTGGTGAGCCGGAGCTCGGCTTCTGCCTCGCCTGGGCCAACCAGTCGTGGACGACGATCTGGACGGGCGACCGGCGCACCGTGTTGATCCCGCAGACCTATCCCGGGCCGGAGGACGACGAGCGGCACTTCTACGAGGTCCTGCCTGCGTTCCAGGATCCGCGCTACCTCCGGGTCGACGGCTGCCCGCTGTTCGTGGTCTACCGGCCGAACGAGCTCCCCGACGCGGGCGCGTTCGCCGATCACTGGCGCCGGCTCGCCGACAAGGCAGGGCTTCCGGGCTTGTATCTGGTCGGTGAGCAGAAGTCGGGATGGCGGGCAGCGTCGAGCGGATTCGACGCCGACACGTTGCCGGCGATCTACGAGGTCGCTCCCGGTCCCCGCCTTCCGGGTCGGCTCGGAGCTCTCGTCGATCGGCTGCCGCGCCGGCGGCCGAACGTCGCGCGCTACGAGGATCTCGCTCGCCGACCGCACCCACCCAGCCGGCTCCCGCACCCGGAGCTGCCCATCATCGTGTCGAACTGGGACAACACGCCGCGTTCGGGCCGCCGCGGCCTCGTGCTCGAAGGATCGACGCCCGCGCTGTTCGGTGAATCCGCGCGCGGCGCGGTTCGTGCCGTCCAAGACCTGCCCGCTCAGCAGCGGATCGTCATCGTGAAGTCGTGGAACGAGTGGGCCGAGGGCAACTACATCGAGCCCGACCTCGAGCACGGGCATGGTTACCTCGAAGCGCTCGCCGACGCGCTGGTGCCTGAGGCCGCCGTGCCCGCGAGCGCGCCGGAGCCCGCGTTCGAGCGATGACCGTCTACTACGTGGCTCCCGACCTCGCGCGCCCGAGCGGCGGTGTGCGCACGATCTATCGCCACGTCGACGCGCTCAACCGGCTCGGTCTCGACGCCGCGGTGGTGCACGCGACGCGTGACTTCCGGTGTGAGTGGTTCGAGCACGAGACTGCCGTGGTGCATCTCCCGCTCACCCTGTCGTCCTCCGACACGCTGGTCGTCCCCGAGGACTACGCGCCGCGGCTCGGCGAACTCGTGCCGGGCGTGCCCAAGGTCATCTTCAACCAGAACGCGTACCGGACCTTCAACGGGTTCCCCGATCCCCGTTCCACGAGCTACACCACGTGTCCCGACCTCCTCGGAGTCATGGTGGTGTCGGAGGACAGTCGGCGGTACCTGGAACACTGCTTCCCCGGGCTACGCGTGGCGCGAGTGCGTCACGCGATCGACTCGGGTGTGTTCCATCCCGACCCGAGCGGGCGGCGCCGCCAGGTGGCAGTGGTGCCCACGAAGCGCCCGCACGACGTGACACAGCTGCTGGCAGTCTTGGAGGCACGAGACGCGCTCAGCGGTTGGGACGTGATACGCATCGAACGCATGAGCGAGGCGGAAGTCGCCGCGGTCTTACGCGCCTCGTACGTGTTCCTGAGCATGAACCGGGCCGATGGGTTCGGGCTACCACCGGCGGAGGCGATTGCTTCCGGGTGTCGCGTGATCGGGTTCCACGGTATGGGCGCGCGCGAGTTCTTTTGCGCGCCCTATGCCGTCGCGATCGACGACGGCGACATCATCGGGTTCGCGACCGCGGTCGAGCGCACGCTCGGGTCCGCCGACTTGGACGACACCACGATCGCGACCTGGGGCTCGGCGTGGATCACGGGCCGCTATTCGGCCGACGCGCAGGAGGCCGACCTCGCCGATGCCTTCGCCAGCCTGCAACCGGCGTCCGGCCCGGCATGCGCGGCGACGCTCGCGCCCGGTGCGTTGCCACGGCCGCGGTTCCCGGTGGTGACCCGTTGGGAGGACCGGGCTCGCCGATGGCTGAGCGAGCGCCGGCTCTGATTCAGATGCCCGCGACGGGCTTGTATACCAACGAGTCGGCAAACTCGCGCGCCGACTCGTCGTCGTAGCGAGCGATGACATCGGCAGGGAGCCTTTGCAGGTCGGTGCAACTCAGGAAGTCGCGGAGTGAGGTTCCAGTGCAGTGCACGTCGGGGCTGGGCGCGCCCACACCCTGCTCGAGATCGCCACGGTGCACGGTTCGGAAATCGATGCTGTACCGCGTGAGCTCGGTCGTGTTCATCACCGTCTCGTGCAGCTGTTGGCCGGAGAACACCATCACGCCACCGACGGGCAACACGACCCGCACCTGATCATCCGGGTCGATGTCGGCTGCCAGCCGCGGTTGGATGCGTGTGTCGGTGCCCACTTGACTGGCCGCGGTCGCTCGGTTCTGGAGATTCCAGCGGTAGTAGTTGTACGTCTCGGAGCTGTTCGCGAGCTCTTGCGCGAAGTATCGGGGGTGGAATGCCATCCCGTTCCCGGGGTCCATCTCGTAGATCGGGAACCACCAGTTGATCTGGGCCTGCGGTGCCGAGTACCAGGTGTCGCGATGCGGATGGAACGCATACGAGATGCCGCTCGTCAGGTACTCGTGCGCCGTGGCCGATCGCATCCGCGGAACGTCGAAGTAAATCTGGGCGGGATCGGCGCCGAGCGCCTCGATGAGTTGTGGGATCAGCCGCTTGCAGTGCGGATCGTGGATGAACGCCGGCTTGACCTCGGCGAGGACGGCGGCGAAGTCCGCGACCGGCAGGTAGTACTGCGCCTCGGTAGGGTGATGCGGCGCGAACGCTGCCTCGAGGAGTTCCCGAGCGCGCGCGACGAGCGCGAGCGCGGGAGCCGACGGGCTGAAGACGAACACATCGCCGCCGTAGACGGCACTCCGTGTGCGATCGTCACCCCAGTGGCTGTCGAAGAGCACGTTCAACGGTCGCGTTCCCCCTCGGCGGTCTCCCAGACACACCACGGGCGATTGCCGTTCTCGTACATCTCATCGAGGATCTGCTTGTCCTTGATGGTATCCATCGTCGTCCAAAATCCGTTGTGCCGGTGCGCCGCCAGCTTGTGCTTCTCGGCCAGTCGTTCGAACGGTTCGAGAACCAGCTCCTCGCCGTCACCGATGTAATCGAAGATCTCTCGACGGAGCACGAAGTACCCGCCGTTGATGTACATGCCCGAGTTGCGAACGTCGCGCATACGTTCAACCATGCCGGCCGCGTCGGCTTCGATGAGGTGGAACGTGTAGTGAGGCTGCACGGCGAGCATCTGAGCGATCACGTCGCGCTCGGAGAACTCGTCGATCAGAGTGGGCAGGTGGACATTGCTCAACACGTCGGCGTAGTTCGCCAGGAACACGTCGTCGTCGATGTAGCTCTCGACTGCCTTGAGCCTCTGTCCGATGTTCGCCTTGAGGCCCGTGTCGACGAAGGAGATTCGCCAGTCACCCATGTCGGAGCGGAGGAGCGTGATGTCCTTCCCTCCCTTCTCGAGGACAAAGTCGTTGGTCAACGCCTCGTTGTAGGAGAGGAAGTACTCCTTGATCGCCTGGGCCTTGTAACCGAGGCACAGGATGAAGTCGTTGTGACCGAAGTGCGCGTAGTAGCGCATCACGTGCCAGAGGAGCGGCCGATTCCCGAGCGGCATCATCGGCTTGGGAATCTGCTCCTCGTGCTCGCGCAGCCGTAGGCCCATGCCACCGCAGAAGATCACGACCTTCATCGAGCCCCCTCGCGCGGCGCGCTCATCTCGCAGGTCACGCCGCGCCTCGCGTCATCTCGGCTCCGCGCTCACCTTGCCGACGAGGTCGTCGGGCACATCGTCGGGGTTGATCGCGACGCCGGTCCAGTCGGTGTCGTCGTCTTGCGATCGGACGAGACGCGCGGCCCGGCGCCCGCCGAGCACACACGTGTCGCTCATGAGGTACTTCCACTCCGAGTACCGGCCGACGCGGAGCACGCCGTGCTCCTCGAGGAAGTCGTTCACCCGGCGGAGCGACTCGCGTCGGTTGAGGTCGTAGATGATCTGACCGGTCGGCACGAGCGCGATCTCCGCGGACTCGATCGCTTCCGGTGTCTCGAGGAGCCCCATCTCCAGCAGTTCGTCGATGACGGTTGCCTTCACCTTCTCGATGTCAGTGGGCATCGGTCGCCAGGTGGAGCCGTAGACCTCCACTTGGATCGCTGTCTTGTCGGCCGGTGCGTTGTTCGGCGAGAAGCGCTCCATGAGGCTGATGCGAACGCTGAGTTTGTCCTCGTCGTAGACGTAGTACCAGATCTCGTCCCGTGGCCGCGGATGGTTCGCCGCGACATCGATCCGGTAGAACTGCGAGGACCGCAGCAACCCGGCGGCCTCCCGGACGTCGTCGGGCGCGTCCGTGGAGCACTTGATCAGGTAGGGCAGCGGGACCGTCGACACGAGCCGCCCGTAGCTCATCTCGGTGCCGTCGGCGAAGCGCAACAATTGCTTGCCGAAGTCGATCTGCTCCATCTTCATGCCGTAACGGATGTCGGCCCCCACCGCCATCTTGTGGCAGTACGAGAGGAAGCCGCCCTTCGACGGGTAGCGCGGTGAGCGGTCACCCACGTAGTACATGTCCTTCGGGAGCGGGCCCTTGGCGCCGTTCACGACGTCGTCGACCTCGGGACGCAGGATCCGCTGCCCGATCCAGTCGACGTCGAGGTTGCGGGGCTCGCATGTCCAGTATTTCCGTGTGTACGAAGCCGGGAAGTTGTCGGAGAACACCTTGCCCATGGCTTGATACAGCCATTCCTCGTAGTTCTTCGGCGGCGCGTGCTCGCCCTTCGCCCACTCGAGGAAGCTGTCCAGACACTGAGTACGGAGCGGCTCGGGCACTTGGTGAAGGCTCGTGAGCGCCGGGTAGTCGAGCCAGTGGCCCTGGTAGTAGTTGACCGCCTTGATCTTGACGTCCTCGTACCCGCCGTCGACGAACTCGGCGAACAAGTCCTTGATGTACTTGTTCATGGTGAACGAGATGTGGGGGCCGTCGTCCCAGGTGAATCCTTCGCGCTCCCACGAGTAGACATGACCGCCGTAATGGTCTTTTGCCTCGAGGATCGCCGCGATCGCGGGGTGACCCAGGTGATAGCTCGTGCTCAGCCCGGCCAGCCCGGCCCCAAGGATCGCAATTTCGAGGTCACGCTCCGGCATGTTGTGCTGTCCTCTCTGGTCCTGCTCGCGGTGTCCTGCTCGCGCAGGGGAATGAGGAATACGACGCTGTCATCTCGACGTCTGGATCGCGCCAGCCGACGCCCGGCGGGTGCGCATTCCGCGCAGCAGCATAACAGCATGCGCGCATTGGTTCTCACTCTGCGTGAAAGACCTGCCCCTGGTTTCGGCCATGGAGACGTTGACCTTGAAGAAGTCGGCACGGTTGCCGCCACTCCTCGTGGCAATGTGCTCTCTCAAGTCATGTATCATCTCTACGGGCGGGTGATGGTGAGCAGGCGGTCGAGGGTCGTATGCGAGCTCGCGCCTCGGGATTTGTGCGTGGAGCATCATCGACAGAGGAGTGTCCAGGTTGCGAGTGCTCGTGAGCGGCCACAACGGCTACATCGGAAGCATATTGGTACCGATCCTCGAAGAGGCGGGCCACGACGTCACCGGGCTCGACACCTTCTTCTACGAAGAGTGCACCTACGGGCCGGAGGTTGCCGCACCGCCCGCGCTCCGTCGCGACATCCGCGACGTCGAAGCGGCCGAGCTGGAGGGATTCGAGGCGGTCGTGCACCTCGCGGCGCTCTCGAACGATCCCCTGGGCGACATCCGCTCCGATCTCACCTACGACATCAACCACCGCGGCAGCGTGCGGCTGGCGCAGCTCGCGAAGCAGGCGGGGGTGGGCCGGTACCTGTTCTCCTCTTCGTGCAGCCTCTATGGCGCCGCCGACGGCGACGAGATGATCGATGAGCAGGGCGTGTTCAATCCGGTGACACCGTACGGTGAGTCGAAGGTGTGGGCGGAGCGCGACATCGTTCCGCTGGCCGACGACGACTTCTCCCCGACCTTTTTGCGAAACGCCACCGCGTATGGCTTCTCGCCGCGGCTGCGTTCCGACGTGGTCGTCAACAACCTCGTCGGGTACGCGGTCGCCACCCACGACGTGCTGCTCCAGACCGACGGCAGCCAGTGGCGCCCCCTCGTTCATGTGCAGGACATCTGCCGTGCCTTCCTCGCGGTGCTCGAGTCCCCCCGCGATCTCGTGCACGCGGAGGCCTTCAACGTCGGGAGCACCGCGGAGAACTACCGCATCCGTGATGTCGCGCGCATCGTCCAGGACACCGTTCCTGGGAGCAAGGTCGCGCTCTCGGGAAAGGTCGGCCCGGACCTGCGGAACTACCGGGTGAGCTGCGACAAGTTCGCGGAGCGCGTCGGCTTCGAGACCCGGTGGACGGTGGCGCAGGGCGCGCTCGAGATGTTCGAGGCGTTCGAGCGCAACGGCCTGACGCTCGAGGAGCTGACGGGGCAGGGGATGCAGCGGCTCCCGCGTATCCAGCAGCTGCTCGGCGACGCTCGCGTCGACGCTGAGCTACGGTGGCTGGCGGCCGTCGCATGAGCCCGGCGTTCAGCGTCGTCATCCCCACGTACAACCGCTCCGATCTCCTGCGCCAGGCCGTCGAGTCCGTGCTCACGCAGACGCTGGACGACCTCGAAGTGGTCGTGTCCGACAACCACTCGACCGACGACACCCGCGAGGTCATCGGCCAGTTCGACGATCCCCGTGTGCGCTACGTGGCACCGCCCCAGCACATGGTCCTCCCCGACAGTTGGGAATTCGCGCGCAAGCAGGCGACCGGCGACCTGATCATGGAGTTGTCCGACGACGATGCGCTGGTGACCACCGCGCTCGAGCACTTCGTCGACGCCAACCGACGCTTCGGCGCCGATTTCCTGCTGTGCCAGATGGCAGAGTACCGCGACGCCAACTTCCCGCCCGAGAAGGCGAACACGCTCGAGGTCCCTTCGTACACGGGTGTCACCCGGGCCACGGATCCGGCCGCGTTCATCCGTGGCCTCATGACGTTCCGGCCCCGCTTCAACACCCATCCCAGCGGCTACGTGTTCGAGCGCAAGCTCGCGGACACGATCGCGGCGCGCAACGACGGGCGGTTCTTCCAGACCCTCGGCGTCGAGTACTTCGCGTGGCCGGTGGCGGCCGCACTGTCGACCGGGATGGCTCACATCGACCTCCCGCTCGTGGTGATCGGTCGCACGGCGAAGTCGTGGGGCACGAACATGGTGCTCACCAACCCGGGGCGCGAGAAGATCGACCAGTTCCTCTCGGATGCGGTGACGACCCGCAAGTATACGCCGCTCACGAACTTCACGTTCAACAACCTCGCGATCGAGGGGCTGCTCACCGCCAAGGCCGCGTTCCCCGACGAGCTCGAGCCGTTCCCCCTCGACTACCGCGCCTACGTTCGCGTGACTCGGGAGGAGTTCGACCGCCGTGCGGCGCTCGGCGTCGACGTTTCCGTCGAGCGCGCCGAGCTCGACGACTTCGTTGCCCAGAACCCCGAACTCGCGGAGCCCCCGCCGCCGGAGTGGCGGGCTTCCCGCTTGCGGGTGCTCGCGAGTCGCGTGAAGCGCTTCCCCTCGCGTTTCACGGGCCACCAGGAACGTCCGAGGTATCTCGGCAAGGGTGACATCGACGGCTTCCACGACGCGGCGGGTGCCGCGAAGGTACTCGAGCAGCGCATCGCCTGATCGCGTGTCCCGGGTCGTGGTTCGAACCCGCGATCCTCGACTCAGCCCTCGTGCCTTGGTGCTCGGGCATCCGTCAGGCGGATCTTCCTTGCCATGCGGCGCACTTCTCGTGG
>Ga0075026_100001132_pt1 | contig 11253 bp, 12 predicted proteins | sample Str012_2_FD_71392 | JGI IMG/M metagenome (GOLD analysis project Ga0075026, IMG submission 71392) | Freshwater sediment microbial communities in response to fracking from Pennsylvania, USA - Straight Creek_MetaG_SC_2012 | ecosystem: Environmental > Aquatic > Freshwater > Creek > Sediment...
GCGCAAATGGCCAGCCGGGCATGTCCGCGCCCGAAATGGCACTCCCAGTCGTAACTTACGAAAACAAGATTACGTTTCACCTGAATGGGGAAACCGTGGACGCCATCCCCATACGCAAGGCGCACACCGACGGCGACACGATGGTTTACTTTCACAATGCGGATGCGCTAATGACGGGCGATTTCTACCGCTCAATCGGGTATCCGAATATTGATCGTGTAAACGGCGGGAGCCTCGACGGAATGCTCACCGGCCTGGCGCAGGTGGTTGCTCTCTGTGGACCGGATACAAAAGTTATTCCCGGACATGGGCCGAATGTCGACAGGAACGCCGTCGCCGCTCACCGTGACGTCATTCTTGGCGTTCGCGATCGCGTCGCCAAAATGATCGCGGCGGGCAAGACGTCGGATGAAGTCGTCGCCGCTCACGTCACCTCTGATTTTGACGCTAAGGTTGCGCCAGCCAATCCGGCCGGCGACAAATTCGCGGATCGGTTCGTCGGACAAGTTTACGCCGAATTAAAGACGGCGAAATAACACCGCAACGCGGAATCAGCCTGTGCGTCTCCTTGCTCGCTAAATGAGGCGCACGGGCTGAATCTCATTCTGCAGGTTTCCCCACAATGAACTTCGAGCTTAGCGACAACGTAAAACAACTCCAGCATCGCCTCCAGTCCTTCATGGACCAGCACGTCTATCCGAACGAGCTACGCTTCCAGGATGAAATCGAACGAGACCGACACTCGCCCACGCGCGTGGTGGAGGAATTGAAAGTAAAAGCGCGCGCGGCCGACCTATGGAATCTTTTTATGCCGGGCGGCGAGCACGGAGCGGGGCTTAGCAATCTGGAATACGCTCCGCTTTGCGAGATCATGGGCCGCAGCCACATGGCGCCGGAGATTTTCAATTGCTCGGCGCCGGACGTCGGCAATATGGAAGTCCTGGAGCGATTTGGCACATCGGAGCAAAAGGATCGCTGGCTGAAGCCGCTGCTGGCGGGCGAAATCCGTTCGTGTTTCTCGATGACCGAACCCGATGTGGCCTCCTCGGACGCCACGAATATACGGTCCAGCATTGCGCGGAATGGAAACGAATACGTGATCAACGGGCGCAAATGGTGGTCCACCGGCGCGGGCGACCCGCGCTGCAAGATCGCCATCTTCATGGGGAAAACCGATCCGTCGGCGGCGCCGCACAAGCAGCAATCCATGGTGCTGGTCCCGATGGACTCGCCGGGCGTGAAAATCGTCCGTTTACTGAACGTGTTTGGCTACGATCACGCGCCGCACGGCCACGGGGAAATCACGTTTGAAAATGTTCGCGTGCCCGTTTCAAATTTATTGCTGGGAGAGGGCCGCGGTTTCGAGATTGCCCAGGCGCGCCTGGGGCCGGGGCGCATTCACCACTGCATGAGGTGCATTGGAGCAGCCGAGCGCGCGCTGGAAATGATGTGCAAGCGCGTGCAGGCCCGCGTGGCATTTGGAAAGCCGCTTGCCGAGCAAGGAACGATTCGCGCCGATATTGCGAAGTCGCGCATGGAAATCGACCAGGCCCGCCTGCTGACTCTGAAAGCGGCATACATGATGGATACGGTGGGAAATAAGGCGGCGCGCGCCGAGATCGCGATGATTAAAGTGGTTGCGCCAAATGTCGCGCTGCAAGTCCTGGACCGCGCCATTCAGGCGCACGGCGCCGCGGGCGTCTCGCAGGATACTTTTCTTGCGGACGCGTGGGCAATGGCGCGCACGTTGCGGCTGGCCGACGGGCCTGACGAAGTGCACATCGAAAGCATAGCCAAACTCGAATTCAAGAAATTTCTAAAACCATAGGCAACACACTGGACTCCATGCCGCCGCTCCAACTCAAAACATTGCAATCGCTGAAGGATTTCGCCAGCCGTGAAATTGCCGTGACGGATTGGATGGCGGTCACTCAGGAACGCATCGTGCAATTCGCGGATGCCACCGGAGACCACCAATGGATTCACATGGATGCGGAACGCGCCCGCCGGGATTCGCCCTACGGATCAACCATTGCCCACGGATTCCTGACGCTTTCACTGCTGGGCCATTTCTTGCGACAAGCAATTCAGATTCCCGGCGATGTCCGCTTGACGGTCAATTACGGATTAAATCGTGTTCGCTTCCCTGCCGCGGTTCGCTCCGGCACACGCATTCGCGCGCGCGTCGCGCTGCAAACTTTCAAGGAACTTCCCGATTGCGTCGAAGCGGCTTTTGCAATCACCGTGGAGGCGGAGGGATCGGGGAAACCCTGCTGCGTGGCGGAATGGATTCTGCGCTACTATCGCTGATGCGGCTATGGCGAATCTCTCGCCGTCTGTAGATTGAAAATATTGTAGACGGACAACCCGCATTTCGTAGCGCCGGCGTCTCGCCGGCTTTTTTGCGTTGCGACAAATATTTAACAATCTGCCGGCGGGACGCCGGCGCTACAAAACCACCTGAAATCCATTAATTACTTATTGAAATCAGATCGAGCCAGTCTCCGTCGCGTGCCATGACGCGCGCATCAACGTGCGCACTTTCACAGGCAATTCCGCGAAGCGCTGATCTTGCGTGAGCCCCTGATCGTATCGGTAATAAATTTGCTGCAGGATAGCGGCAACCTTGAATCGCGCAAAGGCAAGATAAAACGCCATGGACGAAACGTCGCGTCCGGTGAACTTTGCATACCGCTCAACCAACTGAGCGCGCGTCATGCTGCCAGGATAATTTGACGGGCACCAGCGCGCGATCCTCCATTCTTCCGGATCGTCCGCTTCCACCCAATACGCCAGCGCAGTTCCCAAATCGCTGAGTGGGTCTCCGATCGTGCTCATTTCCCAGTCCAGAACGCCCACAATTCGAGTAATGTCGGCGGGGTCCAGAACCAGATTGTCGTACTTGTAGTCGTTGTGGATCAGCGTGGCGTCCACGGATGCGGGAATTCGCGCTTGGAGCCACGTCGAAATACGCGCTGCCTCGGGCAAGTCGTGAGTGCGCGAAGCATTGTACCGCTCAATCCAACCGCGCACCTGACGCTGCAAATATCCCTGCGGCTTGCCCAGATCGCCCAAGCCGATGGCTTTGTAATCGAGGGAATGCAAACGGACAAGGTTATCAATGAAGGATTCGCTCACACGCCGCGCTATTTCCGGCGTGAAACTTAGGGCCGCTGGCGGATCCTTGCGCAGAATAATTCCTCGAATGCGCTCCATGGCGTAAAAAGGCGAGCCAAGAATGGATGCGTCGTCGCAGAAAAGCAGGACGCGCGGCGCCTCCGGATACGCGGCGTGTAGCTTGGAAAGCACGCGAAATTCCCGGCCCATATCATGAGCTGACTTTACATTGCTTCCGAACGGCGGACGTCGCAACACCATTTCCCAATCGCCCAGGCGCAGCAGATACGTGAGATTGGAATGGCCGCTGGAAAATTGTAAGACCTGGAGAGGGCCGAGGCTTCCGGGAAACTTTTGCAGCAGAAATGCTTCAAGCGCCGGAATGGGTAGTTCCTCGCCGGGCCTGATCGGGGACGGTTGGTCTAGAAAAATTTTTGACATGCCAAGGGCTGAAGAGTCCATGTGAGAACCACCAAATCGAAGCTTCAGCGGCTAAAGCCGCGCTGATTTTATTGCGTTCATGTCGTGGCTAAAGCCACGACCCACAAAAATTCCGATTCTTACAATGATTCCAAAGTTCTCACGGAGACTCCGAAGCCAATTTTCGAAATGACTCCAATAATGTCTTTACGCCGTTTGGCCGCCATCCACCACCAGCACATGCCCGGTCACGAAGTCGGAGGCGCTGGAAGAAAGAAAAACGGCTGCGCCTTTTAAGTCCTGCTCGCCGCCGAATCGCCCCAGTGGAATCGACCTTAAAAGATTTTCCTTGTTTTGCTCGATCACGCCGCGCGACATGTGCGTGGGAAACCAGCCGGGCGCGATCGCGTTCACATAAATTCCGTGCGCGGCCCATTTGCGCGCCAGATCGCGCGTGAAGGCAACCACGCCGCCCTTGCTGGCTGCGTACCCGATGGCGTCAAGTTCTCCGGGCGAACCGGCCATCCCGGCAACCGACGCGATATTGACAATTTTTCCGCGCTTTTGTGAAATCATGATTTTGCCCACGGCCTGCGAGCACAAAAAAGTTCCGGTCAAATTCGTGCCGAGAACTTTATTCCAGCTTTCCAGTTTCATTTCTTCCGCGGGGGCGCCCCAGGAAGTGCCGGCGTTGTTGATCAGTATGTCGATGCCCCCAAACCTGCCAACGGCGACATCCACAACTTGCTGAATGCTTTCCGGATTGGTGACGTCGCAGCCCAACCCAATGGCGGTAATTCCAAGCGCTTGCAGTTCCTCGGCGGCCTTCTCGCACCTTTCTTTTTTTCGTCCGCAGAGCACCAGATTCGCGCCCATTTCCGCGAGGCCTTCGGCCATCTGGCGCCCCAGCCCCACGGCCCCTCCGGTAATCACGGCCACTCGGCCGGCCAGGTCAAACGGTTGTACAGAACGCTTTGGCTGCTCGGGCGTCATCGTCCCTCCGGGAGACTGCAGGGCATGCGATAAACAAGAAAGATGGACGTGCGGGGACAATTTCGTCAAGCGGATATTTCCTCGATTGCTAAACGTCTCCCGGCAAATGGAATAGCGGCAAGCGATGGTGCGAGGACCCATATCGCGGTAAAAAATCGTTCAACGTGTTTCTATTCATGAGCGCGATTCTGGTATCCTCGTGGCCGTGCGTTGCAGACTATTTGCGTTTTTGTTTCTCCCGATGATCGCCGCCGCTTTGCCTTCCCGCGCGTTCGGGCAAGCGGCGCAAATCGCGCCGGCACCGGCCGCGGTGCAAGCCGCAACGCAAATTTCAGCGCCTGCCTTGGCGCAATCCGCCGCGCCGCTGCGCAACGCGCTGGCCGTGGTCGTGCTTGATCCTTCGCACGGTGGCGCAGATCAAGGCGCGCGCGGATCCACCGGAATCACCGAAAGCGATGTCGCCCTGAGTTTCGCGCGCCTGGTGCGCATTTCACTGGAAGGGCAGGGACTGCGGGCCGTCCTCACGCGCCAGGCCAATGACGGCCCATCCTTTGACGATCGCGCGAAACTTGCGAATGGGCAACGCGGCGTTATTTTTGTTTCGCTTCACGTTTCCTCGACCGGCCAGCCGGGAACTGTTCGCGTCTATTCCCTGCCGCCGGACAATTTGCCTGTGGCACCGCGCACTGGACTGCTGCCCTGGGACCGCGCGCAAAGCGGCTATCTTGAATTGAGCAGAAAACTGGCCGAGCTGGTCCAGATCCAAATGGCGCAGCACTTCCACGGCTCGCCGGAAACGCCGTTGGTGGCGCGGGTCCGGCAACTGCGAACCATCGCTGCCCCGGCCGTGGCTATCGAGGTTTCCAGCGTGAGCTTGCCGGATCGCGGCCCGCTTGATCAAATGGGCCCGTCATTTGCCGATGCCGTGGCGCGCGCCGTTGCGGCGTTTCGCGTCGTCTATGAATCCGAGGGGAGATAGCGGCGTGTCACGAGGGCTCAAGGCAACGATTGCGATTCTTGCTGCGCTGGTGGTGCTCGCGCTGCTTGCGCTGCCGGGACTGCGGCAGGCGATTCAGCGCATCAGCAAGAGCCCAAAGTCCGAGCAGGAGGCTCGGCGTGAAGTGATGCAAGCGCCCATCTCAACGCCGACGGATGTAAACGTGCAAGCGCAAATGTATTGGCTATCACCGACCACACCCGGATCGCTCGCGGCAACTTCCGTGCAGATTCCGCTGTCTGCCGATTCCGTCCAGCGCGCGAAACAACTTCTGAACGCGTTAATCGTGATGTCCCCGGCGCCCGCGCGGCGTACGCTGCCGGCGGATGCCACTTTGCTGGCGTTTTATATTCAGCCGGACGGCACGGGCATCGCCGATTTTTCGGATGAACTTTCCACCGGAACTCCTTCTGGAATTCTCAGTGAGCAATTGGCCGTGGATTCCATTGTGCAGACCCTTGGCGCTAACAATACCGGCATACAGAAACTAAAAATCCTGATCCACGGACAGGACGCGGAAACGCTGGCCGGGCATCTGGATATTTCCGGGGTCTTTCCCGTTTCTTCAGCCGCGCTAACCGCTGCTCCAGCCATGGGGAAGTAATCAATTTTGTTGCAGCTACGCAGGAGAACATAAATGTCTTCAACACCGGCAGGAAAACACGCGGGACCCGGAACGCCTAGTATCGGCCCGGCAATTCCCGAGCCCACGTTTGCTGAACGGGCGCGAACTCTGGTGCATCTCGGCAGGAATGGCAGTCTTTCGACGCTATCGCGCAAGCAGCAGGGATTTCCGTTTGGTTCCGTGATGCCGTATGGCCTGGATGATCGCGGGCGGCCAATCTTTCTGATCAGTACCATGGCTATGCATACGCAAAATGTACAGGCGGACCCGCGGTCGAGCCTGCTGGTGACTTTGCCGGACACCGGCGGCGATCCTTTGGGTGCATCGCGCGTCACGCTGATCGGAAATGTATTGCCTGTACCGGAGACGGATGTGGCGGAAGCGCGAAAACTTTATCTGGAGCGCTACGTCAACAGCAAATACTGGGTGGACTTCGAGGATTTCTCGTTCTACCGAATGGACGTGGTGGACGTTTATTACGTTGGCGGCTTCGGAGTGATGGGCTGGGTTTCCGCAATGGACTATAACAGCGGACAACCGGATCCGCTGGCGGACACCGCCGTTGGAATCGTTCAACACATGAATGCGGACCATGCGGATTCGCTGATTCTGCTGGCGCGCGCATTTGCCGGGATTGAGTCCGAGGAAGCGGCGATGACGGCGGTGGACCGGCTGGGATTTCACGTGCGCTTGAAAACCAGGGATGGAATGCGCGGCGCACGCATAGCATTTTTGCGAGAAGCGCGCAGGCCCGCGGAGGCCCGGGATATATTGGTGGAAATGGTGGGTCAAGCGCGAAAGCAATAATGCGGCACGCGCGGCATTAACACGATTGCCCATGCAATGCCCGGTTGTCCATGGTTGACAGTGGATGGCACGGAAGCCAAACTCGGCTCCCTGCATCGAGGAGGAAATTTGCGAAGCGACGGACGCGCGCACGATCAAATGCGCCCAATCAAAATGACGCCGGATTTCATTACCAGCGCCGAGGGAAGTGTGCTGATCGAAATCGGCAACACGCGCGTGATCTGCACGGCCACGGTGGACGACGGTGTACCCGGGTTCCTGAAGGGTCAGGGCAAGGGATGGGTCACCGGCGAATATGGAATGCTGCCTCGAGCCACCGAAACGCGCACGGCACGCGAATCCATGCGCGGACGGCCCTCGGGACGCACGCTGGAGATCCAACGCCTGATTGGCCGATCCTTGCGGGCCATCACGGACCAGCAGAAACTGGGCGACAGAACGGTGTGGCTGGATTGCGACGTGATTCAGGCCGATGGCGGCACGCGCACCGCGTCCATCACGGGCGCATACGTGGCGATGGCGCTGGCCATGCAGCGCATGGTTGCGGCGGGGATTTTGAAATCGCTGCCGCTGATCGATTCCGTGGCGGCCACCAGCGTGGGGCTGGTGGATAAGACCGCGCTGCTCGATCTGGCGTATGACGAAGATTCGCGCGCGGAAGTGGATATGAACGTGGTGATGACGGGGAGCGGGAAATTCGTCGAAGTGCAGGCCACTGCCGAAGGGCAGCCGTTTGCCGGCGCGGAATTGCAAGACCTGCTGGCGCTGGCAGCGGCCGGAATCCGCCGCGTTACGGAAGCTCAATCCACACTGGTGCAAACCGATTTCCGCGCACGCACAAAGTAAGCCGGTCCGATTGTTTGCCGCCTCCTCGAACGAGGGAAAGCTGCGGGAATACCGGTCGCTGGCCGCGGCAGCGGACGCTGCCATCGAGCTTGCAATGATTCCGAATTTCGCGGCGCTACCCCAGTTTGAGGAAGGTTCGTCCACGTTCTCTGAAAATGCCGCCGGAAAGGCGCTGCATTACAGCCGTTTATTTCCAGGACTTGTGGTCGCCGACGATTCCGGCCTCGTGGTGCCCGCGCTCGGCGGCGCGCCCGGCGTGCTCTCCGCGCGGTACGCGGGAGCAAACGCAAATGACACGGACCGCTACAACAAACTACTCGGCGAAATGCGCAGCTTGAAAGGCGGGAGCCGCCGCGCGCGCTTTGTGTGCGTCCTCGCGCTGGCCAAAGCCGGCGAAGCGGTCGGTTTGTTTTCCGCGTCGGCGGAAGGAGAAATCCTGGAGGCTCCGCGCGGAGAGCATGGTTTCGGCTACGACCCGATTTTTTTGTTCCCGGCGCTGGACAAGGCATATGCGGAAATTTCTCGGGAGGAAAAAAACCTGCACAGCCATCGCGGAAAAGCGTTTCGCAAGGCCCTGGAATTTTTATTGGCAACCGACGGATACCGCACTGAATAATATTGCCCGCTGGCGGCACGTGTTCGCGCTAAATTCGAAAGAAGGTGTCCTCATGAAAAAACAAAAAACAAGAAGCGTGAAATCGGCTTCCAACTCCTCGAAACAATCGAAATCACGCGCGGGAAAGCGGAGCGCGGCGGTTCCCGCCGCGCGCGCCGCCAGCGCGAAAAGCACCGGAACAAGCCCCGCGCGCGTTCGCGCGATCCTGCAAAAACTGGATGAAGCCTATGCGAATGTGAATTGCGCCCTGGTGCATGAGACTCCGTTCCAATTGCTGATTGCCACGATTCTTTCGGCGCAATGCACCGATGAACGCGTCAACAAGGTTACGAAAACGCTCTTTGCAAAATATCGGACACCCCGGGATTTTGCCGCCGCCAATCCGATGGAACTCGAGCAGGACATCCGTTCGACGGGTTTCTTTCGCAACAAGGCCAAGTCCATTCTGGGTGCAAGCAAGAAAATCGTGGAAGAGTTTGGTGGCGAAGTGCCGCGCACGATGGACGAGTTGTTGACACTTCCGGGCGTGGCACGAAAGACCGCGAATGTGGTTCTGGGCACGGCGTTTGGCATCGCCGTCGGGGTGGTGGTGGACACGCACGTCACGCGGCTATCCGAGCGGCTCGGCCTTTCGCGCAATACCGACGCAAAAAAAATTGAACAAGACCTGATTCACGTGATTCCCAGGGAAAAATGGATTCTATTTTCCCATCAACTGATCTGGCACGGCCGCAAGGTTTGCCAGGCGCGAAAACCGCGCTGTGTCGAATGCACTCTGGAACAGCTGTGCCATGCAAAAGATAAGACGGTTTGAGGGATTCCCTTTTCGACGCATAAGCCCGCAGGTCTTGTGGACGGCGCACATCGCGTTCGGTATATTTCTTCAATGCAGCTATTAACCGGGAAGGCAGCAGCAGCCCACATTTCAGGAATTCTTCACGCACAATATCAGGTCCATGGATTTTCCGTGCATCTTACGGTCCGAAAGATTTCAACTTTGGACCCGACCGGACAAATCGATTTCGGCGGGGGCGAATACGTGCCCGCCGGAAGGCGCGAGCTTTCGGCTCATGAAGTGCGCCCGGAAGACAAATATAAGTGGTGGGATCTGGGCCGGGGCAGCTATTTCATCGAGTGCAATGAAACACTGCACCTCGCCGCGGACGAAATCGCGCTGATCGAGCCCGAGGACCGGCTGCTGCGCGCGGGCGGATGGCACGTGCCATTGTTTGTGCGCGGGCATGTGGATCCTGTGGAGCTATTGATGGAAGTGGGAGTCGCCAGGCTGCGCGTCAAGGAAAATGCGCGGATCGCGCGCGTGCGGCTGTTCCGCATTGACAAGATCAAAACCGGGACCAGGGAATCCGGCAACGGCGGTTCGCGGAAATCAAAACCGGCAAAAAAGAAGAAGTGAGAAACGGTTCTGCCAGGCATGCCGGTCACCAGCGTATTTTCCGCTTGCTGTTACGGGTGGCCGTATATGGGGCTTGAGTTTGCCGGCGGGATGTAATCCTGCCCATATTTGTTTTTGTGTTCGAGCGTGAAATTTGGATTTTCGACCACTCGAATTGGCTCCAGCGTCCTGGCCGCATCGGAAATCGTAACCACCCGGCCCGCCGTCTTCAGTGCTTCCGGCAAACTGCGTTCATACCACACATTTAACTGATATCGCCCGTCCGGCACGTTCGCGATATTGATCAGGCCCGCTTGATTCGATATTCCAAAATAGGGCGTATCGACGGCAATCACGGCCGCGCTCATTTCCGGATGAATGTTACAAAACAGAAAGCTCACGCCGGCCCGGTCAAAGTGCACGGACTTGCTGGACCCTGCTTCGTAAAATCCGAGATCAAACCGCTTCCCATCAAATAAGGAAAAAACGTTGTGAAGGAAAGGATCCCGGTTGGGAAATTGGACCGCCGTCCCTATTTGCACGACGGTGATGTGAGGTTCAAAGCTCTTGCTGATTTGGGCAATTTGCGACGCGGACCGGGCAGACGAATTTCCGGGAGCCGCTTCTGTAGCGGTGCCGAGCGGAGTGAGCCAGATGACCACGTTCGAGGCGTCGGCGGCTTCCTTTGCCGAAACGGTTTTCTTCGACTCGTGAGGGCTTACGATTTCCACTTTCGCAGTGACGGGCTGCGTCCCTGTCCGGGCAAGCAACGCGCAGGCTCCAAAACCCAGCAGGACGGGAATCGCAATTCGACGCATTGGTGTTAAAGGCCTCACTAGAAAATATACCCCAGACTCAGATTGATGTGACTGGCGTTGGTCAAGCCCTTGTCAAGATCCGACGTTTGCAGCCAGCGGTACTCGGTCGAAAACAGTATATCCGACCGTATCTGGTAGATGAAATTCACAAGCGGGCTCAGGTTTCTTGAAAATGTATCCGGGTAAATGGAATTGGATGAGAAGGCGCGCAACTCGCCAGCGAACGGATTGTCCACTCCGAATGCTCCATTGATTTCAAAATTTGCCCTGGGCTTGAATTTCAGCTGAGCCCAACCGCCGATGGAATCAACTCCGATAAACCTGGTCGCGGGGTCACCGAATGAGCCAGTAAGCAATACGCTTTGGCCAATCCCGCCGGCCAGCCCACCCAATGCACGTCCGCGATAGAATGCGCCCGTAAACTCAAACAATTTACCGAGCGGCAGGGTTACGTCCGTTGTTCCCGCCCAGCCGTCCACGGTGCGATTCAACCCCCAGTTCTGGCGCCCGTAATATCCGCCGACGCCCACCGTGAGATTTTGGCCAAACGCGGCGTGGGACCAGGAAACGCGCACAGCATACGCGGGTTGACCCGCCTCTTCACCCCAGGAAAGAGTGCGG
>Ga0075026_100001133_pt1 | contig 11249 bp, 10 predicted proteins | sample Str012_2_FD_71392 | JGI IMG/M metagenome (GOLD analysis project Ga0075026, IMG submission 71392) | Freshwater sediment microbial communities in response to fracking from Pennsylvania, USA - Straight Creek_MetaG_SC_2012 | ecosystem: Environmental > Aquatic > Freshwater > Creek > Sediment...
CGTCGGTGACGCCCGCGCCCGCCCCGGTCGATGTTCCGGCGGCCGGTTCCTCGGCCGCCGGAACATCGACCGGGGCGGGCGCGGGCGTCACCGACGTGGCGATCGGGTGGGCGTCTGCGGCCGGCTCGGCCTTCGCCTTGGCCGGGCCGCGCTTGGGCTTCGGCTCCGGTTCCGGCTCGTCGACGATCGGGTCGCGCCGCAGACCCTCCGAGTCGGCCAGGCGCCGGACGCGATCAGCCGACGGGTCGTCGATGCTCGACGAGTGGCTCTTGACGCCGATCTTGAGTCGCTCGGCGAGGTCGAGCACCACCTGGTTCTCGACCCCGAGCTCCCTCGCCAGCTCGTAGACCCGGATCTTCTTCGTAGCCAAGCTTGCTGCCTCTTCTTCCTCTACTTCGTTCTACTTCGCGCTACACGCGTCGCCCGTTTCGCCGCTCATCCGAACTCGGTCGGCGTCCAGTCTCGCGCGTAGCTGCTCGATCTCGTCATTTCCGACCGTGACCCGGAGGGCCCGGCCTACGGCCCGCTTGCGTCGGGCCTCGTCGAGGCACGCCACCGGGTCGTCCCGACACAGCCAGGCACCCCTCCCCGCGCCGGCGCCGGTCACGAGACCGATCGGCGAGCGGTGGAACCGCACCAATGCCGTGACGTCGACCACCTTCCGACACCCGATGCAGGTGCGGACGGGGCCCGTGGTCCGGCCCCTAGCCGTCAGCCCCCTCCGTCGATTCGACTGCGACTGCGACCGCGACCGGCCCTTCGGCCACCGGCACATCGGCGGCTGGCGCGTCGGCCGCTGGCACATCGGCGACCGGCACGTCGGAAACCGGCGCGTCGGCGGACTCACCCTCACCCACTGGGGGTACCGGCGCCGCGTATCCCGCCTCGGCCGCCGAGATCGCCTCGCCGCCTTCGGCCGGCTGCCACACGAGCTCACCGTTGTCGCTGGTGACCCACTCGCCTTCGGCATACTCCACGCCGCCGCCCGACTCTTCTTCCGCGAGTTGACTCTCGCTCTTGATGTCGACCCGCCAGCCACTGAGGCGGGCCGCGAGGCGCGCGTTCTGGCCTTCCTTACCGATCGCCAGCGACAGCTGGAAGTCGGGGACGATCACCTCCGCGGTGCCGGTGTCAGGGTGGATCCGCACTTCGCGCACGCGCGCCGGCGCGAGCGCCTTCATCACGAACTCAGAAGGATCGTCGCTGTACGGAACGATGTCGACCTTCTCGCCGCGCAACTCGTTGACGACCATCCGCACACGCGAACCGCGCGCCCCGACGCAGGCACCGACGGGGTCGACGTTGTTGTCGTTCGACGCCACGGCCAACTTGGTGCGATGGCCCGGCTCGCGCGCGATCGCTTTGAGCTCGACGACACCGTCGACGATCTCGGGAACCTCGAGCTCGAACAACCGCTTGACCAGGCCCGGGTGCGTCCGCGACACGACGATCTGCGGGCCCTTGGCGGTCTTGCGGACCTCGACGATGTAGGCCTTGAGCCGGCTGCCGTGGTCGTAGTGCTCGTTCTGCACCTGCTCGGCCTGCGGCAGGAGCGCCTCGACCTTGCCGAGGTCGAGGAGGGTGTAGCGGGCGTCGGTCTGCTGGATGATGCCGGTGACGATGTCGCCCTCGCGCCCCGCGTACTCCTCGTACTTCATCTCCCGCTCGGCCTCGCGGATGCGCTGGAAGATCACCTGCTTCGCCGTCTGCGCGGCGATGCGGCCGAAGTCGGTGGGGGTGTCGTCCCACTCGCGGGTGACGTTGCCGTCTTCGTCGAGCTCTTGGGCGATCACCTTGATCGCGCCGGTCTCCATGTCGATCTCGACCAACGCCTCTTCGGCGGCATCCGGCATCCGCTTGTACGCGGTGAGCAACGCGTTCGCCAGGGCCTCGAGCATGATCTCGATCGAGATGCCCTTCTCGCGCTCGATGTTCTCGAGCGCCTCCATCATTTCGGAGTTCATTGGGTTACCGGTTCTCTTAGGGAGCTGGCTTTCTTCGACTTCGGGTGTTTGGGTTGCGGACCCCACTCGAACACGGTGCGCGCCTGGCTGACGTCGTCGTAGGTGAACCGCGCCGTCGTGCCGTCGTCGGCCAGCAGGTCGAAACCGGCTTCGGTCGCGGCGGTGATCACGCCACGCACCCTGCGTGCCGGTTGATCGCCGGCGGCGCGCGTCTTGACCGAGACCGTCTCGCCGGTGGCGCGCCGGAAATGAACGGGGGTCCGCAGCGGACGCTCGAGTCCGGGGCTGCTCACTTCGAGTGCGTAGGGCGCGGTGAGCAGCGCGTCGAGCGGTGGCGCGTCGAGTAACGGTGAGACGGCCTCGGTGGCGGCCGCGATTCCCTCGAGATCGATGCCGCCATCGCGATCGACCAACACCCGGAGGATGCGAGCCCGACCCGAACCGGAGAACTCGACGTCGTAGAGGTCGAGACCCAGGGCGTTGAGGGCCGGTGCGATCGACCCCACGATCTTGTCGACGTCGATCATCAGATGCACCTCCCTTTCAACAGAAAAAACGTGGGCTTGCGCCCACGTCTCCGACGGACCGATGGGGACCGGTGGGTCTCGTACCAACCGAACCGTACGAGTATACCTGATGCGCCGCGGGATTCAGGTCCGCAATGGCCGCGAAAGGGACGCTCGTCAGCCGTCGCCCGTTGCAAGTCGGCGAGCCTGCTCGACGTCGTCGACACCGATGCGATCGTCGAATTCTTCGAGGTGGGCACGGATCTCGGCGTCGGTGCGGTTCGGGTAGCGGGCGATCGCCCGGGCCAGGCGGTCGTCGCGGTTGAGCCGAGCGACCAGCTCGTCGACCGGCGCGTCGCGCAGCGCCGGGTCATCCTCGAACAGGTAGCCGAGCTGCCCGGCGAGCTTCCCGATCGAAGGCGCGTCCTGCGGATCAGCCACCGAAGATCTCCTGGAGCTCCATCGGCACCGGCGTGTCGAGCTGCTCGTAGGTGCAGGAAGGCGGCTCGCGGTCGGGCCGCCAGCGCTGGAAGCGGGCAGTGTGACGGAAGCGGTCGCCCTGGAGGTGCTCGTAGGCCACCTCGGCGACGAGCTCGATCCGCAGCGGTTCCCAGCTCAGGTCTTTGCCGCCGGTCCAGCGGCTCTGCGCGCCGGGACGACGCTGCCCGGACGCCGCCGCGGCGGCGTCGGCCTCGGCCCACTCGCGCCACGGATGATGATCCAGCGCGTGCTCGCGGTACGGGGTCACGTCGGAGAGCAGCTGCGCGCGCAGCGGGGCGGCGAAGCTGCTGGCGACGCCGACGTGGTGGAGCACGCCCGCTTCGTCGAAGAGGCCGAGCAGCAGCGACCCGATCCCGTCGCCGTCTTTGTGTACGCGGTAGCCGCCGACGACGCAGTCGGCGGTGCGCTGGTGCTTCACCTTGTGCATGGTGCGCTTGCCCTCCTCGTAGACGCCGTCGAGCGGCTTTGCCACGACACCATCGAGACCGGCGCCCTCGAACCGTTCGAACCACTGCTCGGCCTGCGTGCGATCGGTGGTCGCGGGAGTGAGCAACACCGGCGGGCGCGACGCGCGCAACACTGTCTCGAGCCGCTGGCGACGGATGCGAAACGGCTGGTCGCGGAGATCGTCGTCGTCGGCCAGCAGATCGAAGGCCACGAACGACGCGGGCGTCTCCTCGGCCAGCATCGCGACGCGCGATGCGGCGGGGTGGATCCGCAAGGAGAGCCGGTCGAAGTCGAGTCCGCCCTCGGTGGCGATGACGATCTCGCCGTCGACCACGCAACGGGGCGGCAGGTGCTCGCGCAGCGGATCGAGCAGGTCGGGGAAGTAGCGCGTGAGGGGCTTCTCGTTGCGGCTCCCGATCTCGATGTCGTCGCCGTCGCGGAACACGATGGCGCGGAAGCCGTCCCACTTCGGTTCGAAGAGGAAGTCGCCCGCCTTCGCGCCGCTCGTCGGCAGCTCGCGGGCCAGCTTCGCGAGCATGGGTGAGACCGGCGGCGCGATCGGGTACATCGGCGTGCGTCGCGTCAGTAGGACCGGGCGACCACGGCCACGAGGTCGGGATCGGTGTCGGCGCCGGGGAGCGAACCGTCGGCCCGGGTGAGGCACCGCACGCTGATCCCACCCTGCGCGAGCTCGGCTTCACCCTCCTCCCCCACCGTCGCCCACGGGATGCGCGCCCAGCCGGTTGCGGCCGCGGCGCGGGCGTCGTCGAGTGTGGTGACGTCGCGGGTGCGCGACTCGCGCAGCTCGGTGGCCTCGGCGAGCAATGCGGTCTGTTGACGGTCGAGCTCGGCGGTCACCGCTGCCACCACGCCGTCGAGCGGGACCGCGACCTTGCGTTCCTCACCGCCCGTGATCCGCCGCACCAACGTGACGACGCCATCGGCGAGATCGCGCGGACCGACCTCGAGGCGAACCGGAACACCCTTGAGCTCCCAGTCGGTCGCGCGCCGACCCATCGACACGTCGGCGCGCGGGTCGAGGTGCGCGCGCACTCCGGCCGCGATCAGCTGGTCGGTGATCGCGCGGCACCGCTCGGCGACGTCGCCTTCGTCGCGCACGACGAGCACGACGGTCTGGACGGGCGCGAGCCTTGGTGGCACGCGCAGACCGTCGTCGTCACCGTGCGCCATGATCAGCCCGCCGACCATGCGCGTGGACACGCCCCACGACGTTGTCCACGCGGTCTGTTGCGTGCCGGAGTCGTCGAGGAAATCGATACCGAAGACGCGCGCGAAGTTCTGCCCGAGCTCGTGGCTCGTGCCCATCTGCAGCGCCTTACCGTCGCCCATCATTGCTTCGCACGTGAACGTCGCGGTGGCCCCGGCAAAGCGTTCGCGTGCGGTCTTCAGGCCGACGACGACCGGCATGGCGAGCACGTCGACCATGAAGTTCTCGTAGACGTCGTGCAGGATGCGCACCGAATACGCGTGGGCGTCGTCCTGCGAGACGTGCGCGGTGTGACCCTCCTGCCAGAGGAACTCGCTGGTGCGGAGAAAGAGGCGCGGGCGCAGCTCCCACCGCACGACGTTGGCCCACTGGTTGAGGAGCAGCGGCAGGTCGCGGTAGCTCTGGATCCACTTGGCCATGAACTCGCCGATGACCGTCTCGCTGGTGGGCCGCACCACGATCGGCTCCTCCAACTCTTTGCCGCCCGCCACGGTCACGACCGCGAGTTCCGGGCTGAACCCCTCGACGTGCTCGGCCTCCCGCTTCAGGTACGACTCCGGGATGAAGAGCGGGAAGTACGCGTTCTCGGCGCCGCAGGCCTTGATGCGGGCGTCGACCTCGCTCTGCATCCGCTCCCAGAGCGAGTAGCCGTACGGTCGGATCACCATCGTGCCGCGGACCGGGCCGTTCTCGGCGAGCTGCGCCTTCTGGAGGACGTCCTGGTACCAGCGGGGGAAGTCGTCGGCGCGGGGGGTGAGCACGGGGGCCTTCTTCCCGCTCATGGCACCTCCGGTGCCGGTCCGCTCGGGCCACGCTCGCGCTTCGCCATCCGGCCGAGGGTAGCGAGGATGCGCGGCGCGCCCCGGAACCGTTGTGGCCCCGGGGCGCGCCGCGCAGTTCGTGCCGCGCAGTGCGAGCCGGTCAGCTGCAGCGGTGTTCGAGCACCACGATCCTGGCGTGCACCACGGCGTGGCGCGCCTGCAGGTCGAGGATGGCCTGCTCGAGCTTGCGGGCGAGCTCGTAGCGACCGTGCGCGATCGCCTCGTTGCGCTCACGCTGGAGCACATCGATCTTGCCTTCGAGCTCGGCCTGCTGGACACGCAGTGAGTGGAGCTCCGCTTGGCAGGTGGTCGCGGCGGCGTGGGGGGTGGTGGCGGCCCCGGCGCCGGCAACGCCGACCGCGCCGACGCCGAGCGTGGTGACGCCGACCAGCGCGAGTGCGGTGATCCCCTTGCGGAAGCTGCCCTTGACGTTGCCGTGCGAGTTCGTTTTCATGTTGGGTCCTCTCCTCGGTCGACGGGCCCCTGCGCCTCGGGGGTCGGGACGCACTCGAACGCCGTCACCGAGACCATCGCCCGCGTTCATGAGGAAGACGTGAGGTGCGGGGCAGGGCTGTGTGCCCACATTTCCGACCACTTCGCTGGTATTTCGCCGGAAAACCCGGTAGATTCGTCGCCTATGGCGATCGATGTAGACGAACTGCGGTCCCGACCCCTCGACCCCGACATCGAGGCCGAGATCCAGACCTTCGAGGACGGCGCGCAGCGTTACATCGCCGGCGAGATCGACGACGACGTCTTCCGCGTGTTCCGTCTGAACCAGGGCATCTACGGACAGCGCCAGGGCGGGCACAACCAGATGGTCCGGGTCAAGATCCCGTACGGCAAGGTCGAGCCCGACCAGCTCGAGATGCTCGGCCACATCGCGGAGAACTTCTCGCGGGGTTGGGGCCACCTCACCACCCGCCAGAACGTGCAGTTCCACTTCGTGCAACTGGACCAGACGCCCGAAGTGCTGCGCCTGCTTGCGTCCGTCGGGCTCACCAGCCGGGAAGCCTGCGGCGACACGGTGCGCAACGTCTCCGGTTGCCACCTCGCCGGCGCCTGCCCCTACGAGGTGCTCGACATCAGCCCGTGGGCCGAGGCCACCAAAGACTTGTTCCTGCGCAACCCGATCGCGCAACGCCTCCCGCGCAAGTTCAAGATCAACTTCTCCGGTTGCGCCACCGACTGCGGCCAGGCGATGTTCAACGACGCTGGCATCATCGCGGTGAACCGACCGCGGCCCGACGGCACGCTCGAGCCCGGCTTCCGCGTGTTCATGGCCGGCGGTCTCGGCGCCAACCCGCATCCCGCGCAGGCATTGGAAGAGTTCACGTCGCGCGAAGATCTCCTGCCCACGATCGAAGCGATGCTGCGCGTGCAGGATCATCACGGCAACCGCGACAACAAGTTGCGGGCCCGGATGAAGTGGCTCGTCGACACCATGGGGATCGATGAGCTGCGCGAACGCATCATCAAGGAACGCAAGTTCCTCCCCGCGTCGTCGTCGTACCCCGGTGGTATTCCGGCGGTCGTGCAAGAGCACGGCGACGCGCCCGCGGGTATGGGTACCGCGGTCAGCGCCGACGGCGGGCTCATCGGATCCGGCGCGACACCGGTGCAGTTCAAAGGGCTCACGCCGTTGCAACAGTGGGATACCGCGAATGTGGTGCGGGGCCGGGCCAACGGCACCGTCAGCGCGTACGCGTACTGCCGCCTCGGCGACATCACCACCGCGCAGTTCCGGGCGCTCGCCCAGATCCAGCGCGACTTCTCCTCCCCTGACCAACCGCTCGAGATCCGCATCACCAACCGGCAGAACTTCGCGCTGCGGGGACTCACCGAAGAGCAGCTGCCCGCGTTGCACGAACGGCTTGCCGAGCACGGCATGGCCGAAGCCGGTGCCGAACTGGCGCGCGACGTCGTCTCGTGCCCGGGCGCCGACACGTGCAACCTCGCGGTCACCCAGTCGCGCGGGCTCGCCGCCGACATCGGCGACGCGCTCGAGAAAGCCGGTCTGGCCGAGGTCGGGGGCGTGCGCATCAACATCTCCGGCTGCACCAACTCGTGTGGCCAGCACCACATCGCCGACATCGGCTTCCTCGGGCTCGAACGGCGCGCCCACGGTCGGGCGGCGCCCGGCTACCAGATGGAGCTCGGCGGCCACGTCACCAACATGTCAATTGCGTTCGGCAAACGCGCCACGAAACTGCCCGCCAAGCGCGCTTCTGAAGCGGTCGTGCGCGTCGTCGAGCAGTTCGCCGGTGAACGCGACGCGGGCGAGACGTTCTCCTCGTGGCTGGAGCGGGCGGGCGGTGCCGACGCGGTCGGCAAGACGCTCGCCGATCTCGACCAGTTCCCGTCGCCCGAGGAAGCGCCCGAGTACTACATCGACTTCGACGAAACCGGGCCCTACGTGGCCGAGGTCGGCGACTCAGAGTGCGCGACATGACGGTGACGGAGGTACCGGATCTCGCCGATCTCGCGCGCGTCTCCGCGGAGCTCGAGCAGGAGCCGGCGTCGTCCGCGATCAAGTGGGCGTGGGAGACCTTCGGCGAGGGCGCGGTGCTCGCGGCGTCGTTCCAGGACTGCGTGCTCATCGACATCGCCACGCAAGCGGTGCCCGAGATCGAGGTGGTCTTCCTCGACACGCAGTACCACTTTGCGGAGACGCTCTGGTACGTCGAGCAGGTACGCGAGCGCTACGACCTGAACCTGCGCGTGGTCACGCCGCAGATCGCGCCCGACAACCTCTGGCAGATCGATCCCGACGAGTGCTGCGCCATGCGCAAGGTCGAGCCGTTGGCGCGGGCGCTGGAAGGCAAGTCGGCCTGGCTCACCGGGCTCCGGCGCGACGAGGCATCGACGCGGACCAACGCACCGATCGTGGGCTTCGACGTCGGGCGCGGCATCGTGAAGGTCAACCCGATCGCGAGCTGGACCCACGACGAGATCGACTCGTACATCGCCGACCGTGGACTCCCGGTGCACCCGCTGCGCGACAAGGGGTATCCGTCGATCGGTTGCTGGCCGTGCACCAATCCGGTGAAAGACGGCGACGACCCGCGCGCCGGCCGATGGTCGAGCAGCGGGAAGCTCGAGTGCGGCCTGCACGGCTGGACGCCGTCTGCTGCCACCTGAGCCTTGAGCGTCCACGACGTCGCCGCCTCCGGCTTCGGCGCGGAGGCCGACGCCTATGAACGCGCCCGACCGTCATACCCACCCGACGCGGTCGCCTGGTTGGTCGAAGCGCTGAGCATCAGCGCACGCTCGACGGTGGCCGACGTCGCCGCGGGAACCGGGAAGTTCACGCGGCTGCTCGCGCCGATCGGCGCGTGGATCGTCGCCGTCGAACCCGTCGACGGCATGCGCGCCAGACTCCCGCGCATGCCGACTGCGGCGGCGACCGCCGAGGCGCTGCCCTTCGCCAGCGGTTCGGTTGACGCGATCACGGTCGCCCAGGCGTTCCACTGGTTCGACGCGCCGGCGGCGCTCGAGGAGTTCCACCGCGCGCTGCGTCCGGGTGGGCGGCTGGCATTGATCTGGAACGCGCGTGACCGATCGGTCGACTGGGTCGAAGAGATCTGGTCGATCATGGACCGGGTCGAAAAGCGCGCCCCGTGGCGTGCGCACGACGAGTGGCGCGAGTCGGCGTTCATCGAGACACCATGGTTCGGTCCGCTCCACGAAGCGACCTTCCACCACGAGCAGCTGCTCTCCCCCGCCGACGTCCTCGATCGCGTCCGCAGCGTGAGCCACGTCGCGGTGCTGCCACCGGAGTCGCGCGAGGCGGTGCTCGACGAAGTCCGCGCCCTGCTCCGCGCCCACCCGGCGACGGCCGGTCGCGACGCCCTCGCGTTCCCCTACCGTGTCGACGCGTACTGGACCGAGAGGACCTGACCGTGGCGACCTACGACTTCACCGTGCACGCGGCCGCGCCGACCGCCGTCGTGTTCGACGTGCTCGCCGACGCGCCGCGCTGGCACGAGTGGGCCGGCTTCTCGGTGGCGACCTCCGAATGGGAGCGTGAAGGCGATCCCCCGCCCGGTGGTGTGGGCGCGATCCGCCGCCTCGGGCGCGCACCGATGTACGGACGCGAGCAGATCGTCGAATACGACGAACCCGTGCACCTGGCGTACACGATCCTGTCGGGCATTCCGGTGCGCGGATACCGCGCCGACATCGACCTGCTCGAGGCGGACGGCGGGACCACGATCCGCTGGTCGGGTGCGTTCGAGCCCAAGGTCCCCGGCACCGGCACGCTCCTCGGTCTGCTGCTCGGCCGCGTCGTGCTCGGATACGCACGCGCCGCGGCCGCCGAAGCCGAACGGCGCGTCGCCACCCCCTGACCGACGCGGTCGGGACGAGGGAGTCAGGACTCGTTTCCGACGAACGCTTCGAGCTGGACGCCGTGGTCGACCGCGATCATCTCCGCCGCCTTCTCGCCGATCATGATCGACGCCGCGTTGGTGTTGCCGCTCACCACGTTGGGCATGATGCTGGCGTCGGCGACCCGCAGGTGGGCGACGCCGTTCACGCGCAGCCGGGCGTCGACGACGCTTCCCATCCGGCACGTCGACGTGAGGTGGTACACCGTCGACGAGTAGTGCCGAGCGAGGTCCTCGAGCAGGCCGTCGGTAGGTTCGGCGTCTGCGACGTGGCCGTGCTTGGCGGCGAGGAAGGGCGGCACGAGCAACGGGCCGATCTCCCGGTGCGACGGCCACTTCGCCACCACGTCGAGCGCCCGACGAATGACGGCGATCATCACCGGCATGTCGTGCGGATCGCCGAAGTAGTTCATGCGGATGTCGGGAGGATCGAACGGATCGGCGCCGACCAGGACGATCTCTCCCTCGCTGTGGGGCTGCACCGGATTGGCGAGAACGATGACGCTCTCGGCAAACGGGCCGAGGCGTGCGGCCGGGTCGTCGAAGTACTGGTCGGGATCGACTCGGAGGCATCGACGCCACAGGTCCTCGTTGTAGCCGCACGCGAACAAGCCGATCTGCGCATCGTGGGTGTGTTCGTCGCCCAAGCCGGTGGAGAACCACGCGCACGCGTCGTAGAGCGACGACGACGCGATGCCGCTTCCCGTCGTCGCCCATTCGGTCACGCGTCGTTCGGCTTCCTCCTTGAGGGCCTGGAGCTCCACGGGCAGGTCGGCGTCGTCGGCCGGGTCGGCGGGTAACGGCCCCGCCGGCGCCCGCAGCGCTTCGGGGCCCAGCCCGAGACCCACGTCGAGCATCGACGTACCCGCCCCCGGCGCCGGGAAGAACAGCCCGACCTGCAGATGGTCCTTCAGGTGCTTGCCGACGTCGGGCGCATCGAGTTCACACGGAATCCCGACGGCTTCGAGTTCAGCGTGCGGTCCGATCCCCGAGAGCAGCAGGATCTGGGGTGACCCCACCGCGCCGGCGCTGAGCACGATCTCGTGCTCGGCGAGGGCGACGGCCGTCTCACCGTCGGCGTTGCGGTACTCGACTCCTCGCGCGGTCAGTGCACCCGGACCACCCTCCAACAGCACCCGGGTCACGTGGGCGCCGCGGATGATCTCGACGTTGGGTCGTTCCTCGACCTCACCTTCGAGGAACGCGTGGTAGGTGCTCGCACGCTTTCCGTCGCGCGTGTTCGTCTGCAGGAGCGAGACGACGCCGTCGGGCCCGCCGCGATCGCGGCCGTTGTAGTCGCCGACCGGGAAGCCGGCGGCGGCCGCGGCGTCGACGAACTCCTGCGCCGCGCTCAGGACCGGTGCGCGCACCGAGACCCCGAGCGGTCCGTCGGT
>Ga0075026_100001137_pt1 | contig 11231 bp, 10 predicted proteins | sample Str012_2_FD_71392 | JGI IMG/M metagenome (GOLD analysis project Ga0075026, IMG submission 71392) | Freshwater sediment microbial communities in response to fracking from Pennsylvania, USA - Straight Creek_MetaG_SC_2012 | ecosystem: Environmental > Aquatic > Freshwater > Creek > Sediment...
CAGGTGATGGCGGCGGTGCACGCGCACTTCAAGCCCGAGTTCCTCAACCGCATCGACGAGATCGTCGTGTTCGGTCGGCTGTCGGAAACCGAGATCGAGCGCATCGTCGGTCTGCAGGTCGAGATCCTCGAGGCGCGGTTGGCGGATCGCGGGCTCACGCTCGATCTCACACCGGCGGCGCAGAAGTGGGTCGCGCAGACCGGTTACGACCCCGATTTCGGGGCGCGCCCGCTCAAGCGGGTGTTGCAGCGTGAGGTCGCCGATCCGATCGCGCTCGAAGTGTTGAAGGGCGCGTATCAGGCCGGCGACACGATCGTGGTCGACGCCAATCCCGACGGTGGTCTCGTGTTCGATCTCGCGGCTACCGCCGAGATCGTTACGTAGTCACGGCGGCTTCGGCCGCGGCGACCAGACGGGTCATCACGTCGGGATACAGCGTGCGCAGCTTGCGCTGCACCGCGCGGCCGAGGAGGGTCGAGTCCCACTCAGCGCTCCAGTCGACGTGGGTTCCGCCGTCGGCCGGCGTGAGCACGACGACGGCCCGGTAGTTGCGCACGGGTATTCCGCGTTCGACGTTGTACGCGAGGCGCCGGCCCTCCACGAGTTCGAGGATGCGCTCCACCGTGGTGCGGCGGCCGTAGCGCATGAACCGGAGCGCGCCGACGCCGCGCGCGTTCGGATCCTCGTACCCGCTGGTATTCCACGGGCCCCACTGCGCGTACGTCGTGGCGTCGGCGAGGAGCGCCCACAGGGCTTGCGGAGTTGCGCGGGTCGTTGCCTCGGCGCGGACGTGCAGTTTGCTCATGTCGACCTCCTATATGTACCATGTGGTACAGTACTGGGAGGATGGTCGAATCGCAAGCACGAATGCGGCTCCTCGATGCGGCGGTGCAGCATGCGCTGGACGCCGGCATCGCCGACCTCAGCCTGCGGGAACTGGCCGACGCGATCGGCACCAGCCACCGCATGCTCATCTACCACTTCGGATCGCGTGACGGTCTGTTGGTGGCGGTTGCCCAAGCCGTGGAAGCAACGCAACGCGAGCTTGCGTTCGGGGCCGGTGAACGAAGCGCGCCGGAAGATGCACGCGAATTCTGGAAGCGGATCAGCAGCCCGAAGCTCTGGCCGCAGGAGCGACTGTTCTTCGAGCTCTACGTGCACGCACTGCTCGGCCGGCCCGGAACCGAAGGGTTCCTCGACGACGTCGTCGAGTCGTGGGTCGCCCCGATCGCGAACGCCGTGGTCGCGGCCGGCGGCGACAAGCGCACGGCACGCGCCGAAGCGCGGCTCGCGGTGGCCGTGGTGCGCGGCCTGATTCTGGATCTCCTTGCGACCGGTGACCGCAAAGGCTGCACCGACGCGTTCGATCGGTACCTGGCCCGGGTCGGGGTTCCCGGTGCCTGAACAACGAACGCCGACGCTCAGGGGAAGAAGATGGGCGATGCTCCGAAGAAGTGCGCGTCACCGAAGGTGAAGATCCCGCCGTCGGAGCCGAGCAACCAGTACCCGTGTCCGGTCGACGTCGTCGCGATGGCGGACACCGGCGCGTTGAGGTGCACCCCGCCGAGCGATCCCGCAAACGGCACGCCGAACGCGAACACGCTGCCGTCGGAGCCGACGAGCCAGTAGCCGCCGTGTAGTCCCGCGGCCATACCGACGATCGGCGCGTTGAGCAGGACACTTCCGAGTGAGCCCGCGAAGTGCGCGGTGCCGAACGCGAAGACACCACCGTCGGATGCGGTGAGGAAATAGCCGAGGCCGTCGGGTGTGGCGGCCATGCCGCTGATCGGTGCGTTGAGGTGGACTGCGCCGAGCGAGCCGTGGAATGTCGCGTCGCCGAACGAGAACACCCCGCCGTCGGACGCGACCAGCCAGTAGCCCTGACCGGTCGGCGTGGGCGCGATGCCGACGACGGGCGCGTTGAGGTGAACTGCGCCGAGCGAGCCGTGGAATCCGGCCGTGCCGTACGCGAACACGCCGCCGTCGGAGGCGGCCACCCACGCGCCCTGGCCCGTGGGAGCGGATGCCATCCCGACGACCGGGAAGTTCGCGGCCGCGGCAGTGAACGCGGTCGCGTCACCTTCGTGGGTCAGCGCCCCGGCTTCGTTCACGATCCGGTATCCGAGATTGGTCGTCGTGCGGGCGATGCCGACCGCACTCGGGGTCGCCGGCAGGGGGAAGGAAGCGAAGTTCGAGTTCCCCATCCCGCCGCACGTGCTGGGTGCCAGCGCGACCGAGGTCGACAGGCCTCCCGACGCGAAGGTGATCGCACCGGGCACGACCGGGTCGGAGCAGTGGAGTCCGCCCCAACTGATCGTCAACACCGGCGGCAGCCGGCCCGGCGCGAACGAGACCATCTGGGTCGCGGTCAGCGGGTTGTTGTTGATGTGGGTATACAACGTCGCGGGCGTGCCGTGCGCGGCAGTGGTAGTGAACGTGACCGCACGCGTGCAGCGCTGTGCGGGGTTGGCCGGCAAGACGACCACCGAATAGAAGAGCGTCCCCGCGGCGCCCTGCTGGTCGATCGGCCCGAAGTGGAAGCCGCAGCCGACGACAGGGGCCAGCGCGGCCGAAGCGTCCGGTGCAGTCGCAATCCCGATCGGGACGAGCGCCGCCAGGCCGATACATGCGCCGGCCCAGGCGATTCCGAACGAGCGACGAGCGGTCGAGAGCTTCATTTTGCGTGCCTCCCCGGGCGGAGTTCGTACCGTGGGCATTGTTCCCCATTCCCATGCGCACTACACCGAGTGCAACGAGCGACCGCCTGGGGTGCGACGAACCGAGTGCGGGTGTGAGGGCGCGGCGGTCGAACTAGTCGACCTGTCGCGCCCGCGCTCGGAGTTCGCCTTTGGCGACTTTGCCGCCGGACGAGCGGGGGAGCTCGTCGAGAACGACGAGACGTTCGGGCCACAGCTCTTTCCCGGTGCCGCGTGCATCGAGATGCGCGCGGAGATCGTCGAGCGTGATCGCGTTGCTTCCCGCGCGGAGCTCGACGAAGACGCACACGCGCTCGCCGAAAGTCGGGTCGGGAACCGCGACCGCGCCGCACAATGCGATCGCGGGATGCGACGAGACCTCGTCCTCGACCTGCGCGGCGCTGATGTTCTTACCGCCGCGGATGATGATGTCGGACGTGCGCCCGACGACGGTGAGGTACCCGTCGCCGTCGATCGTCGCGAGATCGCCCATCAGCATCCAACCGTCGGCGGTGAAGAGCTGCGCGTTCGCGGCAGGGTCGTCGTAGTAGCCGAGACACAGAGCGGGGCCCTTGCCCGCGGGCACGCCCGCGACGCCGGGCGCGGTGACGTCGGTGCCGGCGTCGGCGTCGAGCAGCCGCACCTGCATCTCCGGGATCACCTTCCCCGCGGTGCGCAACCGTTTCTCCTGCGGGTCGTCGGGGGTCGTACACGACAACGCGCCGGTCTCGTTGGAGCCGTAGAACTGCAGGACGTGCGCGCCGGTGCGATCCTCGAATTCCTTCGCCCGTTCGTACGGAACCATTTCGCCGCCCGTGAACATGATCCGCAGCGATGAGAGATCGTGGTGGTTGATCGCGGGCGAGTTGAGCATCATGACGAACTGGGTCGACACGGCCGCGAGCACCGTGACGCGGTACTGCTCGATCGCGTGCAGCACGGCGTCCGGGTCGAAGCGGGCGCAGACCACGCAGGCCGCGCCCGCGATGGCCGGGGAGAAGTGCGCGGTCCACAAACCGAAACCGAACGGCGTGGGGAGCGCCGAGAGGAAGACGTCGTCGGCGGTGAAATGTGCGACGCGATCGGCGAACTCGTGGAACGCGAACCAGCGCGACTGCGTGTGCATCACCATCTTCGGCAGCCCGGTCGTGCCCGAGGTGGAGTTGAGATACCAGAGGTCGTCGGCGCCGATCGGGCGTTCGGGTCCCGCGGCGGATTGGGCCGGCGGCTCGCGCAGCAACGTCCGCGCGCCGCTGCGTTCGACGAGATGCGTCACCTCGCGTTCGCCGGCGCGCGCGCCGATGCCGACTCCGACGAGCCCGGCCTTCTCGCACGCGAGCATGGTTGCGTGCACGCCCGGACCGTCGGGCAACTGGAGAGCGATCCGGTCACCGGGCGCGAACTCGCGCAGCGACGCGGCCATGGCGGACGACCGCGCGTTGTACTCGGACCACGTCATCGCCTCGCCCGAAACCGCTTCGAGAAACGCAACGCCGTCGGGGCTTTCCCGAGCATTGCGGGAAACAATTCCCGCGATGGTCTTCACGGAAGTTGATGACGAAACAGTTCGGCCGCGTTGCGCCAGGTGATGCGTTCGGCTTCGTCGTCGGGGATGTTCTGGTCGCGGAGCTGACGCACCAACATCGCCTGCGTGTTCGGCCACGAGGAATCGGCGTGCGGGTAGTCGGACTCGACCAGGACGTGGTCCAGCCCGATGCGATGACGCAACGCCATGTTGGAGTCGTCGTCGAGTGCGCAGAACCAGAAGTTGCGGCGCAGCACCTCGCTCGGGGTCTCCTCGACATCGCGCCACGTCGGCAGGTAGCCGAGCTGGTACTTGAAGCAATGGTCGAGACGGTCGATGATGCCGGCGACCCAGCCGATCCCGCCCTCCGACAAACAGATCTTGATCTTCGGAAAGCGCACCGGGATGCGGGAGTACAGCCAGTCGACCGCGCTGTACATGCCGTACGCCCCGAACAACACCGCGGGGATCTCCGGAGGCGCGTCGGCGGAGGTCGTCGGTGAGGTTCCCGACGAACCGACGTGCAGGCACAACACGGTCTCCGTCTCCTCGCACGCGGCGAAGAGCGGGTCCCAGTAACCCGAGTGGATCGTCGGCATCCCGAGCTTGTCGGGCGCTTCCGAGAACGTGACCGCCTTGAATCCGCGCGCCGCATTGCGACGGATCTCGTCGGCGGCAACGTGGGGGTCGCGCAGGAACGCGATCTGGTTCGGGATGAAACGACCCGGCGCCGCGCCGCACCACGCGTCGAGGTGCCAGTCGTTGTACGCGCGCATCGCGACGAGCGCGAGCTCCTCGTCGTTCGGCCACAGCGTGAGGCGCTGGCCGACGAAGCCGGGCAGGAACGACGGGAAGCAGAGCGACGCCGAGACACCGTCGATGTCCATGTCGGCGACGCGCGCGTTCACATCCCAGGCGCCGCGGCGCATCTCGTCGAAGCGAGTGGGCTCGAAGCCGTATTCGGTCGACGGACGCCCGACCACCGCGTTGAACCCGACGTTCGGCAGAACCTGGCCCTGCCAGAACCACGCCTCGCCCCCGTCGTCGGTCGGGACAACGCGCGGTTCCTCGTCGGCGTACTTCTTCGGGAACCGGCCGGTGAACGCGTCGGGCGGCTCGACGACGTGGTCGTCGACGGAGATGACGGTGTACGCGCGCTCGCGCGGTTCGGGCTCCGGGAGCCACGTGACCGTCTCGCGCCGACCCTTCCCGCCCCCGAAGTATTCGTTGCTCGCAAGATCGTCGAGTGACATTCCGGACGTCACGTCAATACCTCGGGTTCGTCGCGGAGAAGCATGCGTACCGCTCCGTCCCAATATGCCTGCGGAGTGTTCTGTCGCAGCAGTGGCTTGAGCGACGCGCGCGCGGCGGCCGGTATCTCCTTCGCAACCCGGCCCGCGGCGATCGCGTCGTAGGTGAACCGGCACATGCGTTCGAACGTCGTGGCCTTGTAGCAAGCCTCGGGGATCGTCGGCGCCGTGACGATGGCCCCGTGGTTCGCGAGCAGGATGCCGCTCGAGTCGCCGACGTGGGTCGCGAGCCACTTCCCGTCGTTCGCGTCCTCGATACCGCCGTATTCGTCGAGGAACGCGATCTCACCGTCGAAGATGCACGAGTTCTGGTGGATGGGGCGCGGCGTTTCACCCATCGTCGAGAGCAGGGTCGCGTAGTACGGATGATTGTGGACGATCACCGCGGCGTCGGCGCGCGCCCGATGCAATTCGGTGTGCAGGAACACAGCCGGTGTCACGTCCCACTGGCCGGCGATGATCTCCCCGTCGGCGTCGAGGCGCAGGATGTCCGAGGCTCGCACCTCCTCCCACCAGATACCCCACGGGTTGCACCACATGCCGCCGTCTTCGGTCGCAACGGTGATGTGGCCCGAGAGGTTCTCGCGCCAGCCCTCGCCCGCCAGGATGCGCAGCGCGCACGCCAGCTCCTGCTGCACGGTCAGATCGTGACCGATACCGGGTCCGGGTCGGGGCAGACGCACGGCGTTGACGGTATCCGCGAGACTCTCCGACCGTGAAGGCCCTCGTGATCGGTGTGACCGGTGAGCTCGGCGGACAGGTGGCAGCCCTGCTCGCACCTCGCGACGTGGGGGTGCGCGCCTTCGTGCGGCGGCCGCTGCCCGACGCGGGAGTCACGGTCGACGAGGTGGTGATCGGCGCCCTCCGCGACCGGACGGCGCTGCTCGATGCGTGCGCGGGGATCACGAGCATGTTCCTCGTGTCGTCGCCGACGCAGGATCAGGTCGAGCTCGAGACGAACGCGATCGAAGCGGCCGAGCAGGCCGGGGTGGCCCGGATCGTCAAGGTGTCGAACATCCCGATCCCGGGCCTCGACGACGGTCTGCACGGCAACCACCGCGCGATCGAGCGCCGGCTCGCGGAATCGAGCTGCGCGGCAGTGATCCTGCAGCCCTCGTTCTTCTCGAGCGTGATCGACAAGCAGGGCGACGTCGTGGCGCGCGGAGCGGTCGTGCTGCCTACGGGCGCGGGCAAGATCGCCTGGATCGATCCGCGTGACATCGCGGCGGTCGGCGCGGCCGCACTCGTGCGCGACGATCTCGACGGCGCGTTGCATCTCACCGGACCCGACGCGCTCGACGGCGACGAGGTCGCGGCCCGGCTCGGCGTGCAGCGGATCGACCTTCCGCTCGATCGGTGGCGCGAGACCGTTGTTGCATCGGGACTCGACCCGTGGCTCGCGGATTCGAGCGTGCATCTCTTCGAAGCCGTCGCGCTCGGCGCGCTCGCGGAAACGACCGACACGGTCGAACGCGTGCTCGGCCGGGCACCCCTCCGCGTGTTCGGGTAGGAGCGGCAGCGGAGCCGACCGGAGGGGAGGCGCAGCGCGAGCGACCAGTGTCAGGGCAGGCGCCCGAAGAGCGGGTGCTGCGCGGCGTCGGTGATGTCGCGTCCGAAGATGCGCGCCGCGGGGTACTGCGGCCAGCCGGGGTCGCGGTCGCGCGCGAAAGCGGCCCACGCGCGCTGCATCGTCTGCGATAGGGCGCGCCCGTCGTCGTCGAGTCCGACGAACGCATCCCAACCCTCGACGAAGTTGCCGAACGGGAACGGGATGTCGATGCCGTGACAGGCGCCGACGTTCGGGCCTTCCCACGTGAAGCAGTAGGTGTACGTCGGGCCGTGCGGGGCGTGGGCCTCGAGTACCGCCCGGCACGGAACCTGCATCTCGTTGTCGCTGATGACCGCGCGCCCGATCTCGCTCGAGTCGTCGGTCCCGAGCGCGCGGGCGTAGTGGTCGACGATCGGCGCCGCGGCCGGCTCGTCGATACCGAGGTAGCGCGCCACCCGCCGCACGAGATGCTCGCGCGGAAGGGGTTCGGCGTCGGGCGGGACGAACAGGCGCATCTCGTCGGCGGTGGTACCGGCAACGAGCGCGACGCCCGCGACCGCGCCGTTGGCAAGCGCGTCGACCGGCCGCGCCCGGAGGAGGTCGTCGTCGACCATCGGGTGGAACGGCATCATCCCGACCGTTCCGAGCAAGCTCGACATCGCCGTTCCCTGCGCCGCGATCAGTGCGTCGATCGGCAGGTCGCGCAGTCCGGCCGCATCGCCGACACCCGCTTTCTCGACGAGCGTCTCGAGCACGGTCGCGGCGCGCGCCGTGTCGAGGGTGGCGTACGTCGCGCCGCTCTGGATGATGGCTCCGGCGAGGAGACCGTCGGCGACCGGCGCCGCGAGCGCGTGCAACAACAACCCGCCGCCGCCCGACTCGCCGAACGCGACCACGCGCGTCGGGTCGCCACCAAAGGCGGCGATGTTGTCGCGCACCCACTCGAGCGCACAGATCGCGTCGCGGACCCCGCAATTCGCGACTCCACCGAATGACCGGGCGTCGAGGAAGCCGAGCGCGCCGAGCCGGTAATTCGCGGAGACCACGATGACCTCTTGCTCGGACGCCAGGAACGCGCCGTCGTATACCGGTTGTGATGACGACCCGATGACAAATGATCCGCCGTGGAACCACACCAACACCGGTAACGGCGCATCAGTCGCAGGAGCCCACACGTTCAACGTCAGGCACGCGTGTTCGTCGGTCTCGCGTACCTTCATACCGGGCACGATGTCGCCGAGCGGACTGTCGAGCACCTGCGGCGCGGCCGGACCGAAGTGGGTTCCGTCCGCGCGGGCGGGATCGAAGGCAATCGATTGCGGTGCCGCGAATCGCGCGGCGGTCGCGTACGGGATGCCGAGCGAGGTCCTCACCTGTGCACTCACTGGTGTACTCACGGGCCAAGCCTACGAATCACCCGGAACCCGGCGCCCGTTGTCGGCTACCATTTCCCCAACGTGACCCCGAACAGGCGGAGCGTTTAGTGCCGGGCGCAGTGATCGTCGGCACGCAGTGGGGCGACGAAGGCAAGGGTCGGGTCACCGACTACCTCGCCAAGGAGTCGTCGATGTGTGTCCGCTATCAGGGCGGGCACAATGCCGGGCACACGCTCGTCGTCGACGGCGAGGTGTTCAAGCTCCAACTGGTGCCGAGCGGCATCCTCTACCCGTGGGTGATGCCTGTCATCGGCAACGGTGTCGTGGTCGACCCCGCGGTGCTCATCGACGAGGTCGACATGCTCGAGTCGAAGGGCGTCGACACCCGGCTCCTGCGCCTTTCGGGCAACGCGCACCTGATCATGCCGTACCACCAGGAGCTCGATCGGATGACCGAGCGATACCTGGGCAAGAACAAGCTCGGAACCACGAAGCGCGGCATCGGTCCCGCGTACGCCGACAAGGCGCTGCGTGTCGGCATCCGGGTGCAGGACCTGCTCGACCCGAAGATCTTCCGCGAGAAGCTCGACCTCGCGCTGCGCGAGAAGAACGGCGTACTCGCGAAGGTTTACAACCGGCTGCCGATCGACGCGAAGGAGCTGGCCGAGCGTTACCTGGCGATGCTTCCTCGCCTCGAGCCGATGATCGACGACACCGTGCACCTCGTGCACGAGGCGCTCGACGCGCAGCAGTGGGTGCTGTTCGAGGGCGCGCAGGCAACGTTCCTCGACCTCGATCACGGCACGTATCCGTTCGTGACGTCGAGCAACCCGATCGCGGGGGGTGTGTGTACCGGCGCAGGTGTCGGGCCGTTGGCGATCCAGCGCGTCGTGGGCCTCGTGAAGGCGTACCAGACACGCGTCGGCAGCGGACCGTTCCCGACCGAGCTCTTCGAGGGCGACGCGGTCGGCGACATGCTCGTGGAGCGCGGCGGTGAGTTCGGAACCAACACCGGGCGCCGGCGTCGTACCGGGTGGCTCGATCTCGTGATGCTGAAGCACGCGGTGCGGCTCAACACGTGCACCGAGCTCGCGCTCACGAAGCTCGACATTCTCTCGCCGCTCGAAGAGTTGAAGGTCTGCGTTGCATACGTCGGTGAGGACGGCACTCGATACGACCACGTGCCGTACCACCAGTCGGTGCTGCACAAGGTCAAGCCGGTGTTCGAAACGTTGCCGGGTTGGGGCGTGGAGATCGAACGCGCGGGCCGGCTCGAAGACCTCCCGCCGAACGCGCGCGAGTACGTGAAGTTCGTCGAGGACTTCGTCGGTGTGCACGTGAGCATCGTGGGTGTCGGTCCCGCGCGCGATCAGACGATCGTGCTCCCCCGCGCCGCGTGAGCGCGTGAGCCTGCCGACGTGAGCACGCGCGTCCTCGTCATCGGTTCCGGCGGCCGTGAGCACGCGCTCGCGTGGGGCCTCGCCCGCTCGCCGCACGTCGACGAAGTGATCTGCGCGCCCGGCAACGCGGGCATGGCGACACTCGGCGAGTGCATGCCGGTGGTGCCGACCGATCCCGCGGCGGTGGCCGATCTCTCGGCCAAGCTCGACGCCGACCTCGTGGTGGTCGCACCCGACGACCCGCTCGTGGCCGGGGTCGTCGATGCGGTGCAGGCCGCCGGGATCCAGGCGTTCGGCCCGAACGCGGCCGCGGCCAAGCTCGAAGGGTCGAAGGCATGGATGAAGGACGTGCTGGTCGCGGCCGGGATCCCGACCGCCCGCTACGCGACCTTCACCGCGGGCGGAGAGGCCGACGCGGACGCGTTTCTCGAGACGTTGCCCGGGCTGTACGTGATCAAGACCGATGGGCTCGCCGCCGGCAAAGGCGTGGTCGTGACCGAGTCGTTGGCGCAAGCGCGTGACGCAGTGCGCGCGTATCTCTCGGGTGCCGCGTTCGGCGACGCCGGTCGCACGTGTGTGATCGAGGAAGGTCTCAGGGGGCCAGAGGTCTCGCTGTTCGCGCTGTGCGACGGCCGGCGGGCCCAGGTGATCGCCGTTGCGCAGGACCACAAGCGCGCCTTCGACGGCGACCGGGGCCCGAACACGGGCGGCATGGGCGCGTACTCACCCGTTCCGTTCGTCGGAACCGACGTGGTGGACGAGATGATGGAACGGGCGGTGCTTCCGACTTTGGCGGAGCTCGAGCGGCGCGGCGCACCGTTCCGCGGCACGCTCTTCTGTGGGCTCATGCTCACGCCGGAGGGAGCGAAGGTGCTCGAGTACAACGTGCGCTTCGGCGACCCCGAGTCCCAGGTGCTGATTCCGCGCCTCGCGAGCGACCTCTTCGTGCACCTCTCGGAGTCGGCGGCCGGTGAGCTCCGTACGCCGATCGCGCTGACCGATGCAACGTGCGTCGGTGTCGTGCTCGCCTCCGAGGGTTATCCGCCCGCGCCCATCCGCAAGGGAGACGTCATCCGCGGGCTCGATCGGGCCGGCGCGCAGGAGGGCGTTGTGGTGTTCCACTCGGGCACCGCGCACAACGACCAGGGCGAAGTGGTCGCCAACGCCGGGCGCGTCTTGACCGTCACCGCGGTCGGCACCGACATCGTCGAAGCGCGCGACCGCGCGTATGCAGCCGCGGTCGAGATTTCGTGGCCCGGAGTCCACTACCGTCGCGACATCGGCGCCCAGGCACTCCCGTGATCCCCCGGTACTCGCTCCCCGAGATCGCCGTGCTGTTCACCGACGAGGCGCGCTTCGGCGCGTGGCTCGAGGT
>Ga0075026_100001138_pt1 | contig 11231 bp, 10 predicted proteins | sample Str012_2_FD_71392 | JGI IMG/M metagenome (GOLD analysis project Ga0075026, IMG submission 71392) | Freshwater sediment microbial communities in response to fracking from Pennsylvania, USA - Straight Creek_MetaG_SC_2012 | ecosystem: Environmental > Aquatic > Freshwater > Creek > Sediment...
ACCACCACGACCACCACCTCGACCACCACGACCACCGTGGCACCGCCCGCGCCGGTCACCGTGGCCCCGGGGTAGGGGAGCGACGTGGGCCATCGCCGCAACACCGAGCTCGGGCTGATGCTGATGGTGGTGATCATCACCGCCGGCGCCTACGTGCTCGCCAGCCTCGGGTCCGACGCCCGCATCCCGGCCAACGTCATCCCGTTCCTCGTCATCGTGCTGGGCCTCCTGCTCGGTGCCCACGTGGCGGTGCGGCGCCTGGCCCCCGAGTCCGACCCCATCCTGTTGCCGATGGCCGCGCTCCTGAACGGCCTCGGCTACGTGGTGATCGCCGGTCTCAACGAGAAGCTCGCCGCCGCTCAAGCAAGCTGGACCGCCGTCGGCATCGTCGCCTTCGTCGCCACGCTGTACTTCGTCAAGCGGCCCCGCAGCCTCGAGCGATACCGCTACACCTTCGCCCTGATCGGCATCGGCCTGCTGCTGCTGCCGTTGCTGCCCGGCATCGGCAGGACCATCAACGGCAGCCGCATCTGGGTGGGCATCGGTGGTGCGAGCTTCCAGCCCGGTGAGATCGCCAAGGTCGTCCTGGCCATCTTCTTCGCCGCCTACCTCGCCGACCAGCGCGAGCTCATCGCCACCAGCGTGTGGAAGGTCGGACCGCTGCGCCTGCCCGATCCCAAGTACCTCGGGCCGGTCATCGTGGCGTGGGCCGTCACGCTGATCGTGATGGTGTACCAGAAGGACCTCGGCTCCTCGCTGCTGTTCTTCGCCCTGTTCGTGGTGATGATCTGGGTCGCCACCGGGCGCACGTCGTTCCTCGTCATCGGCGGTGGCCTGTTCGCGGCCGGCGCCTGGTTCGCGTGGAAGTCGTTCGCCCACGTGCAGGAGCGCGTCTCGATCTGGCTCGACCCCTGGAAGGACCCCAGCGGCACCGGGTACCAGCTCATCCAGGGCCTGTTCGCCATGGCCTTCGGTGGGGTGAGCGGCACCGGCCTGGGCCTCGGCGGCGACGTGCGCATCCCCGCCAGCGAGAACGACTTCATCTTCGCCGTCATCGCCGAGGAGCTCGGCCTGCTCGGCGGCGCGCTGGTGATCATGGCCTACCTGCTGATGGTGGGCTCGGGCCTGCGCATCGCGTCGAGGGCCGACCACGCCTTCGACAAGCTCCTGGCCACCGGCCTCACCCTGCTGCTCGGCCTGCAGGCGTTCATCATCATCGCCGGGGTGACCAGACTCCTGCCCCTCACCGGTGTCACGCTGCCCTTCGTGTCCTACGGCGGGTCCTCCCTGGTCATCAACTACGTGCTGCTCGCCCTGCTGCTGCGGGTGAGCGACCAGAACGAACGGGCCCGCTCGGGCCGGGCCACCGCCGTGGTGGCGGCGTGAACCGCAGCATCCGCCGGCTCGGCATCGCCATCGTGGTGCTGTACCTGGCGCTGTTCGTGAAGCTCAACTGGATCCAGGTCGTCCAGAAGGACGAGCTCGACGCCAACCCGCTCAACAGCGCCCAGGTCCGCCGGGACTTCAACCGGCCCCGCGGCTCGATCTCCACCGCCGACGGTGCCGTGCTGGCCCAGAGCGTGGCCAACCCCGACGCGAGCTCCGAGTTCGACCGGGTGCGCACCTACCCCGAGGGTGACCTCTTCGGCCAGGCCACCGGGTTCTTCTCGTTCCGCTACGGCTCCACCGGCCTCGAGAAGCAGTACAACGACCTGCTCTCGGGCACGACGTTCGATCAGCAGGTGCGGGGCTTCGGCGACCTCCTCGTCGCCCGGGAGAACGTGGGCAACCTCACCGTCTCGCTCCGCAAGGACGTGCAGCAGGTCGCCCGCGACGAGCTCGGCGAGCGCCAGGGCTCGGTCGTGGCCATCGATCCCCGCACCGGCGAGCTCCTCGGCTTCTGGAGCTTCCCGTCCTATGACCCGAACACCCTGTCGACCACCGACGCCGCGGTGGCGGAGCAGGCCTGGTCCCTCTACAACCTGAACCCGGCCAACCCGCTGCGCGCCCACCAGTACCAGGACCGCTACTTCCCGGGGTCCACCTTCAAGGTCGTCACGGGCAGCGTCGGCCTCCAGACCGGCAAGGTCACCAACGACAACCCCGTCTACCCGTTCGCCACCAGCTACCTGCCGGCCCAGACCGACAAGGCGATCAGCAACTTCGGCGGCGAGACCTGCGGCGGCGCTCTGCCCCGGATCCTCCAGCAGTCGTGCAACTCAGCCTTCGCCGAGATGGGCACCGAGACGATCGGCCCCACCGACATGCTCAACGGCGCCGGCTCGTGGGGCTTCAACTCCGCCGCGCCCATCGACCTCCCCGACGCGGCCAAGTCGATCTTCCCCACCGACGTGGGCAACAACCCGCCGAAGCTGGCCCAGGCGTCCATCGGCCAGAACGACGTGCAGGCGACCCCGCTGCAGATGGCCCTCGTGGCGGCCGGCGTGGCCAACAGCGGCACGATCATGAAGCCCCACGTCATGACCGAGGTCCGCAACTCCCAGGGCGACGTCATCCAGACCTACCAGCCCTCGAAGTGGCTCTCGCCGATGTCGGCCGAGATGGCCGCCACCATGCGCCAGGACATGATCGGCGTGGTCCAGGGCGGCACCGCCAGCCGCATGGCCATCCCCGGCTACGAGGTCGGCGGCAAGACCGGCACGGCCCAGGTCGGCACGAACCCCCCGACCAGCCACACGTGGATCATCGGCTTCGCCGGCCCTCCCGGGCAGCCGGCCAGCGTCGCGGTGGCGGTGGTGGTGCTCAACCAGTCCGGCAACAACGAGGCTACCGGCGGCGTGGTCGCCGCCCCCATCGCCAGGGCCGTCATGCAGAAGGTGCTGCAGATCCAGTACGGCGGCTGATCGGCCCGGGGCGACATGCCAGGGAGAGAGAAGCCCCGCTCACTAGTGTGAGCGGCGTATGACCGACACCCCGCCGGCGGGCCCCACCGTCTTCAACGACCGCTACGAGCTGCACCGCAAGCTCGCCCAGGGCGGCATGGCCAACGTCTACCTCGCCCGCGATCTCCTGCTCGACCGCCCGGTCGCGGTCAAGGTCATGTTCCCCGAGCACGCCCGCGACGAGGCGTTCGTCGAGCGGTTCCGGCGTGAGGCCACCGCGGCGGCCAACCTCAACCACCCCAACATCGTGGCCATCTACGACTGGGGCCAGCAGCACGGCACCTACTACATCGTCATGGAGTACGTGGAGGGCCGGCCCCTCTCGGAGATCATCCGCACCGAGGGCCCGCTGCACCCGAACCGGGCCGCCGAGGTCACCGCCGACGTCGCTGCCGCCCTGGCCTTCGCCCACCGCAACGGCGTCGTGCACCGCGACGTCAAGCCCGGCAACATCCTGATCACCGCCACCGGCCAGGTGAAGGTCGCCGACTTCGGCATCGCCCAGGCGTCGTCCAACGCCGACGCCACCCAGAACCTCACCCAGGCCGGTGCCGTGATGGGCACAGCCACCTACTTCTCGCCCGAGCAGGCCCAGGGCCTCCCGGTCGACCCACGCTCCGACCTCTACTCGCTCGGCTGCGTGCTCTACGAGATGCTCACCGCCCGGCCGCCGTTCGCCGGCGACAGCCCGGTGGCCATCGCCTACAAGCACGTGCAGGAGCAGCCCTACCCGCCCAGTTCGGTCAACCCCGCCGTGCCGGCCTCGCTCGAGGCCATCGACATGAAGCTGCTGGAGAAGGACCCGGCCCAGCGCTACCCCTCCGCCGAGGACCTCCGCGCCGACCTGCGCCGCTTCCTCGAGGGCCAGCCCGTCTCCGCCCTCGGCGCGGCTGCCGCGGGTGCCGTCGTCGGTGCCACGCTGGCCGATGCCACCGCCGCCGTCCCGGCCACCGCCGCGCCGGCCGCCGGCGTGCCGCCCTACACGGCTGAGGAGCCCCCGAAGAAGCGCACCGGCCTCTACGTCGGGCTGCTCGTCGTGTTGCTGCTCCTGGTCGCCGGCATCCTGTTCTTCGTCGGCCGCAACCTCGGCTCCTCCACCAAGCAGGTCGAGGTGCCGAGCGTCGTCTCCGCCCAGGTCGCCGACGCCACCAACACCCTCCAGGCCGCCGGGTTCAAGGTCCAGACCACCACCCAGCAGAACGACACCGCGCCCGAGGGCCAGGTCGTCGACCAGACCCCGAAGGGCGGCGTGAAGGCCGACCAGGGCTCGGTCGTCACCCTCGTGGTCAGCTCCGGGGTGGGCAAGGTCGCGGTCCCGAACGTGGTGGGCAAGACCCAGGCCCAGGCCACGTCGCTGCTCAACACGGCCGGGTTCAAGATCCAGGTCGTGCCCCAGGCCGACGACACCATCAAGTCGGGTGAGGTCATCTCGCAGAACCCGCCGGCCGATGCCCAGGCCGACAAGGGCGCCACCGTCACCATCGTCGTCTCGAGCGGCGTCGCCCAGGTGCCGGTGCCGAGCGTCGCCGGTGGCGACCTCGCCAGTGCCTCGGCCACCCTCGGGGCAGCCGGGTTCAAGGTCACCAGCACCCAGCAGAGCTCCTCGACGGTGCCGGCCGGCACCGTCATCACCACCAACCCCTCCGCCGGCACCATCGTGGCCAAGGGCGCCACCGTCCAGGTGATCGTCTCCAGCGGCCCGCCGGCCACCACGACGACCACCGCGGCCGCGACCACCACCACCAAGGCCACGACACCGCCCACCACGCCCTGACGACCCCGACCCCTCGAGCTGGCTCAGCCCGTTGCGGTCTCCGCAACGCGGTGAGCCACCTTCGGGCGGTTGAGCGTCAGCGGCCGCAGCGGGCGAGGAAGTTGCCGACGAGCTGATGGCCGCCGGCGGTGAGGATCGACTCGGGGTGGAACTGCACGCCCTCGACGTCGAACTCACGGTGGCGCAGGCCCATGACCAGGCCGTCGTCGGTCTCGGCGGTGATCTCGAGCACGTCGGGAACCGACGACCGCTCGACCACGAGCGAGTGGTAGCGGGTGGCCTCGAACGGGTCGGGCAGGCCCTCGAACACGCCGACGTCGCGGTGGTGGATCAAGGAGGTCTTGCCGTGCATGATCTGCGGTGCCCGCACGACGTCGCCGCCGTAGACCTGGCCGATGCACTGGTGGCCGAGGCACACGCCGAACACCGGGATGCGGCCACCGAAGTGGGTGATGACCTCGTTCGAGAGGCCGGCGTCCTCGGGGCGGCCGGGGCCGGGGCTGATGAGCACGCCGTCGGGCTCGAGCTGCTCGATCTCGCTGATGGAGAGCGCGTCGCTGCGGTGCACCAGCGGCTCGGCGCCGAGCTCGCCCAGGTACTGGACGAGGTTGAACACGAACGAGTCGTAGTTGTCGAGGACGAGGATCCGGGCGGCCATCGGGGGCCGACCCTACCGCCTGGCCCGGGGGCCTCCGCCCGGGGTTTGGCCCTCGTGCCCCGGGCACCCCTTCACGTTCGGATGGTCGGGGGCCCGCCACGCGTGGTGCCGGCGGCGGCCGCTAAGGTCGCCGACCATGGCCAGCGAGAAGCGCCCCGCACCGACCCGCCGCACCGGCGGCCAGGTCACCCAGAAGGGCGGCCCCACGAAGTCTGCCAAGGGCAAGGGATCGGGCGGTGGCGCGCCGCAGGCCTCGACCCGGTACACCCCGCCGGTGCCGAAGTCCACGAAGACGAGCCCCCGCTGGCTGCCGTTCGTGATCCTCGGGCTGATCGCCCTCGGCGTGGTGTTCATCTTCCTGCACTACGTGAACCTGGTCCTGCCGGGTGCCTCCAGCAATTGGTGGCTGCTCGCCGGCCTCATGTCGATCCTGGGCGGCATCGTGGCCGCCACGCAGTACCGCTAGGGCCCCTACCGACGTCAGGCCGGCCACCCATCCGGGGTGGCGCCGGGCCCTGACCCGGAGGTGGACGGCAAGTTACAACGACGTAACCCTCCCCAGGGCCGTCCCCAGGCTGTGGACAACGCCCCGGGTCACTCGACCGGGGTCATCAGGGTCATCTCGTCCTGGCAGTGGCGAGGGGGCTCCGGGTCGGCGTCGGGCGCAACCGTCATGCGCACCTCGGCCCCGCAGATCTCGCACCGGTAGGCGATCTTCACCTTGCGCAGCTCGCCTGCGGGGGGTGCCTCGGGGATCGGCCGGGCCAGGCCGCCGAGCATAAGGACGCCGAGGCGCAGGATGAGCCAGAACGCCGCCGCGGCAACCAGCACGGGGAACACGCCGAAGCCGGCCAGCAGGGCGGCGACGGCACCGACCACGACGGCGCCGTTGACGATGGGGTGCTTCACGGGTCGATCCTCGCGCTCGGGGACCCTCCCAGGCTAGGGCGCACCCCACCGACCCGGTCGGCGGCGGCGTGTGATGGGCCTCAGCCGAGGCGCTCGATCACCGTGGCGTTGGCCAGGCCGCCACCCTCACACATCGTCTGCAGACCCCAGCGACCGTCGGTGCGCTCCAGCTCGCAGAGCAGGGTGGCGAGCAGGCGGGTGCCCGACGCGCCGAGCGGGTGCCCCAGGGCGATGGCACCGCCGTTCACGTTGACCCTCCCCATGTCGGGGTGCAGCTCCCGCTCCCAGGCGAGGACGACGGGGGCGAAGGCCTCGTTGATCTCGATCAGGTCGATGTCGTCGAGGGAGAGGCCCGCCTTCTCCAGCACCTTGGTGGTGGCGGGGATGGGGCCGGTGAGCATGATGCGGGGGTCGACCCCGGCGAGGGCGAACGCGTGGAAGCGGGCGCGCGGGGTGAGCCCCAGGCGCTCGGCGGCGGCCTCGCTCATGATCAGCGCGGCCGACGCGCCGTCGGTGATCTGCGAGGAGTTGCCGGCGGTGATGACGCCCTCGGGGTCGAAGGCCGGCTTGAGCCGGGCGAGGGTCTCGACGGTGGTGTCGTCGCGGATGCCCTCGTCGGCGCGGACCATGCCGTCGGCGGGCACGACCTCGCCGGTCTCCTTGTCGCGGCGGCGGGCGGCCACCGGCAGGATCTCCCGGTCGAACCGGCCCTCGTCGCGGGCGCGGGCGGCGCGCTGCTGCGACATGGCCGAGAACTCGTCGATCTCGGTGCGTGAGAGCCCCCACTGCGTGGCGATGAGCTCGGCCGAGAGGCCCTGGGGGATGAGGCCACCGGCGTCGGCGTAGCGCCGCTCGACGCGTGGCCCGAACGGGAAGCCGACCCCCTGGCCGAACGTGGCCCCCATGGGCACGAGGCTCATGACCTCCACGCCGGCGGCGATGACGATGTCGTGCACGCCGGCCATGACGGCCTGGGCGGCGAAGGCGGCGGCCTGCTGCGACGAGCCGCACTGGCGGTCGATGGTGGTGGCCGGCACCGACTCGGGGAACCCGGCGGCCAGCACCGCGTTGCGCCCGACGTTGAGCCCCTGCGCGCCGACCTGCGAGACGCACCCCATGATCACGTCCTCGACCAGCGCCGGGTCGAGGTCGTTGCGCTCGACGAGCGTCGACAGCACCTCACCGGCCAGGTCGGCGGGATGCCACCCCGACAACGATCCGTTGCGCCTGCCCCCCGGCGTGCGCACCACGTCGACGATCACCGCGTCGCCCATCTGGTCCTCCCCTCGGGCGCCCTCGGCGCCCGCTCAGCGTCGGTTGGCCTCGCCGCTCGTGAGCGCCCGGCCGATGCCGGCGGCCCACTGGTCGACGTCGTCCCAGTCCCGGTGATCCCCGAAGGTACCGCCGAAGAGCTTGAAGAGTCGGATGGAGCCCTTGCTCCATCCCTCGGGGGCGACCACACCGGCGAACTGGCGGTGGTCGACAGGGCCGATCGTCTTCCGGGCCTCGTGGATCTCGGTGGGGGCCCGCCGCAGCGTCCGGAGCAGCGTGGTGCCGAGGCTGCCGTACGCGCTCGATGTGGCGCCGACGGCGCTGACGCTGAACATCCAGGTCGGGATCGCGTGCAGCGCCTCGGCATGGCTGCGGATGAACGAGCGGCCCACGAAGAGCCAGTTGCTCGTGTGGATCGCGCTGCCCACCACGACGGCCGCGTAGCCGGAGAGCGCGGCCACCTCGTCGACCGGTCGCACGTCGACATCGAGGCCGTCCTCGCGGAGGCGGTCGGCGATCCGCTCCGCGATCTCGGCGGTCGAGCCGTGGACACTGGCATGGGCGACGAGCACGCGCAACGAGGGCTCCAGGGGTTGGTGGACCCGGCGAGGCTAGCGAAGGGGTCGTGGCGACCGGACGGCGACCCGGGGAACGGCCCTACGATCGCCGTCGTGGCGGCGTTCGACGACGTGCTGGGGTCGGGAAGGCCGGACCGGATCGACGTGCTCGTCCCCGACGGCGCGTCGGTCGAGGCGGCCCTTCGGCGCACCACCGTGCTCGGCATCGGTGCCCACCCCGACGACCTGGAGCTCGGAGGCGTTTGGGGTGTCGTGTCCTGTGCCGGCCGCGTCGACCGGTGGTTCACCGGCGTCACCTGCTCCGACGGCGCCGGCAGCGCCCGGGGGGCGACGACCGCGGGCATCGACGACGCCGAGCTCGTCGCCCGGCGCCGCGACGAGCAACGCGCCGCCGCCCGGGTCGGGGGCTACGGGCTGCAGGTGCAGCTCGGCCACCGGAGCGCGGATGTCCGCGACCCGGAGAGCAGGGAGGTCCTCGTCGCGGAGCTGGCTCGGATCATCGACGCCGCCCGGCCCTCGGTGATCGTCGGCCACGACCCGCTCGACCGCCACGCCACCCACGCCGCCGTCGCCCTCGCCACCGTCGACGCCTGCAGGAGCCTTCCGCCCGCGTCCCGGCCGGAGCGGTTGCTCGGCGTCGAGGGCTGGCGGTCGCTCGACTGGCTGCCGCCCGCCGACCGGGTGCGCCTCGACGTGAGCGGCCACGACCGGTTGGTGCAGGCCCTGCTCGACTGCTTCCCCAGCCAGCTCGAGGGAAAGCGCTACGACCGCGCCGCGGTCGGCCGTCGCCACGGGAACGCCACCTTCGACGACCAGACGACGCTCGACGTCGCCGAGCAGGTGGGCCTCGCGGTCGACCTCAGCCCGTTGCTGGCCGACGACTCGGTCGGCGTCGAGGCGTTCCTCGCCGATCTGCTCGAACGCACCCGCGTCGAGTCGATGGCCACCTTGCGTTCGGTGCTCGGGACCGAGGGCTGAGCACCGGGCCGGACGCCTGGGTCAGAGAGCGCCGGCCGGCGCCCGCTCGGCGGCGCGCTGGGCGGCGACCGGGTCATCGGCGTCCCAGAGCCGCTGGATGTCCTCGAGGGTGCGGCCCTTGGTCTCGGGCACCTTCTTGTAGATCCAGACGAAGGCCACGATGGCGAAGAAGGCGAACAGCCAGAACGTGGCCGAGCTGCCGAGCCAGTCGAGCAGGGTGAGGAAGAACTCGCTGACGAGGAAGGCCGCGCCCCAGTTCACGGCCGTGGCGAACGCGACCGCGCGGCCGCGGATCCGGCCGGGGAAGACCTCGTTGATGACGGTCCAGACCACGGGGCCGAGGGAGAAGGCGAACGAGGCGATGAACACGACGAGGGCGACGAGGGTGACGATGCCGGCGGTGGTCGGGCCGCCCGTGCCCGCACCCGACGTGTCGACCCGGTCCATGTAGTGGAAGGCGATCCCCACGGTGATGAGGCTGCTGGCCATGCCGACGAGGCCGCAGAGCAGCAGCGGCCGTCGGCCGAAGCGGTCGACGTAGGCGACGGCGATGAGGGTGGCCAGCACGTTGACCGCGCCGATGGCCCAGGTCGTGGCCGACGCCTGGTCGGCGGGGGTGGCGAAGCCGGCCTTCGCGAAGATCGAGTCGGCGTAGTAGATGATGGCGTTGATGCCGGTGATCTGCTGGGCGACGGCGAGGCCGACCGCCACGAGCAGCGGCTTGCGCACCGAGCGGGCGAACACCTCGCCCCAGCTGGCCCGGTCGGCGTTCTCCTCCTTCACCGCCTCCTCGATGTCGTCGAGGGTGGCCTCGACGTCGACGTCGGGCCGCACCTTGGTGAGCGCCGCGGTGGCCTCCGCCCGTCGCCCGGCCCCGACCAGCCAGCGGGTCGACTCCGGCATCGGGGCCATGGCGATGAGCAGCAGCACGCCGGGCACGGCCGACACGCCGAGCATCACCCGCCACATGTCGTCGTTGGTGAGCTGTTGGTCGACGAAGTAGGCGATGAAGATGCCGATGGTGATGGCCAGCTGGTAGGTCGAGACGAAGCGGCCGCGGAGGTGGGACGGCGCCTGTTCGGCGGCGTAGAGGGGCGCGGCCACGGAGGCCACGCCGACGCCGAAGCCGACGACGAGGCGCCCGACCACCAGCACCGCGGTGCCGGGGGAGAACGCCTCGAGGAGGGCACCGACGACGAAGAGCCCGGCGGCCAGCAGGATGGTGGGCTTCCGGCCGAGGCGGTCGGCCAGGTAGCCGGCGAACAGTGCACCGAAGAGGGCGCCGAGGGTCACCCAGCTGGTGATGACCTCGGTCATCGTGCTGCTGACGTGGAAGCTGTTCTGGATGCCCTCGAGGGCACCGGCGATGACGCCCTGGTCGTACCCGAACAACAGGCCGGCCAGCATGATCACCACGCCGACCATCAGGAGCCAGAAGCCGAACTTGCGGCGCTCGGTCGCGGTGCTCGTCGTTGCCGTCGTCTCGGTGGCCACGCCGCCCCCCTCGGTCGGTCCAGTGGTGCCCGCGCAACCTAGGGCGCGCCCCCTTGGCTGACGCGGATCTTCCGCTAGCGGGAGTTCCAGAGGATGACGGCGGGATCGTCGCGCTCCCAGCCGAGCTCGGAGAGCGTGGCGGTGTGGAGCACGAACCGGCGGCCCTCGATGGGGTCGAGGTCGCACCAGCGGGCGGTGAGGATCCGGAGGATGTGGCCATGGGCGAACACCGCGACGTCGCCGCTCGCGGAACGGGCCCGGTCGATCACCCGGTCGACGCGGACCGCGGCCTGCTCGAGGGTCTCGCCGCCCGGGCAGGGGTGGGTCCACACGGTCCAGTCGGGCACGGTCTCGCGGATCTTGGCGGTGGTGATGCCCTCGTAGCTGCCGTAGTCGAGCTCACGGAGGTCGTCGTCGATCTCGGCCTGCTCACCCAGGCCGACGAGCTCGCAGGTGTGGCGGGCCCGTTGCAGCGGGCTGGTGAGCACCAGGGAGAACTCGTGACCGGCCACCAGCTTGGCGGTGGCGCGGGCCTGGTCTTCGCCCTCGGGCAGCAGGGGCAGGTCGGTGATGCCGGTGTGGCGCCCGTTCTTGCTCCACTCGGTGGCGCCGTGGCGGATGACGAACAGGTGGGGCCGCCCGGTGCGCTCGGTGTCGCTCACCCG
>Ga0075026_100001139_pt1 | contig 11223 bp, 8 predicted proteins | sample Str012_2_FD_71392 | JGI IMG/M metagenome (GOLD analysis project Ga0075026, IMG submission 71392) | Freshwater sediment microbial communities in response to fracking from Pennsylvania, USA - Straight Creek_MetaG_SC_2012 | ecosystem: Environmental > Aquatic > Freshwater > Creek > Sediment...
GGCCAGGGCCTGGCGGAACGCCTCTTCGACCGCCTCGCGGTTGTGGCGGATCTCCATGTCGATGAAGTCGATGACGATGATGCCGCCGATGTCGCGCAGCCGCAGCTCACGCGCCACGACCTCGGCCGCTTCGAGGTTGTTGCGGTACACCGTCTCTTCCAGGTTCGACGTACCGACGTTCTTGCCGGTGTTGACGTCGATGACGGTCAGCGCCTCGGTGCGCTCGATGATGAGCGAGCCGCCCGAGGGCAACCACACCTTCCGGTCGAGCGCCTTGTGCAGCTGCTCGTGCACGTGGAACTTCTCGAAGACGGGGAGGTTCTCGGCGGCCGCGTCGTAGAACTCGACCCGCTCCGCCAGCTCGGGCGCGATGGCCTCGATGTAGCTGTTCACTTCTTCGTACATCGCCCGGTTGTCGATGACGACGCCGCGGAACTCCTTCGTGAACTCCTCGCGGATGAGGCGGATGGCGAGCTGCGGCTCCTTGTAGAGGAGGCTGCCGGCCTTCGCCTTCTTCGCGATCTCCGAGATCTGCTGCCACTGCGCGTTGAGTCGCAACATGTCGCGCTCGAGCTCTTCTTCGGTTGCGCCTTCGGCGGCGGTGCGGACGATGAGCCCTGCATCGGCCGGGCGCAGACGGTCGAGTACGCGCCGCAGCCGCTTGCGCTCGTCGTCGGGCAGGCGCTTCGAGATGCCGTACGTCTGCGGCTGACCCGGGACCATCACCACGAAGCGGCCCGCGAGGCTCACTTCCTGGGTGAGGCGGGCGCCCTTGTGCGCGATCGGGTTCTTCGTGACCTGCACGATGATCGCCTGGCCGTTGCGGAGCACGCGTTCGATGCGCGGCTTCTCCCCGCCCTCGACGTCGTTCGGGTCGTACGCGACATCGCCCCGGTACAGCACGCCGTTCTTCGGGGTGCCGATGTCGATGAACGCAGCTTCCATGCCGGGCAGCACGTTCTGGACGCGCCCGAGGTAGATGTTGCCGTCGATCGACGTGTTCTCGTCCGTCGGGGTCGAGATGTAATGCTCGATCAGCTGCCGGCCCTCGAGCACACCGATGTGCGCGAAGCCGTCCTCGCGCACGTGGACGACCATGAGGTAGCGGCCGGCCGGACGGCCCTTGCGGCTCGTGCCCCGCCGGCGCTGCAGCGTCTCGTCGTCGAGCGAGTCGAGCAGGGCGGTGCCGTCGACGTCGACGTCACCGAGCTCACCGGCGTCGACGTACTGGACGGGCCCGCGACCCTGGCCGCCGCCCCCGGAACGGTTCTGGGACCGTGCGGGTGCGGATCCGGCCCCGGCGCCGTTCCCGACGCCGGCCGCGCCGCCCTTGCTCCGACCCCGGCCGCCGCGCCGCCGGCGCCGCTTCTTGGGCCCGCCGTCGGCATCGGGCTCGCCCGCGTCGGCGCCGTTGCTCTTCTCCGGCGCAGTCGCCGCCGGGGCGGGCCGGCTGTCGCCGATCTTCGGTCGCGACACGGCGGGCCGCGTGAGACCGGCGTCCTCGCGGGCCTGCTCGCCGATGTCGTCGTCGGTCAGGCCGCGGTCGGCGCTCTCCGCAGTCCAGTCCTCGCTGCCCGACATCGATTCGTTGTCGTCGTCGGTGTCGTCGGGGTCGTCGGTGTCCGCGCCGCCCGACGACCGGGCCCCGCCGGCTCCACCTGCGCCCGCGGGCTTCTTTCGCCGCTGTCCACCGCGCGTGCCGCGCCGGCGCTTCTTCCGCGGGGCTTCTCCGTTGGCGCCGGGCGCGCCGCCGTCGGCGGCGGTTCCGGTCTCGTTCCCGCGGTCGCCGATGGGGCCGTCAGCAGGGACGGTGGAGGCCGCGGTATCCGTCGCGGATGACACCACCGGATGTGCTTCGTCGTGCGTCTCGTCCTGGAGACGGTTCAGGTCTGACATCGATGCCTTCTCTCATGACGCGTATGCATTCGGCACACGCGGGCGCGTGTCGGCGTCGAGCGGCTCCTGCCGCGCGCCGTCGCGCTCGATCCATTGGTGCATGCGCCGCGCGCGAATATCGGTGAAGTCGCCGATTGCAGCGAGTACCTCACCCGGCTTCGCGCCGCGCGGTTGGGTTGACATTTCCATCTCGACCCACGTCCGAAGTTCGTGGGTCGAGCGTTCGTCGCACACGGTGATGCGACGGATGACGGGTCGTACGTCTTCGACGACATCGCGGCCCTTGCGCCGCTTCGTCGTGGGCAGTTCGGGCAGAGCCATTGCGGCATCGACCCGTTCGCGCAATTGCTGCGGGTCGACGTCGGTGAGATCGGCGTGCGCGACGTCGACCCGCCATTCGACGCACGTCACGGCTTCTTGCAGCGCGGGCGCGCGATCCGCCAACGCGTTCACGCCCACGATCCGAATGCCCTCGGGCAGACCGGAGTTGAGCTGATCCGGGAGCGCGTCGAGGTCGATGTCCTGGGCCAGCACGATGTCGAGGTACTCCGCCTCGCTCTCGTGCCCGGTCGACAGCGCCAACCCGAAGCTGACCTTGGGCCGGGGCGAGAAACCCTCGGTGAAGGCCAGAGGCAGCTGGGCGATGCGAAACGACCGTTCGAGCGCACGGGCGACATCGCGGTGGCTGATCCAGCGCACCTTCCCGAGCTTCGTGTACCGAAGCCGGACCGGGTTCGCCGCCCCGCCCCTCACGTGGTCACCGCCGAGGGGACCGCCGCGCCGCCCGCCGGCACGACGGCCGGAGGCTTGCGGCCGAGGAAACGGACGGGAACATCGACGGCCGGGCCGCTCAGATCCTGGCCGGTGCCCTGCGAGCCGCCCGCGGGCGCCAGCGGCGACGCCACCACGTGCTCGAGGGCGTAGTCGGTACATACCCCGCAGTCGTAGCACGGAGTCCAGCGGCAATCGGGGAGCCCATGCTCGGCCAGGGCGGCCTGCCAGTCCTGCCAGAGGAAATCCGCGTGCAGCCCGGCCGCAATATGGCCCCACGGCAGCACCTCGTCGCGCGTACGGTGACGGGTCACGAACCAGTCAGGATCGAGACCCTCGGCGTGCATCGCGTCGAGCCAGCGGTCGAGCGAGAAACCTTCGCTCCATTCCTGGAACGTGCCGCCCGCGCGCCACACCCGCTCGATCACACGGCCGATGCGCCGGTCGCCACGCGATGCGATGCCCTCGGCGAACGTGGCCTTCGGGTCGTGCCACTTCACCTGCGCGCGCGTGCCCCGCACCGCGTTGCGCAACAACGTGATCTTGCGCTGCAGCTCGTCGACCCCGTTCTGGCCGAACCACTGGAACGGGGTATGCGGCTTGGGGACGAACCCGCCGACTGACACGGTGCAGCTCGCCTGCTTCGTGTACTTGCGGCCGATGTCGGTCACGTTCGTCGCGAGCTGCGCGATCCCGAGCGTGTCCTCGTCCATCTCCGTGGGGAGCCCGGTGAGGAAGTAGAGCTTCACGCGTCGCCAACCCTGCGAGTACGCGGCGTCGACCGCAGCGTAGAGATCGTCTTCGATGATCAGCTTGTTGATCACCTGGCGCAGCCGCCACGTGCCCGCCTCGGGCGCGAACGTGAGACCGCTGCGGCGAACCTTCTGGAGCTCGCTCGCGATGCCGACCGTGAACGCGTCGACCCGCAGGCTCGGCAGCGAAACGCCGACGCCGCCGGTGCCCTCTTGATCGGTGACGAGATCGGCGACGACACCTTCGATTCCGGAGAAGTCGGCGCTCGACAGCGAGGTGAGCGCGACCTCGTCGTAGCCCGTGCGCCGCAGGCCCTCCTTGACCATCGTGCGCACCTGCTCCTCGGGCCGTTCGCGCACGGGGCGGGTGATCATGCCCGCCTGGCAGAACCGACATCCGCGGGTGCAGCCCCGGAAGATCTCGACGTTCAGCCGGTCGTGCACCACCTCGACGAGCGGGACGAGTTGGCGCTTCGGGTACGGCCACTCGGCGAGATCGGCAACGGTGCGTTTGTCGACCACCGCGGGCACGTCGGCAAAACGCGGCGTGACCGAGCGGACGACGGGCCCGTCGTATTCGACGTCGTAGAGCGACGGCACGTAGACGCCCGGAATCGTGGCGAGCTCGCGCAACACGGCCTCGCGCGTCGCGCGGCCGCCGCGCTTCCACGCGCCGATGACCTCGGCGAGCTCGGAGATGACCTCTTCGCCGTCGCCGATGACGAAGGCGTCGACGTACTCGGCCAGCGGCTCGGGGTTGTACGTGCAGTGGCCACCGGCGATGACGATCGGGTGCGACGGCGCCCGGTCCTCGTTGCGAACCGGCACACCCGCGAGGTCGACCAGGTTCAGGAGGTTCGTGTAGACGAGCTCGGCCGAGAGGTTGAAGGCCAAGACGTCGAAGTCGGCGGCGGCGCGATGGGTGTCGACGCTGAACAGCGGCACCCGGGCCGCGCGCATCGAGGCCTCCATGTCGGTCCACGGTGCGTACGCGCGCTCGGCCACCGAGTCGTCGCGTTCGTTGAGGAGCTCGTAGAGGATTTGCAGCCCCTGGTTGGGGAGCCCGATCTCGTAGGTATCGGGATAGATCAGGAGAAAGGCCGCCCGGCCGCTCCCATGGCGGGGCGCCAGGTTGCCCGGCTCCGTCCCCATCTCCATACCGATGTAGCGAGCGGGCTTCTCAACCCGGGCCAGCAGCGGTTCTATCCGCGGCCACAGGTCTGACATCTCCGGGCAGTGTAGTCCGGGCGCGTACCGGGCCGGTGTCGTCACCCAGCGTGACGACCACGCGAGAGGAGCGTCGTCAAGAAAAGCGGCGCATGTGGATGTTCAGGACGAGCCCGATGGCGATGAACGACGCGATCACCGCGGAGCCGCCGTACGACATGAACGGCAGTGGGATCCCGGTGATCGGCATGATGCCCATCGTCATGCCCACGTTCTCGAAGATCTGGATCGCGAACATGGCCAGTACACCGATCGCGACGAGCGTGCCGAAGAAGTCCGACGACAACAGTGCGATGCGCCAGAGCCGCCACGCCAGCGCGGCGTAGAGCAGCAGCAGCGCGGCGCCGCCGATGAAACCGAGGTCCTCACCGACCGCGGTGAAGATGAAGTCGGTGTGCTGCTCGGGCACGAAGCCGTTCTTGGTGCGCAGCCCGTCGCCGAAGCCGGCGCCCTCGAACCCGCCCGACGAGATCGCGGCCTTGGAGGCGCTGAGGTTGAGTTGCGTCGGGGTCTGGTTCTGCGCCGAAATGTGGGAGGTCGACTGGTCGGCGAAGTTGGTCAGCCGATCGAGTTGGTACGCCTGCACCTTGCCCGTGAGCACGGCCGCGCCGACGAGCGAGGCGCCGAGCATCAACAGCACCACGATGTGCACGGGTTTGAGTCCGGCGATGACGAGCACCGCGGCCGCGCACACCATGATCACGAGCATCGTGCCGAGGTCGTGCTGCGCGTAGACGATCGCCATGACGAGGCCGGCGAGCCCGATCGCAACCGCGACGCGCCACGCGTCGAGATCACCGCGATGTTGATGGCAGTAGCCGGCGATCGCGACGATCACCACGATCTTGGCGATCTCCGAGGGCTGGAACTGGAACGGCCCGATCTGGAACCACGCCTGCGCGCCGTTGTGATTGCGCCCGAGCACCACCACGCCGGCGAGCAGGGGAAGGACCGCGAGATAGATCAGCGGCCACGCGTCGCGGATACGCCGGTAGTCGACCGACATCACGACAACCATCGCGATGACGCCGATCACGACCGCGACGCTTTGGCGTTCCACGTAGTAGTAGCGGGAGAGCCCTCCGCGCGCGGTCTCGTAGCGCGACGCATCGAAGATCATGAGCAGACCGAGCGCGCTGATCACGATCGGGAGCCCGAGGAGCGCGAGATCGATGTGGGCGAAGAGGTTGGTGTCGACCCCGGCGCGGCGGCGACCCGAGGACGCGGCGACGGTGGCCATCAGTCCTTGCCCGTCCGCAGGGTCGGGATCGGGGTGACCGGAAGCGCGTAGATGTTCTCGACGATCTGCCGGACGATCGGCGCCGCGATCTGCGCACCGTGCCCGCCCTGCTCCACCAGCGCGACAACCGCGTACTGGGGATTGTCACTCGGGAAGTACGACGCGAACAACGAAGTCGCGCCCTTGCCCGTAACGTCGGCGGTGCCCGTCTTCCCGGAGACCGCGGGGAGGTCGAGGCCGCGGAACGCGTCGTACGCAGTTCCCTTGGGGTCGTTGATGACCCCGCGGAAACCCGCGGCCATCGCCGTGTACGCGTCGCCGAAGTTGATCGTGCCCCGCGCCTTGGGCGCGTACGTCTGCACGACCTTCTTGGTCATCGGATCGATCACCGTCTGGTCGAGGTGCGGCGTCCACACCGTGCCGACGTGGTTGCTGAAGCCGTTGGCGAACGTCGAGTACGCGTTGGCCAACTGGAGCGGCGTGACGAAGTCGTCGCCCTGGCCGACCGCGGCGTGGATGTTGTCGGCCGGGTACCAGATCGAGTTCTGGCGCACGCCCTCCGCGGTCTTGTAATTCGCCTTCGCGAACGCGGTCTTCCATGCGGGATCCGGGATGCGACCTGTCGCCTCACTGAGCTCGATACCCGTCGGCTTCCCGAATCCGAGCTGGCCGGCAACGTCTTGGATGCCGAGACCCCGTTGTTTGTCGATCTGCCAGATGTTCCAGAAACTCCAAGCGCCGGTGTAGAAGTACACGTCGCTCGACACCGTCAGCGCGCGCTGGAGGTTGACCGGGCCGTTCACTTCCTTGTTGTCGTTCTGGAACGGGAACCCGTTGACGTCCAGCACGCCCTTGTCGGTGACGTACTGCGACGCGGGCAACACGTTGTAGGTGTTCAGCGCGGAAGCCGTGACCAGCTTGAAGGTCGATCCCGGGGCGTACTGACCGAGGGTGACGCGGTTGAGGAGCGGGTTCTGCGCACCCGGCGCACTGAGGAAGGCGAAGTGGTCGGTCGAGATACCGCCGACCCACCACGACAGTGGATACGTGGGATTGCTCGCCATCGCGACGATCGATCCGTCGTGCACGTTGAGCACCACCGCCGCGCCGCCCGTCGGCTTCAACGTCTCGTACCGGGCGGTGACGTTCGTGTTCTTCAGCGTCTTCGCCGCGTTGATGCCTTCTTGGAGCGCGTCCTCCGCGGCCTTCTGCACCTTGACGTCGATGGTGAGCTTGACGTTGTCGCCCGGACTTCCCGGATCGACGTTGATCGGCGGGCCGACTTGTTTGCCGGTCGGGTCGACCTGCACCGTCTCGCGCCGGGGCTTGCCGCGCAACACGGACTCGTACGCGGCTTCGATGCCATCGCGGCCGATCAAGTCGCCGGGCTGGTATCCCTTGGCCTGTAACTGCTTGAACTCCTTCGCACCGAACGCGTCGACCTCACCGAGGTAGCCGAGCAGCTGCGAGGCGATCCCGTCGTACGGGTACGAGCGGATGGTCAGCTCCATCACGTGCACGCCCGGGTAGTCCTCGCTGTGCTCGCGGATCGCGAGCTGTTGTGAGAGCGGGACGCGGAGCGCAACGACCGCGGGCGCGAGCGGCGACTGCCGCACGCTGTCGTAGTTCGCCCGCAGGACCTTCTCCTGGATCCCGAGCACCTCCGCGAGCTGGCCCAGGACCCGATCGCGGGTGGACGCGGAAAGATTGCGGTCGACGGCCACGGCCCAGGCCGCGACGTCGTGCGCGAGCACCTTGCCGTTGCGATCGAGGATCTCGCCGCGCGGCGACTCGGTCTGGATCACACGCGTCGCAAGTGAACTGACGACGCGACCGAGTTTCTGCTCGGGACCCATCTGCAGGAACCACAGGCGCGCAAAAAGAGAAGCAAAGAGGGCGACGATGACGACGCCGACAATGCTCACACGGACGCGGCTGTTGTCGCTCATGCGGTCAGAAAGCTCATCGAGACGCGATCCACGCTAGTGGCCGGAGCTTTCGATTATCCGGTCGCTCAGGCGTTTGCCAGGACCGGCCGACGCACGGTCATGGGCACGTCATCGCATCGACCAGGCGTCGCGTACTCGGGATTCCGACCCGAGCACGCGCCTGACCAGGAAGAACACGAAAGGCGCGAGAAGTGCGTCGTAGAGCGCGGCGTACGCGATCGTCTCGATCCCCTGTGCGCCTTTCACGGCGTCGACGCCGACGAGTACACCGATACCGATGAACAACAAGCCACCTGCGAGTCCACCCAGGCCGCCCAACAACGACGGCAGCCAACGCGGTGAGCGAAAGAGTCCCGACTCGAACACGCCGATGCTGTAACCGACGATCGCGTACGAGAGCGCGTTGAGTCCGAGCGGTGTCTCGAGAAAGAGATCGAAACCGAGCCCGGCCGCGAAGCCGACGATCGCGCCTGCCTCCGGACCTTCGTAGTAACCGACCGCGAGCGCGACGAGCAGTCCGAGATCGGGCACGACCCCGAACACGCGCAAGTGCGGGAACACCGCTACCTGCAGCACGACGATCACGACGACGAGCACCGCGAGCCGTGCGGAACGTCTCATCCGCCGGCCCGGGTCGTTGTGGTGGTTGTCGTCGCGCCGAAGATGGTGGTGGTCGTCGTCGATGTCGTTGTGGTCGTCGTTGTCGGCAAGACCGGGCCGGGCGTGCCCGACGACCACAGCAACACGGTGACGTGCTGCAGCGCGCCGAGGTTCACGTACGGATGGATGGTCGCGTCCACGCCGGTGTTGCCGGGTTGATTCGCCGCGGACGTGATCTTGCCGACCGGCAGGCCTCCGGGGAACAACGTCGACTGGGGTGACGTCACGATCGCGTCACCGCGCAACACGCGCGTACCCGCGTCGAACTGCACCGCGAGATCGTGCGAACCGACCTTTCCCGACGCGAGGCCCGTCGTCGCGGGCGCGCCCGGACCGTGCCCGGGAGTCTGCACACCGACAGAGAAGCTCGGATCGGTGAGCACTTGAATACTCGCGCCGCCGTTCCACACGTCGAGCACCTTGCCGACGACGACGCCGCCCGCCGCGATCACCGGCATGTCGACGGAGATGCCCGCCTCCGATCCCTTGTCGATGGTGAGCGTCGGATCGAAGTTGCCGGGGTCGCGCCCGACGATGTTGGCCGTCACGTTCTTGACGAGCAGCGCGTTCCGCAACGCGAGCGCCGCCTTCAGGTCTGCGTTCTCCTTGATCGCCTGGTCGGCTGAGGCCTGTTTGGCCCGCAGCGCCGCGTTCTGCTCTTCGAGGTCGCGGTTCCGGCGCTTCAGGTTCCCGCCGTCGGTCACGCCGTTCCACCAGTCACTGACCGGGCCGGCGATGCTGTCGATCGCCCCCTGAACCGGGGAGACGATCCGGTGGGCGACCCGGCCCATGGCCCCCAGGGGGCCCGAGCGGCCGTTGCGGGAGTCGAGCGTGATGAGCGTCAGGCACGTCAGCACGATCAACACCAGCACGTAGCGTCGTCGGCTCGCGCGTCGAGCACCGGCCATCGTTTCGTACCGCCGCGGCTATTGCTGGGCGGATGAGATCAGGACGTGCTTGAGGACGTCGAAGTTCTCCAGGCACTGCCCGGAGCCGTGCACGACCGACAACAGCGGATTGTCGGCGATGACGATCGGCATACCCGTCTCCGCGGTCAGCCGCTCCTTCAATCCGTGCAGCATCGCACCGCCGCCGGTGACGACGATGCCGTTCGACATGATGTCGGCCGCGAGTTCGGGCGGCGTCTTGTCGAGCGTCACCTTCACCGCGTCGACGATCGCCGCGACCGGTTCTTCGATCGCGTCGCGGATCTCCTCCGTCGACACCACGATCGTCTTCGGCAGGCCCGTGACGAGATCGCGACCGCGCACCTCCGCGTACAACTCGGTCTCGAGCGGGAACGCGCTACCGAGCGCGATCTTGATCTCCTCGGACGTGCGCTCGCCGAGCGCGAGTGAATACTCCTTCTTGACGAAGGCGACGATCGCCTCGTCGAGCTCGTCGCCCGCGATGCGGATCGACTCGCTCGCGACGATGCCGCCGAGCGAGATGACCGCGACCTCGGTGGTTCCGCCACCGATGTCGACGATCATGTTGCCGGCCGGTTCGTGCACCGGGAGACCGGCGCCGATCGCGGCCGCCATCGGCTCCTCGATGATGTAGGCCTCTTTGCGGGCGCCGGCCTGCTGAGCCGCTTCCTGCACGGCGCGCTGTTCGACACCTGTGATGCCCGAAGGCACGCAGATGACCATGCGCGGCTTGGCCCACTTACGCGGATGCACCTGCTGGATGAAGTAGCGGAGCATCTTCTCGCAGATGTCGAAGTCGGCGATGACGCCGTCCTTCAGCGGACGGATCGCGATGATGTGATCGGGCGTGCGGCCGATCATCTTCTTCGCCTCGATACCGACCGCGAGCGGACGCCCGTCGCGCGCGTTGACCGCGACGACCGACGGCTCGTCGAGCACCACACCGCGGCCGCGCACGTAGACGAGCGTGTTCGCGGTTCCGAGGTCGACCGCCATGTCGCGGCCGAGCAATCCTGCGTAGAACGGTTCGCTCACCGAAGTCATCTTCCGACGGCGGGTCGCGCCCAGGCTAGGAGCCATTCGGTTGTTTTGCCACCCACCCCGGTTCGCGCCCCAGCCGCGGCGATTGGCATCGCGCTGCGATTGCCACCCGGCGCGGTCCGTCACCCGGAGAGACCGGGGAAGAACAACGCGATTTCGCGCGCAGCCGACTCCGGACCGTCACTTCCGTGAACGAGGTTTTCTGTGAGTTCGATCGCGAGGTCGCCGCGGATCGTGCCCGGCGCGGCTTCACGCGGATTGGTCGTGCCCATCAACGTGCGCACGACCTTGTAGGCGTCGGTCCCCTCGGCGACCATCGCCACCAGCGGCGATCGCGTGATGAAGGCCACGAGGTCGGAAAAGAAGGGTTTTCCCTCGTGTTCGGCGTAGTGACGGGCGGCTGTCGCCTGGTCGAGGTGCCGTAACTCCAGCGCGACGATCTTCAGCTGCTTGCGCTCCAGCCGGCTGATGATCTCGCCGACGAGTCCGCGCTCGACACAATCCGGCTTGCAGAGAACAAGGGTGCGATCGGCCATAAGAGGGGAAGCCTAGGACCGCAGACCCCCGGTCTGAAAACCGCGCCTCAAGAAACGAGCACGGAGCGGGCCGCGCCGACGACGTACAGCGAGCCCGTGATCACGATCTGGCCGTCCGGCGGAGTGGCCAGGAGCGCGGTGCTCACAGCATCCTCTACGCGTTCGACGATCTCGATCCGTTCCTCGGGAACGCCGAGATCGAGCGCGGCCTTGGCGATGAAC
>Ga0075026_100001140_pt1 | contig 11222 bp, 12 predicted proteins | sample Str012_2_FD_71392 | JGI IMG/M metagenome (GOLD analysis project Ga0075026, IMG submission 71392) | Freshwater sediment microbial communities in response to fracking from Pennsylvania, USA - Straight Creek_MetaG_SC_2012 | ecosystem: Environmental > Aquatic > Freshwater > Creek > Sediment...
GCCATCGCCTCATCCCTCAACCTCCAGCCCAAGGACTATACCTGGGACACGCTGCCCCAGAGCCTGCCCGATGCGGACGGATGGTACAAGATCCCGGTGCCGGGGGTGACGAGATACTGAAAATAAATACTGGGCGGAAGTTGAACTTCCGCCCAGTGCATTTAAGAACCCTGCTGAGATTTTACAACAGGCATCTCCGATACGATACCTCAACTGGGCGGAAGTTGAACTTCCGCCCAGTTGCTGATGAACTCCTTGCAGTACTCCTTGATCATATCCCGCACCCTTGCGAACTCGACCCGCAGCTCCTCCTCGGTCCCCGTGGCTTTCGCCGGGTCGGGGAAGTTATAATGGAACTTCTGTGCATTGGAGGGGAAATAGGGGCAACGCTCTTTCGCATTGTCGCAGACGGTGATGACATAGTCAAAGTCGACACCGGTATATTCGAGTACGTTATTGGACGTGTGGTGTGAGATATCGATACCATCTTCACGCATGGTCGCAATGGCCCGCGGATTGACGCCATGGGTCTCGACACCGGCGCTATAGACCTTCACCTTGTCACCACCGAAATGTTCCAGGTATCCATGGGCGATCTGGCTGCGGCAGCTGTTGCCGGTGCAGAGGACGAGAATGCTCTTCATATGTTCATTGTTTTAGGATTCGCCAGATGGGAACAGCTGCGGCCGTGCCCAGTATCGGCGCAGCCAGATAGATCCATAGGTTTTCTAGATGGCCGGATACCAGCGCTGGGGCCAATGATCGTACAGGATTCATGGATGCTCCACAGATGGGTCCGGCGAACATGGCTTCCAGCAGGATGACCGATCCAATGGCCAGGCCCGCGAACAACCCCTGCTCCTTGCTTCCATGCGCGACATTCAGGATGACCAGCATCAGGAAGAAGGAAAGAATGATCTCCAGGATGAAAGACTGGGACCAGGCACCTGCCGGCAGGGTTGCGCCCAGTCCGGCATTGCCCGGGAAAAGTCCATGCAGGACCAGACTGGCAAGGATCGCGCCCGCAAACTGGCCGCCAATATATCCGGGAAGTTCGCGCATGGAGAATGTCCCTGCGAGCACGAAGGCCAGGCTGACGGCTGGATTCAAATGGGCACCGGAGATGTTACCCAAAGCATAGATCAGGGCCATCACCACGAGTCCGAATGTCATGGCGATGCCGGCATGTCCGATCACACCATGGGTCTCCTGGTCCACGATGATGGCACCCGTTCCACAGAACACCAGCAGGAAGGTCCCGATGACCTCAGCGAGATATTTCTTCATCAGCGGTCTTAGCAGCATCCCGACCCAGGTGCGCAACAAGCCTTCTCTGCCAGCGGCTTGCGGGCGAATACCGTCATACTGAAGATGCCGACCGTGCCATCTTTCATTTTGTCGATGTCGGAAGCAGAGAGGTACCTGGACAGGATGTCCGTCGGGATCTCGATCGGCTTGATCTTCTGTACGGTGATCTCTTCAAAACCGTTGATGCGGATCAGCTCGAGGTATACGTCCTTCTGGATGGCCCCGGCTACACAACCGGCATACATCTCAGCATCATGGCGCAGGCCATCGGGCAAGGTGCCCACCAGCACCACATCGCTGATGCTGAAATGCCCGCCAGGTTTGAGCACGCGGAAAATCTCCTTGAATACTCCGTCCTTGTTGGGCACGAGGTTGAGCACGCAATTGCTGACGATCACATCTGCGAAATTGACCGTGACGGGCATGTGCTCGATATCGCCAATTCGGAACTCCACATTGGTGAATCCCCTTACCTCGGCGTTCCTGCGGGCCTTCGTGACCATCTCCGCAGTGAAGTCGATGCCGATCACTTTGCCGGTCTCACCGGTCTCATGGCGGGCGATGAAACAATCGTTGCCCGCACCACTGCCCAGGTCGATGACGACATCTCCAGTCTTGATCCGGGCGAACTGCGTGGGAAGCCCGCAGCCCAAGCCGAGGTCGGCATCGGCGTTGTATCCCTCGAGAACCGTATAGTCCTCACTCATGATGTTGTACACTTCAGTGGAACATCCCCCTGCGCCGCAGCAGGAGGACATATTCGTCTCTTTGTCCTGCTTCGCGATGTCGGCATATTTAAGCCTGACGATCTCCTTGAGTTCCTGGTCAGTTGCCATGGTCGTATGTTTTAAAGATCATAAAATCGTAATCCACCGATGAATGAGGTCAAAAAAAATCAACAGCACTTCACCTTTGCTTTCACAGCCGAACCCAGGAAGTCCCCCAATTGTGACTTGACCTTGTCCCACTCTTTTTCATCGATGCAATAGCAGACCGAAGTGCCTTCAATATCCCCCTTGATGAGCCCGGCTTCTTTCAATTCCTTCAGGTGCTGGGAAACCGTGCTCTGTGACAAGGGCAGTTCGTCCACGATGTCGCCGCAGACGCAAGCCTGGCGCTTGATCAGCACATTCAGGATCGCGATCCGTGCCGGATGCGAAAGCGCCTTGGCGTACTTCGCCAGGGTGATCTCACTCAGACTGTAATCGATGATCTTGCTTGCTCCCATTCTATCGCAATATTACGATACAATGGGATATTTCCAAAATATATTTTACCTGGCGGAAGTTAACTTCCGCCGAGAGCGCCTAGGAGAGTATATCCTTCCTCTTGAAGAAATACACCGCCGCCCCGTAAAAGAGGAATACATGGGCCACAAGTATGGTGGCTGACCGGGCGATGGCGCCGGGGTGCTCGATCGAGCCCACTACCTGTTCGTGCGCAGCATTTACAGACAGGTCGAAGAAACCTTTCCAGCCCAGCATGTGGGTGGTGAAGAGATAGGGCTTGATGGTATTGAAGAAAGGCAGGTTCAGGGTATTGAGGATCGTGAACACGATCACAATGCTCATGGTGGTGATGATGGGGCCGATGGAGTTTTCTGCGAAGACACTCAGCAGAAAGGCCAGGGCGGCCACGGTGATCATGGACAGCGTGGCGAACCCGAAAGCGGCGACATAACGCCATAGCACATCCGACTTCAACACCTGGGTGACGACCTCACTCTTGAGGATCAGCATATCATCTGCCCCGAACAGGAGGACGGATACGCCAAGGGCCCAGATGGCCATCCAGAGCAAGAGCGCCACCGTGTAGATGCAGGACGCCAGGAATTTACCCATGAGCAGCCCTTGCCGGGACCTTGGCCGGGTGACGAGCAGCCGCAGCGTACCCATATTGGCTTCTCCGGAGATCATGTCGCCCGCAACCAATGCGATGAGGAGCGGTACATGGACCAGCAGGGTCTGCAGGATGATATAGGCCATCAGGTAGCCGTTGAGGATCTTGCCCTCGATGTCAAAGCTCTCCGTCAATGTCTGCATACCGAAGCTCAGGTAGTTCTTGCCATCGACATAGAAACCCAGCTGGATCAGGCCCACGATGGCCATGACCGCCACGAAAGCGATATAGGTCCTCGGCTTGCGGAACACCTTAAAGAGTTCTATCCTGACCAGGCTCCACATATCCGTTGTGTTGGGTGAGGGAAAGGAAATAAGCTTCCAGGGCGTTCTGAGGGTTGAAGGCGCGCACATCGAACCCCTTTTCGACCAGCTCCCGATTGAACGATGGTACACTGGCCGCGTCGATCGACAATCGGATACGACCGGTCACGGTCCGCTCCATCTTCTCCCGCCAGCCAGTCCCGGACAGGTATCGCAGGCAGGCCTCGTTGTCGGTCGTATCCACTTCCAGGGATACATGTTCAGGGTCCAGAAGTTCATGGATGGGCCCTTCCGCCACTTTCCTGCCCCGATCGATGATCAAAAGACGTGTGGCTACCTGCTCGATCTCTGCGAGAAGATGCGACGAGACGATGACTGTCTTGCCCTGGTCGCGGCTTAGAGACCGGATGAGGTTTCGAATATCGGCGATGCCCTGTGGGTCAAGTCCATTGGTCGGTTCATCCAGGATCACGAGGGCGGGATCATGCACCATGGCTACGGCGATGCCCAATCGTTGCTTCATGCCCTGAGAGTATGCGCGTACCTTATCCTGGCCACGGGAAGCCAACCCGACCCTGTCGAGCTTGTCCATGAGGATCCTTCGCTCCGGCCTGATCCCGCTCAAACGGGCGAAGATCTCGAGATTCTCGTACCCATTGAGATAGGTGTAGAGGTCAGGACTTTCAATGACCGCGCCCACCCTGGACAGGATCTCCCGACGGTGCTTCTCCAAGTCCAGGCCGAAGATCCTCATAACACCCGAACTGGGCCGTACCAGGGAGAGCAGCATGCGGATCGTTGTGGACTTCCCGGCCCCATTCTGACCCAGGAAACCATATACATCACCAGCCATGACCTTGAAAGACAGATCGTTGACCGCCTGGAAAGATCCAAAAAGCTTGGAAAGGCTTGAAACTTCAACGACCGGGGAGGGGGTGGACATGGGTTGGAGATGGTAGCAAAATAACACTGCTGAGGATCAGAATGTTAGTCCGGCAAGGGTATTTTTTTATCGCATGGGGCTTGCAATTACGGTTTCCGGGTATTTACTTTGTGGAAAGATCCGCGCCCAGGATGTCCCCCATCCCAGGTTTTATCCTCTTTCAAACCTCCCCCACTTCAGTTTCCTCCTGATGAACCGCCCAAGCGCGTAACCAGTACATTCCGACATACCTGATCCACATCCCTTCGAACCGCCTCGATCCTATCCGGTGACCACCTACCCTGAATCAGTTCTCATCACCACAAATCGAAGCGTATGTTGTTGTCCTCCAACAGCAGGATCCGGACCGTTTTCTTCACCCTTGCTGCCATGGCTGTGTCCTTTGCGACCCATGCCCAACCCCTTGGCAAGGCTACGGCCCATACCCTTCTTTCCACACAAGCACATCGTTCGCACCATGTTTTCCTGACGCGATTGCCCAGGACGAACAAGGCGCGCAAGTATGATATTTTCTTCCTGAACCAGCTTCCCCGCCAGGCTACTGCTTTCATGGAGCCTCGCACGAATGCCGGTAAAGGCCAGGACATTTAGAGGTTGTGAATTCTAGTGGGGCCCCATGTCCATGGGGCCCCCATTTTTTAAGATCACACTCTATTAAGATACTTATCCAGGGAAGGCCAAAGCGGCGGTATTTCCCGTCCGTTCACCTCAACAAATCACAGATCATGGACAATTCACTCTTCACCAGATTCGGTCGCCTCACCCGGTTGGCCATCCTCGGATTCATATTGTTCACCTGCATCCATGTACGGGCCAGGGCAGCAGAACCCTCCGCAATGACCATCCTGTACGGTGTTCCGGGCAAAGCGAATGAGCACCTGCTGACCTTCAGAAGCGAGGCCGGGCGGAATAACAAAGTCGTGTTGAAATGGAGTGTGAGCCCTTCGCAGACCTTCAGCTACCAGGTGGAAAAAAGCCGTGATGGCGAGAATTTCACGCCTGTTCAGACCTCAGGCATACAGGCCGACGGGGAGAACGAATTCGCCTGGACCGATCTCTATCCAAAGATGATCAACTGCTATCGCCTGCGCATGACCGACGGTCAGGGCACCACCACCTATTCGAAGACACTCATCGTGACCACTTTTCCTTCGGGCGATGCTCAGATGGTGGGCGCCACCCCGGACATGTCGCGCAACGACATCCAGGTGAGCCTGCAAATGCGCGAATCCGCCCTGGTGAGCATGAACGTAACGGATGAACAGGGAAACATGGTGATCGACCAGAAAGAAAAGGTCGGCACAGGATCCACTGAACGCGCAGTGAAAGGCACGCATGAGCTCCATCCGGGTGTGTATTTCCTCAAAGTAGTCGTCAACGGGACCGACCGCATGTTGGTCAGGCTCGTCAAGTCATAAAAGTCCACTAATCATCCATCAAGACCGCAGGCGCCATGGACGTAGCCATGAGCAGCCTGCGGTCACTTTTTTTCTGGGCATCAATGACCGATGTATCCTTGAAGGGCTTTGACGTATTGCTTAAAGGCCCGGGCCCCTTCCGGCGTAATGCGGCAGTTCGTCTGGGGATAGTTGTCCCGGTATCCCTTTTCGATGGTGATATAACCTGCATCGCACAACTTATGCAATTGCACGCTCAGATTCCCCGCTGTCGCGCGGGTCTCCTTTTTCAACCAGGTGAATTCAGCCTCCTTACCGGTCACCAGCAACGACATGACGGCCAGCCGAAGCGGTGCGTGGAGTACAGGGTCCAGATCCTTGAACGCGCTCATGGGTATGGGGTTGAGGGTGCCGGATCATTTCCCCGTCTGCCCGAGGAAGAAATTCGCAGTGCGCAAGCCCCATTGCGGATCGATGGAGGACTTGGGCTTCTGAGCACCGAATTTTTGCACGGCCGTCTCAAAAAGCGCCTTTGCCTCCGTTTTGCTTCCACCGAACTGCTCAGGCGTATAGAACTTGTCCTGCCCTTCCAACAGGTACACCCGCGGGTTCTCAGGATCCAACTGCTTGGACTTTGCCAATGCTTCCGATGCAACGGGTCCCAAAGTCTGCCAGCGGGACATCGGGTCTGCGGACATGCGCAGGGTCGCGATCATCTTTTTCACGCACCAGATCTCTGAATTGTCCTTGTTCAGCGCTTCAGCCTTGCTGATCAGCTGCTCTGCCTTGTCGGCCAGGGGATCGGTCGTAGCGGCGAACCCGCCCATCTTGCCCTCACTGAGCATGTATCCCTGCATCACATTGCTGAGGGCTGCATAATAATAAGGAAGCCATTGGCTCTTTTCCGCTTCGGCGATGCGTTCGAAGGAATTGCCCAGCTGCTGCCATCCATCAGCCGAGACCGTGGTGTCCACGGCCGGCACACGGGCCTCCATGGCCTTGACGAACTTGTCGGATTGCGCGAAGATCGCGGGCGCTGCCATGATAAGGGCGGCGAGGATGATGATCGATTTTTTCATGATCGGGGGTTTTATTGTAAAGTGATCAAAGATTGCTGTTTATGACATCGTCGGACCGGTCGATGCCGAAGCTCAGGAACAGACCGAGGAACACGAAGTACTTGGTGGGCGGTGTGACGGCTTCCTTCCGCAGTCCATTATAGGAATACTGGTATCCATACACATTGTTCGCGCCGAAGGCATTGCTCACGGACAGCACCCAGACGGCGAAGCTCTTTGCATTCTTGCGCCCGATATCCGGCAGATAGTTCAGACTGAAACTCATGTTGTGGTAGTCGCGCGTGATGCCTCTGTCGCCGAATCGGTTCTCCTGGGTGGACGGGTCGTATGCGATGTAGAAGTATGGCCTTCCGCTGGCATAGTTGTATGCCGCATTCACCTGCAATTTCCATTTCGTCAGGAATTTCTTGACCACCAGCGAGGCCGTGTGCTTCGCAGCGAAATCCGGCTGGATGGCATACGGGTAGTTCAGGAAATCGCGTTTCGTATCCAGGTACGAGTAGGATATCCAATAGTCAAGGTTCGGGACGGTCTTCTTATCGCGCCAGAACAATTCGAAACCCTTCGCCTCGCCATAGCCATTGTTGCTGACGGCGGCCTGCTGCCCGTAAGCGGAAAAGGTCTTGAGCAGGTCGTTGTAGGCCTTGTAGAATATCTCGGCCCGGAGTGTGGTGCCGGGCGATACGCGCTGGAACTGCGCAATATAGTGGGTGGCCCTGGTGAACCCGACGATCGGCTTGGCCGTCAGGTATTGATGTTCCGGGCTCTGGTAGAATGTACCGTAGGCCAGAGAGGCCTGCCCGTACCGGCCAGTCTTGTAGGCCAGGGACACCCTCGGTGCGATATCATTCGTTCCCAACAGCGACGAGTGCTCAAAGCGGCCACCGATCTTAGCGGCCAGGTCATTCGTCACATACAGGTCGGTCTCTGCAAAGGCCGCCGTGAGATGGTCCACCAACGGCCTGCTGAATGAACTGTTCGGATAGGCGATGTCCGATCGCTCCTTCGAATAGTTGTATTCCGCCCCGAAACGCAGAGCATTGAGCCCCGAATAGCGGCGCTCCAGTACCAACTTGGCATTGGCGAAATCACCTTTTCGATTCAGAACGAAGTTTTTAAACTCGAATCCCGGTACAACGGCCTCCTGATGGCCGTTCGTGTAAAGACCACTGTTCACATCATCCGCATTGTGCGTGTAGGAAAAACCGGCATTCATCTTCCATTTCCGTCCAAGGCTCTCACGCCATGACAGGTTATGGTACATGTTGAGATTCGTGATCGCGAACCGGTCCAGATAGCCAGGCGTATCAATGCTCGGTGTGTAGAAGGACAGCGTATTCGTGCTGAAATAACCGTAGTACTTGATCATACCGGTCTTGGAGGTCTTGACGCGGAAATTAAGGTCTCCATTGTGGAATACAGGCACCTTCTCGTATTGCTGCTTCTGCTTGAACAACTGGAAGGCTGGCCAAAGATTCGAGTAGCTGTAACTGGCCCCGGCCGACCAGCGCTTTTTGGGGTCAAGCCACTGGTACCCCCCGCTGAGACCGATCACGGAAACCCCGAGATTGGCGGAAGTCTGTTCCGGCAGGTCGATGGACTCCAGAATGAGGGCAGAGGAAAGCGCCTGGCCATAGAGTGCAGAGTATCCGCCCGTGCTGAACACGGTCCCCTTGAAAATAAAGGGAGAGAAGCGCCCGCGTTGCGCGACAGTGGGCACGCTGCTATAGAAGAAATTATTGACGACCGTCCCGTCGATGAATGCCCTGGTTTCGGCAGCCGTGCCGCCGCGAACGAATAAACCTTCTTTATCTCCTATCTGCTGTGCCCCTGGCAGGGTCTTCAACGCCCCGGTCACGTCCCCATTCCCGCTGGCCGTCGTCACGATGTCCAGTGAATTGAGCACCGTTGCCTTCTTGCGGTCACTGGCTTCAAAGCTGCCCGCCGTGATCACCACGGCATTCATTTCACTCACCTCCTCTTTCAACAGAATGTCCAGCGTAATGGGACCACCCTTGAGATCGACCACTGTCTCTATCTTCTTATAACCGATGGAAGTAGCGACGATCGTTTGTGCCCCTTTCTCCTCCGTTGTGAAGCGATAGCGCCCCGAAGAGTCGGTGGTGGCTCCATCATAGCCGTCCTTAATGCCAACGCTGACGCCCCGCAGGGGTAGCTTGCGGTTATCCAAGACGCGTCCGCTGAGCGTCGTCTGCGCCCGGGACTTCCCCACTATCGTCAATAGTGCCATGATCCATACCCATCTTGCCATCTCCGTGAATTTACATAAAAATAAACTGGTTTACAGTATAAACTAAACCGTTCATCACAAAAAAAACCAGCCTAGGAATAGGCCGGTTTAAACCATAACAGATTGATTACTAAAAAGGTAGAAGTGTATTCATGATTCCCGTCGTGGGAGTTGTCATCAGCGTTTTACGATCTTTTCTTTGATGGACTGGCCGGCGGCGTTCAGTTCGAGGATATAAATACCGGGTTGAATGGGACCCAGGTCGTCGAGGTGGACAGTGCTCAAACCGGCCGGCTGCTTGGTGGTCTGTTGACGCACCATACGGCCATTGGCATCGATCAGGCGCACGGTCACATTTCCGGCAACACGGAGCTGGAGGTCCATGTCAAGGTTGGATACCACCGGGTTGGGACGCGGCTTGGTGGTGAGATGGAATTCGGATCCGCTGTACAAAGTGACGATATTGCTGTAAATGCCGAATCCTGTGTTGAGCACCTTGCGCACCCGATAAAAGACAGCACCATCCAGAGTGCTGACATTATCCAGGTATTTATAGGCGGCATTGTCAGCGGTCGTCTGCGTGGGATACAATCGGTTCACCGTCGTGAATTTATCCGGCGAGCCTTCACTGCGCTGGATCTCGAAATAGACGACGTCGGCGTTGTCCTCGATGTCCCATCCCAGGCTGGAATTCCCGGCAGAGACGGATCCCGCCAGCGTGAACTCCTGCTTTTTCAAGACCACGGAAGGGAAGTAACAGCTGGCCAGGTCGGCGATCGAGTATCCGGTCGTGATCGGGGCGAAACCAGGGATCAATACTGCTGAACCCGGGGCCGAGGATTTGTACAATTCATTCTTGAACGGGCCGGGAGGGCTCGTCTGTATGCCGGTGTACCGGCGGGTGGCCACAAACATGGCTCCTGTCGGATCCATGGCGATGCCGTTGATGACGGTACTGTCCAGCGTGTTGTAGTCCGCCACCATGGCCATGGGGATGGTGCCCGAACCGGCACTGCTCGGAATGTCGGTCTTTAGGATCTTGAAGAGGCGGGCATCCTTATACTTGCCAAAGGTGGCACCGATCTTTCCATAAGACGCCGTTGCGAACAGCATGTCACCGGCATTGTTGAAGGCGATGTCACCATTGAACAGGTCCCAGTTGTTCATGAATGTACCCGGCGCGATATAGCCCAGCAGGGTGATGGTTGAACAACCTACGGTCGGTGATCCACCACAGGTGGTGAAGCTGATGATCGGGTTGGCCTTGTTCGATGCGAAAGTCGTCGTGTCGTATGCAACTCCGATCGCATAGCCCAGACCTGTCGGGGAAACGGCCACTTTCACGAAGTGGTATTTATCCAGAGTGGCGGGCGTGGTTCCGATGACCACCTGGGAAGAAGCTACGATGGGCGGTAAAGTATTGATGCTCACGATGTCCTTCCCACCGCCTGAACCACCCATCTGAGTGAAAGCATAGAAACGCTTGGTCACTACATCAACTCCTGTACCGGCACTGCCGTAATAGGGAGTGCCAGAAAGGGTTTTTGTGATCAGCCATTTCTGGCCGCCCATAAGCGCGCCGATGGCGCCCGTTGTATAGTTCACCGGGCGGATCTCTGACGACTTGTTTACGCCGGAAGTGGACCCGATGGAATCATTGAAGATCGCGTACATGACCGTACCAGTGGTACAGTCCGGGATCTGGGCGATACTTCGTCCAGGCCCGCAACAGACCATGACCAGGGCCAGGGCCACCAGTCGTGATCGTTTCCAGGGAGTGAAGATTAGTTTCATAGTAGGTTCATTTTCTGTTATAGGTTCGGATTGGTATGGTACTTATCGTTTGACGAGCTTGCCGGTCCAGTGAACACTGCTGCCATCGAGCACGACATGGTACATGCCGGCGGGCCTGTTACCCAGGTCGATGCGAAGGTCCTGTGCACCACCTGTCAGCGTCGACTTTCCGGTCAACACCGTACGGCCTCCCATATCGACGACACGATAGATGATGTCCCCTGTGTTCCCTCCACCAAAATGCACCGTGGTTCTTGCCTCCGTCGGGTTCGGGAACATGGAGATCGC
>Ga0075026_100001141_pt1 | contig 11213 bp, 12 predicted proteins | sample Str012_2_FD_71392 | JGI IMG/M metagenome (GOLD analysis project Ga0075026, IMG submission 71392) | Freshwater sediment microbial communities in response to fracking from Pennsylvania, USA - Straight Creek_MetaG_SC_2012 | ecosystem: Environmental > Aquatic > Freshwater > Creek > Sediment...
CCCGAGCAGGCCGACCGGATGCAGCAGGGCATGCTCGACCAGCAACTCCTCGGCCGCTTGCTGAACAGTCCGAAGGGGTTCGCGTCGTCGCCTGCGTTCCAGATGGCCGACGGCACACCGCTGATCACCGTCGGCAACACGGTGTTCGTCGGCAACAGCCAGGGCGGCATTCTCGGCGGCGCGGTCAGCGCCATCAGCACCGAATGGTCGCGGGTGGTGCTCGGTGTGCCAGGCATCGACTACTCACTGCTCCTCCCCCGCAGCGTCGACTGGCTGGAGTTCCAACCGCTGCTCGACAAGGCGTACACCGACCCCGTGGACCGCGTGCTCGCGCTCCAACTCATCCAGTTGCTGTGGGACCGTGGCGAGAACGACGGCTACGCCCAGCATCTCGTCGCCAACCCGTACCCCGAGATCGATGCCGCTCACGACAAGCAGGTGCTGCTCGTGGAGGCCTTCGGCGACCACCAGGTGGCAAACGTGAGCACGGAGATCCTCGCCCGCACCATCGACGCCGGCGTGCACACACCCGCACTGCGCGCCGGGCGCAGCAACGACGTCGCACCGCTGTGGGGCCTTCTGCAGGACACCGCGTCGGGTCCAGGTACCGCCCACCTCGTCGTGTGGGACTACGGCACGCCTGCCCCGCCCACCGTGAACCTCCCGCCCACGGACGACACGTACGGCAAGGACCCCCACGGTGCAGGGTCGCGTGAACCACTCGTGTTGCAGCAGGCGCTCGCGTTCCTCACCACGGGCATCGTGCCCGACGTGTGCAACGGATCGCCCTGCGTCAGCGGGGCAAGCTGAGCAGCACGTCGATGAGCTCGCCGACCGGGCGGAAGGTGAGCCCGGCGATGGCGCGGTGCGCGTAGCGGATGACGCCGTGCGCATCGACGATGAAGACGCTGCGCCGCGGAAACCCGATGGGGCCGAGCGTGCCGTACGACCCGGCCACCGCCTTGTCCGTGTCGGCGAGCAGCGGGAACTTGAACCCGTGCTTGCCGGCGAACTTCTCGTGGCTCTCCACGCTCTGCGCGGAGATGGCCAGCACCGCCGCGTCGAGCGCCTCGAACTGGGCGAGGTCGTCGTTGTAGCTGTTCAGCTGCTTCGTGCACACGGGCGTGTCGTCGCCCGGGTAGAACACGAGCACCACGGGGCGGCCGAGGTACTCCGAGAGGGATACGTCGTGGCCTGTGTTCGAGGGCAGGCTGAACGAAGGTGCCGTGTCGCCGACGCCGACGCTCACGCGCTGACCGCTTCCATCAGGTCGTCGGAGATGTCGAAGTTGCTGTACACGTCCTGCACGTCGTCGAGTTCTTCCAGCGCATCCATGATGCGCAGGATCTTACGAGCATCCTCGGCGTCGGTCACTTCCACCGTCACACTCGACACCATCGTGCTCTCGGCGGAGACCACCTCGAGGCCCGCGGCCTGCAGCGCGTCGCGCACGTCGTAGACGATCGACGGGTCGGAGGTGATGCGCCATTCCCTCTGCCCGGCTTCATTGGCACCGTCGTCGGCCACGTCGTCGGCGCCGGCATCGAGCGCGGCCATCATCACCGAATCCTCGTCGCCGCCCTTCACGACGAGCACGCCACGGCGGCTGAACTGCCAGCCCACCGCGCCGGGCTCGGCGAGGCTGCCACCCATCTTGGAGAACGTGCTGCGCACATCGGCGCTGGAGCGGTTGCGGTTGTCGGTGAGCACGTCGACGAGCATCGCCACTCCACCGGGCGCGTAGCCCTCGTAGGTGATGGACTCGTAGGTGCCACCCTCACTGAGGCCCGCGCCACGCTTCACGGCGCGGTCGATGGCGTCGTTCGTCATCTGCGCGGCCTTCGCCTTCTGGATGACGGTGCGCAACGGCGCGTTCGAGGTGGGGTCGGGGCCGCCCTCGCGCGCTGCCACTTCGAGCAGACGGGCGATCTTGTTGAAGACCTTCGCCCGCGCCTTGTCGGCCGCGCCCTTCTTGTGCTTGATCGTTGCCCACTTGGAATGGCCGGACATGACCTACCTCCGCTTGATGTCGCTGTGCTGCAAGAACTGGCGATGCAGACGAGCATCGCCAGTGAGTTCGGGATGGAACGAAGCGACGGTGACGTTGCCCTGACGGGCCAGCACCGGAACGCCCTCGTGCGCGGCCAGCACCTCCACGGCGGGCCCTGCGGCCACCACCTTGGGGGCGCGGATGAACACCGCATGGAACGGGGCCGCCTCGCCGGCGACCTCGATGTCCGATTCGAAGCTGTCCACCTGGCGGCCGTAGCCGTTGCGCTGGACCGTGATGTCGATGACGCCGAAGCTGCGCTGGTCGGGGCGACCGTCGAGCACCTCGGACGCGAGCAGGATCATCCCCGCGCACGTGCCGAACACCGGCATGCCGTCGCTCAGGCGGGCCTTGATCTCGTCGAAGAGGCCGGAGGTCTCCAGCAGTCGCGACATCGTGGTGCTCTCACCGCCGGGCATCACGAGCGCGACGACGCCCGCGAGATCGGCCGGAGTGCGCACCTGGCGCGTGGCGGCGCCGGCCTCAGCGAGCGCGAGTTCGTGCGCGGCGAACGCGCCCTGCAGGGCGAGCACACCGACCACGGGGCGAGGGCCGTCCACCTGGCGGCTCCCCGACATGGTGACCCACGGTCACCAGCCTCGCTCGGCGAAGCGCTGGGTGCCGTTGATCTCGTCCATCGCGATGCCGGTCATCGGGGCGCCGAGCCCACGGCTGACCTTGGCGAGGATGTCCGCATCGCGGAAGTGCGTGGTGGCCTCGACGATGGCCTTCGCACGCGGCGACGGGTCGTTCGACTTGAAGATGCCCGAGCCCACGAACACGGCCTCGGCGCCGAGCTGCATGGCGAGCGCGGCGTCCGCGGGGGTGGCGATGCCACCGGCGCAGAACAGCGGCACCTGGAGCCAGCCGGTCTCGGCGATCTCCTGCACGAGCGGCAACGGCGCCTGCAGCGTCTTGGCCCACTGGAACAGCTCGGCGGAATCCGCCTGCGTGATCTTGCGGATGTCGCCGATGATGTTGCGCAGGTGACGGACGGCCTCGACGATGTTGCCGGTGCCGGCCTCGCCCTTGCTGCGGATCATGCACGCACCCTCGCTGATGCGACGGAGCGCCTCGCCGAGGTTGGTGGCACCGCACACGAACGGCACGGTGAAGGCGAACTTGTCGATGTGGTGCGTCTCGTCGGCCGGGGTGAGCACTTCGCTCTCGTCCACGTAGTCCACACCGAGGGCCTGCAGAATCTGCGCCTCCACGAAGTGGCCGATGCGGGCCTTGGCCATCACCGGAATGGTGACCGCGGCCTTGATGCCTTCGATCATCTCCGGGTCGCTCATGCGGGCGACACCGCCGTCGCGGCGAATGTCTGCCGGCACGCGCTCCAGCGCCATGACGGCGCAGGCGCCGGCGTCCTCGGCGATCTTGGCCTGCTCGGCGTTGACGACGTCCATGATGACGCCGCCCTTCAGCATCTCCGCCAGGCCTCGCTTCACCTGCACGGTGCCTTTCAACGACTCGGTGCCGGTGGCGCGCCCAGCAGAGCGCACGGGGGCGTGCACGTTCGACTGCTCACTCATGCCAGTCAGCGTACCGCTTCGGGGCCTCAGGGCAGCGGGTCGAATTTGTCCGGGCTGGCCAGCTCCACCCAGCTGCGACCGGGTGTGAGCAGGATCGGGTTGCCCGAATCGTCGGTGAGCGTGAACGGCGCGAGCCGGGTGGCCCGGGTCCACGTGCCGTGCACGACGACGCCCTGGGTGAACACCATTGCGTCGCCGGAACCGACCGTCTGTGCCTCCGGGCTTCGAGCGTCGGCACCGCTGGGCTTGTACACGACCGACAGCACCACCACGTTGTCGGTGTTCACCTGGCCGTCCAACGCGTCGCGATGTTCCACGCCGTCGCTCGTGCGCAGGTACACACCCTTCGCCGCGTCGTACTCCCAGCGGATCGCCAGCCCGAAGATGTCGCCCTCCACGCCGCTCGCCGCGTCGCCGGCCAGGTGGTCGCCGGCGCCCCGATACCGGAACTGGGCGACAGGTGGCGCGGCCCCGGGCGGAGCCAGCGCCCAGAGCTTCGAGGTCGTCGCGTAGAGGTTGTGCGGGCCCTTGCGGTTGGCGTCGCGGAAGAACCCACCTTCCTTCTGGGTGGTGGGGTTCACGTTGTTGAGGCTGATGAGGTCGCTGGAGTTGATCGCGAAGGTGACGTTGGCGTTCCCGCCGCTCCACGCGAACAACGGCTTGTTCAGCGAGCCGAGCAGATCGATGTCCTGGGTGCGACCGGAACGGATGGGGCCAACCGGGTCGGCGCCGTGGCTGTGGAAGACAGCAGCGAACCGGGTCTGCACCTCCACCATCTCCTCGTACACGATGTCGGCCTCGTTGAGGCCGCTCTGCGGACGGGCGAGCGCATGGTTGTCGATCTTCACCACGAGCGCCGGACGCGCTGCGGCCGCAGGGTCCGTCACCGGCAGACCGGTGAGCGGATACACCGGCCCGCGGTAGACCGTGGTGGTCGAGCCGGGGTCGGGCGCGACGGTCGTACCAGCGGTGTCGGCCACCGTGGTGGGTGCCGGCAGTGTGGACGTGGACGTGCTGGGGGCGGTCGCACCGCCACCACTGCACGCCGCTGCGACCGCCGCGAGTGCGGCGAGCCAGACGAGACGGGTGAGGCCCTTCACAACTCTCTCAGGAGCGCGATGCGCTCCTCGAGCGGGGGGTGGGTGTCGAACATGCGGTTCCAGCGGCCCATCTTGCCGTCGTCGCCCACGCCGGACATCGGCTGTTCGATCCACATGTGGGCCGTGGCGGCGGTGGACGAATGGGTGACGGTGGTGTCGGCGCGGAGCTTCTCCAACGCGGAGATCAGGCCCGGTGGGTACCGGGTCATCTGGCACGCGGACACGTCGGCGAGGGTCTCCCGTCGGCGGCTGACCGCGGCCTGCATCAGCTTCCCGATGATCGGGGCGAGGATGATGAACACCAGTCCGACGAGCGCCAGCGGGTTGCCGCCACCGTTGCGGTCGTTGCCCCGGTTCACGCGGCCGCCGTTCCACCACAGGGCGCGCACGGCGAAGTTGGTGAGCAGCGCCACCGCACCCACGAGGGTGACGGCGAGCGTGCTGACGAGGATGTCGTAGTTGCGGATGTGCGACAGCTCGTGCGCGAGCACACCCTCGAGCTCCACCCGATTCATCTTCTCCAGCAGGCCGGACGTGACGGCGATGGCCGCATGCTTCGGGTCGCGCCCGGTGGCGAACGCGTTCGGGGCGTCGTCGTCGACGATGTACACGCGCGGCTTGGGCAGTCCGCTCGCGATGCACAACCCCTCCACGAGGTTGTGGAGGCGGGCGTACTGCACCGGGTCGGCCGGGTAGGCGCGGCTCACCGCCAACGCGATGGCGTCGGCCTTCCAGTACGAGCCGAAGGCCATCGCCCCAGAGATCACCAGCGCGATGATCGTGCCGGCCGGGCCGTAGCCGAGCAGCACACCGACGGCGGCGCCCACGAGGCTGAGGACGACGACGAACCCGGCGATGAGCGCGACGCTGCGACGTTTGTTGGCTTTGATCAGTTCGAACATGGGTGGATCAGAACTGGACCTTCGGGGCCACGCGAGATGCCTCGTCGGTCTCGAAGTAGTCGCGCTTGTCGAAGTGCATCATCCCGGCGATCACCACGGTGGGGAACGTCTGCAGCTTGTTGTTGTACTTCAGCACGCTGTCGTTGTAGAACTGCCGCGCGTAGGCCACGCGACCCTCGGTGGCGGTGAGTTCCTCCTGCAGGGCCAGGAAGTTCTGGTTGGCCTTGAGGTCCGGGTAGCTCTCGCTGAGGGCGAACAGTTGGCGCAGCGCGCCGGTGATCTGGTTGTCGGCGGCTGCCTGGCCGGCCGGCGTGGCCGGGGCGGCGATGCCGGCGTTGCGGGCGTTGACGACCGCTTCGAGCGTGCTCTTCTCGTGGGCTGCGTAGCCCTTCACGGTCTCGACGAGGTTGGGGATGAGATCGAGACGGCGCTTGAGCTGCACGTCGATCTGGGACCAGGCATTGTCCACCTGGTTGCGGCCACGAACGAGGCCGTTGTAGGCGCCGATGACGAGCAGTACGAGGAGTACCACCACCACCAGGACGATGATCCACACCATGATGACTCCGAATTCTTCCGGGCGCTGGGGGCGCCGGGTCAGGCCATCATACGGTTGCGACGCCAACGGCGGGGTGACAGCAACCAGGGCGGGATGACCTCCGAGCGGTCGCGCTGCACCGCCACGGAGCGGTAGATCTCCGCGTACCTGCTGGCCAGGGATGCCATCGAGAAGTCGTCGGCGCGGCGGCTGCCGGCCGCGACCAGCCGATCGGTGAGCGCCGGGTCGTACAGCGCGCGCTTGAGCGCGAGGGCCAGGGCGGCACTGTCGCCAGGCTCCACGAGCAGCGCGTCCACGTCGTGCGTCGCGACGTTCTGGTAGCCGTCCAGGGCGCTGGCGACGATGGCCGTGCCGGCCGCCATCGCCTCGATGAGCACCACGCCGAAGGACTCGCCGCGCAGCGAAGGGGCGCAGAACACATGCGCGCCCCGGAGCCGCGACACCTTCTCGTCGTCGGACAGCCGACCCAGCCATTCGATGCGCGAGTCGCCCGCGGTGGCGGCACGCAGGCGGGGTGTGTCGGGGCCGCTGCTGCCGACCCAGAGGCGCACATCGGGCCCGAGGTCGGCCATCGCCGCGATGAGCACATCGAGACCTTTGCGGTCCTCGTGGCGGCCACAGAAGAAGATCGTCGGGCCCTCGGTGGGCCAGGGCGCGGCCCCGCGATAGAGGTCCAGCTCCACACCGTTGTAGAGCACCTCGTACTCGCCGCCGATGCTGGCCTCCACGAGCGCCTGCGCATCCTTCGACACGGCCACACGGTGGGCGATGTTCTTCGCGCTGGCCTTGATGGGCCGCGAGAGGTACTGGTAGCTGGCGCTCTCCCCCGCCGCGTGGAACGTCGCCACCACGGGCGCCGGGTGCAGCAGCATGGCCGTCATCGTCGGGCCGGGCGCGAACGGCTCGTGCAGGTGGATGACGTCGAACTGTTCCTCGAACAGCACGCGCATCGTGCGCAGTGCGGCCGCAGGGTCGGGCGCCAGTGGTGCCATCGATCCGTTGGCCGCCGTCGGCAAGCTGTCGCCGAGCGGAGTGACGAACGTGGCCGGTGGCGGGCCGTCGCACGGGCCGAGCACGCGGGCCTCGATGCCCATCCGCCGCAGCTCACGCGTCAGGCCCATCACCTGCGCCTGCACCCCACCGGGGATCGACAGGCTGTACGGGCTGAACATGCCGACGCGCAACGGCCGCTGCGGAAGGTCCGGGTCGGCTGGCACGTCGCGAAGGCTAGCCCCACGCCCACCCCTCGGGAGATGGCCCGCGCCGCCAACACGGCCTCCATCTCCCGCCAACCCCCGCCAACAGAGGCCGGACGCAGAACGGGTTTGTGACACAGAGGCCGGGCGTCAGGAGGGGTCGGGGGCGTTCCAGCGGCGGATGCGCTCCAGCACGCTGTCGTCGCCGAGCAGGGTGCACAGGCCGCGGGTGCGGTCCGGGTGAGCACCGTGCCACTCGAGGTCGGCGGTGGCCTGCCGCAGCGGAAGGTCGATGCGCAGGCGGGAGATGTCCCGGCACACCAACACCTCGTCGCGGCGTTCGCGCAGCGTCGCCGCCAGCGTGGTCCTCCCCCGCACCTTGACGTCCCACTGCTTCTCGTCGAGCGGGATGGCATCGACCGTCCCGTAGCGTTCCAGCACCGCCGACGCAGTGCGCACACCCCAACCCGGCAACCCCGGCAGGCCGTCGCTGCGGTCGCCGACGAGCGCGAAGAGATCCGGGATCTGGTCGGGCGCGACCCCCCACTTCTCCCACACGGCATCCTCGTCGGTGACGACCTTGCGGATGCGGTCCAGCACGACCACTCGGCGGCCGACGACGCACTGGTCGAAGTCGTTGTCCGTCGCGCAGATCACGACCTGCTCCACGTCGGTGTCGGCGGCGAAGCGAGCGGCGGCCGTGGAGAGCAGTTCGTCGGCCTGGTAGCGACCGCTCGGCCACATCACCACACCCAGGGCGCGGCAGGCAGCCGCGGCCAACGGCGCCTGGGCACCGATGAGGCCTTCGTTGCCGACGGGCTTGCCCGGGGGCGCGACCACGGAATCGAACGCGACCGCGAGGTGGGTGACCTCAGGGTCCGACAGCAGCGACACGAGCGTGGCGAGAAAGCCGCGAGCCCCGCCGACCTCGCGGCCGTCGTGCTGCGCGCGCGGCGCGCCGTGGAAACAGCGGAACAGTTCGAACGTTCCGTCGACGAGGTGCACCTTCACCGTGGTGCGGGATTCAGAAGAGGCGCGCGGTGAGCTGCTTGCGATACGCAGCCGTGCGCGGGTCGGCCGACCCCATCAGCTCGAGAATGTCCAGGAACTTCTGACGCGCCTCGGCGTCGGTCTTCACCTGGTCCAGCAACGCGGTGAGCGTCGCGTCGTGGTCGTCGCCGTCGCCGACCTCACTGCCGAGGCGTGCCTTCGCGGCCACGACACGGGTGCGGTCCGTCTCCGGCACACGCGAGAGCAGGCCCAGGGCCTCCGGAGTGTCGCCACGGGCGATGAGCAGTTCGGCGAGACCGATGATGACGTCCTCGTTGCCGGGATCCTTCTCGAGCCAGGCCCACAGCGACGCTTCGTCGCCCGAGGCCACGGCCTTGTCGATCTCGGACTCCACCTCGCCCGGGAGCAGGGCATCCACGAACTGCTGGATGACATGTTCCGGGTAGGCGCCGACGAACCCGTCGACGACCTCACCGTCCTTCAACGCGTAGACGGCAGGGATGGACTGCACCTGGAACGCCTGGGCGATGCCCGGGTTCTCGTCGGTGTTCACCTTGACGAGGACCACCTGACCCTCGGTGGCGTCCACCACCTTCTCGAGGATGGGGCCGAGCGTGCGGCACGGGCCGCACCACGGAGCCCACAGGTCCACGATGACCGGATTGGTGGCGGAGCGGGCGATGACGTCCTGCTCGAAGGTGGCGTCGGTGACGTCGATGCTCATGTCGGGAACGATACCGCCGGGGCGGCGACGCGCCCTGGACACCGGTACGGTACGTGCACCATGAGCGACCCTGTTCCTCACGACCGTCCCGCGCTCGGCATCCCCGTGGCGGGCATCGACCTTCCGGCCGTCACGGCGTGGCTCGTCGAGCACGTCGCCGGTGCCCGTGCACCGTTCCGGTTCGACGTGATCGCCGGCGGCCACTCGAACCTCACCTACCGCGTCACGGGCGCCGACGGAACTCGGTTCGTGCTCCGCCGCCCGCCGCTCGGCCACGTGCTCGCGAGCGCGCACGACATGGGCCGCGAGCACCGCATCATCAGCGGGCTGCAGCAGTCCGCCGTGCCGGTGGCGCCGGCACTGGGCTTCTGCGACGACCCGGCCGTCAACGACGCGCCGTTCTACGTGATGGGCTTCGTCGACGGCCACGTCGTGCGCGACCGAGCGACTGCCGAAGCCGTCCTCACGCCCGACGCCCGTCGCACCGCCAGCGAGAGCATCGTGGACACCATGGCAGCGATCCACGCGGTGGACCTCGACGCCACCGGCCTCACCACGCTCGGCAAGCACGAGGGCTACATCGCCCGCCAGTTGAAGCGTTGGTACGGGCAGTGGAACCAGCAGAAGACCCGCGAGCTGCCGGCCGTGGACCGGGTGCACGACGAACTGCTGCGGCGCATCCCTGAGCAGGGCGCGGCCACGATCGTCCACGGCGACTACCGGCTGGACAACTGCATGGTGGGCTCCGACGGCCACGTGATGGCCGTGCTGGACTGGGAGATCTGCACCCTCGGCGACCCGCTGGCCGACCTCGGCCTGCTGCAGGTGTACTGGACCGGCCCCGGCGACGTCGCTTCGCCGTGGACCGGCACCGCGTGCAGCGCACCCGGCTTCTTGGATCGCGCCGACCTCGCCACCCGGTACGCGCAGGTGAGCGGCCGCGACATCTCCCAGCTGCCGTTCTACGTGTCGTTCGCCTACTGGAAGCTGGCCTGCATCCTCGAAGGGGTCTACGCCCGCTACCTCGGTGGCGCGTTGGGCGTCCGGGACTCAGCGGAGCTGGAACCGTTCAAGCTGCAGGTGGAGGGCGCCGCCGCGAGCGCGCTCGCACAACTGGAGGCCCTGGCATGAGCACCCCGTACACACTGCTCGGCGAACTGCCCGTGCTCGAACGGCCGGTGCTGGTGGTGTGCCTCAGCGGCTGGATCGATGCCAGCGGCGCGGCCGCCGCCGCGATGACCACCCTGGAGGAGCGCTGCGAGGCCCGCCCGATCGTGTCGTTCGACAGCGATGCCTTCATCGACTACCGCGCCCGTCGACCCACGATGGAGTTGCGCGAGGGCGTGAACACCCGCCTCGTGTGGAACGAGTTGGAGATGAAGGTCGGCGAGGACGAGCGGGGCAATGCCGTGCTCACGCTCACCGGTCCCGAGCCCGACTCCCAGTGGAAGGCGTTCGCCGCTGCGGTGAAGGTCCTGGCGCTTCAGTTGGGCGTCCACCAGATGATCGGTCTCGGCGCGTATCCGTTCGCCACGCCGCACACCCGCGCATCGCGCCTGTCGTGCACCACCCCGTCGGCCGAGGTGGCCGCGAACGTGCCGTTCATCAAGAACTCGGTGGACGTGCCCGCCGGCATGGGCGCCGTGCTGGAGCACGCCCTCACCGAGGCCGGCATCCCGTCGCTCGGCATCTGGGTGCAGGTGCCCCACTACGTCAGTGCGATGAGCTATCCGGCGGCGTCGGTGGCGCTGCTCGAAGGGCTCCGCGAGGTCACCGGCATCACGATGTCGTTCGGCTCACTCGCCCGCGAGGCCGACATCCAGAAGGCCCGCATCGACCAACTGGTCGGCGGCAACGACGAGCACCAGGCGATGGTGCAGCAACTGGAAGCCGCCTACGACACCGTCGTGGAGCAGACGCTCTCGCTCGGCCAGACGGACATCCCGAGCGGCGACGAACTGGCCGCCGAGTTCGAACGGTTCCTGCGCGACCAGGAGGACTGACGCGCTCGAACGGCGACGATCTTCAGTCTCCGATCTGTGTCGTGTCCCGCCCGGCACGGAGCTCGATGACGACGAGCGACGACGGGTCGAGTGTGGGCACGGTGTCACCCGGAACACACCCGGGAAGAATCGA
>Ga0075026_100001142_pt1 | contig 11211 bp, 9 predicted proteins | sample Str012_2_FD_71392 | JGI IMG/M metagenome (GOLD analysis project Ga0075026, IMG submission 71392) | Freshwater sediment microbial communities in response to fracking from Pennsylvania, USA - Straight Creek_MetaG_SC_2012 | ecosystem: Environmental > Aquatic > Freshwater > Creek > Sediment...
GGGATGTCGTTCGTGGTGGCACCGCTGACCACGACGCTGATGGGCTCCGTGTCCGGGCGGTATTCGGGGGTGGGCTCGGCGATCAACAACTCGATCTCGCGAGTGGGCTCGCCGCTCTTCGGCGCGCTCATCTTCATCGCGGTCAGCGCGACGTTCTACGCGGTCCTGGGGTCGTTGCTGCCGCACCTCGACACGAGCTCGAGCGCGGTCCGCTCGCTCTATCAGCCGCTCAATCCGGCACCCGCCGGCGCCACGCCGGCCGAAGTCACGGCCCAGCTACAGGCCTCGATGCGCGCTTTCCATCTCTCTGCGCTGATCAACGCAGGCCTGCTGGCGATCGGTGCCCTCATCTCGTTCGTCGGCCTGCGCGCCGCCGCGACCCCGGTCTCGGAGCCGGCCTACCCATGACCCGCGACTGGGATGCCCGGACCTACGACCGCGTCGCGGACCCGATGACCCGCTGGGGGGCCGCCGTGCTGGAGCGCCTGCCGCTCGAAGGCGACGAGCGCGTCCTGGATGCGGGCTGCGGGACGGGCCGGGTGACGGAGTCGCTGCTAGAACGCCTGCCGAACGGGCACGTGGTCGCCCTCGACGGCTCGCCGGCGATGGTCGAGGGCGCACGGGAGCGACTGGCCAGGTATGGCGACCGCGTCTCGTTCCTCGTCGCGGACCTCGGCCGGCCGATCCCCGTGGGCGAGCCCGTGGATGCGATCCTGTCGACAGCCACGTTCCACTGGGTCCCGGATCACGACGCCCTGTTCGCCAATCTCGCGGCCGCGCTTCGGCCGGGCGGCGTCCTCGTCGCCCAGTGCGGCGGGGTGGGCAACATCGCCAACGTCCACCGCGTGCTGGCCGGGATCGGCGACGGCTGGCTGGGTCCCGTCCATTTCGAGACGCCGCTCGATACGACCGCGCGCCTGGATACGGCCGGCTTCGTCGACATCGAGTGCTGGCTGACGGACGAACCGACCCGCTTCGAGGCGGGCGAACCCCTCGAGGCCTACTTGCGCACGGTCGTCCTGGGCGACCAGCTCGAGCGCCTCCCGGCGGACGAGCGCGACGCCTTCGTGCGAGCCGTCGCGGACGGTCTCGACGAGCCGATCATCCAGTACGTCCGGCTCAACATCGTGGCGAGGCGATCCCTCAGCCGTTGACCCGGAACGAGGACCCGTGGCCCGGGATGACGATGTCGACGGCGGCCAGCACGCGCGCCCGTCCGACCTCGATCGCCGCCTGGTCGTCGCCCAGCGGATCGACCTCGGGCGTCCGGTCTTCCTTCCACCACAGGTGGGTCAGCGCGTAGGTGGCGTCGTCGGCCTTGACGATGAGGGACGCGTCCTCGGCCGTGTGGCCCGGCGTCAACCAGAGCGTGGAGTTCGGGGCGAGCTGGTACCCGTCGCCATCGTGATCCAGCCACAGGTCGTCCTTGTAGCGCGCCCAGAAGTCGACGACCTCGGCGTTGGGGAACAGCGCGATGTTGACCGTGTGATCCGGGTGGTGGTGGCTCAGGAAGACGTGGGTGACATCGCCCGGCGCGACGCCAAGCTCCGCCAGTGGATCCAGGATGAGCGATCGATTCGCCACCATCCCGGGGTCCGCCACGATGAGCGCGTCGCCGTCCCGGACCAGGACGACGCTGCTGCCCACTCGATCGTGGGCGTAACCGGCGTGGAGCAGGTGGACAGTGGTCATCGGGCGATGCTACGCCCCGGGTATGCTCGGGTGGATGGAGTCTCATCACGCGGTCATCGCGGCGCTCGGCATGGCGGCCCACCCTGAAGGCGGCTGGTTCGTCGAGACGTGGCGATCGGACGCCCCTGACGGCGTGCGCCCCAGCGGCAGCGCGATCCTGTACCTGCTCGCCGCCGGCGAGCGGTCCGACTGGCATCGCGTGGACGCGGCCGAGGTCTGGCAGGTCTCGGCCGGCGACGTCCTCGAACTGAGGATCTGGGGACCAGGCGATCCGGCCGTCGCGATCCACCGCCTCGGGCCGGACGTCACGGGCGAGGACGTCGCACAGGTGGTGGTCCCGGCTGGTGCCTGGCAGTCCGCACGACCGCTCGGCGCCTGGTCGCTGGTGGGCTGCGTCGTCACCCCGGCCTTCGAGTACGCCGGCTTCGAGCTCGCGCCACCGGGCTGGGCGCCGCCGGTCTGATCGCCGCGGCCTGAGCGCGTCGCATCTCGCGGGATGACCGGGCGTCACCCGTCGCACGCCTGTCATCCTCCGCTGACCGTCCCGACCCCATCCCATCACCTGAGGGCCCGATGACCGCCGACCTGCCTGCCGACCTTGTCCTCACCGGTGGCCGGATCGCCACGATGGATGCTGTCCGCAGCTGGGCCACGGCCGTGGCCGTCCGTGACGGGCGGATCGTCGCGGTCGGGCCCGACGCGGCGGTCAAGGCCCACATCGGACCCGCGACCCGGGTCGTGGACCTGCGCGGACGAACGGTCACACCGGGCTTCGGCGACTCGCACGTCCACCCGGTCGATGGCGGCCTCGCGCGGCTGCGCTGCGAGCTGCACGACTCGCACGGCCTGGACTCGTACCTCGAGATCGTGCGGACGTATGCCCGGACCCACCCCGAGGTCGCCTGGATCCAGGGCGGCGGCTGGTCCATGGACGACTTCCCGGGCGGCATCCCCAGTCGCGTGGACCTGGACCGGGTCTCGCCGGATCGCCCGGTCTTCCTGACGAGCCGCGACGGCCACAGCGCTTGGGTCAACACGAAGGCCCTGGAGGTCGTCGGGATCACGGCACGCACCCCGGACCCGGCGGACGGCCGATTCGATCGCGAGCCGGACGGGACGCCGGGCGGCGGGGTCCAGGAGGGCGCCCAGTCGCTCATCGAGCAGTTCCTCCCCGACACGACCGGCGAAGAGCTGGAAGCGGCCCTTCGACTCGGCCAGGCCTATCTCCACTCCCTTGGGATCACGACGTGGCAGGACGCCATCGTCACGCCCGATACTGAAGAGCGCGCCTACGTCGCGCTCGCCGGACGGGGCGAGCTCACGGCCAAGGTCGTCGGGGCACTGTGGTGGGAACGCGGCCGCGGCGTGGAGCAGATCGATGAACTCGTGGATCGTCGCGCGGCCACCGCGATCGGGCGCTACCGCCCGACCAGCGTCAAGCTGATGATGGACGGCGTCCTCGAGAACTTCACCGGGACGATGATCGACCCGTATCTCGACGCGAACGGCCGCCCCACCGCGAACCGCGGGATCAGCATGATCGACCCGGCCGTCCTCGCGGTCGGCGTGCCGCGCCTGGACGCCCTCGGGTTCCAGCCGCATTTCCATGCGATCGGCGACCGCGCGACGCGCGAAGCGCTCGATGCCGTGGCGGCTGCCCGGCGGGCCAATGGCCCGAGCGATACCAGGCCGCACATCTCGCACATCCAGGTGATCCACCCGGACGACATCCCCCGGTTCCAGGAGCTCGACGTGGTCGCCAACGCCCAGCCCTACTGGGCGGTCCACGAGGACCAGATGGACCACCTCACGATCCCGTTCCTTGGCCCGGACCGGGCGACCTGGCAGTACCCGTACCGGTCGCTCCTCGATTCGGGCGCGATGCTGGCGATGGGTTCGGACTGGAGCGTCTCCACGCCGGACCCGCTGGCCGAGATGGAGGCCGCGGTCAACCGCATCGCGGACTACCACCGGGGCGAGCGGCCGGCCTTCCTGCCCGAGCAGCGCATCGGGCTGATGGACGCGCTCGCCGCCTTCACGATGGGATCGGCGTACGTGAACCATCAGGACCGGGAAACGGGATCCATAGAAGTCGGGAAGGCGGCCGACCTGGCCGTCCTGGATCGCGACCTGTTCGATCGGAGCGCCGGCGCGATCGGCGAGGCCCGCTGTATCGCGACATTCGTCGATGGGGTCGCGGTCCACGAGGACGCCGCACTCGGCGGCTGAGGCTCAGGGTCGGGTCGCGGCAGGTCGTCCACCTGGTCGACATCGCGCAGGGTGTCGACCGGTCGGTCCTTCCGCCGCGCCCCGCGCCCACCAGGCGCGGATCTCCGATGAACGCCTCGCGGACTCAGGCTCAAACGACACGAACGGCCGGTTGGCTGTCCAGCGAACGCTCGTTCGTCCGAACGGTGCGCCTGGCAGTAGCGCTCCTCAGGCTCGCGGCAGGTCGTCCACCTGGTCGACATCGCGCAGGCTGTCGCCCGCCGGGTCCGAGATCCGCCACCGCCCTTCGGCCAGGGCCACCGCATCCAGAGCCTCCAGCAGCGCCCCGAACCGGCGCTCACCGGCATCCACGAGTCGACGTCCGGCCGCCAGCGCCGGACCGCGCGCGACCGCGATCGGGAGCTGTTGGCGGCGCCCGTCGGACTCGAGCGCCACGGCCGCCTGGCCGGGCCCCATGCTCGCGAGCATCAGCCGCAGGACATCGTCCTGGACCCACGGCATGTCCCCTCCGACGATCAGCACCGCGTCGTGACGGACGGCCCGGAGCCCGGCGATGACGCCTACCAGGGGGCCCTCGCCGGGTACCGCGTCATGGACCTCGCGAACGTCCGGCGGGAGGGCGGTCGTGGCGCCCGGTGCGCTGACGACCACGACGTCGACCGCCACGTGACGGACGGCCTCGATCGTCCGCCACAGCATCGGGAGGCCGCCGATCGGCTCGACCAGCTTGTCCCGCCCGAATCGTGACGAGCGACCGCCGGCGAGGACGATCGCGCTGACGCTCACCGGCCCGGCGCGACCGCCGGACCGACCATGACCCCGACGGTCAGCCGCCGCGGGCCGGGGCCGCGACCGACTCGGACGCCTCGTGGGACGGATAGACCATCGCCGCCTCGTTGAGCGCGTCCTCGCTCACCGGCAGCAACTTGACGGTGCCGCCGAGGGCGGTCAGCTCCGCGTAGAGCGCCTCCGCCTCGTGCAGGTCGACGAGCACGCCCACCGCCGCCTGGCCGTCCTTGAGCGCCAGGCCAAGCTGCTCGCGATTGTCGTCCGTCAGCCCGAGGCCCTTGATGTGGGCAGCGCCCGCGACCCCACCGGCAACGAGGCCGACCGCAAGGCCGACCGGCGTCGCGAGGGCAAGGACAAGGCCGATCCCTGCGCCTTTGCCGACCGTGTGCTTGCCCAGCTTCTGTTCCTTGACCATGCCGCCCTCATCGAGCGCGAGGACGCCGATCGCATCGAGCTTCTCGTGGGTGTCCTTCGCCCAGACCTTGAGCGACTCCACGGCGGCGTCCGCAGCGGCCTCGTCGGGAAAGATCGCCAGCACGACCTGCTTGTCAGCCATGTCCGTCTCCTTGGGAGTGTGGGGATGCTTCGATGGTACGCCTCGTCCCGGATCAGGACGAGGTGACGGTCGGCGGCGTGGTCCGGGCGGTTCGCCGAGCCGTGATCAGGTCGAGGAGGATCGGTTGGACGACCAGGACGGTGGCCACGGCAAGCACGATGACCGCGATCACGTCCATGTCGGCCTGGAGCATGAACGCCGTCAACAGGATGACCATGAACGGGGCCTTGAACAGGACGGTCAGGAAGCCGGCCATCACCGCGCCGATGAGGATGTCGAGGCGCGCGCCCGGGAACAACAGGCTCAGGGCAAGCGCCACCGACACCGAGGCGAAGATCCCCGGGAACGTGGGCCCACCGAAGAACCCACTCTTGAACGCCACTGACAGGAGCGCCAGCTTCACGATGGCCATCAGCAGCAGGCCACCGGCGCCGTACTTGGCGGGGTCCGCGACCAGGGTCTGGACCTGCGCCTCGCCGGAGAACATGACGATCGGTGCGACCATGCCGACGACGCTGAACACCACACCCGCGATGAGCGCCCGCAGGATCACCCGATCGGCGAACCGCCCGAAGAACGCCGCTGAGACCCGGAAGAGCGCTCCGGCCACGATCGCGAGGAGCAGCCCGACAAGCGCCAGGGGCACGGTCAGGACCACATCGCTGATCGTCAGGCCGGCCACCTGCTGGAGGTGGAGGTAGTTGCCGAGGCCCGGATAACCGACACCGGTGAAGATCAGGAAGCCGATCGCCCCGCCGATCAGGTTCGCCGGGAGGGTCGCGGCGGAGACCGTCTTATCCTTGATCAATTCCGAGCCCAGGACGCCGGTGAACAGGGGGTTGGCGATCAGTCCGTTGTAGGCCGAGGCGACCGCGGAGAAGATGATCCGGGGGCGTCGGCCGGGCGGGATCCGGACGCCGGCGGAGTAGGCGGCCCCCACCTGGGCGGCGATCCCGCCGATCCCACCCTCCGGACCGAGCACCGCACCGGAGAACAAGGCCACGAGGGGCGTCACGATCGTGACGGGCAATCGGCGCCAATCGATCCCGCCCGGATCCGCGAACAGGCTGTCCATCGCGGACCCGTTGACATTGTTCGGCGCGTCGGCATACCGGTTCAGCAGCCCGACCCCAAGAGAGAAGGGGATGCAGATGACCGGGAACAGCCACGGGTTCGCCGTGATGGCGGCGTTCTGCCAGAGGAACGTGTTGCCGGCGTTGTAGACGGTCAGCCAGACCAGCACGGCGAGCGCACCGACGATCGCCACGACGATGACGTGCAGATAGACGTGGTGCCGGCCCTCCGGGCTGCGCGCGAGCTCCTCGTCGGGCGCCCCGGAACCCGTGACCGACGTCAGTGTCGCCGCGGTGTCGCTGGGTTGTGTGGTCATCCTCGCCTCCAACACATCCGCGGAAGGGTACTGCACCGGGGATGCCGCGCGACGGCGATCTGCGACCGGTCAGGCGTCGAAGCGCCGGACTCGAGTGGTAGTCTGAGCGACCCGCCAGAACGCGAGCAGTGAGGTCCGTGGATGCGTCGATTCGTGGTCGAAGTCCTGGTCGACCTCGTCATCCTGTTGACCATCATCCTGCTGCTGGACTTCATCCGGGTCCCGCAACCGTTCCCGTTCGGGACCGGGTCCGCGCCGATCGCGGGGTTGCGTGGCGCCGGCGTCTTCGGGTTCGTGACCTGGGCGGCGGTCCTCGTGCTGGTCAACCGATTCGCCCGACCCGTGCTGGTCGCCTTCACCGGCCGCCTGCTGTTCTCCACGATGGGCTTCTTCGTGGTGATCATCAACGCCATCGCGATCTGGATCACCTCGATCATCGCGCCGGTCAAGATCGCGGTCGTCGCCGATCCGACGGTGCTCTGGGTCATCCTCGCGGCGGCGATGTATACGGGTCTCTCGACCGTCCTCGACATCGTCCTGGGCCTGAACCGCCCCAACCTTGACCCCGAGCGGAACCGCCGCATGTGGGGGTTCCTGGAGTCGCTCCCGACGCCGCGGCGCAACGCGATCCTCGAGAACCTGCGGCTCCAGCAGGTCTACAACGCGATCTATTCGACGGCGATCGATATCGGTCTCGCGGACACTCCGCTCGGTCCGGTCCGGCGCTGGTTCAGCCGCGTCGTCATCGGCGAGACGGACACGCTCGGGGACGCCTCGGGGCCCGAACGCCTCCGGATGATGCTCCAGCAACTGGGGCCCACCTACGTGAAGATCGGCCAGATGATGGCGAGCCGGAGCGACGTGCTGCCGCCGGCCTGGATCGAAGAGCTCGCCAAGCTCCAGAGCGACGCCGCGCCATTCGGCTATGACGACGTCCAGGCCATCGTCACCAAGGAGCTGGGATCGGACCCGGAGGTCCTGTTCGCTACCTTCGAACACGAACCGTTCGCCGCGGCGTCCACTGCTCAGGTCCATCGCGCCACGTTGCTGGACGGGACCATCGTCGCGGTGAAGGTGCAGCGACCCCGGATCCAGGCGAAGACCCAGGCGGACCTCGGCGTCATCCAGGAGCTGGCCGGCGTCATCGAGAGGCGCTTTGCCGCGGCGCGCAAGATCGGCCTGCAGGGCATCGTGTCGGAGTTCGCGGCGGGCGTCCTCAAGGAACTCGACTATCGCAACGAGGCGTACCATGCCAAGCGCCTGGCGGACGGGATGCAGCGCTTCCCGGAGGTCCACGTCCCCACCGTCTACGACGACCTGTCCGGCCAGCGGGTCATCACGATGGAGTTCGTCCGCGGCATCAAGATCTCGAAGGCGGACGAGCTGCGCGCGGCCGGCTTCGATACCACCGAGCTCGGGACCGTCTTCATCCGGGCGATCATCAAGCAGGTCCTGATCGACGGGTTCTTCCACGGCGACCCGCACCCGGGCAACATCCTGGGCGACCCGGACGCCAAGCAGATCGTGTTCCTGGATCTTGGCCTCGTCGGCCAGTTGAACCAACAGCAGCGGGTGGACCTGCTGGGCCTCATCTACGCGATCAAGGAAGTGGATATCCCGGGCATCGGCGACGGGATGATGGCACTCGGGAAGCCCACGAGATCGTTCGACGAGGCGGGCTTCCGCGACGACATCGACCGGCTGGCGCGCCAGTACCTGATCTACGGCAAGGCCACCTCGCTCGGCGGCGCGCTGAGCGCGTTCCTGGGCGCGGTCTTCGACAACGGACTGCGGCTCGACAGCCAGCTGACCCTCGCCATGAAGGCCGTGATCCAGGCCGAGGAGACGGCGCGCGCGCTGTCGTTCGACATCGATCTGGGTGAGGCCGCGGTCACCGAGGCGCGAGCCGCCCTGCTCGAGTCGTTCACCCCAGAGCGGATCTCCAAGCAGGTGCAGGGCAGTGCCGTCCGGATCGGCAAGGAATTGGCCCGTCGCGTGCCGTCCATGGAGGGCGCGGCCCTCCAATGGCTGGACATGTTCAACAAGGGCAAGATCGTGGTCGAGGTGGACACGAAGGGCCTCGAACGGTCCATCGGCAGCGTCAGCGACATCGGGCGGCAGGCGACGGTCGGCATCATCGTCGTGGGGCAACTCATCGGGACGGCGATCGTGATGGCCGTGCTGCTGCAGCCGAACCTGATCCAGTTCCAGGGCGTCGCCTATATGGCGATGATCGCGTTCGGTGTCACCCTGGTCGTGAGTTTCATCGTCCTGTTCCGGGTCTTCCTCGCCCCGTCGGATCGGGACGACCGCTAGGAGCCAGGACGCCTGCGGGGTCCGCGGCGGGACCGGACGTCCGCGGCGGGACCGGACGTCCGCCGGACGTCCGCTACGCACTGGCAGGACCGCGATGGCGACGAACGAGCGTGGACCGTCGGCCAAACTGGCACCGGACCGTCGTTCTTCACCCCGTCCACGAGGCATCTGTGCCGAATGCGGTCCTCAGGGGACCCGACCCGTCGGTCCCTCAGATCCCGACGTTCTGGGGCAGGATGAACTCGACGACCAGGCCGATGCTGAACACGGTCAGCGCGACCCCGAGCATCGTCCAGCGGATCCACTGGGGTCGGAAGCGGGCCGCGATGCCGGCGAAGAACAGCACGGAAGCGAACAACACCGCGGTCAGCACGAAGTCGTCGCTGATCTGGTTGTCGCGCTGCGCATCCAGGAGAGCCGCATCCGCCTTGGCGAACAGCTCGTCCGCGGTCGCCTGCTGGGCGAGCTTGTAACTCGGCTGATCGAAGGGCGTTCCCGGCGGCAACCCTGAGGCGTCCGTGGTCGGCTGATTCCGCCAGTCCGCGAACGGCTGCTTGAACTCCGCTCGGAACCGCTCCACGTAGAACTGCGCGAGGGTGTCGTGGTGCTGGGCCGTGGCGTCGGACCAGGCGATGAAACTCTGGACGTCGATCTGGACCTGGCGCGAGGCGATCGTCCCGTGCCGCCCGCTCTCCGCCCGGAGGGCCGCCGAAAGGGCGTAATTGTTGGCCTGTTCGCCGCTCCAGCGTGTCGCCTGGTAGGCCCCCCATGCGGACAGGACGGTCGCCAGCGACAGCAGGATCGCGGCGACGACCTCGACCCGCTCCTCAGCCCAGATCTCGCGCGCGGTCGCGGCGAACCCGCGGCGCCCCGATGGCGACGGATCGTCGCCCGCGGCTCCGCTGGCCTGCCCGACGGCTGGATCGACCTCTTCCACGCGCTACGCGGCCGCCGGCGGACTCGAGCCGGTGTCGTCGTCGTCGGACCCGCGCCCGAACGCGCTCAGGACGAGCTCCCAGCCGACCACCAGGACCAGGCCGAGCAAGGCCACCTCCGGACCGACGGCCAGCCAGACGACCACGAATGCGATCGCGACCAGGCCGACCCGCTCGATATGGACGCGATTCGTCTTGGCGGTGGCGGCCATGGTCTCGCCCGAAGGTGCCGCGCTCGACGCCGAAGCGGCGAGCGTCGACGCGCTGGAGGCGGCACCAGACGCCGCACTCGACGCCGCCCCGGATGCGGCTGCGGCCGATCGCGTCAGCCAGGCCGGCCGCCCCGCGGCGTAGGCGACGATCGCGAGGATGATCGTCGCGATGACGACGAGGAATGTCAGGCTGCGCAGGTCGGCCAGGGTCGCGTCCAGCACGGCGCGCATCGCTGCGGCCAGATCGCCGTCATGCACCCCCGAGATGAGGAAGTCCCGGGCGCCGTTCATCGCCAGGCGGGCAAACAGGAATGCGATGACCGTCCCGATCGTGAGCGCCAGGAACATCTTCCGCCGGTCGGTCGCCAGCCACAGGGCAAGCAACGACAGCACGATCGAGAGGATCACCAGCACGACGACGATGATGTCGAACGCCTTCACGACGGTCCGCGCGGTCAGAAGCTTGTCGGCCGGCATGAGCTTGATCGACCCGAAGTCGGCCGGCAAGGTGATCCCGAGGGCCGCCTGGAGTCGATCGGCGAGGACCTGCGGCGCGTCCGGTGACGACAGGTCCGGCAGGGTCACGGTCGCCGGGATGATGCCCATCGTCTGGAGCTCGTTCAGCGCGATCCCGACGATGGGAAAGACGTTCAGGTAGACGTACCCGTCGACGACGTCGGTCGCCACGCCCTGGTCGCGCAGGAGCCGGACGACTCGCTCGTGGGTGAAGGAGATCGCCGCGAGGAGGCCCTGCTGGACCTTTGGGTTCGCCAGGGCGACCTGCAGCCGCTTGTCGATCGCCTCACGGACCGCGTTGGTGATCCCCGGGGCGAGGATCTTGGACGGACCGGGCAGCGCATCGGCGATCCGCGCCTGCACGTCGAGCGCCACGATGACCTGCGTGCTCACCCGGCTGCTGATCGGTGGGATGAGGGCCGGATCGCTCACCACGTTCGCGACCAGCGCGGTGAACCGGTCCGTGTTCAGGGCGACCTGGTGGGTCCACACCGCCAGCGTGGACAGCATGATGGTCAGGCACGCCAAGACGAGCGCGACCAGCGACAGGCCACGGCGTCGACGGCTGGATCCCTT
>Ga0075026_100001144_pt1 | contig 11207 bp, 12 predicted proteins | sample Str012_2_FD_71392 | JGI IMG/M metagenome (GOLD analysis project Ga0075026, IMG submission 71392) | Freshwater sediment microbial communities in response to fracking from Pennsylvania, USA - Straight Creek_MetaG_SC_2012 | ecosystem: Environmental > Aquatic > Freshwater > Creek > Sediment...
GACGTTCAAGAGCTTGACCGGTGGTTTCAACTTCCCTTCCCACCGCGACGGCGAGAAGCTGCACGCCGAGCTGCTCGCGTTGTTCGCGGCGGGCAAGGTGCGGGCCATCGTCGGTCAGGAAGTGCCGTTCGCCGCGCTCCCGGCCGCGCTGCACGCGATCGAGGAACGGCAGACCATCGGCCGCACCGTGGTCCGGCTGACGTAGAGGTGAGCGACGCGCCCGCGGGATACTGGAAATCTCCGTGGCCCGGCGAGGACGGCGGCCCCCTACGCCGGGAGCGCCCGGTCACCGGCGTCGGTCCCGCGCTCGTACCGGAGCACGTCGAGGTCGTGTCGCGCGACGCGGCCGGGACCACCATGCTCGTGCTCCGGGAGCCGGGCGAGGCGTTCCTGCTGCGCCACACGTTCGGGCCTGCCGCGATCTCGTGGGTCGAACGCATCGACCCGGTCACGCTCGAGTGCACCGCGCGTTCGGTTGATCTCGCGGGCGGTCCGACCTGGCCGGGCGGCCTGGCCGCGCACGCCAACGGATCGCTGTACGTGGTGTTCGGCAATCACGCGCACCGGCTCGCGCCGGACCTGGCGGTCGTCGCCACCCGTACGCTGCCCCGCCCGCGCCCGTACAACAGCTTCGTGCTCGTGCCCGGCGGTCATCTCGTCACCAAGGACTTCGGCGGCGTGCTCCCCGGTCAGGATCCGGCCGGGCACCCCGCCGATCCCGCGGAGCTCCTCGTGCTCGAACCGGATGGACTCGAGATCGTCGCGCGCGGCGCCGCGCCCGAGCCGTCGATCGCGCGGCTCTCGGCCGACGGGAACACCGTGTACGTCGTCGGAACGTCGACGCTGTGGCGCGCGCACTGGGACGGATCGCGACTCGAGTTCGACGACACATTCCGCGCCCGCTACCGGACCCGACCCGGGCAGACGTACGGGTGGGATCCCGTGATCGCGCTCGGCGCCGCGTGGTTCCTCGACAACGGTGAAGGAAGCGAACGTTACGCGGGCACCTTCCGCGGGCAGGGCATCTCGACCGCACCGCTGCATCTCGTACGCGTCGATCTCGCGACCGCGGCGGTGACCCTCACCGAGATCTGCGGGCTACCGAACGGCCTCGTCGCGAATCCGCCCGTCGTCGACGAGAATCGGCGCATCGTCGTCGGTTACGACAGCGCGAACGGGGTGCTCGTCGCGTTCGACATCGCCGACGACGGTGCGCTGACGTTGCGGTGGCGAAGAGAACAGAACCATGCCTGCCATCCACTCTTGTTCCCGGACACCGGCGAGCTCGTCACGAACGACCACGATGCAACGCGCATGGCCGACGCGATCGTGGTGCTCGACATCGAGTCCGGCGAAGAACGCGTCCGCGTCGACTCGGGCAGCGCGGTGCAATCCGTGCTCTTCCCCGCGCCGGGGTTCGGCCGCGACTTCTACTACTGCTCGTTCACAACTGTTGCGCGAGTTGCCGGCTAACCGACCTTGTGCAAGGTGTTGTGATCCGTGTGCTCGAAGGGTTCGTCGAACTCCTTCATCTTGAGCAACGCGAGCTCTGCATAGGTCCAGGTACCGTCGTCGTTGAACGTGATCGTGGCGGAATAGCTCAACGTCGATGCGTTCGCCGCGAGGTACTTGTTCTCGCCGATCGCGTACTGGGGCGCACCGAGCGCCGCGGTCAGGGTGAACGAGGTGGCGTCGGCGGCCGCGGTACCGCCCGCCAGCACGACGATGCCGCGCGGTACGACGAACCCGCGCATGATCTCGCCGGTCGCGCCGTCCCAGAGCCAGTAGCCGACCTCCGTGTGAAACGGGTTCTCCTCGTCGTCCCGCCACATCGCCGACTTGTAGTCGAGCCCGTACAGCGCCTGCTTCCCGTTGTCGACGGGGCCGAACGGCTTGAACGTCAGCTTCTCGAGGTAGGGCGTGCCGAGCACTTCGTGTTTGGAGTGCGAGTACGCGCGGTCGAGACCGCCCTCGCCCTGCCATTCGCCCGCCAGGCGTCCGAGCGGACCCCACTCGTCAGACATCGCCACGCTCCCTTCGGTGTTCACCTACTGGTGCGGTCATCTTGCCGCAGCGGCCGGGACGCGTGCGACCTGCGCTTCCATCTCGACCGTGCTGCGCAAGTCGAGCAGGAAGTCGACGACCTCCTGACCGCTGACCAAGGATCGGCCCCGGCACCGCCGGATCGCATCGTCGATGACTGCGCAGATCTCGGTCTGCACGTCGGCGATCTCGGGGCGAGGCTCGGCGACGGTTTCGGAGACGGGTTCCGGGACCGGCATCGGAGCTTGGACTCGGCGTTTCGTCACCCCGCCAGCTTTCCCCCCGATCCTCGAGACCGGCAGGGGCGGAGGTCCCAAGGTTCGGGCCGAGCGGCACCGAGGCCGGGACGTTCGTCCCTGTTGCGGGCGACGCCCGCCGGGCATGCTCGAGTTCGACCGCGCATACGGGAGGAAACATGACCACGATTCCGTTTCTCGAGTATCTGCACGAGCACAAGGCGACGCACGCGTTGGCCGAGCAGTTGGCGGGCGTGTTGGCCCGGCGGGGTCGAGCCGACCTGCTTCCGGGGACGCGGACCGTGTCCGTACCGCGGCGTGTCGCGAGCTGACACGCGTCAGCGGTCGATCACCAGGACGGCCGCGCCGGTCACGCGATCGTGCGCGAGATCCTTCAGCGCGTCGTTCGCGAGCTCGAACGGGTAGGGCGTGGCCGACACCCGAACCGGAATTTCGGCCGCGGCGCACAGCAGCGCCGTTCCGTCGGCGCGTGTGTTGGCCGTGACGCTCCGCAACGCGCGCTCTCGGAAGAGATGGCGGTCGTAGTCGAGTTGAGGAATGTCGCTGAGGTAGATGCCCGCGATCGCCAGCGTTCCGCCGCGGTCGAGCGCCTCGAGGGCCGGGGGCACGAGCGTTCCGACCGGCGCGAAGAGGATCGCCGCGTCGAGCGGTTCCGGCGGCCGGTCGAACGCGTCGCCCGCGCTCACCGCGCCGAGTTCGAGCGCCAACCGGCGCGCGTCCGGAGCTCGGGTCAGAACATGGACCCGCATGCCCTCGGCGATCGCGACCTGCGCCACGAGGTGGGCGGAACCACCGAAGCCGTAGATGCCCAGGCGTCCGGCCGGCGGGCATCGGGATTGGCGCAGTGCCCGATAGCCGATGATGCCCGCACACAGGAGCGGCGCCGCTGCCACGTCGTCGAACGCGTCGGGCAACGGATACGCGTAGTCCTGGTCGGCGACCAGGTACTCGGCGTAGCCACCGTCGACGTCCCAACCCGTGAACTGCGGATCGACGCAGAGGTTCTCCCGTCCGGAGGTGCAGAACCGGCACGTCCGGCACGTCTTCGCGAGCCACGGGATGCCGACGCGGTCGCCCTCGGCGAACCGGTCCGCGCCCACGCCGGCACGATCGACGATGCCGACGACCTCGTGGCCGGGCGTGACCCCGGCGCGCCGCGGCGGCAGATCACCCTCGGCCAGATGCAGATCGGTTCGACAGACCCCGCACGTCACGACCCGCACCCGCACCTGGCCGCCGCCGGGTTCGGGAACCGGCCGGTCCACGAGCGCGAGCGGATGATCGTCGATCGGGCCGGGTCGCTCTACCACCCACGCGCGCATCGTCGTTGCGCTCATAGTGTCAACCCTCGCGCACGATGCCAGTGGTGCGCCCGTCAGATCGGGGCCGCGCGATGACCAACCACGACAATGAAGCCGCGCGTCCCACGGCGCAGGGCGATATCTCACCGGATCTCACCCGCGCCGGGATCGAGAGCTACGAGGTAGAGGGCGCGACCGACGGCGCGCGCCAGGCGAAGGTGAATGCCGTCCGCGACGTGCTGGCCAATGCTCAACCGGCCGAGATGGCCGCAGTCGCGCGCTGGCTCGACGCGGTGCTCGCCGGCACGTCACCCGACGACGTCGGGACGCTGCGCCGCGTCATCCTCGAACAGGACGAACCTGTGTACGGGACGATACCGATGAGCGCCGACGACGAGCTCGTCGACCACTGGCGCACGGGCGTGTATCCGTATCGCAACCTGATGTCGCGCCGGGCGTACGAAGCGCAGAAATATCACCTGCAGGTCGAGCTCCTGAAGCTGCAGTCGTGGGTCCGCGACACGGGTCAGCGCGTCGTCATCTTGTTCGAAGGCCGAGACGCGGCCGGCAAAGGCGGCACGATCAAGCGCTTCATGGAACATCTCAACCCGCGTGGCGCGCGGGTTGTCGCGCTGGAGAAGCCGACACCGGTCGAGCAGGGCCAGTGGTACTTCCAACGGTACGTACAGCATCTGCCGACGCGCGGCGAGATCGTGCTGTTCGACCGCTCCTGGTACAACCGGGCCGGCGTCGAACGCGTCATGGAATTCTGTACCGATGACGAGGTCGTGGAGTTCCTCCGACAGGCGCCGGAGTTCGAACGGAACCTCGCGCGCAGCGGCGTTCACTTGATCAAGTTCTGGTTCTCGGTCAGCCGCGAGGAGCAGCGCCGTCGGTTCCGGGAACGCGAGCGGCACCCGCTGAAGCAGTGGAAGCTCTCTCCCGTCGATATTGCGTCGCTCGACAAGTGGGACGAGTACACGGCCGCCAAGCAGGAGATGTTCATGCACACCGATGCCGCCGAGGCACCGTGGACCGTGATCAAGTCCGACTGCAAGAAGCGGGCTCGCCTGAACGCGATCCGCTACGTCCTGCACAAACTTCCGTACGAGGGGAAGCTCGTCGAGAACATCGGCCCGCTCGATCCACTCCTCGTCGGGCGCGCCTACGACGTGTACGAGACCGAAGAACGCGAGCACTGACCGGGTGCCGATCAGCAAGAGTCCCGCCGCGCTGCGCCGGCGCGGAGTCCGCCTCGAATGGGCGACGAACATCTGGAATGCGACCGAGGTGTTCGTCACGGTGTCGCTCGGCGTGCGCGCCGGCTCGCTCGCGCTGATCGCGTTCGGGCTCGACTCGATCATCGAGATCTTCGCCTCGACCGTCGTCATCGCAAACCTGCGCGACGACCGCCACGACCCCGGAGATCAGCGGATACACCGTGCGCTCCGCCTGATCGCCGTTGCCTTTGTCCTCCTCGCGCTCGTCCTGATCGTCCTCAGTATCCGTGGCCTCGTGCGCGGCGATCGCCCCGACAGCTCGCCCCTCGGTGTCACCTACCTCGCGTTCACCGCGTGCGCCATGTTCGGGCTCGCGCGGCTCAAGCGCGTGACCGCGGCGGAGCTCGGGAGTGAGACGCTGCACGCGGAGGCGGCGATGACCCTGCTCGACGGATGCCTGGCCACCGGCATCCTCACCGCGCTCGTGCTGAACGCGTGGCTCGGTTGGTGGTGGACCGACGGCGCGGCCGCGCTGCTCGTCGCCGGATTCGCGCTCAACGACGGCATCAACCACTGGCGCGAGTCGACGCCCCACGACGAAGCGCGCGGCGCGACGGACTAGCCGTTGGCGAACGCCGCGAGGTCGCGTGCGGTGTCGCGGCTGATGTCCGGGCACGCGATGATGAGTATCTCGGTGCCGTGCGACGTCCCCATCACCTGCCGGCAACGGGCCGGCACTCCCGCTTCGAGCAGCAGCCGGTAGAAGTTGATGCCTTCGTCCCGCAGCGGGTCGCACTCGTTGACGCTGATCACCGTGGGCGGGAACCCGGCGACGTCGTCGCGCGTAGCGAACGACGGCCACGCCAACGGGTTGCGGGCGTTGAACGCGTCGATCCCGTAACCCACCTGACCGCGGTTGTTGTGCAGGTCGAGCAGGATCCCGTTGTTCTCGGTCGACGACGGGCTGTCCGGCGTCGGCCACTGGCCCGCGATGTACGGGCACAGCGCGTACAGACCCTTGATGAGCCCGAGCTCCCCGTCGCGCTGCAGTTGTAGGCCGGTGGCCAGCGTGAGGTTTCCGCCGCCGCTCTCGCCCGCGACGACGATGCGGTTCGGGTCGACGTTGAGACGCGCCGCGTTCTCGACGACCCACTTCAATCCCGACACGCAGTCGTTCAGGCCCGCGGGGAACGGCGCGACCTCCGGTGCCGACGACGGCACAACCGCGTTGCGGAAGTCGACCATCACGACCGCCACACCGTTCGCCGCGATCACCTTGCCCCAGCCGCGGTACATGCCGTCGTAACAGGACATGAGCGCCATGCCCCCGCCGTGGATGTAGTACACGCACGCGACGGTCTCGTCGTTGTCGGGCCGGATGATCTGCAGGTTGATCGTGTTGCCGTCCGGCGCGGACTCGATCTTCTCGGTGTGCACGCGCAGACCCGCGGACGGTGCGTACTCATCGGTGTCGCAGACGTCCATGAACGAGTTGAAGAGCTCGGCCGCCTCGAGGGCAGCCTCGGAGTTCATCTCCGCGAGCAGTTGTTCACGACTCTCGACGCTCGTCGCCTCGGTCGGAGGGAGGAGGGAGAGGATCGCCTTGATCCGGGGGTCGAGGCGGCGGTCGGCGGCAATGTCGTACGGCATGGCCGGAGTCTTCCGGGATCGCCCGGCGCAATCAAGCCGCTCGGGGAACCGCGGGCCGGCGCCCACGCGCGGGCTGACCGACGACGGACGTCGTCGGTCAGCACCGTCCGTCCCTAGAACACCTCGCGCTCGTCCGCATCGATCGCTTCCTTGATCGCACGGTCGATTTCGGAGCGGTAGAAACGCCGGTGGCCGCCGAGGGTCCGGACGGCCTTGATCTTCCCGGTGATCGCCCACCGCGTGACGGTCTTCGGATTGACACGAAAGATGCGACCGACCTCCGCCGGTGTGAGCAACTCGTCGTCAACCATTGCGTTGCCTTTCATGGGTTCAGCCCCTTCGAATACCAGTCGTGCGGAGATGCGTCCGCCAACGCGCGGCCCCGCCTCGACGTCGTTGTCGGGCGGAGTCGCACCCATATGTTGGGTAAGAAACCTTTGAGCAATCCGAGAGCCAACTGTTGAGTTCCTGAGTGTCTGCTGGGTCTACGGGCGGCCGGGCGGCGCGCCGAAACAGCACCGACCGGAGGAGATCACGGGCCCGGCGAAGGGGCTCCGGCGACCTAGCCGAGGCCGGCGCGTTGACCGATCTCCGCGGCGTCGATGCGGTTGGACGCGTCGAGCTTGCGGAGGATGTTCGAGACGTGGACGCTCACGGTCTTCTTGCTGATGTAGAGCTCGTCCGCGATCTGTCGATCGGTTCGGCCGAGCGCGAGTTGGGCGAGCACCTCGGTTTCGCGAGCGGTGAGCCCGAGATCCTCGGCGACCGTCTCCCGGGGTGAACCGGTCGGTGCACTCGTCGGCGCGCAAAGTGTGATGCGCGCACGTTGCGCGAGCCGCTCGACCCGGGCCTGCATCGGCGGCGCGCCGATCTCCACTGCCGTCTGCCATGCGGCGAGCGTGGCCTCGACGGCGCGGGTTCGGCCGCCGCGACCTGCGAGCGTCGCTTCGGCCTCGCGCCACCGGCAGTACGCGACGTAGTACGGCTCCCCGGCTTCGTCCCACCGCGCGGCCGCGGTCTGCCAGGCGTCCGGATCCGGATCATGCAGGCGCGTCTGCTCCGCGCGGCACAGGGCAAGGAATCCCATCATCCGCGCGGGACGAGGGACGTCTTCGTCGAGACCGAGGAGCACATGACCTTCGGCCTGTTCGACGAGTGCGGCCGCGAGCCGGTGGAACTTGTCGCCATCGATGCGTCGACCGCGCGCCCGGGCCGTGTCGAATTCGTCCGCCAGGGCGCGGGCCCCGACTGCACACATCTCCGGCTGGTACGTGCGGTCGTCGGTGCCTGCCGCGATCATCAACGCGCGCTCGATCTCTTCGTACGCTTGCGCGGGCCGCCCGAGCTCGAGCGCCAGATCGGCGCGCAGGATGTGGAACCAACCCTGCACCTGCACCGTGCGGAGTCCCCGCGACACTTCCTCGCCCGCTGCGAGCTCGAGCGCGACGTCGTCGAAGCGCCCGCGCCGCAGCGCGATCAGGGCTCGGACCGCGTACGGGCCGAACAGGCAGCTGCTGACGCCGTGGTCGTCCATGCGCCGGGTCAGGTCTTCGGCCTCGGCGTACCGGCCCCGGCGGACCAGCGCTTCGGCACTGTTCCCGCCCGCGCCGTTCAAGCGGACGCCGAGGAGCACCTCGTCGCGCGCCATGCCGTCGAACACGATCTGCGCGGCCTCGTCGAGCCGCGATGCCTGCAGGAGCACATGCGTGAGAATCTTGTACGCGAGATCGAGAACGTCGGGCCGGCCCAACTCCTCGGCGATCTCGAGCGCGTCGCGGATCAGTGCGATACCGCCGTCGACGTCGCCCCGTTCGGCGACGGTGGCACCGAGCGTCGTCAGCGCGTGGCTCTCCTCGGCGCGGGCTCCGACGACCCGCGCCATCTCCACCGCCTCGCGGCTTCGCAGCTCGGCCTCGCGATCGTGCGCGATCAAGAGGTAACTGCGCGCCTCTTCGGCCAGGACACCGGCCAACTCCACCGAGGGCGGGTGTGCCGGCAGGAGCTCGCGGGCCCGGCTGAACGCGTCGAAGCCCCCGTCGGCATCGCCGTCGGCCCACCTGCTCCGACCGAGCATCTTCAACGCGACTGCGGCGCGGCGCGGATCCTCGGTTGCGTCGATCTGCGCGAGCGCGAGGTCGACGAGCTCCACCGAACGTTGCGGACCTCCGGTGAGATACTCCGCGTCCGCGGCCTTCAGCAGGAGATGCGGGTAGTCGATCGCGGACCGACCGCTCTCGTCCGAAAGCCGGTCGCAGGCCGACACCGCGCGCTCGTACTGCGCGCGGGCCTCGGGCATCGCGAGCAGCCTCGACATCGCGTCGCCCGCCCGGATGGCGGTGTGCATCGCGTTGCTCCACTCGTGCGCGTTCCACCAGTGACCCGCGAGCTCGACCGCGGCGTGCCCCGGACCGATCGCGCCGAGTCCCGGGGCGGCGGTCAACGCCACCGCGATATTGCGGTGCAGGCGGGCACGCTCGTTGGGGAACAGGGCGTCGTCGACCGCGTCACTCTGCAACGCGTGCCGAAAGCGAAACCGCGTGCGGTCGTCCACGGCCAGGACGTGAAGGGCGACCGCTTCCGCGATCGCCGCGTTCAGGGCTTCGGCGTCGAGATCCGACGTTGCCGAGAGCAGCCGGTGATCAATCGATCCACCCGCGGTCGCGACAACGGCGGCAACGTGGCGAGCCGGCGGCGAAAGTCGGTCGACGCGCATCATGATCACGTTGCGCAGCGCGGCGGGGAGCGACGTCGCCTCCCGGGCGGCGGTGAGCTCTTCGGCGAAGAAGGGGTTGCCTTCGGAACGGGCGTGCACCGCGTCGAGCAGCGCCCAGTCCGGTTGGTTGCCGAGAATCCCCGCCATCAGGACCGCGGTCGCGTCCTTGTCGAGGCCCGCGAGCTCGATCTCGGACACCGTGCGGTGGCGGCCGAGCTCCGCGAGCATGCGCGTTTGCGTCTGGTCGGGGTCGAGCTCGTCGCGGCGATACGAGCCGATGATCAACAGCGGGCTGCCCGCGAGATTGCGGGCCAGGAAATCGATGACTTCGACACTGGCCGAATCCGCCCAGTGCAGGTCCTCGAACACGACAACGACACGAGATCGTTCGGCGAGCGTATTGAAGCAGTCGAGCAGCGCTTCGAACAGATGAGTCTTGCCGAGCTCGCTTGTTGTGGACGGTGCACCTGCCACCGCGGCCGGCGCGTCGAGCCCGCCCAGCCATTGCCGCGTCGGTCCGAGAACCGACGCGGCCGTCTGTTCGTCGAGCCGCCGCGACACGTCGCGCAGGATCCCCATCACGGGTCCGTACGGAAGGCCGCCGCCCTCCGCGGGACTACACACGCCGGTCGCGACGAGTGCACCCGCGGCCCGGGCGCGGTCGCGGAACTCCTCGATCAGACGGGTCTTGCCGATGCCGGCTTCGCCTCCGATCAGCACGGTTTGCGCACCCGTGTTGTCGAGCGCGACGAGTGCGGAGCCGAGCCGATCGAGCTCGGCATCCCGTCCCGCAAACGTCGCGCCCGACGGCCGTTCTCCCACGAAGGAGGGTTCTCCCACGAGGGAATGCTCCCACAGCGGCGCGCTCACGCGCCCTCCTGCACCTCGGTGATCGAATCCGCCAGCAGGCCGTGCGCCTCGCGGTGAACCGCAGCCGCCGCCTCGGCATCGGGCGCCTCGACCAGGCAGAACACCTTGCCCGAGTTCTCGTCGAACCAGTACTGCACATAGCGCACCCCGTGCGCGTCCTGCACCTCGAGGTCACGCTTGTGCGCACCGGCAACCGCCTCCGCGGTCAGACCGTCGACCTTCTCGTGAACATCCATGAACAGCGGCATCGTCTCGTCCTTTCAACAGGATGGTTGGTCTTGTTTTCAGCAGGGTCGGTTGATCTTGCAACGGCCGGTGAGCTCGCCCGCCGAGGACGACACGGCGGTCGCGGGCGCGATGGCCGGCGCGGTGTGCGACGGCGCACTGGCCCGGCCCGCCACGAACGCGAGCGCCGAGAACACGATCAACGCGAGCACCAACACGAACACTCGTTGCATCGACTTCCACGACCGTGTCACCGCGGTCGGTGTGATGACTGAAGTTGCAGTCATTTGCCCTCCTCTCGTACGAGGCCCTGGCAGCCTCCCGCCATCACGATGCGCCCGCGAGAGGCCGGGCACATCGGAAGAACTCCTTAGATCCCCGGCCCGCGCTACCTATACGCGGCGGCCCGGCCCACTACGGCCGTCCGGCCGCTTCCCATTGCTCGTGCGCCCGACGAACCTTCTTCCACAGCGCCGTGCGCGCCTCGGGCTCGACGTCGCCGAGGTCGAGGCCGAACCGATCGACCAACACGTCGATCAGTTCGGTCTGCGACGCGAGCGTCGACTCACCCGCGCCCGAGCCGATCCGCCGCAGCACCAGGCCGCGCAGGCTGTCGACGCCCGTCGCGTCCCGCCGCTGTACGACCAGATACTTCACGAAACCGGAGTCCGGCGACGTCGACAACCACTCGTTGTGCGCCACGAACGCATCGATGGATGCTTCATCGGAACGCCACACCATCCCGGTGAACGAACCCGAGGGATCGTGAACGAGGGCCCAGTTGCCCACGGACCCGTCCGCGGTCTGCAGCGTCAGCCGGTACGGGCCCTGGTCGTACACGCCGGGAATCAACGGGAGCGGCTCGTGCATGGCATCGCCGAGACCGGCATCGACATACCAGTCGCCCGCAGGGTTCGCCGCGGTGGGA
>Ga0075026_100001145_pt1 | contig 11204 bp, 6 predicted proteins | sample Str012_2_FD_71392 | JGI IMG/M metagenome (GOLD analysis project Ga0075026, IMG submission 71392) | Freshwater sediment microbial communities in response to fracking from Pennsylvania, USA - Straight Creek_MetaG_SC_2012 | ecosystem: Environmental > Aquatic > Freshwater > Creek > Sediment...
AGCCTGGCCACGCGCGACAAACAATGGGCCGCGTTTCGGGCCTCGGACGACTGGAAAGCGTATTCGACGCAGCCGAAATATGCATTCGAGCCCATCGTCTCCAATATCACCAACCTGATCCTTACGCCCGCGGCGTACTCGCAGATTTAGCGCGAACTGTATCGGTGGAACCCCTGGGAACGCCAATCTCCCGATTGGCGTCGTCGGCTCGCGAAAAAACGCCAATCGGGAGATTGGCATTCCCAGGCCACACACCTGCTTCGGCGAGAGGCGCAAAAGGGAGCCAGGAGCAAATTCTTGGACTTCAAAATGCGAATCAATAGTAAAGATAACTTCGATTTGACGGAGCGCGGGGGTCGCGATATTCTGCACGTTCGCTGACGTGGGCTTTGGGTCGTTCAGCGCATTCCCTGAAGTTAATCTATATGATTTATTGATTAAGGAGATCCATCAAACGCTATGACAAAATACAAATTTGAATACATCTGGCTGGATGGCAGAAAGCCCGTTCCCGAGCTGCGCGGCAAGACGCAAATGAAGGCCTATGACAAGCCGCCCACGCTTGCTGAAATCCCCAATTGGGGTTTCGACGGCAGTTCGACCATGCAGGCCGAGGGCAAAAGTTCCGACTGCGTGCTGAAGCCAGTGGCTTTGTACCCGGATGCAAGCCGCAAGGACGCTTATATCGTTCTGAGCGAAGTCATGCACGCGGATGGCACCGCGCATCCCAGCAACGCCCGCGCCACAATCGAGAACGACCCAGACCTGTGGGTCGGTTTTGAACAGGAATACTTCCTCTATAAGGATGGACGTCCGCTCGGCTTCCCGAAAGACGGCTACCCCGGTCCGCAAGGCCCGTACTATTGCGGCGTTGGCTACAAATATATGGGCAACATTGCCCGCCAGATCGTCGAAGAACATCTGGAACTGTGTCTTGCCGCTGGGATCAATCACGAAGGCATCAACGCGGAAGTCGCAAAAGGCCAGTGGGAATTCCAGATATTCGCCAAAGGCTCAGCCAAGGCCGCCGATGACACCTGGACCGCCCGCTATCTGATGATGCGCCTGTGCGAAAAATACGAAGTGGATGTGCAGTTGTATTGCAAGCCGATCAAGGGCGACTGGAATGGATCCGGCATGCACACCAACTTCTCGACGAAATATATCCGCGAAGTGGGCGGCAAACCCTATTTTGAGGCCCTGATGAAGGCGTTCTCCGATCATGTCGCCGATCACATCGCCGTCTATGGCCCCGACAACCATCTGCGCTTGACAGGTCTGCACGAAACGCAAGCCATAGACAAGTTCAGCTATGGTCTTTCGGATCGTGGCGCTTCGGTCCGCATGCCGATTCACTTCATCAAGAACGGTTACAAGGGCTATCTGGAAGATCGCCGCCCGAATTCGGAAGGCGATCCCTACCAGATCGTTTCGCGCATTCTGAAGACGATCAATAGCGTCCCGAAACCTTAATGCGACTGGACAAGTTCTAAACTACTTGCGTTATACAAAAAAACAAACGCCCCGGGAAACCGGGGCGTTTGTTTTTATGCCGTTGGTAAACGCCATCGAGAAGTTGGCGATATCGAATCTTCGGGCGCCGCACTCTTCACACTTTTTGTGAGGGCGCGGGTTTTCCGGTTTGGAATTACTCGTGACGAACCTTCTTCATCACGGAAAGCGGCATCATTCACAAACACAAGCAAGGCGAGAAGATCAAATTCACCGAATTCAATCCGGCTCCTGTTTATTGTGATAGAAAATGGTTCCGCAAATGATCGAGATGAAAAGATTATCCAACGAGGGTCCTAACACCAGTTACTAATTACCAGTCACCGGTCACACGAATTAAATGGTGCCCGAAAGAGGACTCGAACCTCCACTCCCTTGCGAGAACTAGCTCCTGAAGCTAGCGCGTCTGCCAATTCCGCCATTCGGGCACAAATGAGGTGTTGCGAGGCGGAATCATTGTGCACGCGCGCAGCTGGGTTTGTCAACGCGAGCGGGGCGGCGATTTGTGGCTTCACATCCGTGCGCAGAGGCTGGCACAATGGTGGATGTGTCAAGGTTAGCATTGTGGTTTACTGCTTTTCTGGCCGCGGAAAGATGCTGAACTGTTTGTGGGTCGCAGCTTCAGCCGCGACATTCAAGACCGCCACTTTGGGGCTTTAGCCCCTGAAAGTCCGATGAACGCGCGCAAGGAAAAAACGACGATACTTGTTGTCGAAGATGAAGCCAAGATGCGGCGGCTGCTCGAACTGCAACTTGGCGAAGAGGGTTTCGCCGTGCACTCGGCGGCGGACGCAGAGACCGGCTTGCAACTCCTGGTCCGCGAAAAGCCGGATATCGTCGTCACCGATTTGCGATTGCCTGGAATGAGCGGCATGGAATTTCTGCAGGCCGTGAAGCGCGTGAACGCGGCGCTCCCCGTGGTGATGATGACGGCGCACGGCACGGTCGAGGCCGCCGTCGAAGCGATGAAAATCGGCGCGAGCGACTTCGTCACAAAACCGTTTTCGCTCGACGAACTCGTGCTGATTATTCGCAAGGAGCTCGATTCACACCGCCTGCGCGAGGAAAACCGCAACTTGCGTGAAGCGCTGGGACGCCGCTACGCCTACGCCAACATCATCGCGCAGAGCGACAAAATGCAGGCCGTGCTGGCTCTGGTCGAGCGCGTCGCGCCCACCAATTCCACGGTGCTGATCGGCGGAGAAAGCGGCGTGGGAAAAGATTTGATCGCGCGCGCCATTCACGAACATTCGCAGCGCGCCGCCGGCCCGTTTATTAAAATCAACAGCACGGCAATTCCGGAAAATTTATTGGAGAGCGAACTTTTCGGATACGAGAAGGGCGCATTTTCAGGCGCCGCGGGCACCAAGCCCGGAAAATTCGAGCTGGCCGATAAAGGCACGCTATTCCTTGATGAAATCGGCGACGTGCCGCCAGCAATCCAGGTAAAACTCCTGCGCGTCCTGCAGGATCGCGAATTCGAGCGCCTGGGCGGCACGAAAACGCACAAAGTGGACGTGCGCCTGGTCGCCGCAACGAATCGCGATCTGCGCGCCGCGCTTGAAGAAGGCACATTCCGCGAAGATCTCTACTACCGTCTCAATGTGGTGGCGATTGACATTCCTCCGCTGCGCGATCGCAAGGAAGATATTTCCGCGCTCGCCGATTTTTTCCTCGAGCGTTATGCGCGGGAATCGGCGAAACCCCTAACGGCCATCGCGCCAGAAGCGATGAAGCGATTGATGGAATATCACTGGCCGGGAAATATTCGAGAGCTGCAAAATATTATCGAGCGCGGCGTGACACTTTCCACCGCCCCTGCTTCGGGAAAAACCACGCTCGATGCCGCTGACATTTATCTCGAAGATCATGCCGCGCGTTCCTCCTCCAGCGCCACGCCGCACGTCCTGCCCCCCGGCATGACCCTGGAACAATGGGAAGACGAAACCATCCGCGAAGCCTTGCGCCGCGCCAACGGAAACAAAAGCCAGGCCGCCCGCGCCCTCGGCCTCTCGCGCAACGCGCTGCGCTATCGGTTGTCGAAATTGGGGGTAGCGGATCCTGCTGACACTGAGAATTAATCCAACTTGTGGAGTGCAGGATACCTACAGCCGGGAGTTCCAATATCCTGGACGACGCCGACCGTGCGCGACAGCCAATATTTGAATCGTTTCATTTGATTCGCGGTAAATCAATACAAATGGAAAGCAGGGAAGCTTGATTTTGCGCGTCCCGTTTGAGCCTTGGGGCCAGCGGCGGGGAGCATTCAGAATCTTTTTAATTGTTTGGAGGATTTCGTCGACGAATCTTTTTGCGGCACGCGGACTACGTTCTCGATACCAGAGCGCTGCTGCCACGGCCTCTTCGAGAGCGGCCGGATGAAAAGAACTTGGTAAATCTGTTATTCGACGGCCGAGGAAATTTTCTTTCTGGCTTCTTCGAAGGAAACTAATTTGATTCTTCCGGTGTCAATATCTTCCATGCGGCGGGCAACTTCCGCATCCCATGCAACCTGAACAGATTCATCTTGCGATTCGTCCAGGCTCTCGATCAATGAGCCTGCGAGCTCCGCACGTTCAGCCACTGGCAGATGTAAGGCCTTTTTCAGTATCTCGATGGCTTCGTCGCCCATGCTCGATATTATATCCCTAATGGACACTGCGGCAGGACTAAAGTGGACCGGAAGGTAAGCCGGAACGATTCTTCGAAATAGCAGCAGTCTGGGAGTTCTCAAGATTTGCGAGTGGTTGAATTCCACCACCGGCTGCGTGAGAACCACCGGCACCTGAGCTGCTGGCAGTGCTCTTGATTGGCCTAACTTCCTTTAATCAAAACAAAATAAACAACTTAAAAGCACTCCAAAACCCGCCCCACTTTGGCCCCCCTCCTGCAATCATCTAACTCGAGTACAGGCGCAGGCAATCTCGCGTACCAGCAGGAGGCAAGCCATGAAACGCTATCCGGGAAGTCTGACAACGGTCTTTCTTACAGGGATTCTGGCCCTGACAATGAGCGCGACAGTGGGCGCGCAGCAATCAGGAACGGCGCCCGAGCAGTATCCGCAGCAGCAAGGCGCCCCGCAACAGGGGCAAAGCGATGCGGTCGTCGGACGCGTGAGTTTCCTGCACGGCGACGTCTCGACGCAGCATAGCAATTCCAGCGACTGGGCCGCGGCAACGCTGAACACGCCCATCGTCAACGGGGATCACATTTCGGCGGGCAACAATTCGCGCGCGGAAATTCAGCTCGATCACGCCAATATTTTGCGCCTGTCCGATGGATCCATGGCCAACGTCGTGAACCTTTCGCGTTCGCAGATTCAACTGCAGGTCGGCCAGGGCCTGGTGAATTACGAGGTGCTGAAAAATAGCGAGTCGAATGCCGAGATTGATACGCCCAACGTGGCCATCCGCCCGCAAACGGGCGAAGGCAGCTATCGAATTCTTGTGAATTCCGATGGCGAAACGATCGTGGACGTGCGCAAGGGTTCGGCGGAAATTTCCACGCCGCAGGGCAGCACGCGCGTGGTTCGCGACCAGCGCATCACCATCGAAGGCAACGCGGACAGCGCGCAATATCAGGTTTCCGGAGCGCCCGGCAGGGACGATTGGGATAAGTGGAATGCCGACCGCGACCATACGATTGAGCACGCGGAAAGCTGGCATCACACCAATCCGTACTACACCGGCAGCCAGGACCTCGATGCCTACGGCCACTGGAACAACGTGCCCGATTATGGAGATGTATGGTTTCCCTCGGCAAACTCCGACTGGGCGCCATATCGCGATGGCCGCTGGGTCTATGAGCCCGGTTTCGATTGGACCTGGGTTTCCTACGAGCCGTGGGGCTGGGCGCCATATCACTATGGCCGCTGGTTTGTTTATGGCGGGAACTGGGGCTGGTGGCCTGGACCGGTCTACGGCGGATACGAACCAGTATGGGCGCCGGCTTACGTCTCCTTTTTCGGATTTGGCGGAGGAGGCTGGGGAGCCAGCTTTGGATTCGGCGGCGGATTCGGCAATGTGGGTTGGCTGCCGTGCGGGCCCGGCGACCGATTCTATCCCTGGTACGGAGGCGGCGTGAACCAGGTGAACGTGGTCAACATTTACAACATTCATAATGAGCACGGCGGATTCGAGCCGCTCCGGGGAGGGCGTCATGGCGACTCGAACGTGGATCGCGCTTTGACGGATATGCGCGTGCGTTCCGGGTTCAGTTCCATGCGCGGCGATCAGTTCGGGCGCGGGCGAGTTCCGATGCAACAGCAGAAACTCGACTCGGCTTCTTTGCGTCAGGCCAGCGTGATGACCGGAGCGCATCCGGTGTCGCCTTCGCATGATAGTTTCCATTCCACTGACCGGCAAGGGAATCCGGGCGCGATTCCGAATCGCGCCAATTCCAACCAACGTTTCTTTAGCAGCAATGCGCGTTTGAATGCGCCAAGCCAGGCGGAACGTTCGGGCGGCAATTTCAATCGGGGAAGCTCCCCAGGCAACGCCCAGGCGCCACAGAGTTCAGCGCGGCCCGGTTTTCGCGGCTTCGGCTCGAACAATTCAGGTAACGCAAATTCCGGAAATCCGCAGGGCGGGTTCAATTCCAAGGGGACTCAGCTGCAACAGAACTCGGCGCGGCCAAACTCTAACCAACCCGCGCAAAATTTCCATGGCTTCGGCTCGAACAACTCCGGCAATGAAAACCGCAGCCCCGTTACAGGGCAAGCAAACAGCCTGCCGCAGCAAAATAATCAGAATCGGCAGCGCGGGTTCACTCCGCCGGTGTCTCAACAACAGCAGTCTTCGCGACCTGACTTCCGCCCCTTCACGCCGCCATCCAACCAATCGCAACCGAACAATGGCGGCAGAACTTTTGGCGGGCAATTCGGAGGGCAATCGCGCCCGAGTCCGTCCCAACCAATGGAATCGCCGCGGCAAAATCAAAACTATTCCCGCGGAAGCTCCAACAACAATGGGTACTCGCGGCCGCCACTCAACATGCAGCAGCCGGTCGTTACGCCGCGTGGAGGATATTATGCTCAGGCTCCACCGGCGCGTAGCGCCCCCAGCGGCGGAGGCGGATATGGAGGCGGTGGAAATCGCGGCGGATCGCCGGGCGGTAGCCCGCGCGGCGGCAACCCGGGTGGCGGATCGTCAGGCGGCGGGCAACGCGGAGGAAATTCAGGCGGTGGATCGCGCGGAAACTCTTCGCAATCGGGTGGTGGCCAGTCGTCGGGGCGCGACCACCGCTAATGTTCTTCTCTGTGTTTCACGTCACGCCCCCCACACCGTCAGGAGGCTCCGCGGGGAGCCTCCTGCCCTCCATGAGAAACGAAAATGGTGAGTGTTCCGTCAGGATTCGTAGCACGTGATTGATAGGAAGCAAGCTGCAGGTTGCCGGGCACAATCGCAGTGTTGGAGTATGATCTAAGCGAATATCCTGCCCATGAGAATGCGAATGAAGAAGGGACCAACTACTATGAGAAAATTTATTTCACCTTTCCTGTTCTTATCGCTACTTGCTGGTCTTCTTTTTATTTTTTCGACGCCGGCCATGGCCGACGACGATCCTCCGGGAAGAGTGGCGCGGCTCAACTACATTCAAGGTTCGCTGTCCTTCCAGCCGGGCGGTGAAAGCGACTGGGTGCAGGCAAATCCCAATCGCCCGTTGACCACTGGCGACAATCTTTGGGCGGATAGAAATTCACGCGGCGAGTTGCACATCGGCAGCACGGCCATCCGCATTGCCAGCCAAACGGGAATTACGTTTCTGAATCTGGACGACCGCACCGTGCAGATTCAGCTGGCGCAAGGTTCGCTGAGCGCGCACGTGCGCAGGCTCGATGGCGGCGACGCATTTGAGATCGACACGCCGAATCTCGCCTTTACGTTGCAGCGCCCCGGCGAATACCGCGTGGATGTGGATCCAGACGGCAATACAACCGTCGTTACCGTGCGCGAGGGCGAAGGCGAAGTTACCGGAGGGGGCAGCGAATTCCATATGGATTCCGGCGATAGCAGCACCGTTTCCGGAACCGATACGCTGACCTACGACGGCGGATACGCGGGAAGACCGGATGACTTTGACCAGTGGTGCCGTTCCCGTGACGATCGCGAAGAGCGCGCACAGTCCGCGCGTTATGTTTCGCGCGACGTGATCGGCTATGAAGATCTGGACGAAAACGGAGATTGGAGAAACATCCCCGAATACGGAAACGTATGGTTTCCCAATCACGTTGCGGCGGGCTGGGCGCCTTATCGTTTTGGACGCTGGGCCTGGATTGAGCCGTGGGGTTGGACATGGGTGGAAGATGAACCGTGGGGCTTTGCTCCGTTCCACTATGGGCGTTGGGCCGTATATGGCGGCGGCTGGTGCTGGGTTCCGGGTCCCGTGGTTGTGCGTCCGGTATACGCGCCGGCGCTGGTAGCGTTCGTCGGCGGACCAAGATTCGGTCTTTCAATCTCGTTTGGCGGAGGGGGAGGAGTTGCGTGGTTTCCCCTGGGACCGCGCGAGGTGTACGTGCCGACGTACCGATCGAGTGTTCGCTACGTGCAAAACGTAAACGTTACAAACACCACGGTGAACGTGGTAAACGTAACCAACGTCTACAACAATGTGAACGTCAACAACGTCACCTACATGCATCAGACTAATATCGGAGCGGTCACGGCGGTTTCGCATGACACATTCGTGAACGCGCGGCCTGTTGCCGTCTCCGCCATGCGCATTAGTCCGCAACAGCTGCAAAATGCGGAAATTCAGCGCGGCGTTGCGGTTGCGCCGGTGCGCCAGAGCATTATTGGTTCCGGCGCTGCGGCGGCGGTCCGGCCACCGGATGCCGTAATTAATCGGCAGGTAGTCGTCAAACAAACACCGGCTCCTTCTCCCGTTTCCTTCCAGATCAGGCAGCAGGTGTTGTCGGCGCAACCAGGACGCGTTGCGACGTCACAACAGATGGACCAGCTGCGCAAGCAGCAGATGCAGCAACAGCAAATAGGAAAAAACGTTCCGCCGGCACAAATGAATAGCGGCAGGCAGCCGCAGGGCGGTACTCCGCCGCCGCAGCAGCAGATGGATCAATCGCGCAATCAACAAATCCAGCAGCAGACCAATCAATCACGCGGTCAGCAAACGCAACAACAGCCCGCCGGCAACGTTGCTCCACCACCACAAATGAATGGCGGCAGGCAGCAACAAAGCGGTACCCCGCAGCAGCAGCAGCAGCAGCAGCAGATGGATCAATCGCGCAATCAACAAATGCAGCAGCAAAGCGGACGCGGTCAGCAGGGGCAGCCGCAGCAGTCTGGGAAATTTACTCCGCCAACCTCGTCCAATGGCAACAATTCACAATCCGGACGCGGTGCGTCACAGATGCAGGCTCCGCCGGCGCAACAGCAGCCAACCGTGAAATTTGCTCCGCCGGCCGCGGTGAATCAGGATACCTATCATCCGCACCAGTTTGAGAAACCACAGAGTGCCGCTCCTGCACCGCCCAAACCGCAAAGCGAACAGCAGAAACCACCTGAACGCGGGCAAGATCGCGGACAGCAGCGCGGACAGGACTCGGGCAAACCCAGCGGCGGGGAGCAGGAGCGCAAACAAAGCCGCTAACCGGACCTTTCTCACCACGGGAACGGAACCGCAAGCACGGCAGGCAAGAATTGTATTGAGGCAAACCTGGGAACGCCAATCTCCCGATTGGCGTCTTACCCCGCGCCAATCGGGAGATTGGCGTTCCCAGCAAACATACAGTTCCGTGAAAAATGCGGGTTGCGGCGATGGTACGCCGATTCCTCAGGCACCGGGCGCGCCGCGGAAAATAATTTTTTTCGCGGCGCTTTTTTATTTTTTGTCAGTTTGCGGATTTGCGGGATGCGCTTCGCCCGCAGCGGGAGTTTTTGCGGGGCCGGCCTTTTTTACAACCACGATATTTTCCAGCGATACGTCTTCACCATTTACAACGACGTCAGCTTTGATTTGATCTTCCGGCGAAAGGGGTTCCAGGAGATTGGCGCTCTTCACGGAATATCCCATCGTCATGGCCATCATGAATCCCGGAATATCCGCGCCATCAATGGTCACCTGCAACTTCGCTTTATCGAGCGAAACAATTCGGCCCGTGAGAGCGTAACGGTGCGGACCTTGTTCCGCAGGCCCCGCCTGCTGCGCAGGTTTCGGCGCACCGCACCCGGCGGCAACGAAGGGCAAGGCAATAGGAGCGAGCAGGACGGCACAAAGGAAATAATTCCTCACGTTACTCTTTCCGCGATGTCGCATTTGAGTCCTCTTCCCTCATCTATTTTCAATGCCCCAGGAAACTTCGAGCCGTGTACAGGATACCGAAGAAACAACCATATCTGAACTTCTGATTTAGTTTTTGACTGTAACGTCAATAAGAAAGAGGGAACGGAAGAAGATTCCACTATTTGCGGGAAGTACGGAGCTGGCGTAAACTTCCTGCAATTGCACTTTCAAGACAACACCACCGGTTCCCCGGTAGCTCAATGGTGGAGCATTCGGCTGTTAACCGAAGGGTTGCTAGTTCGAATCTAGCCCGGGGAGCCAACTTTGCATTTTTGCAAACTTGAAAATCCTCCACCCAAAAGAGTTACATTCCGAGTTTAAAGGCGAGAATGATCGCTCCTTTCGGGGCGCTTCGCAAGACTTCTGCCTGCTCCAGTGGGAGCAAATAGGAAATTGGTTTGTAAACGAGTCTCTCATCTTGATCCTCTCCAGTTTCGCGGAACGAGCGGCATGAATTTTGTCGAAGATTGTTGTTGACTCTCTCTCCGCGCAAGTGTATTCCAAACGCACTGATCCTGGGCCTTTCCAAAAAAGTGACCCTTACTACGAGTGGTTTTCCCGAATTCAAAAGGGGGACGTAAATGAATTCAGTATGGAATGTGGTCCGAGCTGGAAAATTTTTCAATGTGCTCGGTGCGATTCTGGGTGTGTTGCTGTTCTCTCACTCTCTATTTTCACAAGGCAATTTCGGACGCATTCTTGGAAGCGTTACGGACCAAAGCGGCGGCGTCGTCTCCGGTGCCACGGTAATTGTCATAGATAAAGACAGGGGCGTGGCCCGAACCCTGACTACCGATGACGCCGGGGCGTATAACGCTCCCACGCTCATTCCCGGCGCCTATACGGTCCGCGTCGAGGCCAAAGGGTTCAAGAAGTTCGAGCGTCAGAATGTGGTGCTGGAGGTCGGCAAGGAGGTTCGAGTTGACGCGACTGTTCAGCCCGGCGAGCAAAACCAGACCATCACGGTTACAGAAGCCATTCCGCTGGTGGAGACCACGAACGCCACACTAGGCGGCGCACTGAGCAACGCGGAAATCAATGATATGCCCTTGAACGGCCGCAACTACCAGAATCTGCTTTCTCTGCGCCCGGGCATCATGGTCCAGCCGGGAGGCTCACCCTGGAGCCAGAGCACCAACAACATTCGCCCCGATGAAACCGCCTGGATGTTGGACGGCGTGATCAGTGTCAGTTTCTACGACGCTCGTCAAGTAGCCAACTCGCCGAGTGCGTTCACCGATGCGGCGACCATCTTGCCCATCGATGCCATCCAGGAATTCAACACCCAGGAAAATCCGAAAGCGGAGTATGGCTGGAAGCCCGGTGCCGTGGTGAACGTGGGAATCCGGTCGGGAACCAACACTCTTCACGGCTCGGCTTACGCGTTTGGCCGC
>Ga0075026_100001146_pt1 | contig 11200 bp, 8 predicted proteins | sample Str012_2_FD_71392 | JGI IMG/M metagenome (GOLD analysis project Ga0075026, IMG submission 71392) | Freshwater sediment microbial communities in response to fracking from Pennsylvania, USA - Straight Creek_MetaG_SC_2012 | ecosystem: Environmental > Aquatic > Freshwater > Creek > Sediment...
GCGATGCGCTGGTCGTGTACCTGCAGGGTGAGCTGGGCAGTGGCAAGACCACATTGGCGCGCGCGCTGCTGCGAGAGCTCGGAGCGCAGGGCACGGTACGCAGTCCCTCGTACACGCTGGTGGAAAGCTACGAGCTCGCGGCCTGCCGAGTGCTGCACCTCGATCTCTATCGGCTGCGCGACGCGGCGGAACTCGAACATCTGGGGCTGCGCGATGAGCTGCGCGCCGGCGTACTGCTGCTGGTGGAGTGGCCGGAACGCGCGGCCAGCGCTTTGCCGGTGCCGGATCTGCGGATCCTGCTGTCGATCGACGAGGGCGCGGTTCAGCCCGGTCGACAGGCTCGTCTCAGTGCCGTCTCCGCAGTCGGCCAGTCCTGGCTGGAAGGGCTGCGCGCCAGCGAGCCTGCAGGCACTGTTTCGAGCTATCCAGCCTAGTACACTGATTCACATTGAAATAAAATCCAGTTGGGCCTAGAGTTTCCGCCGCCATGACGCAGCTAACTTCCCTGATTGGGCGCAACTCGGCGCTGGCGCTGCTGCTGTCGGGCATCGCCGCCGCGGCGCCGGCCTCGGCGAGCAGCCGTCATCACCTCTCGCGAGACGCGGGGCGGCCGCCCGCGGTGCAGCTGCAAACGGCCGCGCTCGTGGCCGACCCGGCTGCGACGCAACTGACGCTGCAGCTATCAGGCAGGGTGCCGCACCGGGTCTATCAGCTGAAATCACCGGCGCGCGTCGTGGTCGACCTGCAGGGCACCGTGCCATCTGGCAGGCTGCACCTGCCGACGGCCGGCGGTCTGCTGGCCAGCCTGCGTGCGGCGCCGCACGCCGGCGTGTATCGCGTGGTCCTGGCGCTGCGCCGGCCCTTGCAGGGCGCGCCCGCCGTCACCAGCACGGCCACGGCCTCAGGGTATCAACTGCGGCTGCGCCTCACTGAGGTCAACGCCGTGGCGGCCGAGGACGCGCCCACCGCGTCGGCGCCGGCGCCTGCGCCGGTGCATACGGTGCGGCCGGAACACATGCCCAGCAATCGCGACATCGTGGTGGCGGTCGACGCCGGCCACGGCGGCGATGATCCGGGTGCCTCCGGCCAGGGCGGGACGCACGAGAAGAACGTGGTGCTGGCCATCGCCCGGGCGCTGGCCGCCCGGATCAACGATCGTCCTGGCATGCGCGCCGTGCTGACGCGCGATGCCGATCGGCTCATCGATCTGCGCGAGCGGATGGAGCGGGCGCGCACGGCGCACGCGGACCTGTTCGTTTCCATTCATGCCGATGCGGTGCGCGATCGCTCCATTGCCGGCGCCTCGGTTTACACCCTCTCGTATCGCGGTGCCTCGAGCGAGGCCGCCAAGCGCCTGGCGGATCATGAAAACGCACTGGTGCTCAAGGGCGGCACCTCGCTGGCCAATGTTGACCCGGCGCTGGCCTCGGTGCTGCTCGATGTCTCACAGGAAGCCAACATGGGCGCCAGTGTCGAGGCGGCCGACGAAGTGCTGAACGCGCTCGATAGCGTGGGCGCGATACGCAAGAAGGTCGTGCAGCATGCGGCCTTCGTGGTGCTGAAGTCGCCGGATCTGCCCTCGATGCTGGTGGAGACGGCCTACATATCCAATCCTGCCGAAGAACGGAAACTGCGTTCGAGCGCCTACCAGGCGCAGCTGGCGGCGGCCATTGAGGCGGGTGTCGTGGCCTACTTTCGCAGCCATCCGCCCGATGGCACCGAGTACACTGCGCGGCTACGCTAGGGCCGGGTAACGCTCCGGCGTTGGGGCGCGCATGCCGATCCGTCTGCTATCCACCACTCTGATCGATCAGATCGCTGCCGGCGAGGTCATCGAACGCCCGGCTTCGGTGGTCAAGGAGCTGATTGAGAATGCGCTCGACGCGGGAGCGCGGCGCATCGACATCGAGATCGAACAGGGCGGCTTAGGGCTGATGCGGGTCCGCGACGACGGCGGTGGTATTGAATCGGCGGAGCTGGCGCTGGCCGTGCAGCGTCATGCCACCAGCAAGATCGCCTCGATGGATGATCTCGAGGCGGTGGCCAGCTTAGGGTTTCGCGGCGAAGCACTGCCCTCGATCGGATCGGTGGCGCGCCTGCGCCTGTGCAGCCGTACGCCAGGCGCCGATGCGGCCAGCGAGCTGCAGGTCGAGGGCGGCGTGTTAAGCGGTCCTCGGCCGGCGGCGCACCCGGTGGGCACTACGGTCGAGGTGCGTGATCTGTTCTACAACGTACCGGCGCGGCGCCGCTTCGTGCGCACGGAGCCGACCGAGTTCGGCCATATCGCGCGCACCGTGGAACGCTTAGGCCTGGCGGCGCCACAGGTCGCGATGCGCCTGAAGCACAATGCCCGATTGGTGCTCGACCTACCGGCGGCCGGCGATGAGGCGGCGCGCGACCAGCGCGTGGCGCGGGTATTGGGCGTGGAGTTTCCGGCCCGGAGCCTGCGCCTCGCGCAGGACGGCGCGGTTCAGCTCTACGGCTGGCTAGGCCTGCCCACCGCCTCGCGGGCTAACACCGAGGCGCAGTTCTGGTTCGTCAACGGCCGGCCGGTGCGCGATCGGCTGCTGGGCAATGCCGCGCGGCTGGGTTACCGGGATGTGCTCTATCACGGACGGCATCCCGCCTATGTACTCGACCTGCGCCTCGACCCGCGTCTCGTGGACGTCAATGCGCACCCGACCAAGCTTGAGCTGCGATTTCGCGACAGCCGCGCGGTGCATGATTTCGTGTTCCGTGCCATCGAGCGCGCACTGGCGACCCGCGGGGTCGCGACGCAGGCGGCGTCCGGCGAACTGGCGCTGCCCGCGGCGCTGGCGCTGCCCGCGGCGCTGGCGACGCCGGCGATGTCGACAGCCGGGCGCCACTACGCGATCGGCGAACCGGCCGCGCCGCCACTTGCCGCGCTGCCGCCCGCGGCCGACTCGCGCGAGGATCAGCCGCTGGGCACGCCCATCGCGCAGCTGCATGGTCTGTACATCCTGGCGCAGAATCGCCGCGGCCTGATCCTGGTGGACATGCACGCCGCGCACGAGCGGGTGCTGTATGAGGCGCTGAAGATCCAGCACGCCACGCAGGCTCCCGCCTCGCAACGCCTGCTCGAGCCGCTGGCGCTAAGTGTCGCCGAACATGAACTCGATCTGCTGATGGCGGCGCTGGAAGACTTCCGGCGGCTGGGTTTCGAACTCGATCGGCTCGCGCCCACGCAGCTCGCGGTGCGCGCGGTGCCGGCCTTGCTGGCGCACGGCGATGTGCCGGACATGCTGCGCGCGATCATCCACGATCTGTCCGCCGAGCGCGGCGCCCATCATCTGGAGGCCTCGGCGCAGCGGGTGCTGGCCGCCATTGCCTGCCGCAGCGCCATCCACGCGCAGCGCCGCCTGACGTTGCCGGAGATGTCGGCGCTGCTGCGGCAGATGGAGACCACCGAGCGCGCCGGCCAGTGCAATCACGGGCGGCCCACCTGGACCGAAGTGTCGCTCGCGGAACTCGACCGCCTGTTCCTGCGGGGCCGCTGAGCGTGACCGCTGCGCTGCCACCCCGGGCGCTGATACTCACCGGACCCACCGGCAGCGGTAAGAGCGCCTGGGCCATGCGCCTGGCCGCGGAAATGCCCATCGAGATCATCAGCGTCGATTCGGCGCAGGTGTACCGCGGCATGGACATCGGCACCGCCAAGCCCACCGCGGATGAGCGTGCGCGCGTCAGGCATCACCTGCTCGACATCCGCGACCCGGCGCAACCCTACTCGGCCGGCGAATTTGTGGCCGATGCATCGGCCAGGCTGCGCGAGATTCACGCGCGCGGCCGGCTGCCGGTGCTGGTGGGGGGAACCATGCTGTATCTGCGCGCACTGCTGCGTGGTATCGCGGCCCTGCCCGCGGCGGCGCCCGCCTTGCGCGCGCAGCTCGATGCCGAGGCGCGGGAGCGGGGCTGGCCGGCGCTGCACGCCGAACTGGCTACCGTCGATGCGCGCGCCGCGGCGCGCATACACCCGAACGATCCGCAGCGCATCCAGCGGGCACTGGAGGTGTACCGGCTCACCGGCCGCAGCATCAGTGACTGGCAGGCCGGCACGCGTGCACCGATAGCGGGCGTGCAGTGGCTGCGCATTGCACTGATTCCGAGCGACCGGGCCTTGTTGGTGCGGCGCTTAGGCCAGCGCTTCGCGGCGATGCTGGCGGCCGGCCTGGTGGCGGAGGTGCGCGCGTTATACCAGCGCGGCGACCTGCATGCGGAACTGCCGGCGATCCGTGCGGTCGGATACCGGCAGCTATGGGACTATTGTGCCGGTTCCTGCGACCTGACGCGCGCCAGCGCACTGGCCGTGACCGCAACCGCACAGCTGGCCAAGCGCCAGCTCACCTGGCTGCGCGGGGACCTGGGCTTCCAGGGCATTGATCCGGCAATTGATTCCGGGTTCGCGGCACTGCTGGCCACAATCCGTGCCGCCGATGCTAGAATGAATCCAAGTGCTGCGCACCGGAAGGCGCCGCAGTACCGCTGACAGAATAAGGAGAATAGTTCATGGCCAAAGGCCAGTCCCTGCAGGATCCCTTTTTGAATGCCCTGCGCAAAGAGCACATTCCAGTGTCTATTTACCTGGTCAACGGCATCAAGCTGCAGGGGCAGATTGACTCCTTCGATCAATTCGTCGTACTGCTGAAGAACACCGTCAGTCAGATGGTCTACAAGCACGCCATCTCCACCGTGGTACCGGGTCGCGCCGTCACGCTGCCGAGCAGCGATGCGGCGGAGAGCGCTACCGAATAATGCCAGGCCGCGGCCCGCCGAATGTTTGAGCGCCCACGGAGCGGTGAGCGCGCGGTACTGGTGCGCATCGGGCTCGGCGCAGCCGTACGTGCTGAAGACCTCGATGAGTTCCGGCAGCTGGCGCGCTCGGCCGGCGCCACGCCCGTTGCCACAGTCACCGGGCGGCGCGAACGCCCCGACCCGCGCTATTTCGTCGGCAGTGGCAAGGCCGAGGAGATCAACGTGGTGGCGGCCGCGGAAGCCGCGGACCTGATTCTCTTTGATCATCCGCTCTCGCCGAGCCAGGAGCGCAATCTCGAGAAGCTCACCAACCGGCGCGTACTCGATCGCAGTGGCCTGATCCTCGACATCTTTGCGCAGCGCGCGCGCAGTTCCGAAGGCAAGCTTGAAGTGGAACTGGCGCAGCTGAAGCACCTGTCGACGCGCCTGGTTCGGGGCTGGACCCACCTTGAACGCCAGAGCGGTGGCATCGGCATGCGTGGCCCTGGCGAGACGCAGCTCGAGACCGATCGGCGCCTGCTGGCGACCAAGGTGCGAACGCTCACCCAGAAGCTGACCAAGCTGCGCCAGCAGCGCGACACCGGGCGCAGTGCGCGCGCGGAGATTCCGGTGCCCGGGGTGGCCCTGGTCGGCTATACGAATGCCGGCAAGTCGACGCTGTTCCGGGCACTCACCGGCGCTGCCGCCTACGTCGCCAACCAGCTGTTCGCCACGCTCGATCCGCTGGTGCGTCGACTGACGCTGCCGGGCGGAGCTGGCATCGTCGTTGCCGATACGGTCGGTTTCATCCGTGAGCTGCCGCACGAGCTGGTCGCGGCGTTTCAGTCCACGCTCCAGGAGGCGCGCAGCGCGCAGCTGCTGGTGCATGTGATTGACGCCGCCGATCCGCGTCGTGATGAATATTCCACGCAGGTCAATGCGGTGCTGCGCGAGATTGGTGCCGGCGACCTGCCACAGCTGCTGGTGTACAACAAGATCGATCGGCTTAACGTAGAGCCGCGCCTCGAGCGCGATGCCGAGGGCCAGGTCACGCAGGTCTGGATCAGCGCCGAGCAGTCGCGCGGCATCGCGCTGCTGGCTGGGGCGATTGCTGAGCGGCTCGATCTGCGTGCGCAGCGCGCCTGGTTGCAGCTCGCGCCCTCCGCGGGTGCCTTGCGTTCACGGCTGTTCACGGCGGGTGCGGTGCGCGAGGAGCGCAGCACGGAGGACGGCACCCTGCTGTTGCTGGTCGAGCTGCCGCGCGCACCCATGGCGGAGCTGGCGCGCCTGCCGGGCGTGCGGCTGACGCCCTGCGCCGAGAGCGCGGCTTGTGCGCACGGGGCACCGTACCTAGAATCCAACGCCGCCTCGCCGGGTGCGGCGGCGCAGATCTGAACTCACCTCGGCAACAGGGCGGCTATGGCCTGGAATCAATCTGACGGCGATCAGGGTGCCAAGCGTCGCGGCGGCGCGCCGGCCACCGGCGCCGCGTGGTGGCGTCGGCTGAAACAGCGCTGGAGCGCGGGCCGGGGCGAGCGTGGCCCGATGCTTGGCGCAATCGCCGGCGGCCTGGCGCTGCTGTGGCTGCTGAGCGGCTGCTTCCAGGTCGATGCGGGCCAGCGCGCGGTGCTGGAACGCTTCGGCGCCTACGCCGGTGAGCGCGGGGCGGGCGTGGGCTGGCACCTGCCGTGGCCCATCGAGACCATCACCCGTGTCGATCTGGGTCGCCTCAACAGCGTCGACTTCCAGTCGCGCATGCTGAGTGCCGATATCGCGCTGCTCAATATCACGGGCAGCGTGCAGTACCAGCTGCGCGACGCGCGCGCGGCGCTGTACGGCGTGCGCGACCTCGATCACACGGTGCGCGACCTGGGCGAAACCATGACGCGACAGCTCCTGGCCGGGCGGCCGCTGGCGGAGATCCTGAATGGAAAAACGCGCAGCACGCTGATCGAGGCGCTGCGCGACAGTGTCCAGCGGCGCCTCGACGCGCTGGGCGCCGGCGCACGCGTGATGACGGTGAACCTGACCGACGTGCAGGTGCCCGAACCGGTGCTGCCGGCGCAGCGCGATGCCGAGCAGGCGCTGCAGGATCGCGAGCGCCTGGCACGCGAAGCCCAGGGCTACGCCGGTGATCTGCTGCCGCGGGCGCAGGAGCTGGCGCAGCGTCAGCGGCTGGACGCCGAAGGCTACAAGCTGACGGCGATCGCCACGGCCGAGGGTGACGCGGCGCGCTTTGAACCGCTGCTCGCGGCGTACGAGCGGGCGCCGGAAGTGACGCGCAACCGGCTGTACGTGGAGACCATGGAGACCATCCTGGCGCGCTCGCATAAGGTGATCATCGACGGCAAGGGTGGCGGCAATACCTTCACGATCCCGCTGGAGAAGATGCTCGATGGCGCCACCGCCCGCGGCACGGGTGTCGCCGGCGTGCTCGAGGCGCCGATGAGCGCGGTGCCGGCGGTGGTGCCCGCGCCCGTGCCCGCGCCCGCGCCGACGGCGGCCGAGCGCGACGCGCGCAGCCGCGAGCGGACGGAGCACTGATGAACCGGCAGTTCATCGGCGCCGTGGCCGGCGCGCTGCTGCTGGCGGCACTGGGGTCCAGTGTGTTCACGGTCGGGGAGGCTGAGCTGGCAGTGGGGACCCACAACGGCACGATGACCGACTATCAGCCCGGCCTGCATTGGTGCTGGCCGTTCGAGCATGTGACGCGCGTGGAGCGGCGCATCATCACGCAGAAGCTCCCCGCCGAGTCCTTCCTCAGCAGCGAGCAGCAGGCCCTGGCTATAGACCTGGAACTCAACTGGCGGGTGCAGAATGCCGCCACATTCTTGAGCGCCGCGGGCGGCGATGAGCAGCTTGCCAGCGGTCGCCTCGCCGATGTGCTGCGCAGCGACCTGAAGAGCGCGTACGCGCAGCAGACCCTGGCGCAGATCATCAGCCTGCCGGACGGTGGTTTCAGTCCGGCGCAGAGGAAACGGCTGCAGGCGCAGGCGCAGCAGCTGGGGCTGCTGGTGCTCGACGCGCGTGTGCAGCGCATCGACACCACCCTGGACTCGGGCAACGCGATTTTCAAACGCATGCAGGCGGCGTTCGAGGCGCAGGCCCGACAGATCCGCGCCGAGGGGGCCGCCGATGCCGGGCGTATCCGTGCCGAAGCCGAGCGCAATCGCGCCGAGATTCTCGCCGCCGGCAACCGTGAAGCGCAGCGCGTGCGCGGCGAGGGCGACGGGCAGGCGGCCGCCATCTATGCGCGCGCCTACGGACGCAGTCCCGAGTTCGCCAATTTCTTCCGCACCCTGCAGGCCTATCGCTTAAGTCTGGGCCGCGAGGGCGACATCCTGGTGATCGAGCCCGAGGGTGATTTCTACAAATATCTGCGCAGCGCCGCGCGCCATTGACCAAAAGGTGATTTGTTGATGGGTCGTTTCGTCATAGTGATCGGCACGCAGTGGGGCGATGAGGGCAAGGGCAAGCTGGTCGACCTGCTCACCGAGCGGGCCAGCGCTGTGGCCCGTTTCCAGGGCGGCCACAATGCGGGCCATACGCTGGTCATCAAGGGCGAGAAGACCATCCTGTCGCTGATCCCCTCGGGAATCCTGCGCGCCGGCGTGCAGTGCCTGATCGGCAATGGTGTGGTGCTGTCGCTCGAGGCGCTGTTTCGCGAGGCCCAGGGTCTGATCGACAAGGGTGTGCCGGTGTTCGAGCGGCTGCGCATTTCACCGTCCTGTCCGCTGATCCTGCCCTCGCACATCGCGCTCGACCGGGCGCGCGAGGCGGCGCGTGGCGCCAATGCCATCGGTACGACCGGGCGCGGTATCGGTCCTGCCTATGAGGACAAGGTGGCGCGCCGCGCGGTGCGCGTGGCTGACCTGTACCAGCGCGAACGTTTCGCGGCCAAGCTGGGCGAGATGCTCGATTTCCACAACTTCGTGCTGCAGCGCTATTTTTCGCTGCCGCCGGTCGACTTCCAGCGCACGCTCGATGAGCAGCTGGGATACGCCGAGCGCCTGCGCCCGCTGCTGATTGATGTCACCAGCACGCTGGTGCGGCTGCGCGCCGCGGGCGCCAACGTGCTGTTCGAGGGCGCGCAGGGCGCGATGCTCGATGTCGACGTCGGCACCTATCCCTTTGTGACCTCATCCAATACCACGGCGGGCGGCGCCGCGACCGGCACTGGCCTTGGGCCGCGGGTCTTCGATCATGTGCTGGGCATCGTGAAGGCCTATGCGACCCGCGTCGGTGCCGGTCCGTTTCCGACCGAGCTGTTCGATGAGAGTGGCGAGCACCTCTCACGTGTCGGCCATGAGTTTGGCTCGGTGACCGGCCGGCGCCGGCGCTGCGGCTGGTTCGACGCCGTGGCGCTGCGCCGGACCGTCATGAACTCGAGTGTCTCGGGATTGTGCATGACCAAGCTCGATGTGCTCGATGGTCTCGATGTGATCCGTGTGTGCACCGGATACCGCATCGGTGGCGTCTCGAGCGATGAGCCGCCGATGTTCGCCGACGCGGTCGCCGAGGTCGAGCCAACCTATGAGGAGCTGCCCGGCTGGCAGCAGTCGACGGCCGGAATCTGCGACTACCAGGCGTTGCCGGCCGCAGCGCGTCACTATCTGGAGCGCGTGCAGGAGCTGGTGGGCGTGCCACTTGACTTAATCTCGACCGGCCCGGACCGCGATCACACTATCATTCTGCGCCACCCCTTCGATTCGTAGGTATCCGCGCTACTGCTCAAGATCGGCCCGGGTTGCGCGATAAACCTGCATAGGCGCGCCACGCGCGCAGAGCAGGGCCGACCATCAGCCAATGAAGAATCGTGCGGACGCGAACGCTGGAACCGGACCGGCTGCGGCTGACTCGGCGCGCATGCTGGCGACGCTGATCGGCAATCTCGACGGTGTCGTGTATCGCTGCCGCGACGATGCCCACTGGACCATGGAATTCATCAGTGCCGGCTGTGAGCGCCTGACCGGCTATACGCCCCAGGAACTGATCGGCAACCGTGACATCAGTTTCAACGACCTGATCCATCCGGACGACCAGGAGCTGCTCAGGCGCGAGAACATCGGTGACAGCGACAATCCGCGCCGCTACCTGATGGAGTATCGCCTGCGCCACCGCGACGGTTCCTCGCGCTGGGTGTGCGAACGCGGTGCGCCGATTTACGACGCCGCTACCAATAGCTGGATACTCGAGGGTTTCATCGAGGACATTTCCAAGCGCCGGCACGCCGACGAGGCGCGGCGCCAGGCCGAGGCGCGTTATCAGGGCATCTTCCAGAACGCACTCGAAGGCATCTACCACACCTCGCCCGATGGCCGGCTGCTGGTGGCCAACCCGGCGCTGGCGCGCATTCTCGGCTACGACTCGCCCGAGCAGCTGATGGCCGCGGTCAACGATGTAGGCACGCAGGTGTATGTGGAACCGCAGCGGCGTGCCGACCTGCTGAGCGCGCTCGAGCGCGACGGTTCGGTGCGGGCGTTCGAGTTCCAGGTGTTCCGGCGCAATGGCGAGGTGATCTGGCTGTCGGTTAATTGCCTGGCACAGCGTGACGCGGCCGGGAAAACCCTGTACTACGAGGGCACACTCGAGGACATCACCGACCGGCGCGTGTACCAGGCGCAGATCGAGCGCCAGGCCAATTACGACGCGCTGACCGGGCTGGCCAATCGCACGCTGCTCAACACCCGTCTGCACCAGGCCATCCAGCGCGCCGCCGAGCGCCGCGACGAAGTGGCGGTGGCCTTCATCGACCTGGATCAGTTCAAATTCATCAACGACACCTTCGGTCACGAGCTGGGCGACAGCCTGCTGCAGCACATGGCCGACCGGTTGCGCTCCTGTGTGCGCGAGTCCGACCTGGTGGCACGCCAGGGCGGCGATGAGTTCGTACTGCTGCTCAACAGCTATCGGCCCGAGGATCTGGCCAGTGTCATCCAGCGCGTGCATGCCGCGATCGCCCAGCCCTGGCAGGCGGGTCGGCGCGAATTCCACGTCAGCAGCAGCATCGGCGTGGCGGTGTATCCCAGCGACGGGCGCACGGCCGATGTGCTGTTGCGCAATGCCGATGCCGCCATGTACAAGGCCAAGGAGAATGGCCGCAACGGCTACCAGTTCTTCACCGCGGAGCTCAACCAGGTCCTGGTCGAGCGTCTGGACATCGAGCACCGGCTGCGCGGCGCACTGGCGCGCCAGCAATTCCTGCTGCACTACCAGCCGCGCATCGACATGGGCACCGGCATGATCTGTGGCGCCGAGGCACTGCTGCGCTGGCGCGTACCGCAGCAGGGACTGGTCTCGCCGCAGCGCTTCATCTCGGTGGCCGAGGATACCGGACTGATCGTGCCGATCGGCCGCTGGGTGCTGCACAACGCCTGCCAGCAGGCGCGCGCCTGCTGGCAGGCGTTGTGCAGCACCCAGCGGCCGATCGGCACGATCAGTCCGGTAT
>Ga0075026_100001147_pt1 | contig 11189 bp, 6 predicted proteins | sample Str012_2_FD_71392 | JGI IMG/M metagenome (GOLD analysis project Ga0075026, IMG submission 71392) | Freshwater sediment microbial communities in response to fracking from Pennsylvania, USA - Straight Creek_MetaG_SC_2012 | ecosystem: Environmental > Aquatic > Freshwater > Creek > Sediment...
CAATAATATTACCCTTCACCTGGCGGATCCGGTGCAACAGATTGACCGGGCAAACAAAACCGTTCACTCTTATAAAGGCATCGCAGAAACCTACGATTACCTGGTGCTGGCCACCGGTTCTGCCGCCTTTGTGCCCTCCATCCCCGGTGTTGAAAAAGATGGCGTATTTATTTACCGCACTATAGAAGACCTGGAAATGATGACGGCCTGGGCACGCAAAGCCAAAACGGGTGCCGTAATTGGCGGTGGCCTGCTGGGTTTGGAAGCCGCAAAAGCCATGATGGACCTGGGCATTGCCGATACACATGTTATTGAATTTGCACCCCGCCTCATGCCCAGGCAGATAGACGAAGCCGGTTCCGGCATCCTGAAACACAAGCTGCAATCGCTGGGTCTGAAAATTCATACCAATAAAAACACCAGCGCAATAACCGGCGATGATTGTATAACAGGGATGCGCTTTTCCGATGAGACAACAATCGGCGTGGACATGCTGGTGATATCGGCAGGAATTAAACCACGCGATGAACTGGCAAAAGCGGCCGGTCTTGAAACCGGGCAACGGGGTGGTATTGTTGTAAACGAAAAATTACAAACAAACGACCCGCAGGTATTTGCCATTGGAGAGTGTGCCCTGTACAATAATATGGTATATGGCCTGGTGGCACCCGGTTATGAAATGGCAGAGACTGTTGCCGCTAACCTGTTGGGCGGTCACAAATCATTTACCGGTTACGACATGAGTACCAAGCTGAAACTCATAGGCGTTGACGTAGCCAGTTTTGGCGAGCCTTTTGTTTCGGGCAATGAAATCCGCAGTGTGGTTTTTGAAGATACCATGAAAGGTATTTACAAACGCATTAATATAAGCGCCGACGGCAAACAATTGCTGGGGGGAATTCTGGTAGGAGAGGCAGAACAATACAATATGCTGCTGCAAACCTGTAAAAGCAAAACTGTATTGCCGCCCAACCCCGAAGATTTGTTGCTGGGTGCAAGAAACGGAGAAGCTGAAGCAGGCGCCGGCGTGCTGGGCCTGCCGGGTGAAGCGGTTATCTGCAGTTGCGAAGGCATTACCAAAGACGATCTCTGCAACGCAGTGGTAAAAGAAGGATGTGAAACGGTTGATGCCATTAAGAAATGCACAAAAGCAGGTACCGGCTGCGGCGGCTGTGTGCCCATGGTAAAAGACATTATGGTGCATACCATGAAAGCCCAGGGCAAATACCTGCGCAATGTCTTGTGCGAACACTTTAATTACAGCCGTCAGGAATTATATGACCTGGTAAAGATTCATGCATTAAAAACTTATGACGAAGTGCTGGATGCATTGGGAACCGGCCATGGTTGCGAGCAGTGTAAACCGCCGGTAGCCTCTATTCTGGCAAGCCTTTGGGGCGAAATGATTTTGAAAAACGGCAATGCCACAGCGCAGGACAGCAATGATCGTTTTCTGGCCAATATACAAAAAGGCGGAACCTATTCTGTAGTGCCGCGCATACCTGGCGGAGAAATTACACCCGATAAATTAATTGTGATTGGCACAGTAGCAAAAAAATACAACCTCTATACAAAGATTACCGGCGGCCAGCGCATAGATATGTTTGGCGCACACCTCAGCGATTTGCCCGCCATCTGGGAAGCCCTGATTGCTGCCGGGTTTGAAAGCGGCCATGCTTACGGCAAATCTTTGCGTACTGTGAAAAGCTGTGTGGGTAGTACCTGGTGCCGTTTTGGGCTACACGACAGCGTTAGTTATGCCATCCGTATCGAAGAACGTTACCGCGGATTGCGGTCGCCCCATAAATTAAAAGGCGGTGTTAGCGGTTGCATCCGCGAATGTGCAGAAGCACAAAGCAAAGACTTTGGCATCATTGCTACAGAAAAAGGATGGAACCTCTTTGTTTGCGGAAACGGCGGCAGCAAACCACAACATGCTTTGTTGCTGGGCACAGACCTCGATGATGAAACCTGTATCCGTTACATTGACCGTTTTTTAATGTTTTATATAAGAACCGCTGATCCATTAACAAGAACCGCTACCTGGTTAAATAAAATGGAAGGAGGGATCGACTACCTGCGCAATGTGGTTGTAAACGATAGCCTTGGCATGGGGGCACAATGGGAAGCGGAGATGCAGGTACTGGTGGACAGTTATGAGTGCGAATGGAAAGCGGCCATCGAAAATCCGGAAATCAGAAAGCGGTTCAGCCATTTCGTAAATGCACCGGCAGAGAAAGACCCATCCGTGCAGTTTGAACCCATGCGGGATCAGAAAAAAGTACCTGACTGGAAATAAAAAAGTTTAAAGTATAAGGTTTAATAGTTTAAAGTGCCTAATGCAGGATACTTGTAAACTTTCGGACAGCATATAATGCAGAACCTTAAAATTTAAATAATAGCGCCTCACCGATTGCCTTCCTCAACGATTGTTTGCCTATTGATTTACGAACTGTTTACTACAGTGACTGTACTGAACGGTTCTGTGTAATAATTTTTAAACAATTGTTTATGCAAACATTACCCACTCAGCAAGTTTACACCTGGTTTGCCGCCTGTAGCACGAAAGATGTGCCGGAGAATGGCGGCGTATGCGTGAAGTACAAAGACGACCAGATTGCCCTTTTTCATTTTACCCGTAAAAATGAATGGTATGCCACACAGAACCAATGCCCGCACCGGCAGCAAATGGCATTGAGTCGTGGCATGATTGGCACTGCCGGCGAAGAGCCCAAAGTAGCATGCCCCTTTCACAAAAAAACATTTTCACTGCAAACAGGCGAGTGTCTGAGTGGTGATGAATGCAGTATTAAAACCTATCCCGTAAGAGTGGAAGCGGGCATGGTATATATCAAAGTAGAAGAAGTGTAAAACAATTCCGTGAACCTGAAACAGTTTACGGAAACAACATAAAAAACCCCGGCCGATGTGGAAGTCTAACCGGGGAGTGCGATTCTAAATTGACAAACAACCTAAAACCAAAACAAAACTATGCTGAAAAATTTAAAAACAAAACATTTGTTGCCGGTATTACTTGTTTGCGGCCTGGCCCCTTTCAGTGCGCAATCACAGTTTACATTATCCGGCCAGTTAAGAACACGTACTGAAATACGCGATGGTCTGGGGAACCTGGTTTTAAAAGGTTCCAAAGCCGCAGCTTTCACTTCTCAACGCACCAGGCTGGTGTTTGGTTACAAATGGGACAGGCTTACGTTTGCTGTATCCGTACAGGACGTAAGGGTTTGGGGGCAGGATGCATCTTCTATCTCTAACGCAGATGGCAACAGGTTTATGCTGCATGAGGCCTGGGCCGATTTGATGCTGGCCAATAAAGCAGATACTACCATTAAGTTTAAGTTATTTGATTTGATGTCTATAAAAATAGGCCGCCAGGAATTAAGTTATGATGATGTGCGGCTGATAGGCAACCTCGACTGGCTGCAACAGGGCCGCAGGCACGATATGGCCTTACTAAAAACGGTGCACAAAGGCTGGCAGGTTGATATTGGCTATGCCTTTAACCAGAATGCTGACGCATTCGGCAGCACCGGCACGTCTTATGTGCCCGCCAACACGCCCGCTTATGTAAAGAATTCACTCGGCAACCTGGTGCCTACGCCTGCGGGCATGCTTCCGCTGGCCAGTGCTGGTAATGCAGGCAACAGCAGTGCTAAAACAGGCACGCCTGTATGGAGTAATCCACCTTCTACCAATGGCGGCAACCAGGATTATAAAAGTTTTACCAGCGTATACATCAGCAAGAAATTCGGGCAAACCAAATTCTCCGGTTTGTTCTTTAATGATCATTTCGGAAAATACAAACTTGATTCTATTGGCAATGCTACTGCTGGTTATGTATACGGACGCCGTTTTGCTTCAGCCGGTGCTACTGATACATATGATTACACGGGCACCAACAGCCGCTTTACGTATGGCTTAATGATCAACCATACCATTGGCAATGCTTCTGGTTTTGGTAAGATAGCCATACAGGCTGCCTATTATGCACAATCAGGAAAGAACAGGGATGGGGTGAGCATGAAAAGCGCTTATCACTACACGGTAGCAGCTACATACCAGAAAGGAAAATTCAGCATCACACCCGGCTATGATGTATTAAGTGGTAACGATGCGAATACTGCGGAAGATGAGAAGTTTGATCCGCTGTATGGTACACCGCACAAGCATTGGGGTTATATGGACTACTTCTATGTAGGTACCGGATCACCCGCCGGCGGACTGAACAATCCTTACCTGAAATTAAAATATACCAGCAATATGCTTATGCTCGGTTTTGATATCCATCATTTTTCTTTAAACAAAGACATGACAAAAGCCGATGGATCGCTGGTGGGTAAAAACCTGGGCAATGAAATTGACATGGTATTGAACTACAACATGAACAAGTTTACAAATATAGAATTGGGTTATTCCATGATGTATGCAAAAGACAACATGACTTTTGCGAAAGGACAGGCTACTACGGATGCGGCAGCAGACACTTACCGCAAGTCCGGCAGCTGGTTTTATGCCATGCTGAAGTTTACGCCCGATTTCTTTTACGCAAAACCAGTTGCCATAAAACAATAAGTAAGTCTTTTTTGCAAACAAACGCTATTCATTATTTATAAACAACAACATGAAATATTCAATCTATAAAATATTTTTTATTGCCTGTCTTGCTGTAACGTTTACAGGTGTGTCTTCTTTTAAAATACCGGCGCCTGCCCGGAAAATTAAACTGGGTTTTATACCACTCACTGATTGCGCTCCCCTGGTAGTGGCCAAAGAACTGGGTCTTTTTGCAAAATACGGGCTGGATGTTGAACTGGAGAAGGAAGCTTCCTGGGCTGTTATCCGCGATAAACTGCTGAATGGTGAACTGGATGGCGCACATTGTTTGTTTTCAATGCCATTCTCTGTGTATACCGGTATTGGTGGCAAAGCTGCTGCAGAAATGAAAATTGCCATGACCATTAGCAACAACGGGCAGGCCATTACATTGTCGAAAGATTTTTGCGGTATCGTTGGATTTAAAGAAGTAAACAAAGCTGCTGCTGCTGTTAAAACTGTACAAGGGCGCAAGGAAGTAACATTCGCTATGACTTTTCCAGGGGGTACACACGATATATGGTTGCGCAACTGGATGGCAGCTGCTGGCATCAATCAGAAATCTGTAGGTATTATCACCATTCCACCACCGCAAATGGTTGCCAATATGCGGGTAGATAATATGGAGGGCTATTGTGTGGGCGAACCATGGAATGGTGTTGCTGCTGCGCAAAACATCGGCTTTACACATATCGCTTCACAGGATATCTGGAAAAACCATCCTGAAAAGGCACTGGTAGTCAATTCAAATTTTGCGGCTTCCAATAAAGAAGATTTAAAAAATGTAATGAAAGCCATTATTGAAGCATGCAGGTGGCTGGATGTAATGGCCAATAGGAAAAAAGCAGCCGGCTGGTTAACAAAACCCAATTATGTAAACGCACCATTGCAGGTAATAGAAGCACGTTTGATGGGCAGCAATGATTTGGGTTGCGATTTGGGTGTGCAGAAATACAAAGATGATTACATGACCTTTTACAACAATGGCATTGTAAACACACCTAAAAAATCTTACGCCATGTGGTTTATGGCGCAATATGTACGCTTCGGGTATTTAAAAACAGATCCTGATTACAAAGGCATCGCAGAAAAATTAATACTGGATGATTTGTTTGCAGAAGTAGCCAAAGAAATGTCTGTACCGGTACAGCCCGATATGCAGGCATTTAAAACGACGTATGATGTGTCCTTCGACCCGAACAATATTGCTGCTTATTTAAAAACTACCAAACGCTAGACAGTATGAAAAATATTTTTTCAATAAAAACGCTTTGGTCAGTCCTTTACTTTGTTGCAGGTATGGCGCTGATTGGTGGCATCTGGGAGCTGATAGCACATTTTACGAAAAATGAAATTCCGTCACCGCGTGCCACCTGGGTGGTGTTTAAAGAAGTGATGCACAATCCGTTTCAAAACGATCCGGATTACAAAGGAATCGGTGTAAAATTATTAAGCTCACTGGCCCGTGTGGGTATTGGTTTTGGATTGGGCAGCATTGTAGCTATACCATTGGGATTGTTAATGGGTTCCAGCAGAATTGTAATGAATATCATTAACCCGATTGTACAATTGCTGCGTCCTGTTTCTCCGCTTGCCTGGTTTCCATTGGGGCTCGCTATTTTCCAGGATTCACCAAAAGCCAGCATCTTCATGATTTTTATTTGTGCGTTGTGGCCTACTGTCATTAACACTGCATTTGGCGCCTCTTCTATTTCAAATGATCATAAGAATGTTGGAAAGGCATATGGCTTCTCCACCTGGAAATACATCACAAAAATTATGCTGCCATCCACTTTGCCGCATATCATTACAGGTCTGCGCCTTTCTATTGGCGTAGCATGGATGGTAATTGTTGCCGGAGAAATGCTTTCCGGTGGTATCGGTTTGGGGTATTTTGTTTGGGAAGAAGGGTTTAACGGCGGAAGTGTTGCAAAAATTTTAGTGGCCATTATTATTATTGGTGTAGTGGGACTACTGTTAGACAAATGTTTTACCTGGCTACAAAAAAAATTCAGCTACGCAGTTTAATTGAATGTGGCGGGGTGATTTTTTTTAAACAATTTAACTGAATGAACATGTCAAATATTATATCAACAGAACAGTTAACAGCACATATTAATGAAGTGGCAGATAGTATACTGGCCCCTGCTTTAAATACTTCCAGCATTGAAGTAAACAATGTAACCGTAAGCTTTAAAACACCCAAAGGGGTATATACCGCTGTTAAAGAAATTAGTCTTACTGTACAAAAAGGCGAAATTATTTCATTGATTGGTCACTCAGGTTGTGGTAAATCTACCCTTATGGGTACTATCAGCGGTATGGTAAAACCATCTGCAGGTGAAGTATATGCCAATGGAAAAAAAGTAACCAGCCCCGGGCCCGACAGGGGCATTGTGTTTCAAAACTATTCATTGCTTCCATGGTTGACGGTGTACAAGAATATTTATGAAGCAGTTGATTCTGTACTGGCGGATAAACCAGCCGCGGAGAAAAGAGAACTGGTAGAAAATAACCTGAAGATGGTAAACCTTTGGGAACACAAAGACAAATTGCCAGGCCAGTTATCCGGTGGTATGAAACAGCGTGTGGCCATTGCCCGTGCTTTTTCTATTAACCCAGCTATTCTGTTGCTGGATGAGCCTTTTGGGGCACTGGATGCGCTCACAAAAAGCTCCATGCATGTAGAGTTGCTGAAACTATGGAACCTGGACAACCGCGATAAAACCATTGTAATGGTGACGCATGATATTGAAGAAGCCATTTTCTTATCAGACAGGGTAGTGGTAATGAACAACGGGCCCGCAGCTACCATCAAAGAAATTGTGGAAGTGCCATTGCCCCGGCCACGCAATAAAAAAGACATCGTGCATAGCCCGGAGTACATGCTTATTCACGATAAGCTGTTGAATTTACTGATTGACAAGTTTTCCATAGAGGACATGGTATAAACTACCCTTCATTTAAATATTTTTTTAAAACAAAACCAAATCTTGCACATGAACCAGCCGTTAAACAAATTAAACATCTTTTCGGGTAAGGGTATCCAGATGAAAACCTTTCACATTACCTGGCTTACTTTTTTCTTTTGTTTTTTTGGATGGTTTGGCATTGCGCCGCTGATGCCCATTGTGCGTGCGCAGCTGCATTTTGATAAATCACAGATTGGTAATATCACCATTGCTTCGGTATCTGCTACCATATTGGCACGCCTGCTTATTGGCCGTTTGTGCGATACACTGGGGCCGCGTTTAACGTATACCATTCTATTGGTACTGGGTTCAATACCCGTTATGACCATAGGACTGGCCAACAGCTATGAAAGTTTTATTCTTTTCCGTTTTGTAATAGGTATCATTGGCGCCTCCTTTGTCATTACCCAATTTCACACTTCGGTAATGTTTGCACCCAATATTGTGGGCACGGCCAATGCGGTTGCAGGTGGCTGGGGCAATCTGGGCGGCGGTGTAACGCAGCTGGTAATGCCGCTGATTGCGGCTGCGTTTGTAGGTCTGGGTTATGCAGACAAAGCCAACTCATGGAGGTATGCCATGGTGGTGCCCGGTGTTATATTGTTAATAATGGCGTTTGTATATTACCGGTATACAAAAGACACACCGGAAGGAAACTATGCGGATATAGAAAGGGTAACCAAAGAAAAAAAGAAGGGTACGTTTGTACTGGCCATGAAAGACTACCGCACCTGGGTGCTGGCACTGGCTTACGCAGCGTGTTTTGGTATTGAGATAACGGTCGACAATGTTGCGGCCATCTATTTCGTGGACAATTTCAAAGCATCGGTGATTATGGCCGGCGCACTGGCCAGCATTTTTGGATTCATGAATTTATTTGCCCGTGCACTGGGTGGTATCTTCAGCGATAAGGTTGGAAAGCAATACGGCCTGCGCGGTAAAGGCTTGCTGCTGGCGGGTTTCCTGGTGCTGGAAGGTTTTGGTATCATGTTGTTTGCAAAATCGGGCAGCCTGCCCTTTGCCATTGCGTCTATGCTGTTGTTTGCTTTGTTTTTAAAAATGGCGAATGGCACAACGTATTCTATTGTTCCATTTGTAAACAAAGAAGCCATTGGCAGCGTAGCCGGTATTGTAGGCGCGGGTGGTAATATTGGCGCCATGCTGGTAGGATTTCTTTTTAAAGCGAAAAATATTTCTTATACGCAGGCATTTACATACATCGGTTATGGTGTGGTGGCCATTGGGCTGATGGTATTGATAACAAGGTTTGCGGCCGCAAGTAAAGAAGAGACAATCAAAGTGTCTCCTGAAACAACATTTGCGTGATGGCAGTGACTATGCGGTGAATTGACGGAGCCGCCAAAAGCGCAATAAAGATTTGCGGTAGAAGAGAGTGACACAAGGATGTTTAATAGTGGTTCAAAAGCCGGGGTCATAAAAAACTTAATCATTTGAGTAAACAGCAACATAAAACAGCTTTATCAAACAAACAGGATGCGGGTGTTAAAACCACCTGTTGCTATTGTGGTGTTGGCTGCGGCATTGTTTTGCACAAAGAAAAAAACGGCGGCCTGCGTGTGGAAGGAGATAAAGACCACCCCGTGAACAAAGGTTTACTGTGCAGCAAGGGGATGAACCTGCATTATACTGTGATGGACAAGAGCGACCGTTTGCTCTATCCCGAAATGCGCTATGCAAAAAACCAGCCAAGGCAAAGGGTTTCCTGGGATACGGCACTGGAAAGAACTGCAGCTGTCTTTAAAACACTTATAGATAAATACGGACCGGATTCAGTAGCGTTTTATGCATCGGGCCAGTGTTTAACGGAAGAGTATTATGTGGTAAATAAACTCATCAAGGGTTTTATAGGCAGCAATAATATTGATACCAACTCGCGGCTTTGCATGAGCAGCGCCGTAGTGGCGTACAAAATGAGCCTGGGCGAAGACAGCGTGCCCATCAGTTACGATGACCTTGAACTGGCGGATTGCATTTTTGTAGCGGGCGCCAACCCGGCCTGGTGCCATCCCATTTTGTGGAGAAGGGTAGAAGCCGCCCGCGAAAAAAATCCGGGTTTGAAGATTATTGTAAGCGACCCGCGTAAAACACAGACCTGCTCTATAGCCAATGTGCATTTGCAACTAAACCCCGGTACAGACATTGTGCTGCACCATGCCATGGGCCGTTGCCTCATAGAGGAAGGCGATATTGATGTAGACTTCATTCATGCGCATACCGAAGGATTTGACAAATATGCACAAACCGTTTTTGAAAGAACCGTTGCCGAAGCCGCCCTGATCTGCGGTGTAACGGAAGCGGATATACGCAAAGCGGCATCTTATATTGGCAATGCCAAAGCCTTTATCAGCATGTGGACGATGGGGCTTAACCAGAGCGTAATTGGCGTCAATAAAAATTTATCGCTGATAAACCTCCATCTAATCACCGGGCAGATTGGAAAACCAGGTGCAGGGCCGTTTTCACTAACCGGCCAGCCCAATGCCATGGGCGGAAGAGAAGTAGGCGGTCTTTCAAATCTATTACCTGCCCACCGCAACCTGGCAGACGCCGGTGACCGGGCCACGGTAGAAAAATTCTGGAAAGTGCCGCTGGGCACCATTCAATCAACCCCGGGTTTAACGGCCACTGAAATGTTTCACGCCTTGAATGACGGCAAGCTAAAAGCCATCTGGATTTTGTGCACCAATCCCCTGGTGAGTTTGCCCGATGTGCGCAGTGCAGAAGAAGGATTGAAAAAAGCAAAATTTGTGGTGGTGCAGGAAATGAGCAATACAGCGCAAACCCTGCAATATGCAGACGTGGTGCTGCCAGCAGCCTCCTGGGCAGAAAAAGAAGGCACCATGACCAATGCAGATCGGCGCATCAGCCACCTGGATAAAATTACCAATGCACCCGGTGAAGCATTGCCCGATGCAACCATCATCTGCCACTTTGCACAAAAAATGGGGTTTGAAGGTTTCGACTATAAAAATACAGCCGGAATTTATGACGAACATTGTGCTTTGTCTGCCGGCACAAATACCGACATCAGCGGTTTGAATTATGCAGTGCTGAAAGAAGAACGTTCTGTGCAATGGCCCTACCCAAAAGGTGCTAGCGGCAACGGCACAGCGCGGTTGTTTACCGATAAGAAATTTTATACGGCCTCACAAAAAGCCATTATTCATTCCTTTCCTGATTTGAATGAAAGCGAGCCACCGTCTGAAACGCATCCGCTGGTGCTTACCACCGGCCGCGTTCGTGACCAGTGGCATACCATGAGCAAAACCGGCAAAGTAAATAAGCTGAAACAACATATCAGTGAATCTTTCGTGGAGATTCACCCGGAAGACGCGGCGGAAAGAAAGATTCTTGAAAACGATTTGGTAGAAATTTTCAATGAGCGCGGCAATGTAAGGGTAAAGGCGAAGTATTCGGAAGACATCAAAAAAGGGGTTGTCTTTCTTCCCATGCACTGGGGTAAGATATTGAACAGCGATCTGAACAGGGCCAATAACCTTACCAGCCGGCTGCTGGATCCCAAATCGAAACAGCCTGATTTTAAATTCAGCACGGTGCAGGTGCAATTGTACAAAAAGCCCAAAC
>Ga0075026_100001149_pt1 | contig 11179 bp, 9 predicted proteins | sample Str012_2_FD_71392 | JGI IMG/M metagenome (GOLD analysis project Ga0075026, IMG submission 71392) | Freshwater sediment microbial communities in response to fracking from Pennsylvania, USA - Straight Creek_MetaG_SC_2012 | ecosystem: Environmental > Aquatic > Freshwater > Creek > Sediment...
GGTGAGGCGGGTCACGACGACGCAGGCGGCGGCGACGACGAGCACCCACAGGGCGACCCGGATCTCCCCGCGCGACCGGTGGCGGCGGCGGACGTAGTGCTCGCGGGGCAGCTGCGAGATGGCCGTCCCGATGGCGATCCCGATCAGGACCGTGGCGTACGTCTGGAGCGGCGCCCGCGAGGGGAACCCGGCGTCGAGGAACGCGTACACGAGCGCGGCCAGCAGGAGGTAGGCGACCAGCCCGGTCCAGCTGCGCGAGAACGCGACGAGCCGGCTGCCGAGCCAGGCGACCGCCGGGCGGGAGCGGAGCCGGCGCGGGCGCTTGCGCCGGACCCATCGCTCGATGAGGCCCCGATTGGCGGCGAGGGTGGAGTTGAAGAGGGGCGTCGGCGCGCTCAGCAGGAGCATGACGAGCCCGGTGATGCCGGCACTCCGGGCGAGATCCGCGGGATTGAGCGAGATGTCGAGCGGTCCCGGCAGGACATAGGCGAGCGAGGCTGGGGCCGTGACCGTGTCGAGGGCGAGTACCGAGACGCGCTGCGGGGCGGACTGGGCGACGAACACGCGCCCGGTCGCCGGATCCACGATGTCGGCCGCCCCGTCGGGCACGCCGTCCACCGCCCGCTCGAACACCGGCGTGCCGTCGGCCGCAAGGCTGTACAGGTATGCCTGGTCGCCGCTGCCGAAGGTCGCGAGCAGCGTCCGGGTGCCGGGCAGGAACAGGAGGGAGCGGACGCTGTAGGCCGCGGCCGGTCCGAGGGAGGTCGGGGTGGCGGTCGACGACGTGAGCCCACCCGACGCATCCAGGCCGAAGGCGGCGACAGCGTGGTCCAGCCAGTCGGCTACGTACAGCCGACCGGCGGCGTCGTCGAGGGTCATCGCCACGGGCCACGCCACCGGGGCCGGTGAGGAGATCTCGGCCGGCGACGCGCGCAGGTCGATCGTGGACACGGACCCTTCCCTCGGCAGCCCGTTCGTGAACGCGGCGAGGTGCGGGTAGCTCGCAGCGAACACGAGTCCGCGCTGGTCGTCGACCAACAGGCGCGTCGGGTTGGCTCCGGTCGCGAGGGTCGCGCTGGCCACCGTGGATCCGCCCAGGTCGGGTCCGAGCAGCAGCACCGCGCCGGCGTCCGGACAGGCGACGACGACACGGCGACCGGTCGGGTCGTAGGCGACGTCGGACGGAGCGCACGGGAGGTCGATCGACGCCTGCACCGAGGGCGTCGCGGCCCGCGCGTCGAGAACATGCACCTGGCACCGGCCCTGGTCGGCGAGGAACAGCCGGCCGGCTGTCTGGTCGACCGCGGCCGCCACCGCCCAGCCGCCGACGGCGACCTGCTGCTCGATGGCGATCCCGCCCGGGTCGAGCGATCGGCCGTCGATGATCGTGACCGCTCCGCCCGGCACCATCCCGACGACGAAGACCCGACCGCGGGGGTCGCCGGCGTCCATGGCGACGGACTCGGGCGCCGCGATCGGGCCTGCCGTGCCGAGCATCGCGATCAGGGCCGGGTCGCTCGTCGCGATCGGCTGGCGGCGCGCGGCTGCACCCGGTCCGCCGAAGTCCGCGTGCGCTGATGGGCACGGTCCGCCCGGTCCGCCAGCTGGGCGGGCCGGCAACGCGGTCGCGACCGGCAGCGGCAGAGCCGCCGGCGTCGGGGTCGGGACGGTGATGTTGCCCGTCAGCGTCAGGACGAACGTGCCCGAGGCGCCGGCCGCATCCGTCACGGCGCCCGTGATCGTGACCGTGTCGTCCGAGATCGTGCCGGCCCAGGTCGAGGTGTACCCGAGGTCGTTGGACACCGTGAACGTGATGCTCTGGCCGGAGACGGTGCCCGTGACGTCGAAGGCGATGCTCGAGGCAGGGTCCTCGGCCACGCCGCTCCCAGTCACCGCACCGGTGGATGGGTCCTCGCCGGTGAACTGGACGATCGAGAGCAGACTGGCGAGCGGCGCGGTCCCGGCGACCTGGACGACGTAGCCGCCGTTGACCACGTTCGCCGGGTCGGCGAAAGCCGCCGGGGCGAGGAGGTGCGCCGCCCCGGCAGCGACCCCGAGTACCACGGCGGCCAGACGGCCGCCGCGTCGTAGGGTCAGGCGCCATCCAAGGCTCCGGCGGGCGAGTCCGGCCATCGGGACGCTGCTCCACACCGCGGCGGAGTCGGCGATCGGGGCCGGCGGCCGCCGGTCCACTCCAGCCTCCCCTCCCGTCCGCATAGTCTGCCAGCCCGCGGGCCGGTTTGGAAGCGCTGGCGAAGCTCGGGAAACGCTGACACCTGGGTCGCGGCTCGCTGTGCCAGGAGGTCGCCGTGTCGGCCGAAGGCGAGGGGTTCGGCGTCCAGCCCACCGGCTGGCCATTCCTGCCATCACCTCCCCGACGAACGCCTTCGCGTTCGCGAGGCTCCTCTCGCTGCCGCACCGGGCGATCATCTCGACGGTCGAGGGCGGCCACGCCCGAATCCGGATCACCGGCTGAGCCTCGACGTCGGCCGCGCTGACGCCACGGCGAGCGCGGACTACATTTAACCTGCCGGTGACAGCAGTACTTCGACTCCGAAATCGGTCGAGATGCAGTCGAATACGCCACCGTTCGCCTTGAGCCCCACCTTCCGACCGTAGTAGTGGAGCGGCCCGCCGATCGGACCGGCCGCGTCAACCACGTACACCGCGCCACTCGGGGTCAGGAAGCCCGGGAACGGGGCCTTGGGGTTGGTCACCGGCGGGATCAGGAAGACCTTGGCGCCGCCCGGGGTGCACAGCCAGTTGCTCGGGACGAGGCCCGCCCCATGCCCACCGGCCAGGGCGGGCGTGACCATCGTGCCCGCCAGCATGAGACCACCGAGGACGGCGAGCAGGCGCTGTGTTCTGGTCATCGCGAAACCTCCTCGGGGTCGAGGTCGGTCTCGCCATTGGCAGCGGCACGAGTCGGGCGACCGGGGTGTGGTGTGCCGTGCCGTGGACCGTCTCCCGGTTTCCGGTCCCGCCACCTCTCCGATGACGCGGATCGTGCGCTCCGACCTCGACGGACGCGAGTCGGTCGTCCTCGGAATGTGGTGCGCAGCGGCACCGGAGCCACGGTCGGCCGCTGTCAACGAGCCACCTCTGCATTCGCGGCGACCATCGATGTCGGGGCCGCAAGGACCTGGCGAGGGTCGCCTCCCGTCGCTGGCGGACGACATCAGGAGCGTTCCGATAGTGGAGGCCGAGCACATTCGACTCGTAGCGGACGACGCGTCCGAGCCGCCAGAGCAGCTGAGCGACCCGATCGGCGAGACACTCTTCGAGGTAGCCTTCGGGCCGCAGGCTCACCACCACAGCCGCTCGATGGGCGGGCCAATCGGCTTCGCGGTCAAGGCCGCGAACGACGGGCGTTAGCGCTCGAAGGCCGTGGCGGGTGGCATTTCGGGAGGCCGTCGCCTTCCCGACTGCCGTAGTCGGTCCTGTCGAGCGGAGTGCGTTCCTTCGATTTGCCGCCAGCCGGTGCGGGCTGATAGAGCCCACGCTGATTGGCAGTGATTTCGGCCGCTGCGACTCGCCAATCATTCTGCTTCGCCCGAGGGCTCCTGCGGACACCGCGTGGTGGCGCCCGTGATCACGACCAGCAACGGTCCGGGGCTGGTCCGAACCCACACGTGCCTCATCGGTCCCCCCTTTCGCACTCCTCGGCGGCAGCGACCAGTTGGCCTCCGAGGGCCCGGGCGTTCGACGCACTCAGGTCGAACTCCATTCACGACGAGCCGCGCGACGAGGTCGGGAGTCAGCAAGCTCGGCCGGCCTCGTCGATTGCGAGCGGACCCCTGCCTCAATCGCCCGAGATTGGCCACCGTCCCAAGTCACAAGGCTGCCGGCACATCGCGCGCCGACTCTCGGATCGACCGGGCGAGGTCGAGTGCCGCCGCCGGGTGGAGTCTGACCTCGAAATGAACCTGTCCTCCGTCCAAGGTCTTCTCGCCAGCGATACTGATAACGACGACGTCGAACGGATCGAAACGGTCAAGGCTGACCGTGCCTGGTTCTACGGTCGCCGCGCTGACATCGAAGTTCCAGATCTCGGGGCCCGTATCGGCGTACTCCGTGACGGCCATGACGTTGACCACGGGGACGAGGCTCGGCTTTGGGGATGACTCAGGCGCCAATTCGCACTCGTCTGCCGCGGCAATGAGCTGGTGTCCCAAGGCGCGAGCTGAGATGGGAGTCAAGTCGAATTCCAGACCATAGGCGTCTGGACTGATACTCGGTATCAGTCAGGTCACCCCAGGCGTGCTGCTTTACGGCTTGTCGGCCCCCGTCGCCCCGAGGGCGTCGGCGAGCCCGGGGATGGCCTGGGCGAACGCCCGCTGGTTCGCGATGATCGTTTGCTCCAACCCGACCACGCGTTCGAGTAGCTCCCTGTTGCCCTCCTCGAGACGCTGTATCCCGCCGAGGATGTCGAGGTTCTGCTGCTCCTCTTTGTCCGCCTCGGAAGCGGTGTGCTCAAGCGTCAGCCGGTCGCGATGTGCCGCCCGATTGCCGGCCAGCAGGATGAGCGGGGCGGCATAGGCGGCTTGGGTCGAGAACGCGAGGTTGAGCAGGATGAACGGGTACGGATCGAAATGGAAGACGAGGTAGACGTTGCCGGCGATCCAGATGATGACGATGACCGTCTGGATGATGATGAACCGCCAGCTGCCCATGAACCCGGTCACGTCATCGGCGACGCGCACCCCGAGGGGTGCCTCGTCGAGGAGGGCGCGATTGACCGGATGCTGGTGTGGGATCCGTCTCCGTCGCGGGTTCATCGTTCACCTCGGGCGCGGACCTGTGCGGATGATCTGATGCGATCGACAGGTCGACCGGAGGGTAACCATGACATGGGGCCATGAGCCGCGCTCGTCGTTAGGGTCCCTGTCATCCCCGACCCGGCACTGAAGCCGGGTCCTGCCCGGACGCTATGGCGGCATGTGTCGGGTTCGAGTCCGGAACGACGCTCCGCACAATCGGTGCAGTCTGGCTTCGGGATCGACCGACTCAACCGGAATCGTCGTTCTGCTCCCCTCGTTACCAACCCTTGCGGCGGCTATGCCGAGTGGCTCGATAACCGATGGTGATGACGCCGAGTGCGAGGACGGCGAGGGCAGGCAAGAGCCAACCCGGCAGGCCGGAGTCGTCGGTCGCCGCTGTGTTTGAGGCGGGGGGAGTCGGGGGCACCCCCGGTGTCGCGACCGGCGCCGCCGTTGCGGATTCGGCCGACGAAGCCGTCGCCGCCGCGCTGGATGAGGTGCTGGGCGCCGGGCCGGGGACCACGACCGCGAAGTCGCCGAAATCCGTCACGGTGGCGAGGAAGGTCCCCCCGAAGTCAGACGACGAGGCATTGCTCGGCTGCCACGTACCATCGACGTATCGTTCGATGGTCGCCTTGGGGAGGGTCGGATGGGCGGCCCGCAGCACGATGCTCACCTCGGCCGACGCCGGAGCCGTGATCGGTGTCCCGCTCTGGTCGGTCACGGTGAACCGGTAGACGTTGCCGTCGATATGGCCATCGGTCGGAATCCCCTCGCCCGGGATGGGCTCGATCGAGACCTTGATGGTCGTCGTGCCGGGCGGCAACGTCAGGCCCTCCGGCGGGGCCTCCATTTGCGCCTGCGGCTCGAGTTCCGGCGTGGCGACCGCGACGAACGGGCTCTTGCCACCCGGGACTGGGATGACGGCCGCCGCGCCCTTGGCGCCGCCGTGCTGGCCGGGAGGGGGCGGGTCGAGCCAGTGGTATGCCTCGAGCGGCACGACTCCGTCGTACAGCGGCGGCGCTGAGGGAACCAGCAGCCGAGCCGCGAGGATGACCAGCATGCCCGTCCCGAGGGCGCTCACGGTCGCACCGCGTCGTGTCATTCAGAGCCACCAGGTGGCGAGGTCGGCGACCGTGTGGGCGATGGCCGGGGCCGCGACCCCGCCGCTCGCCAGGCGGAGCCCGGCCAGCCACAGTCCGACGCCGAGATCGAGCGGCACGACATGCCAGCCGTACAGGGGCACGTGCATCACGGCGAACAGGACGGCAGTCACGATGACCGCGACGGTCACGCCGAGGCTGTCGTCGATCGCGTCGAACAGCGCACCGCGCAGGACGAGTTCCTCAGCCGTGGCGACGAGGATGGTGGCGGCGGCCCATGGGCCGAAGGACGCGGCCGGCGACAGCGCCGGCACCGGTCCGGATCGCGTCACGACGGCCAGGCCGATGAGGACCGTGCCGCCGGCGACCCCGATGACCAGCGACGACGCCCGGGCGCGCGCCGGCCGCCAGCCGCCGAGCACTGCCACCGCGAGCAGCCCGACGCCGAAGACGGACCCGATCGCGACCGCATCGGCGGCTCCCGATACGGTCGCCGCCCAGCGCATGGCGACGACAAGGCCCAGGCCTGCGGCCGTGATGACCGGCCCGCCAACGTGACCACCCGGTCGCAGCGCGATCGCCGTCATCGAGCCAAAGGCACGAACGCCACCTGTCCCGTCTGGTAGGTCGGCGGCCAGACGAAGGTGTATGAGCGGATGGCCTGCCACTGCCAGATGACGGCAGCGGCTCGCTCGTTCTGACCGAGCGTCGCCGGATCCGCGGCGAAGCGAAGCCCGGCTCCGTTCGGCAGCGACCCGGTCGGAAGATCCGCCGCTCGGGCCGCTGCGGCAATGGTTCCGGCATCCAGCGAACCGCCTCGCGTTGCGGCCGGCAACACGTCGTGGAACAAGGCCCAGGCCGCCGAGAACCCGGACAGCCCTTCTTCACTCGGCCCGGTCGCGGACGAGGGGTCCTCGATCGGTCCGGAAATCGCGTACTCGGGCGGTGTCGCCGCTGGCTCAGAGGCGCCGTACTCGCCGGGCACGCCAGACCCGCGACCGCGCGACGCCCAGACGGCCGCGAATCGGTCGTAGATCGCGCGGGCCGCGGGGTCGAGCGCCGTGGGCTGGAAGCCGCCGGTCGGGCGGTCGGAGGCGAACACCCCGATCGCATCCGGCCCGAGGTCGCCGGCGAAGTCCGGGTCGCATTCGGCCATGGTCGAACCGATGAGCGCACCGACATGCAGATCCGCGGCAAGCATCGCGCGACGGAACGCGACGCCGTCGGGGATGTGCGAGGCGAGGATGACCACGTCGGGTCGGGCCGTCTTGAGCTGGGCCATGACCCCAGGCCAATCGGGGACGGTCAAGTCATACGTGGCTCGGGCAACGACGGGCGCCCCGGAGCGCTGGGCGGTACTGGCCGCCGCATCGGCGACCGAGGTGGCGTAGTCGTCGTTCGCGGACACGATCGCGATCCGCAGCTGCGCGGGCGTCTTCTCGAGCCGTGGTGCCAGCTCGGTCGCCGCGAACGCCGCCGAGTTCGAGCCGAGATTCGTGCCGCTCGCGCCGACCCGGAAGACGAGTGGCAAGCCGCGACCGGTCAGCCGGTCGGCAACGGCACCCGCCTCCCAGTAGACGAGGCCCGCGTCACTTGCGGCCTGACTCGCGGCGATCGACAGGTCCGACGAATAGGCGCCGACGACCACGGCAGCACCGTCGGCCTTCAGGGTGGCCATGACCCCACGCGCATCGGCTCCCGGCTCCAGGTCTCGCACGTCAAGGACGATCCGCCGGCCATCGATACCGCCATCGGCGTTGACGAAGTCGGCCGCGGCCTGGACACCGGCCAGTTCCTCCTTCGCCAGGTTCCCGGCGTTGCTCGCCAGCGGGAAGACCGCGCCGATGCGGATGTCGGCGGCGAGCGATGGCGGAGACGCCGACGGGGAGCGGGCGGGTGTGGCACACCCTGCGACCAGGACGAGAACGACGGGCACGATGCGTGCGGCCCGCCGAAATCGGGCACCACGCGATGGGTAACCGGACATGACACCTCCATGATGGTCGAAACCCGGATCCGGGCTGCGCCGCTTCGGATCCTTCATCGCGAGCCTCCCCGGCGACGGTTGCGACGACGTCGCTTTGACGGTCGAGGCCGGACCGGCGTCGCCGGGACCACCGGGTTCCTGCGTCGCGAGCGGCTCCACAGCAGGACGACGCCGATGGCGACGGCAAAGAGGAGCGTCGTCGCGGCCCCGAGGATGAGGATGGTCGAGTCGAGGCCGCCCGGGCCTTGATCCTGTGCGATGACCGTGAAGTCGCCGAGTTCCGTGACGTTCGCCAGGAAGGTCCCCGGTTGACCACCTTGTCCGGTCGGGAGGCCGTGCCACACGCCACCGATCGACTGGGAGACGGTGGCCGACGAGACGCCGGTCGGCGTGCGCAGGCTGATGGTCGGCATGGTCGCCGGGTCGATCGACAGTCCGGCACCCGCCTGATCGACGACCGAGACGCGATAGACATTGCCCGCGATCACTCCGCTCGGCGGGCTCGTCGCGGCGGGGACCGGCGCGATCGAAACGAATAGGGACGTGACCCCGGGCGGCAGCACGAACGCTCCGGCCGGGGCGATCAGCTGTGCCTGCGGTGGGTTCTCGGTCGTGGCCGCGACGAACGGCGGGCTCGTCGACCCGGTGACGGGCACCGACCCATGGTACGACGTCGGCGTGCCCGCCTGGTTCGTCCCCGGGACGAGGTAGCGGTACGGCTCCTGGGGAACGACGCCGTCATACAGCGGCGGCGAGCCGAGCGGTGACGCGATCTGTGCCGCGCCGATCACGGCAAGGCCAGCGGCGAGCGTGAAGACCGCCGCCCGTCTGCTCATCTGACCGTGAAGAAGACTTCCGGCGACCACACCCGGGGATCGAACGGTGCGTGATCGGACGCCACGAACTCGGCCTTCAGGACATAGGTGCCCGGTCTGACCGGCAGGTCCTGTTCGAGGCCGTAGTTCATCGACACGAGCGCGTTGTCGACATACAGGTGGACGTGGCCCTGGTCGGGCTGGATGTTCGTCGTCGTCGCGCTCACGATCTTCGCGCCGGTGAGCGAGATGACCACGTGTACCGTCGTCCCGGTCACGGATTGGCCGGACGTCGGCTGGACGATCGCAACGACCGCCGGCGACGCAGGCCTGCTGCCAGATGCCTGCGGCGCGGAGACGCTCGCACCGACCGTGCTCGTGGCGCCCGGGGTCGCGGCGCTGGGCGTGGAACCGGAGCATGCCACGGCGCCGATGACGACGACGGCGACGAAGGCGATGTGGCTCAGTCGGACGCTGGACATGGGGAACCTCACTTGGTGACGGGGATGTCGAGTCTTGTCGTGAGCTGGTCGCCGTTCGGCGCCGGACCCGAGATGGACAGGCTGTAGGTGTTTGCCGTCAGGGTCGCGTCGGCGACGAAATGCCCTGGTTCGAGCAGGCGCGGTGTCAGCGGGGCGAGCTGTCCGGTTGACTGGCCGAGCGCCATCGTCACGCTTGCGACCGGCAGCTCGTGACCGGTGGCGTCGAAGAACGTGGCGTGCACCTCGTTGGCGCCCGGCTTCCCGGGGTCGAGGTAGACCTGGACTGTCCGGCCCGCAGACAGGTGGACCGTGTAGATGGTCGGCAGCCCGGGGACGGCGTTGACATCGATCGACGGGCCCGGAGACGCGCTGGCCGACGCGGGGGGGTGGGTCGTCAGCTCGAGCGGGACCTCGACCGACGTCGCGCCACGGGCCACGAGCGCGGTGATCTGCCATGTGCCGTCAAGCGAGAGGTTCGTGCCGGTCGCCGTGAAGATGCCCGCTCCCGTCGGTGTGAGATCGAGCCGTGAGCTCCCGACGTCCGACCGAGCCGGGAAGACGAATCGCAGGGTCACCCCGTCCGCCGCGACCGGCGCGCCGGTGTCGTAGTCGGTCACGGTCGCGGTGAAGGTGTTGAACCCGGCCGTCCCGGGCGAAACCGCGAGTCGGACCTTCACGGACGTGCCGAAGTCGTTGCCCTCCACCATGACCGGCACGGGGCTCGGGTTGGGCGAGGGTGCCGAAGCCGCCGCAGCGACTTCGACCGGCGGCGCAAGGTTCACGAGCGACGCCGTGAGGAGGAGGACCGTCGCGCCGACGAGCAATTCGACCGAGCCGACCCGCCGAAGACCACCCAACGTGCGGCCAGCGGCCGGGACGTTCCGGAAGTGATTGGCCGCACCGAGCGCGGCCAGGGTGGCGAAGAGCGACGTCTTGGCGATGACGAGGTGGCCGAAATCGGTGGTCAGGAGCGCGTCGACGGTCCCGATCTCGGCGATCGCGCGGAGCAGGCCCGTCAGGGCGACGGTGGCGATCCCGATCGTGGCCAGCCACGAGAACCGCCGGGCGGCCCGGGCTGCACGCTCGTCCGCGGTCCGCCCGATTGTCAGGAGCAGCCCGGCGAGGCCGCCCAGCCACAGGCCGACCGCGATGACATGGAGCGCCTGGACCGCGACGTCGACCGCGGCATTCGAGCCAGCGGCGGCATGGCTCAGTAGGACGTCCGCCAGCAGGGCGGCCGCCGCGCCGAATGCCACGACCGCGTGTGCGGTTCGGCCTGGCCGGCGCTGGGCGATGACGACCCCGATCCCGGCGACCAGGAGGGGCATCCCGCGCAATAGGATGCCGTAGCCGAGCGAGGAGCCGGCGATCTGGTCGAGTGGCGCACCGGAATCGGCGACCTCGACCGCGATCACGATGCCGGTACCGACGGCCGCCAGGAGGTACGCGAGCGGCAACAGCCGGCGATAGACCGTGATCGAAGGGCTCGCGATGATGATCCCGAACGTGGCGGCACCGAGCAAGCCGAGCAACCCGAGGAAAAGCAGCCAGCGGCCCACGATCGCGCCGGCCGACGGCCCGGCACTGCCGCCGGGGGTGCCTTGTCCGGTGGTCGAGCCAGCTCCCGACGGCGAGGGGGCGACACCGATGCCGAAGGCGAAGGAGCCCGTGGCAAGGTGACCGTCGACGGCCGACACGGTCCGCCACGCGACCGTGTACACACCCGGGGACAGGGGCTGCAGGGAGACCGTGAGCGTTCGTGGATCGGCTTGGACGGCCCGGGTCGAGCCGGTGCTGACGACGTTCCCGCCCGTGTCGAGCACCTTGATCGTCGAGAGTTTCGGGTCCGGTCGTTCGCCGAATGAGATGGTCACGGCCGTCGGTGCGGTGGCCAGGTTCGCGCCGGCACTCGGGTCAGACGATTGCGGCAACGCGTGTGCCGAGGCCGAACCCGCCAGAAGGAGGACCGCGACCAGCCCGAGGCCGGCCGCGGTCCTGCTCCGAACGATCCCCATCGGACGGCTACGCCCCG
>Ga0075026_100001150_pt1 | contig 11173 bp, 10 predicted proteins | sample Str012_2_FD_71392 | JGI IMG/M metagenome (GOLD analysis project Ga0075026, IMG submission 71392) | Freshwater sediment microbial communities in response to fracking from Pennsylvania, USA - Straight Creek_MetaG_SC_2012 | ecosystem: Environmental > Aquatic > Freshwater > Creek > Sediment...
GTTGTCGCGGCCACCGTCGAAGGCGCCGGTGATGACGCGGAAGTGATCGGTGCCGAGACGCTGGATGGTGAGGTCGCCACGGAACCCACCGTGCGGCGTGAGCAGCGGGGTGTACACGCTCCGGCCGACGGCCACGTCGACGTTGTTGACGCACACGTATTGCAGGAAGTCCTTGGCGCCGGGGCCCTCGAAGTCGAACTCGTTGAACGCGGTGAGGTCCACCATGCCGACGCTGTCGCGCATCTGGAGGTGCTCGGCGTTGGTGACCGGGTTCCACCAGCGGGCGTCCCACTCGTGCGTGCGAGGCGTGAAGGCATCGGGGAACTTGGCCCGCAGCTTCTCGTTGCTGGCGTACCACTGCGGGCGCTCCCAGCCGCGTGCGTCGAAGAACGTCGCGCCGAGGGCTTCCTCACGGGCGTAGAACGGGCTGCGCCGCAGACCACGCTGGCTCGCCCACTGTTCGCGCGGGTGCACGATGCCATAGGTCTTGTTGAAGTGCTCGTTGCACCGAGCGTTGATGTGCCACTCGGTCTTCTCGTGCGGATAGAAGCGGCTGATGTCGCTGCCGTGCGGGTCGCACATGTGCGGGTAGCCGTAGGTCATCCACTCGGCGACGAGCTGGGCGATGCCGGGGCCCTCCTTGATCCACACCGCGGCGGCGCTCCACAGGTTGCGCACCTCGGGGGTCTCGCCGAGCACGGGGTTGGCATCGGGGGTGAGGCTGAGCAGACCGTTGATGGCGTAGCGGATCTCTGCGTCGCCGAGCATCTCCATCAGGTCGATGGCCTGCTCCATCTGCGGGTCGAAGTCGTCGTACGTGAGGGGCAGCTCGGTGGGTGTGAGCGCCGACGCTTCGATGCTCGGGATGTCGTCGGGGCGCATCAGGATCGGACGGTGGGCGTAGCTGCCCACCTCCATCGAGCCGGCCGATTGACGCTCGTAGCAGAACGTGTCCATGTCGCGGATGATCGGGTAGGCCAGCTCCTTGCCCGACTGCTGCAGGATGTCGATCGGGCCGACGTCGGCCATCTGGTGCACGGCCGGCGTGAGGGGGATGTTGGCGCCGGCCATACGGGCGATGCGGGGGCTCCACACACCGCACGCGATCACCACGTGGTCGGCCTCGATGCGACCCTTGTCGGTGACGACCGCGACGACCTTCGGTCCGCCCGGGCCGTCCTCGGTCTCGAGGTCGAACACCTCGGTGTTGGCGAACACCTGCAGATGACCGGCGGCGACGGCCTCTTCGCGCATCGTGGTGCCCGTGGCGAGCGAGTCGACCACCGACACGCTGGGGGTGTAGTAGCCGCCGAGGAGGATCTCCTCGTTGATGAACGGCACCATCTCCTTGATCTCGGCCGGCGTGACGAGTCGGGCGTCGATGCCCCAGGCCTTCGCCGAGGTCATACGACGCTTGAACTCCTCGAGGCGCTGCGGCTCGCGAGCCACTTCGATGCCACCGCAGGTGTTGTTGAGGCCGGCCGCGATGTACTGGTTCTGGCTGTCGATCGTGAGGAACGCCATTTCCTTGTTGTGATCCGTGGGGAAGATGAAGTTCGACGCATGACCGGTGGAGCCACCGGGGTTCGGGAGCGGACCCTTGTCGATGAGGACCATGTCGGTCCAGCCCAGACGGCTCAGGTGGCCGACGAGACAGTTGCCGACGATGCCGGCGCCGATGACGACGACCTTGGCCTTGGCAGGGACTTCGCTCATGTGTGTACCCCCCGGTACGGGTGCTGGATCGCCCTGACCTTGTCGCCGGGGCATGACTGATATATCTTTATCATATCACAGCCCCCATGTCACCTGTTCCGTCGCCCCTGTCGCTCAGCGAGCGCGCCTACCGCGAGATCCGCCGGATGATCGTGCGGCTCGCCCTCGCGCCCGGCGACACCATCCGCGAAGACGACCTCCAGGTGCGCCTCGGGCTCGGCCGAACCCCCATCCGCGAGGCTCTTCAGCGGCTGGTGCGCGATCAGTTCGTGGTGGTGCTCCCCCGCCGCGGCATGTACGTCAGCAACGTCGACGTCGCCGACCTGGCGCTGCTCTACGAGACCCGGTCGATCCTCGAGCCCTACGCCATGCGACTGGCCGCGGTGCGCGGCACCGAGCAGGAATGGGACGAGATGGCGGCCGTCGTCGCCGAAGCGCACCCGACGAGTTCACCCGACGAGCTGCTCGACATCGACCGCCGCTGCCGTGAACTGGTGTGGGCGGCAGCCGACAACCGGTTCCTCACCGACACGCTCGACATGCTCTACGCCCACAGCGACCGCCTGTGGAACCTGTACCTGGGCGACGTCGCCGAGCTGCACACGATGATCGACGAACACCGAGCCATCCTCGACGCACTCCGGGCGCACGACGCCGAGCGAGCCGCCACCCTCATCGAGGCGCACATGCGCAGCTTCAACGAGCAGATCCGCACCGCCGTGGAGCGCCGCCTCCACTCCCCCCTCGCCGGCTGACCCGCGAGATCGTTCTGTCCCTCACCTCGCAGCACCCGTCTGTGTCCCACGCTGACCACGAGCGCACGACGCCAGCGAGGGACCCACACAGGGCTTCTGGCGCGACACATTCGACGCTGCCGCCCTTCAAGGCGCACTCGATCGGGCAAGATCGCGGCGTGGAGTGGCTCACCGGCGTCGGACTCGGCCTCGACTATCACGTGCTTCGGCTGGACCGCACCGACGAGCGTTGGCTCGTGGCTGGCGAACGGCTCCGAGACGACATCTCCTCCGAGCTCGTCGGTTTGGTCGCGGGCGTCGAGCAGATCGGTTCCTCGGCCGTGATCGGGCTCCTCGCAAAACCCATCATCGACATCGCCGTCGGTATCGCGGCCGATCAGGATCTGCCTCCCGTGCGAGAGCGCCTGGAGGCCACGGGTTGGATCTACCGAGGCGACGCCGGCGCGAATGGCGGCCACGTGTTCGTACTCGAGTCGAGGCCGTGGCATCGAGTCGCACACATCCACGTCGTGGCGTTCGATGGTGAGCAGTGGCGCAAGTACCTGCTGTTCAGAGATCTTCTTCGCCAGGACCCCGCAGCCCGCGCGCAGTACGAGTCTGTGAAGCAGCAAGTGGCCGGTGAGGTCGGAGATGACCGCAAGGCCTACACCGACCGCAAGTCGACCATCGTCGGCCACCTCCTCGACGTGGCCGCCGACCCGGGCGATCCTGCACGAGCTTGATCGCCTTCGTTCGACGTGGGCATGAGATGTTGTGATTCCCGCGACATTCGGCGACCGCGTCGACGAATCGCGCATGCTCGACGGCACTCCGCGCCATTCTGGATGCCGGGTGCCCAATTCCCATAGTCCCCCACCTCGAAGCACCCGTCTATGTCCCACCCTGACCACGAGCGCACCACGCCAGCGAGGGACCCACACAGGGTTTCTCGCACTCGATGGCGGCGCGTGGCTCGTCAGATGGGGAGGTTGCCGGTGGCGGTGCGGGTGGTGCCGGTGTCGCGGAAGGCGGCGATGGTGCGCTGGGCGATGCGCATCTGGTGGATCTCGTCGGCGCCGTCGGCGAAGCGAGCCCAGCGCGCGTGCTGATACATGTGCGCCAGCGGAGTGTCGGTGCTGTAGCCCAGCGCACCGTGCACCTGGATGCTGCGGTCGATCACCCGGTTGAGCATGTTGGCCACGAAGTGCTTGGCCATCGACACCTCGCTCTTGAAGTCGGCACCGGTGTCGATGAGGTAGGCGGCGTGCAACACCATGAGCTTCGCCTGGTAGATCTCCATGCTGCTGTCGGCGATCATCCACTGGATGCCTTGCTTCTCGGCCAGCACGCTGCCGTGCGAGTAGCGCTCGAGCGAACGGCCCACCATCAGGTCGAGCGCGGTCTCGGCCTGGCTGATCCACCGCATGCAGTGCGCCAGACGGGCCGGGCCGAGGCGGTACTGGCCCAGCAGGTGGCCCTGGCCACGGCCGCCGAGCATGTTGGCCGCGGGGATGCGCAGGTCTTCGATGACGATCTCGCTGTGGCCGGTGGCGCCGTGCATCGTCTCCACCTCGCGCACGCGGTGCCAACCGTCGCTGGGCAGGTCGACGATGAACGCCGTGTTGGCGGCCTGTGGCAGGTCGGGGTTGTCCTCCGTGCGGCAGATGAGGATGGCGAACTTGGCGCGGCGAGCGTTGCTGATGAACCACTTGTGCCCGTTGGCCACCCATTCGTCGCCGTCCTGCACGGCGGTGGTCTGGATGAGCGTGGGATCGCTACCGGCCACCTCGGGCTCGGTCATCGCGAAGCAGCTCATCGCCGTGCCGTCGCACAACGGGCGGAGGTACTTCTCCTTCTGCTCGGGCGTGCCCCAGTGCAGCAGCGTGTGCATGTTGCCCTCGTCGGGCGCCTGGCAGTTCAGCACCCACGGGCCCATGCTGGCCTTGGCGGCCTCGGCCTGCACCATGGCGAGCTGCACGTGGCCCAGGCCCATGCCACCCCACTCCTTGGGCATGTGTGGCATCCACAGGCCCGACTTGGCTGCCTTCTTGCGCATCGCGAGGAGCACGTTGAGATACTCGGCGCGGTCGTCGTCGCGGTACTTGGCGAGCTCTTCCTCACCGGGCTTCACGACCTCGTTGATGAAGGCGCGCACACGCAGACGGATCTCTTCCAGTTCGGGGCTGAGGGTGAAATCGATGGCCATTCGGGAGACTGTAGGTGTCACTCCCCTGCCTCGGCGTGCCGAAGCACACCCTCGGCCTCCAGTGCCGCGATCTCGTCGGCCCCGAACCCGATCTCGTGCAACACCTCGCGTCCGTGCTCACCCAGTCGTGGCGCCGGTCGACGCACGCTGCTGGGCGTGGCCGAGAATCGCACCGGTGGCGGCACCTCGCGGAACGAACCGAAGTGCGGGTGCTGCACCACCGGCAGCTCGTGCACGAGCTCGTCGAGCGTGCGCACCGCCGAGGCCGGGATGTCGTGCTCGTCGCAGAACGCCACCCAGAACGCTGTGGTGCGTGTGGCGATGACCGGACCCAGCGCGGCATACAACTCCGACGCGTGCCGATTGCGGCTCACCGCCGTGAGCACCCGCGGATCGTCGACGAGGTCGAGTCGGCCTCCCTCGCGGTACAGGTCGTTGAAGTTCGAGGCCGAATACGGCAGCACGGCCAGCCAGCCATCGATGGTGGCGTAGGGCCGACGGTCGGGCGCCAGGATGCGTGCGTAGCCAGCCGGGCCGAGCGCTGGCTCGGGGATTGCCGCCGAGCCGTGCTCGACGAACGTGAACGACGTGAGTACGTCGATCATCGGCACCTCGATGCACTGGCCCTCGCCCGTGTTGGCGCGGTGGAACAACGCGGCGAGGATCGCGTAGACGATGGTGAGGCCCGACACCTTGTCGGCCACGATCGTGGGCGCGAGCGCCGGCGTGCCGTGCTGCAGCGCGAACGCATCGGCCAATCCGCACCCGGCCTGCACCACATCGTCGTAGGCGGGCTTGTCGGCGTACACGCTGTCGCTCGGCCATCCCTGCGCCTGACACATCACGATGTCGGGACGCACCTCGCGCAGCACGTCGTAGGTGAGGCCGAGCCTGCCCAGCGGACCGGGACGAAGGTTGGTGACCACCACATCGCACGTGGCGGCGATGCGCAAGAACGCGTCGCGTCCGGCGGGCAGTTTCAGGTCGAGGCTGATGTTGCGCTTGTTGCGCAGCAGGTTGAGCGACACACCCGACATTCCCGGGCCGGGCCCGGGGCCCATCGTGCGGTTGGCATCCGCCTTGGGGTCCTCGACGCTGATGACCTCGGCGCCGAGATCGCCCAGGATCTGCGTGGCGTACGGCCCCATGATGACGGAGGTGAAGTCGAGCACACGCACGCCGTGCAGTGGGCCCACCGGTGAATCGAGTTCGGTCACCCTCCGAGTCTGCCCGCTGCACCACCGATCACGTAGGTTCCGATCCATGTCACAGGATCTGTTCGACCTCACCGGAACGATCGCCGTCGTCACCGGCGGCAGCCGCGGACTCGGCCGCGAGATGGTGCTCGCATTCGCCGAGCACGGCGCTGACGTCGTCATCGCCAGCCGCAAGCTCGACAACTGCGAGGCCGTGGCCGAGGAGGTGCGCGCACTCGGACGCCGCGCACTCGCCGTCGCGTACCACGCCGGCAGCTGGCAGGATGCCGACCGACTCGCCGAGGCCGCGTACGCCGAGTTCGGGCGCGTCGACGTGCTCGTCAACAACGCCGGCATGTCGCCGCTCTACGCCAGCCTCGACGCCGTCACGGAGGAGCTGTTCGACAAGGTGATCGGCGTCAATCTGAAGGGTCCGTTCCGGCTGTCGAGCATCGTCGGCGCGCGCATGGCGGCCGGCGACGGTGGCGCCATCATCAACGTGTCGTCGATCGCCAGCCAGCGGCCCAGTCCCACCGAGGCGCCGTACGGTGCGGCCAAGGCCGGCATCAACAGCCTCACCGGCAGTCTGGCCGCGGCGTTCGGACCCAAGGTGCGCGTGAACTGCATCGTGCCCGGCCCGTTCCTCACCGACATCTCCAAGGCATGGGACCTCGAGGCGTTCAACGCACGCGCCAAGGGAGCGTTCGCGTTGCAGCGCGGCGGCGAGCCGCACGAGATCGTCGGGGCCGCGCTCTATCTGGCCAGCGGCGCCAGCAGCTACACCACCGGTGCACTCATCAACATCGACGGCCTGCCGCGCTGATCAGTCGATGAGCTGCAGGGCCCGCTCGAGCAGTGCCACCGTCGTGGCGTGCAACTGGTCGCCCACCGCCTTGGGCGCCATGCCTGCACAGGCACGGGCGTGCGTGCCCTCCAGGATGAGCCCCAGCCGGTAGCACGCCAGCACGCGGTACCACGCGAAGTGGGTGAGGTCGCGTCCGCTGCGCTGGGCGTAGCGCTCGATCACCTCGTCGGCGCTGGGCAGACCGGGCGCATGGAACGAGGCGGCCGACGACGTGGACGACGACGCATTCTCGCCGGGCCACAACGACAACACGTGCCCGAGATCGAGCAGCGGGTCGCCGATCGTGACGAGTTCCCAGTCGACGATGGCGGCGAGGCGGGGTGCGTCGGGTCGCATGAGCACGTTGGCGAAGTGGAAATCGCCATGCATCAGACCCGCCTGCACCGTGGGCGGTCGATGCGCGTCGAGCCATTCGCCGATGCGGTCGACGCCGGGAAGGTCGGGGCCGTCGTAGCCGGGCAGTTCGCGGTAGCCGTCGAGCTGCGATCGCCACCGTCCCACCTGACGTTCGGCCCAGCCCTCGAACTTGCCGAGATCGCCCAGGCCGACGGCGACGTGGTCGACAGCGGCGAGCGACGCGATGGCATCGGCCATCGACAGTCCCATCTCGTGCTGCCACGACCGATCGGATGCGAACGGTTCGGGCAGTCCCAGCGTGACGTTGAACCCGTCGACCGGTTCCATCAGGTAGAACGACGCACCCAACACCTCGGGGTCGGGCTCGGCGGCGATGAGCCCGGGATGCGGAACATCGGTGCCCGTGAGCGCGCCCAACACCCGCGCCTCGCGCCGCATCGTCTCGTCGCTGTTGGACCGCTTGTGCACCGGCGGGCGGCGCAGCACGTAGCGGCGATTCGAGCGTTCGAAGAGCAGCAAGATGTTCTGGGTGCCGCCGGCGATCAGCGTTGGGTCGAGCAGTTCGCCGTCGCCGAGCCCGCGTGCGTCCATCCACCGGGCCAGCACCGCCAGGTCAACCCCCTCGATCGACATGTGACGGACGCTACGCGGTCTCCACCATGCACCCGCAGTCGGGCACCGGTACGGTCGGCGCATGGGCACCGGCGCACTCGATCCGCAGGACTGCCCCCAACCGGTTCGGCGAGCCGTGATGGTGCAGGGTTGGTACGACCTGTGCAGCATCCACTATCGCTACGACCCCGAGGTGGTGGCTCGGGTGCTGCCGCCCGGTCTCGAGGTCGATGTGCACGACGGGTCGGCGTGGGTGGGTCTGATTCCGTTCTCGATGCGCGACATCGGGCTTCCCCACCTCCCGGCTGTGCCGTACTTCGGCACCTTCCCCGAGGTGAACGTGCGCACCTACGTGGTGCGCAACGGTCGTCCGGGCGTGTGGTTCTGCTCGCTCGACATCAACCGACTCCTGCCCACCCTGGTCGCACGCGCCACCTACCGTCTGCCCTACTGCTGGGGGCGGGCGCGGCACGACGTCGCCACCGGGCACGCCAGCACGACCGTGCGGCGACGGTGGCCGAAGGGCGACGCATCGACTGCCATCGAGGTGGCGATCGGCGAGCGCATCGACCAGCCGTCACCGCTCGACGTGTTCGTGACGGCGCGCTGGGGTCTCTACTCGCGGGGCGCCCGCGATGGCATCCGCTACGCCCCCATCGAGCACGTGCGCTGGCCGCTCCACCGGGCGACGGCGTTGCAGGTCGACGACTCGTTGATCGCTGCGGCAGGGCTCCCCGCGCCGATCGGCGACGCACACACGTTGTTCTCGCCCGGTGTCGAGGTGCGCATCGGCGCCCCGCGTCGAGTGCGCTGACGGCTCAACCGCTGCTGCGCACTCCGGCGCCACCGTCGATGACGTAGGTGTCGCCGGTGATCCACGACGCTGCGTCGGAGGCGAGGAAGGTGGCGAGGTTGGCGATGTCCTGGGGCACCCCCAGCCGACCGGTGGGCAGCTGCGCCGCCAGTCGGTCGCCGAAGTTCTCGACCAGGTACGCGGCGAAGTCGGTCTGCACCAGACCCGGTGCGATGCCCACCACACGCGTGGGCCCGAGCTCATTGGCGAGCTGGCGGGTGAGGTGGATGAGCGCAGCCTTGGTGAGGTTGTACACGCCGAGGCCGGCCTCGCTGCGCAGCCCGCCCACCGACGCGATGTTGACGATGACGCCCGGCCTGTCCTTCATGGCCTGCTCCCATGCGGCCTGGCACCAGAACAGCGGGCCCCGCAGGTTCACCTGGAACGTCTTGTCGAAACGCCCCTCGTCGACGCCCAGCGTGGCGCCGTAGTAGGGGTTGGTGGCTGCGTTGTTCACCAGGATGTCGAGCCCGCCGAAGCGCTCGATGGTGGACGCGACACACGCACGTGCCTGTTCGGGATCGCCGGCGTTCGCGGCGAACACCTCGGTGTCGCCCGGCATCTCTGCGGCGGCTTCCTGCAATGCGTCGAGCTTGCGCGACGACAACATCACGCTGGCGCCCGCTGCCGACATCGTGGCGGCGATGGCCCGACCGATGCCCTTCGATGCGCCGGTCACCAGCGCCACCTTGCCGTCGAGAGAGATCTGCATGGAGCGCGACCCTAGCCCTCGTGACAACCGGTCAGGCGACGGGAAGGCTGACGAGCCGCGATGCCGCGTACGCCAAGGTGATGCCCGCGATCGCCAGCAGGAGCACGCGGGCGAACGGACTCTTGAACGACGTGGTGACACCCGCGAAGAAGAGCGCTGTGGCCGTGATGAGCGTGACCAAGACGTAGTCGGAGCTGTTCCTGGACGCATCCGCACTGCGCAGGTTCGCCGCGTCGCCCAGCGCCTGCGCATCCTTCGACGGTTTGAATTCGGCATTCAGGTAGTCGGTGTTGGTGAACAGGTTGGCCGCCTGACCACCGCCGGCCTTCACGGCTGCCTCCCACGCATCGAGCGTGGGAAGGAACTCGGGGCGCACCAGATTGGCGCGGATGAACTCCATCAGCTTGGTCTGCTGGTTGGCCGCCGCCTGCGCGTACTGCGCCACGATGTTGGCGTCGTAGGCCACCTTCTGCGACGCCAGTGAGAACAGCCGCGACGATTCGATGCGCTGGTTGGTGGCAGTGCGCGCCTCGGTGGTCTCGTTGCCGCTCCACTGCGACGACTGATAGCCCGACCATGCGGTGGCGACCGTGGCGAGGCCGAGCAGCAGCACGGCCAACATCTCGAGCGCCGATCGACGGGTGGAGGTCGCATCGGTGTCGATCGGCCGCGCGTTGGGACCGTTGCTCACTCCGAGGCCTCCGTGGAGGTGGCGGCGGCATCCGCGTCGGGATCGACGAGTTGCATCGACCGGGTGACATCGGGATGGTTGAGGTAGCGGTTCATGAAGATGTCGGTGGAATTGGTGCGACCATCCCATCGGTCGAGCGCTTCGCGTCCCAGTTCGATCTGGCGGTAGCGCAACACGTCGTCGGTGAGCGTGGCGGCGAGTCGGTCGACCTGCTGTGCCTCGTGCTCGACCCGGAGCGCACGCACTTCGGCCGCCCGCCGCTCGAGTTCGAGTTGCAGCGTGGCGCGCACCGTGTCGTTCACCACCTCGCCGACCTCGCCGAGGTCGACGTCGCGGAGGTGGAACATCAGCACGTCGAACCCGCCGGCCGACAACGCCGTGGTGAGCTCGGCGGTGAGGACGGCCTCGAGGTGGTTGCGGTCGTCGCCGAACACATGGTCGACACCGAACGACGATGCCCGCAGGTGCTCGGAGATGACCTTGCGCGTGAGGTCGCGCACGAACGGTTTGATGCCATCCGGGCCGAGATGCTCGTGAATGCGCGGGAGATCGTCGGTGTGAATGCGGAATCGCAAGGTGTACAGCACCATGACCTCGGTGCGGTCGCCCAGTCGGGCCCGCACCGGCAGATCGGCATAGTCGTTGTCGCCGCTGTCGCCGGGCAGCCCCGTGAGATACGTGAGATCGCGCAGCGGATAGCTCTGGATCATCTGCTTGCGGAACGGCCAGATGATGTGCGCGCCGGGCGTGAGCACACGTTCGGTGGCCTTGCCGCGCACGATGACGAGCCCGACCGTTCCGGTGGGAATGCGCACCATGGCTTCCTGGAGGAACTGGAACACGCCGAACGCGAGCAGCGGCACCGCCAATACGGCGAACACCACCACACCCCACCCGCTCATCGACGACCGCCCGTGCAGACCCTGAACTCAACTCGTCGCATTGCGGCACTCTACTGAAGCGCTCGATGGCTCGGGAAAAAGGTCTGCAGGTCGTTCCCGTAACGACTCGGCTGGGCGAATCCGCGACAATGCGCACGGGGAGGTGACGGCGCCCGAAGCCGTTGCCACAATGTGGAGGTTTTTCGCATGCCGTCCGATCGTCCGAACGAAGTCGATGTCGTGGTGGTGGGTGCCGGTTTCTCCGGCCTCTATCTCATCCACCGCCTGCGCGAACTGGGGCTCTCGATGCGAGTGCTCGAATCGGGCAGCGATGTCGGCGGCACGTGGTA
>Ga0075026_100001151_pt1 | contig 11173 bp, 11 predicted proteins | sample Str012_2_FD_71392 | JGI IMG/M metagenome (GOLD analysis project Ga0075026, IMG submission 71392) | Freshwater sediment microbial communities in response to fracking from Pennsylvania, USA - Straight Creek_MetaG_SC_2012 | ecosystem: Environmental > Aquatic > Freshwater > Creek > Sediment...
GAGCTGACGGGCTCGGGCTAAGAGGTGCCCTACGCCGCACGAGTGCGGTGATTCGCCCCACGTGAATGGGTCCCCGGCTCATCGGGCGAGAGAGCCCGACGATTGAGCGCGTCGTCCGTGTACGGAGGACCCGTACTGTGGCGAACGACGGAGGAAGGTAGGCAGGGCACCCCCCGTCGGGTCACGCCAGATGTCCGCTTAAGGGACGATTCGCGGCTGTTTGTGAGGGGGCTCACGTTTACCTGCCGGCTACCTTCAGGCCAGCCTCAACTCATCCTCTGCGCGCTCACAGGCGCCCTACGTCGCCCTCGGTGACGTCGGCGCCGGGTCAGGCGTGTGAGTCCAGCACCGCGGCCACGAACCGCGCCACACCGTCGTCGGACGGCCCGGGCAGCACGGCATCAGCGGCGTCGAGCACCTGTGCGTGACCACCGTCGACACCGAGTCCGACCCGCGCCCAGGTCAGCATCGGGATGTCGTTGGGCATGTCGCCGGCCGCTGCGACATCGGCTGACGAGAGACCCAGGGACGCTGCATGCTCGGCGAGCGCAGAGCCCTTGCTGACTCCAGACGCGCTCATCTCGAGCAGCACGTCGTCCGCGTTCGAGTGCGTCACCGTCACGAGGTGCTCGACATGCTCGAGCGCATGCGCGAGGAAGCTGTCGGCGTCGTGCCCGCTTCCCGTGACGCGAGCGAGCAGCTTGACCACCCGATGCCCGTCGACGATGTCGCGGATATCCGCTGCTTTCTGCGGAGTTCCGACGACGTAGCGAGGCACGAACGCGTGCTCGTGCGCGAAGTCGGTGTCCCGTGACGTCTCGTCGGGTACGTCGTCGATCCACTCGGCCGCGAAACCGATGCCCGGAACCTCGGCACGCAGCGTGGTGACGACCGCGTCGAGGGCAGCTGACGAGATCTCGTGCGCGCGCAGGATGTCGCCGGACGCGAGGTCCACGACCACGGCGCCGTTGGCCCCGATCGCCACGCCGGTGTGACCGGTGGCCGCGGCGACCGCAGGCAGCCACCGCGGTGGCCGACCGGTGACGAAGACGACGGGCACGCCGGCAGCCCGCGCCCTCGCGAAGGTGGCGACCGTGAAGTCCGACACCGATCCGTCGGGCCGCAGCAGCGTGCCGTCGAGGTCGGTGGCCATGAGCCCCACACCGACAGCCAGTGCGAGCCACTCGTCGTTGATCACACCCCCATCTTCACGTATCGCCGCGACCTCGACGAAACGCGCAGGGACGCTGAACCGTCAGCCCCGCGAGGGCGGCAGCCAGGTCGGGTGCAGCGACTCGCGCAGGTCGAGCAGGACCTCCAGCGCGTGTCCAGCCGCGAGCAACCGAGCCTCCGAGTGCGGACGCCCGACGAGCACGAGACCCACCGGCAGCCCGTCGACGAGACCCATCGGCAGGCACAGCACCGGCCAGCCGGCGATGGACGGCGCGGCACTGGCGAGACCACCGCCGAGGAAGTGGTCACCGCCGCGCAGGTCGCTCTTCCAGGCCGGCGCATAGGCCGGGGCGACGAGGAACTCTGGCGTGTCGGTGCCGTCGAAGTTCGGCTCTAGCGTCTCGTCGAGCGCCCACTGCAGGCAGCGTGCCCGCGCCTCCGCGTACGCCGGGTCGTCGCGGCCCTCTGAGCTCGCGGCCATCTCCAGGAACTCCTGGCCGAAGTGCGCGAGCTCGAGGTCGGCGTGCTCGGTGTTGAACGCGACGAGCTCGTCGAGCGATGTCGGACCCGTACCTCCTCGAGCCGCGAGGTAGCCGCCGAGGTCCTCTTCAAGCTCGCACACCAGCACCGTGAGCTCGGCGGCACCGGTGCCCGCGACGGGCGTCACGTCGGCCTGCGACAACGTCGTCCCGGCCCCCTCGATCGTCGTCAGCACGTCGCGGAAGAGCGCGTCGGTCGCGGGGTGGCCCGACAGCCATCCCGTCGCGACCCCGAGGCGTAGCTCGCCGGGCGCCACCGAGCCGGGTGCAGCGGCGTAGTCCGGGTCGCCGGTGAGGGCCGAGAGGAGCAGCGCACAGTCGTGCACACTGCGGGCCATGGGCCCGGGTGAGTCCTGACTGCCCGACAGCGGCACGACACCATCGGTCGAGATGACGCCCACGGTCGGCTTGAGGCCCACGCAGCCGTTGAGCGAGCTCGGGCACGTGATCGAGCCGTCGGTCTCCGTACCGATCGCCAACGGGGCGAGGCCGGCGGCGACAGCCGCGCCGGATCCTGACGAGGAACCACCTGCACTGCGGTCGAGCTGCCAGGGGTTACCGGTCAGCCCACCGACGGCCGACCACCCGCTCGTCGAGTGCGGCGACCGCATGTTGGCCCACTCCGAGAGGTTGGTGGCGCCGAGCACGACGAGGCCGGCTTCGCGCATCGCCGCCACCAGGGCGGCGTCGCGCGCGACGTCACGACCCGCGAGCGCGAGCGACCCTGCGGAGCCCGGAAGACCCACGGCTTCGATGTTGTCCTTCACGAGGACGGGCACCCCGTGCAGCGGGCCGCGGGACGTGCCCGCTCCGCGCTCGGCATCGAGGGCCGCCGCCTCGTCGAGCGCCAGGGCGCTCACGGCCAGAACAGAACGCAGCTCAGGACCTGCGTCGTCGAGCGCGGCGATGCGGTCGAGCAGCGCTCGCGTGACCTCGACGGACGTCGTCCGTCCCGCAGCGAGATCAGCCGCGATCTCGTACGCCGTCGATGCAGCGAGCGCGGCGGTCGGCGGGTGCGGGTCCATGATCACTCTGCGAGCGTCCCAGAGCCCTCGTCGCGGCGCCACCGGTCGGGCAACCAGCCGTCGGTGGGTGATCCCTGGTTAGCCTGTGGCCATGCCTCTCGCGTTGATCACGGGTACGTCGTCCGGCCTCGGTCGCGGAGCTGCCGACAGGCTCACCGGACTCGGTTGGGACGTGATCGGGACGGTGCTCGACGCCGCGCAGGGCGAGGAGCTGGCCTTCGACACCGTCGTCGCCGACGTGACCGACGATGCCGACATCGCGCGGCTCGGCGCACTGGTGCGTGATCGCGGCGGTCGCCTCGACGCTCTCGTCAACAACGCCGGCATCGCCATGAGCGGCCCGTGGGAGGAGATCACCGCGGTCGAGCTACGCCGTCAGCTCGGCGTCAACCTCGTCGGAGCCATGGCGCTCACGGGTGCGTGCCTTCCTGCGCTGCGTGCAGCTCAGGGTGTCGTCGTCAACATCTCGAGCGTGTCGGGTCAGGCCGGCGACCCGCTCATGGGTCCCTACAATGCGTCGAAGTTCGGGCTCGAAGGAGCCAGCGAGGCCCTGCGCCAGGAGGTGAGGCCGTTCGGAGTCCGTGTGGTGCTCGTCGAGCCGGGACCCTTCCGCACGCCCATCTCCGACGCGTCACCCCAGGCCGCGGCGCGTGACGACGCGGGTGCCTACGCCGAGCAGTGGACCCAGATCGACCGGTGGCTCGCGTGGCATGCCGAGGCAAGCGCGGATCCGCAGCAGTGCGTCGACGCGATCGTCGGTGCCGTCACGCGACCCGATGCACCCTTCCGTATCCCGGTGGGAGACGGGATCTCCGACGTCGTACGCAAGCATGCCGCCGCTCTGGTGCGACAGGCCGACGCTGCGGACGCGTGGCTCCGCACTCTGTGACGCGACCAGCTCGGCCTTGGTGGGTGCGACCCGCCTCGTATCAGTGCGCGTAGTCGGCGGCTGCGATCTCGTAGATCAGCTCGAGCCCGTCCTCGGGATCGTCCTGCTCGCCGACGTGGACGAGCCCCGCGCTCTCGATGATCGCTCTCGAGGCGGCGTTGTCAGGCGACACCGTCGCGCGCAGCCACACCACGTCGGGCCGTGCCGCGGCGTAGGACCAGAGAGTGGTCGCCATCTCGCGCGCGTAACCTTTGCGTCGGTGATCGGGGAGTACTCGATAGCCGATCTCGACCATGCCTCGCTCGTCCGGTGCATCGTGGAAGTTCACGAGACCGACGATCTCCCCGGTGCTCCGCAGGACAGCGATGCGGATCAGCCACGGGTTGATGCTGGGGTCCTCGCGCACCTGAGCGACCCGAAACCGCAACGGCGAGTTCTCGGGCCCGAGCACGTCGTGGGGGTCGTCGTATCCCAGTGCCACCGGCCCGGTGCTGGCGTCGCGGGCGAGGAGCTGGTCGACGGTGACGAGCACGAGGTCGAGACGGGGGCCGGAGACCACGTCGGGCAGCGGACTCGTCGCGCGAGGTTCGGTCATGACCTCATCTTCTCCTCAGCCACCTCAGGGCGCGCGCACGATTCGTCGTGTGGGCCTCGCATCGTGGTGACCATCGGCGTAGGTTCCGAGGTGAGGGAACCACGAGGATCCCCGCCACGAGCACGAAGGGGTTTCGCGAGTCGCAGCGACTGACGGAGACCACTGGAGGTGATCGAGATGACCGGTATCGAGATGGTCATGAAGATGCTGTCGGGACTGGTGCTCGGACTGCTCATCGGCATCCCCGTCCTCATCTGGATCGTCGTCCTCGTCGGTCTCGTCCGTCGCGGTGTGCGCGACGTGCACGAACGCGTCCTCGACTTCATCGACGAGCGACGTCGGCGCTCGGTGTCGCGCCACGTGTGGGTCTCCGTCGACGACGTCCTCCCCGGACAGCGCCAGCCGACCGCCCTCGACCACTCGGTGCTCCCGGGTGCGCCGCTCGACGACCAGCCGGCTGCCGTCATCGCAGCCGTTGCCCAGCGCGTCTTCCACACCTCGTCGTAGCCCCCGCGTCGTTCGCGCAGCCTTTCCGGCGATATCCGGGACTGCTCGACGACAGCGTGCAGTGCCCGCGCTAGCGTCGGCGTCACCAGCCGCTGCGGGTCGAGGGAGACGCACGTGACCGATCAAGGTGCAGGAGTGCCGCCGCCCGGGTGGTACCCCGATGGCACAGGTGGCACGCGGTGGTGGGACGGCCAGGGCTGGACCGCGCACGTCTCGCCGCCCGCGCAGCCTCCGGTCGCGGCACCCGTAGCCACGCCGGCGTCGTACGCTCCCCCGATAGCGCAGTGGCCCTCGGGTCCGCAGCCGCCGAACGACCCTGGGCTCCTGCGTCGCCGGTGCCCGCTGCCCCCGTACGTCGGACCGGGCTGATCCTCGCTCTCGTCGGAACCGCCAGCGCGGTGCTCGTGGTGGGTGGCGTCGCAGCCGCGTTTCTCACGCGGAGCTCCGCCAACCCCCAGGCCTCGACGTCATCCGCCGCGTCGTCGCCGGCCACGGTGGGGTCGAGCGCGACACCGTCCGAGACGCCGAGCGGCACCGCGTCGACCCCCGCCCCGACGGCGGTGAAGCCCGTGACCTCCGCATCACAGGGCACTGTCGTCTTCCGGGACGATTTCACCGACCAGACCACCGGGTGGAGCAAGCGCGCGCTTCCGTCCGGCACGACGTTCGGCTACGTCGGCGGCAGGTACGTCGTCGTGGCGAAAGGCACCTTGCACCACTACGCCTACGCCCCCTTCGACCAACCCGTGCCGCAGATCAGCGTCACTGCCGACTACGTGACCTCGGCCGCGAGGGCTGGCGGCAGCGGAGTCGGTGTCAGCTGCGACCAAGGGTCGGGCAAGGCGGCGCTCCTGTACGAGTTCATGGTCTATCCCGGCAGGCAGTGGTTCATCGAAGAGGTGCGCGGATCGATCGGCACCAACCCGCCGACGACCGTGCTCAAGCAAGGACGAGCAACGGTCAAGCACGGGAAGATCTCCGTCACCGGTGCGTGCACCACCTCCGACGATGGTGCGCGCACGGTCGTGACGCTCTTCGTCAACGGTGCGAAAGTCGGTCAGGCGACCTCCACCGTGAAGCCACCGTCCGACGGCTGGCTGGCTGGCGTCGACGTCGCCAGCCAGGGGGCCACGGCGCAGACCGTTGCCGTCGAGACCGTCACCGTGCGCGACACCAACGGCTGAGTGCCGGTCGCGCGAGGCCAGATCAGCGGCGATGCCGGTGCGGCGCTACAGCGGCGTGAGGAACTCTCGTCCGCCGAGGTAGGGACGCAGAGCCGGCGGGACACGTACCGAGCCGTCGGCCTGCTGGTGATTCTCCAGCAACGCCACGATGATCCGCGTGATGGCGACCAGCGTGCCGTTCAGCGTCGCAACGGGCCGTACGCCGTCGGCGTCGCGCATGCGTACCCGGAGCCGTCGAGCCTGGAACTCCGTGCAGCTCGACGTCGAGGTGACCTCGCGATAGTCGCCGTACGACGGGATCCACGCCTCGATGTCGAACTTGCGCGCGGCCGAGGCGCCGAGGTCGCCGGACGCGACGTCGATCACGCGGTAGGGGATCTCGAGGCTGTCGAGGAACTCGCGCTCGAAGCCGAGCAGCCGCGCATGCTCCTGCACCGCGTCGGCCGGGTTGCAGTAGGAGAACATCTCGACCTTGTCGAACCAGTGGACGCGCCAGATTCCCCGGGTGTCGCGACCCCCCGAGCCGGCCTCGCGCCGATAGCTCGGTGACCATCCGACGTAGCGTCGTGGCAGCGTGGCGGCGTCGAGGATCTCGTCGGAGTGGTAGGCCGCGAGAGGGACCTCCGCGGTGCCGACGAGGTACATGTCGTCGGCCTCGAGCCGGTAGACGTTCTCGGCCGCCTGGCCGAGGAAGCCCGTGCCCTCCATAGCAGGAGGATTGACGAGTGCCGGCGGGATCATCGGAGTGAAGCCGTTTCCGGTGGCGAGCGCGACCGCATGGTTGATGAGCGCGAGCTCGAGCAGGGCACCGACCCCGGTGAGGTAGTAGAAGCGCGACCCGGAGACCTTGGCACCGCGCTCGATGTCGATCGCACCGAGCAGCTCGCCGAGGTCGACGTGGTCGCGCGACTCGAAACCCTCGGCCGCGAAGTCCCTCGGGGTGCCGACGTGCTCGACGACGGCGAAGTCGGCCTCGCCACCCACCGGTGCTGCGGGGTCGATGAGGTTGGAGAGCTGGCCGAGCAGCGACTGGGTCTCCGCATCGGCCTCGTCGCGTGCGCCCTCGGCGGCCTTGACGCGATCGGCGAGGTCACTGGCGGTGCCCATGAGGGCGTCGACCTCCGCCTGAGCTGCCGCCCGGTCCGCGTCGCTCGCCTTCTTCAGGGCGCCCTGCAGCGGCCCGATGCGCTTGCCGAGCTCCTTCTGCTCGTTGCGCAGAGCGCCGTACGACACTTCGGCGGCTCGGCGGGCCTCGTCGGCGGCCACGAGCCGGTCGACGATGCCCTCGTCCTCGCCCCGCGCCCGCTGCGAGACACGGACACGGTCGGGGTCATCGCGAAGAACCTTGAGATCGATCACGGGTGAACCCTACGGCGCCCGGCTACCGCATTGCCCAGACTGATCGTGCGGTCCTCGCTCGTGCCGGGAACGGCTGCACGATCTGTCCGAGCGGTCGAGGTGATGGCGCTAGAGGTAGAGGCCGTTGCCGTCCTGCTGCGGCGGGAGCACCTGGCCGGGGTCGCCTCCGCCGGGACCAAGAGCACGCCGACGTACCTGTTCGAGCTGGGCCTGCGCCGCCATCTGCTGGGCGAACAGCGCGGCCTGGATTCCGTGGAAGAGACCCTCGAGCCACCCGACGAGCTGCGCCTGCGCGATACGCAGCTCCGCGTCGCTCGGCACGTGGTCGTCGTCGAACGGCAGCGACAGGCGCTCGAGCTCATCGACGAGCTCAGGAGCGAGACCCTCTTCGAGCTCGGCGATGGAGCGACGGTGGATCTCGCGCAGCCGGGTGCGCGAGGCGTCGTCGAGGGGCGCGGTGCGCACCTCCTCCAGAAGCTGCTTGATCATGCTGCCGATGCGCATCACCTTCGCTGGCTGCTCGACGAGGTCTGCGACGGATCCCTCCGGCTGCTGCTCGGTCTCGGCAGGCAGCGCGGGCAACGGATGGCCGTCGGCCCCGACGATCACGACGTGCGGCTGCGCGATCGCAGAGTCGTCGTCGTGAACCACGGCATCAGCGACCTGGTCGGTCACCGCAGCAGTAGTGGGCGTCTCGGGTGTCGTGCCGTCGGGAGTCGTGGTCATGACGTCATCCAACCATCGCCACCTCTCGGCCACGAGGGCATCGTGACCGGTGAACCACAGGTGAGCAGAGTCCGTACGTGGACCAACCCAAGATCCTGAATCGCTGTTCAGCGTTGCACCCCATAGGGTTTCACGATTCGCCGGAGTCCACCCTGGTGTGTTTCGATAGCCCCGCACGCAGTGCAAGCAGGCACCTACCAGCGTTCACCGTGAGGGGTGAGAGCACCGGACCCTCGGGGCACCGGGCTACGCGATCGTCACTGAAGGAGACGACACGTGGACTACAACTGGCTGTTCCCGGGCGCCGATGCCCGACCCGTCGGGGCCAAGGGCTGGGGCTCGTTCGCAACGGAGCCGATCGCCGCCGGCACGACCGTCGCCGCCTTCGGTGGCTGGATCGTCACCCGCGACACGCTGTCGACGTTCAGCGACGACCGTCAGGGTCGCTCGATCCAGGTCGACGAGAACCTCTACCTCGTCTCGGACGAGACACCCGAGCCGGGCGACATGCTCAACCACTCGTGCGAGCCGTCCTGCGGCCTCGTCGGGGCGACGCTGCTGGTGGCGCGCCGCGACATCGAGCCCGGCGAGGAGCTCACGTTCGACTACGCCACCTGCGACTCCAGCGACTACGACGAGTTCACCTGCCTCTGTGGTGAGCCGACCTGTCGCGGCGTCGTCACCGGGCTGGACTGGATGAAGCCCGAGCTCCAGCAGAAGTACACCGGCTGGTTCTCGCCCTACCTCCAGCGACGGATCGCGGCGCTCCCGGCCGCGCACTGACAAAACTCGGACGACACGTACGCCCGGGGAGGGTCATCCTCACCGGGTGAGCGACACGGAGCAGCTCGTCACCCCGATGACCCTGTCGACCCGACCCCTGCGGTTCGGTGCTGACGGAGTCGACCCGGTCGACCTCGAGACCGTGGTGGCCCTCGTGCAGGCGACGGACCTTGCGGCGATCGGCGAGCTGGACTCCGGTGCGGGTGATGTCGCTGGGATGGTCGCGATACCGACGATGGATCGTGGCGCGACGTTCCTGGCGCTCGTCGACGATGTCGCCGTCGGATTCGTCTTCATCGAGGACGACGCCACCGCACGGGACACGTTCGTCGACCTCTACGCCCCGGCCGGACCGTGGCGGCACGAGGTGCACGAGATCGGCATCGCGCGCGGGCTCGAGGCGGCGCATCGTCATCAGGTCACGACGCCCGGGGCACGCACGGTGAGATCCGGAGCCTGGGTCACCGACGCCGACCTCATCGCCGACCTCGAGGCGCACGGCATCCTCCCGGTACGCCAGTTCCACCGCATGCGTATCGACTCGAGCTCGACGGCGATACCTGCCACCATGCCGCCCTTGCCCGCCGGGGCTCAGATCGTGGTCTCCGACGACGAGGAGACGCGGCGACGGATCTGCGACGTCGACAACGAGACCTTCCTCGACCACTGGCACTTCACCCCGAGGGGCTATGACGAGTGGTGGTCGATGTGGGAGTCGGCACCGGCCCGAGACCCGTCAGGCTGGTGGCTGCTCACGGTCGACGGCGAGGATGCGGCCATCTGCCTGCTCGACGACGGCCGGGCCGAGATGGGTGACGGCTACGTCGCCATCCTCGGTGTGCGCCGCAAGTTCCGTGGCCAGGGTTACGCGCAGCTGCTGCTGCGACGTGCCTTCGTCCACTACCGCGAACTGGGCCGGAACGGGACGCAGCTCGGGGTCGACGCCGAGAACCTCACCGGCGCCGTACGCCTCTACGAAGGCGTCGGCATGAAGGCCCTCCGCTCGGTTCAGTCTCATGCTCTCGAGATCTTCTGACTGTCGCGTGCGCTCGTAGGAGAAACGTGGGCGACAGGCGACGCCCGCTCACGACAGGCTCGCCCTCATGACTGTGCCAGTGCTGCCGGAGGGCTTCCTCGCGCGCGTCCCCACCTACACCGGCGACGGGATCGCGGAGCTCGACGCTGTCGTCGACCTGCTTGCTGCGTGCGACGTCGCGGTGGTCGGGGAGCCCGACACCGGCCGTGAGGAGACGAGGGGGATGTTCACCTCGCCCAACAACGACCGTGAGCGCACGACGCTGATCGAGGCTGCCGACGGTCAACTCATGGGGCTGGTATGGATCGAGCGGGACGCCACAGCCGGGGACACCTGGTGCGACGTCTACATCGATCCGGTCCGCGCGACCTCCGAGCTCTACGACATCGGTCTCGCCCACGGGATCGCTGCCGCATCGGCGCACAAGGCCGATGCGGGAGCGAATTCGTGGGAGCTGTGGTCGGGGTGCTTCGCCCAGGACGAGGTGCTGCAGGACACCATGGCGCGCAACGGTTTCGGGCTACGACGCAGGTTCTGGCGGATGCGCATCGAGTCCGACTCCCCCGACGTGCCGGGCTACCTGCCCGATCTTCCCGACGGCGTGACCCTGGTTGTCGCGCGAACCGACGAGGAGAAGCGGCGCGTGCACGCCGTCCAGACCGAGTCCTTCGAGGATCACTGGATGCATGTGGCCAGGCCCTGGGACGAGTGGATCGCCCATGTGGACTCGCACCATCCGTCTCCCGACGGGTGGTGGCTCCTGCAGGTCGACGGGATCGACGCGGCCGTCTGCATGCTCGACGAGACGCGCGCCGACCAGGGCGGCGGCTACGTCGCAACCCTCGGCGTCCGGCGCGACTACCGCGGGCGCGGCCTGGCTACGTACCTGTTGCGACGAGCGTTCATCCGCTCACGCGACGAGGGCCGATCCTGGACGGCACTCTCGGTCGACAGCGACAGCCCCACCGGTGCGCAGCGGCTCTACGAGAGCGTCGGCATGACGCCCTACCGGATCATCGACGCCTTCTCCCGCCGGGTCGACTGACCGTGGTCGCGCGTCTCGGTGGCGTCGTCGGGTCGGCCCGGTGGCTCAGCGCAGTGTGAGCAGGACTTTGCCCACGTGCGTGGATGCCTCGACGACGCGGTGAGCCTGCGCGGCCTCGCTCATGGGCAGCACCTGGTCGACGACGGGGAGGATCGCGCCGGACTCGACGAGTGGCCACGCCTGCGCCGCCACGGTGGCGCAGATCTCCGCCTTCTGGTCGAGCGGCCTCGGGCGCAGTGACGTCGCCGCTACCGAGGCTCGCTTGACGAGCAGCGCGCCGAGGTCGAGCTCGCCCCTCGCTCCGCCCTGGAG
>Ga0075026_100001152_pt1 | contig 11168 bp, 12 predicted proteins | sample Str012_2_FD_71392 | JGI IMG/M metagenome (GOLD analysis project Ga0075026, IMG submission 71392) | Freshwater sediment microbial communities in response to fracking from Pennsylvania, USA - Straight Creek_MetaG_SC_2012 | ecosystem: Environmental > Aquatic > Freshwater > Creek > Sediment...
GTATCGCTGTCCACCGTGAACCCGGCGGCGGTGTCACCGAACATGACCGTTGTCGCGCCGTTCAGGTTCGAGCCGGTGATCGTGACGACGGTTCCGCCGGCGACCGGCCCAGTGTTCGGACTCAGGCCGGTGACTGCAGGCGCGGCCACGAACGAGAAGAGATCGTTGGTACTCGGCGCGCTCGGGCCACCAGCAGTGGTGACGGTGACGTCGACGGAGCCCGCGCCCGTTGCGGGGGACAGGGCGGTGATCGAGGTGTCGCCGATGATTGTGAAGCTCGCGGCCGGAGTGGCACCGAAGTTCACTGCGGTTGCCGCGGCGAATCCGGTACCGGTGATCGTCACGGTCGTGCCGCCCAGCGCCGGTCCGACCGTGACCGACAAACTCGTTACCCTCGCCGCGGGAACGTAGTTCGGCGCGAGAACCAAGTACGCGGCGTTCGACGCGTTGTAGACCTCGTTGCCGTTCGCATCGAACGCCGAGAAGGTCGGACCAACGCTCGGGGCGACCGCCAGCGCCGTGTCCGACACGATCGCGGCGGTGAAGTCCCAGGTCACGCCCACCCACGCGGTGTACGTCGTCGTGTGGTAGCCGCCGCCTCGACCGCTCCCACCGCATCTCGTCGTCAATTTCACGTCACCGACCGGGTACCCGCTCGTCGCGTCGAAGCCGGTCGCGAAGGCCTGCTCCTGGATACCGCCACAGGAGTGCCCGAGCACCCCGAACGCCGCCGCCTGCGGCAGAAGTAACGACCGGGTGATCGCGCCCGGCACTGTCGTCGTGGTCGTCGGTGCGACCGTCGTCGTCGGTGCAACCGTTGTGGTGGTCGCGACCGTCGTGGTCGTCGTGGTCGTCGCGACCGTCGTGGTCGTAGCAACCGTCGTGGTCGTAGCAACCGTCGCAACCGTCGTCGTCGGTGCAACCGTCGTCGTCGTACCCGTGCCGGCCGCGGAACATTGCGATGCGCCACCGAATGCCATTAACCCAACGAACCCACTTGCCACAGCGACCGAGCGATACCCGAACAACGCCGCCTCCCGGATCTCCCAGCCCGACCTCGACCCGGTCGCAGCAATCGGTGGCCGCAGCCTGATGGTTCGCTGAGACCGTGGCAACGAGTGCAACCTCAAGTCTTCGCTAAATGCAGCCCAACCGAGGGCTAGGGTCGTTGTGACGCATTCAGATGACGAGCGGCGGGGATTCCGATGGATACAGACGCGCTGTCCCCGATCGCCGATCTCGAGCCGGTGCCGCCGCGGCGCCGGCGCAACCCGATCCTCTGGATATTGAGTGTGGTGGTTGTCGGTGTCTTGATCGCCGGCTCACTCGTACTCGGCGGCAACGACACAAAGGCCTGGCCCGCCACTGTCGTGCTCTCTCAAGCGGCTGCTCGCACAACGAGCGCCGGGACCGCGCGGGTCGGCATGACGGTGAGCGCCACCGTGAACGGCGAGGAACAGGCGATCGTCACCGGCGAGGGTGCGAGCGACTACGGCAACCAGTCGTCCGCCATGACGCTCAAGATCGGCCCGGTCACCGAAGAGATCCGCCTGGTGCACGACGTCGGCTACGCGTCACTACCGGGCAACCTGCTCCCGAACGGAGCGCACTGGGTGTCGATCACAAAGGCCGACATGAAGCTCGATCCGCAATCGTCCGCCGGGCTCGGCGCGAGCGATCCGAGCTCCGGACTCCAGTTTCTCTCAGCGGTCGACGGCAATCCGATCGTCGTCGGAAACGAGCAGGTCGACGGCGTCGACACCACCCACTACACGTTCACCCTCGACCTCAAAGCGATGATGCAGCGCGTGGGAGATTCGGCCGCGGCGTTGAACTCATCGTTCGGCCGCGAACTCAAGACGCTCGGCTCGCTGATCGACCTTTCGAACCTCCCGGGCGAGGCCTGGATCGACTCCGACGGCCGGGTCAGGAAGTTCGTGATCACGATCGCGATCGCGCAGGCGGGCCAGGACGGCAAGGTGATCGAAGAGCTCCGCTTCTCCCACTTCAACGAGCCCGTCGTCGTGCAGACCCCGCCGGCGTCCGAAACGGTTCCGTTCAGTAAGGCAAAGAACGTCTTCGGCTAGGCGCGCTCGAAGAGCCACCACGTGACGCGGTCCCAGCCGTCCTCGGGGCTGAGGTAACCCTGGCGGGCGAGCGTCAACTCGTGGGGGAACAGGTCGAGGAACAGGCTCCCGTAGTCGCGGCGGAACAACGCGCCGTCGTGACCGCGGTAGTGCACCTCGACGGTCTCGGTGTCGAAGTACTCGCCGCAGAACACGTAGCGGCTCGACGCGCGGACCATCTCGCTCATCACCTTGTCGAGCGTTTCCTCGGGCTGGTGGATGAGCACGCCCATGGTGAAGACGAAGTCGATCGAACGGTCCGCGACCGGCAGCTCACGCGCGGGCGAGTGCATCGCGCGCACACCGGGTACGCGCTGATCGAGCAGGCGCAGGGCCTTCGCGTTCACGTCGACCCCGGTTACGCGGGCGGGGTCGACCCGTTGCGTGATCCACTGGAGGTTGCCACCGACGTTACAGCCGACCTCGAGCACGCTCTCGGGCTGCAACTCGTCGAGCAACGGCAACCAGAACTCGCCCCGGCGGTCGTAGGCGGTCAGGTTGCGGTCGACGTACTCGTTGCCGAACTCGCCGGACCACAGGGCCTCGAGGCGGCTCGCCTCGTTGGTCTTGGTGTTGGTGGAAGTCATACTTCTCTATCGGCCGATCCGACCGCCGATGGAGAATCGTGGAGAGCCCCCGTGTCGCCCTGATGCAGCCCACATTCCTGCCCTGGCAGGGGTATTTCGGCCTGGTCTCGGCGGCCGACGTGTTCGTGCTGCTCGACGACTTCCAGTTCCAGCGCCACTCCTTCCACCAGCGCAACCGCGTCCGGTCGGCGGGCGGCGAGGAGACGTGGATCAGCCTCCCGGTCGGCCACCCCCGAGATGGTGAGTTCCCCACGCTCGGTGACGCCGTTCCGATCGTCGACGCAAAGTGGCGGCGGCGGCTGCGGGCCACGCTCGAGCAGAGCTACGGCCGCACCGCCCACTACCCGGGGTTGCGCGGTCCGATCGAAGAGTGGATCGACACGACGTGGACGTCGGTCGCCGACATGAACATCGCGTTCATCCAACTCGTCGCGCGACTGCTCGGCTTCGCGCCCGAGTGGCGGCGCTCCTCGGAGATCGGGTCCTCGGGCCCGCGGTCCGAGCGCGTGCTCGACCTGTTGCAGCGCGCCGGCACACGCACATACCTGTGCGCGCGCGGCTCGTACGAGTACATGGCCGAGGACGCGTTGTTCCCCGTCGATCACATCGACGTGGTGTTCCAGGATTTTGCGCCGGTGCCGTATCCGCAACGACGAGCGGACGAATTCGTTTCGCACCTCTCGGTGCTCGACACCTTGTTCGAAGTCGGTCCGGACGAGACGCGCGTACTCGTGCTGGCCGGTCAGCGGGCGTGGACGCCGTGGCGGGACATGCCGGCGATGACCGCAGCGACGCGCGCCGAGCCCTGACCGTCGACGAGTATCCGCGCCGACGTCGACAACCGGCTGCGCGCGTTGACGTCGCGCGCGAGGCGCGTCGCCACTTCCGCGGCGGAGCCGACATCGACTGCGACCACCGCGCCGACGTGCGCGGCTCCCGCGAGTGCCCGGCCCTGTCCTTGCGCGATCGAGAACGCGACGACGGGACGGCCGAGGCAGCATGCCTCGAGCATCGTCACGCCGCCCGCGGTCACGACCATGTCCGCGGCCGCGATCTCGGGCCCGAGTCCGTCGGGCGCGTGCACCGTTTCGATGCGAGTGTCGCTCGATCCGAGTCCCCACGGCCCGACGACCTGACGGATCCTCACTCCGGGCAGCGAATCGGCGAGCGCGTTCGCGACGCGCGTGCCGTACCCGTCGGTGTCGGAGCCGCCGGTCGTCACGAGCACCAGCTGCACGACTTCCTTGACCGGGAGGCAGGGCAGATTGCGCAGCGCCGGGTCGACGAGCGCGTAGGGCGCGCCCGCCACGACGGCCGCGGCCGTGGAGTGGACGCGCGCGTCGGCGCCGGGATCGGGATCGATCACGAAGTCGACCGCGAGGTCGCGTTCGATGTCGTCGATCGCGATCACCAACTCACCGCGGACACGCGAGCGGTCGTCGGCCCGCACGCGGTAGGAGTCGACGAGCACGATGTCTCCGACGACGGCATCGGGTCCGAACACGTGCAGCTCGACGTCGAAGCCCACTACGTCGAGCTCGTGCGCCAACCCTTCGATGCGACGGCGGTGCCCGAGCCCGATGCCGGGGCCCTCGTCGAATGCAAGAACGATGTTCACGATCCCCCTCAGACCATGTCCCAGGTAACGACGTCGTCTTCTTCGATGTCGGTGCGGGCGACCCGACCGACCAGCAACTCGATGAACTTCGGTTTCACGCCGTGACCCGGGCGCTTCACCGTCAGCATGTCCTCGCGAACGACCGTACCAACGGGGATGGCCACGGCCGCGACGACCGAACGGCGCGCCTTCGCGTACATCTCCTCCGACTCCTCCGCCGACGGCCCGCGCTTCACGCCGTCGCCGAGCGCGGCTTCGGTGTCGCGGATGTGGGCGACGAGATCGCGCAGCTCCTGCGGCTCGGCCGCGAACGGGTGATCCGGTCCGCGCATCGAGCGATCGAGCGTGTAGTGCTTCTCGACGATGCACGCGCCCAAGGCCACGGCTGCGACGGCTGCGTGCGTGCCGTTCGTGTGGTCGGAAAGACCCACCGGAACCCCGAATGCAGCTTGCATCACCGGGAGCGAACGCAGGTTCATCACATGCGCGGGCGCGGGGTACAACGACGCGCACTGCAACAGCGCAATCTGGTCGCAACCCGCGTCGCGCGCGGCGACAACGGCCTCTTCGATCTCGCCGAGGCTCGCCATGCCCGTCGACAGGATGAGCGGGCGTCGGCGGGCCGCCGCGTAGCGGATGAACGGCAGATCGACGAGCTCGAACGACGCGATCTTGAATGCGCCGACGGCGAGCGCATCGAGCTCGTCCACCGCCTGGCGATCGAAGGGCGACGACATGAACTCGACGCCGCGCTCGCGGCAGTGCTCGGCCAGGATCGGCTGCCACTCACGGGGCAACGCGATCTCGTCGAGCAGCTCGTGCGCGGGCTTGGCCGCGAGCTCGTCGTCGAGGAAGTCGAAGCGCGGCGTCTTGGTCGAGTACAGCGTCTTGCCCGAGTAGGTCTGGAACTTGACCGCGTCGACGCCGGCCTCGGCCGCAACGTCGATGAGCTTGCGGGCGATGCCGAGGTCGCGGTTGTGGTTGGAGCCGGCCTCCGCGATCACGTAGCAGGGCCGGCCCGGACCGACTTCGCGACCGCTGATCGCGAAACCGCTCACCGTGGTGGTCGTCACCAACTCAGATCGGCCAGAAGACCGCCGAATTGAGACGTGTGATCCCGTATGGCCGTCAGCTCGTCGAAGACGACGACATCGCCGCCGTCACGGCCGTCCTGCGCGGCGACCGGCTGACGACCGGGCCCGCGATCGACGAGTTCGAGCGCGCCTTGTGCCGGCAGACAACGGCCAAACACGCCGTCGCATTCTCGAACGGAACGGCGGCCCTGCACGCGGCACTCTCCGCGGCCGGGATCGGACCCGGTGACCACGTGCTGACGTCGCCCCTCTCCTTCGTCGCCAGCGCGAACTGCGCGCGCTACGTGGGCGCCAGCGCGGATTTCGTCGACATCGACCCGAAGACGTTGAACCTCGATCCGGCCGCCGTCGGTCCGTGCGACGCGCTGGTAGCCGTGCACTACGCCGGGCTGCCGTTCGACCTGTCGGCCCTCACGACCCGACCCCGCGTGATCGTCGAGGACGCCGCGCACGCGCTCGGCGCATCGACGCCCGACGGACCCGTCGGCAACTGCGCCCGTTCCGACCTGTGCACGTTCTCGTTCCACCCGGTCAAGGCGATCACCACCGGCGAGGGCGGGGCCGTGACGACGAACTCGGATGCACTCGCGGCTGCGCTCCGGCGCTTTCGTTCGCACGGCACCGTGCCCCGGCCCGAGCACGGCGGCTGGCACTACGACGTCGAGACGCTCGGATACAACTACCGCCTGACCGACATGCAGGCGGCGTTGGGGACGAGCCAGCTCGCCAAGCTCGAGCGGTTCGTCACGCGGCGCAACGAGCTCGCCGACCGCTACCGCGACCTACTCGCCGCGTTGCCGATCGACCTCCCGCCCGCGGCGCCGCCCGGGGTGCGGCACGCGTACCACCTGTTTGCAGTGCGGGTCCCGGAGCGACGCGCCGTGTACGACGCGATGCACGCGGCCGGGATCGGCGTACAGGTGCACTACGTACCTATCTACAAGCATCCGCTCTACGCCGACCGCGGTCGGAGTGGCGCCGACTTCCCCGAGACCGAGCGCGCGTACGCCGGGCTGCTCTCTCTGCCGCTGTATCCCGCGTTGCGCGACGCGGAGCAGGATCACGTCGTCGAGGTGTTGAAGCGATGCGTCGCGTCATCGCGGTAGTCCAGGCCCGAACGGGTTCGACCCGCCTTCCGCGCAAGGTTCTGCGCGATCTCGGCGGCCGCCCGGTACTCGAATGGGTTATCACTGCGGCCCGCGAAAGTGGCGTGTGCGACGAGGTGATCGTCGCCACGACCACCGACCCGGACGACGACGCGATCGAGGCACTCGCGGCTGATCTGCGCGTGTCCGTCGCGCGCGGCCCCGTCGAGGACGTTCTCACGCGCTACCTGCTCGCAGCGGAGACGACCGGCGCGGGGTCGGGCGACGCGATCGTCCGCCTCACCGCCGACTGTCCGCTGGTCGATGCCATGGTCATCGCCAAGTGCGTGCAGGCGTACGGCCCCGGGCTCATCGACTACGTGACGACCGACCACGAACATTCGGTTGCGCACGGGTTCGATGTCGAGGTCGTCGCACTCGACGCGTTGCAGACGATCGACGAGATCGCAACCGGCTCCGACCGCGCGCACGTCACGTCGTACATCGCCGCACACCCCGAGCAGTTCCGCATCGCGAGCGTCGGCCTCGACCCGCCGAACGCCGACCTGCGCGTCACCCTCGACGAACCCGCCGACGCCGACCTCCTCGACGCAATCGTCGCCGAGCTCGGCCGCGATGCCGGCGACTGGCGCGCGGTCGTAGCGCTCCTGCGCGCCCGCCCCGATCTCGTTGCAATCAACGCCCACGTCGCGGTCAAACCCCTCGCCGCCGGCTGACCTGAGCTGACCTGACAAGCTGGGTGGGTGACGACGAATTCCGGTAACGGGGCGATCGCGTTCGTCTGCGCGATGCCGATGGAGCTTTCACCACTCGTGCAGATGCTCTCGCTCACCGAGACCGAGGTGGACAACGCCCCACTGCACACGGGAACGCTCGAGGATCGCGACGTCGTCGCCATCGTCACGGGCATGGGAACCGACCTCGCGAGCAGGGGAACGACACGGCTCCTCGACGCGGTCGCAGTCCGGTGGGTCCTCGTCGTCGGCATCACGGGCGCGCTCGAGAGCGAGACGCCGATCGGCACGCTCGTGTGGCCGGAGATCGTGTTGAACAGCGAGACCGGCAAGGAGTACCGACCGACCCCGCTCGGCGACCGCGTCGCGGCCGGAACGATGTGGACGACCAACGGGTTGACCACCGATCTCGAGCACTTGGCGCGGCTGCGCGCCCAGGGTGTCGTGTCGCTCGACATGGAGACCGCCGCCATCGCCGAGGTCTGTGAGTCGCGTGCGATCCCGTGGACGGTGTTCCGTGCAATCTCCGACCGCGCCAACGACGGCAGCGTCGACGAGGAGGTGTTCCACCTGAGCAATCAGGACGGAACGCCGAACGCGGCCGCGATCGAGCAGTACTTCGCCGACCATCCGGAGCGGCTCCCGCTCATGGCGCAGATGGCCGAGAACGCCGCGCTCGCCACGCGCACCGCGGCCGAAGCGGCGATCGCCGCGTGCACGCTGATCCCCCAACGCTGACCGGGTTAGGAGCAAAAACGTTCCCCGGCACCGGTCTTGCTCCCAACTGTTGGGAGTGTTTCGGGGAGTTTTCGGGGGTTAGGCGGTGGCGGCGACGACGGCTACGGCTTCGAGGAGGCCGGCAACATCGTCTTCGCCGCGGGCTTCGGCCTCGGCCGCAAGGCCTTCGAGCACCGGCAACGGCATGAGGTCGACGACGACCTCCGTCGTCAGCGCTTCCGCGCTCTCGAGCGACAGTCCGTGCACGAGCACCGCGTAAGCCTCGCTGCGGGCGCCGCCCTGGAACAGCACCGACGCGATCAGCATTGAACGCGCCGGCGTGGTCGCGGCGGCCACGACGAACGCGTCCGCGAGCATGGCCGCGATCGCCCACACCTCGGTGAGCGCCGCGACGAGCTCGTCGTCGGCCAGCGTGGAAACGGCCTGGGTCAGCGCGCCGCGCGCCCGGGTGTCGCCGAACGAGGCGTGCGCGAGCGCCGCGGAACGAATCCGCTCCGCGGGGTCGACACTGCGCTCCTCGGCCCGATCGATGAGTGGGCAGAGCCGCCCCATACCGGCCGAACGGATGCGCGCCGACCACTCCAGCGCGCGCATGCTGTCGAGCTTCGCCGCGAACGACGGCACGAGAGCGAGCACTCGGGGATCGCCGATGTTGCGGTCCCAGATCAGCTCGGCGATGCGGTCGACACCCTGGGGCGCCGACGCGCGCAGCGCGGCGAGCACTCCGAGCACGCGGTCATCCGGGATCCGGGCGACGAACTCGGTCGGGTCGAAGTCGGTCTCGGCACACAACCGGGCGAATGCGTCCCAAACGTCGGGCGCGAGCGGATCCGACTCGAACGCGGCCAACACCTCGGCCGTCGCCGCATCCATCGACTCGTCGAGATACATCACGTGGGCGCGCGCGATACGCGCGGAGGTCGCCGAGGCCGGGAACCAGCGGTCCGTGGGGTCGGTCACGCCGTCGAGCAGGGTGCGCGCCGCGTCCACCTCGCCGAGCTGCAGGTGCGCAGCTGCGTCGAGGAGGTCGCCGAGGTCGGGACGCGTCGCGTTCTCGCGCACGATCCCGGCCCACACACTCACTTCCCACGGACGACCACGCGCCAACAGGATCCCCGCGACAAAGGCCGCAGACGAGCACCGGATCTCACGGTCGTCGGCCCGGTCCGCCGTGATCTGGAACCAGTCGAGCGCTTCCTCTTCGCGCAAACGCGCGAGATAGGTACGCGCGCGGTCGAAGTCGTCGTTGCCCGAGGGCGTGATGTCGTCATTGTCTGACATGCGCTCTCGATCGGCCCACCCGCGACCGAATGAAGGACACGCGGACAGCTCAAGTTCCAGGGGACCCCGCCGATCTTGACCAGGATTCACCACGGGCGGAGCAGGGACGTTTCGCCTTCGCGTTGCCAGGACGGTCGCAGAGCAAGGCCAGCTCGTGCTCGACCTCACGATGCAAGCGATCCAGACCTCACTCGACGGTCTCGCCGCGCGGCAGCGCATCTCCGCGCAGAACCTCGCGAACTCCGAGACGCCGGGCTACACCGCGCAGACGGTCAGCTTCGAGGACAGCCTCAGCTCGGCGATCTCGAGCGGCAATCCCTCCCAGGCGCAGATCACGACGGGCGTCACCTCTGATCCATCGAACATCAACGGCAACAACGTCTCCGTCGACACCGAGACGATCTCGATGATCGACACCGGGTTGAAGTACCAGCTCGCAACCCAGGAGATGAACAACAAGTTCCGGATCCTCCACGACTCAATGCGTCAGGACCTCTGATGAGCGGAATGTTTCCCGCGTTCGACATCGCGTCGTCGGCTCTCACGACGCACCGCATCTGGATGAACGCGCTCGCCGACAACATCGCGAACATCAACACGGTCAAGCCGATGAGCGGGGCCGCGTACCAGGAGAAGTTCATCGTCGCCCAGGAGATCCCGAGCGCACCCGGCCAGCCGGTCGGCGTGGGCGGCGGGGTTGCCCCGGTGAAGGTGGAGTACGGCGACGCGACCGGAATGGTCACGTACGACCCGACGAATCCGCTCGCCGACAAGAACGGTCTCGTGCGCCGGCCGTCGGAGAACCTCGGCGACCAGATGACGAACCTGATCATCGCCCAGCGCGGTTACCAGCTGAATCTCGCGGTCATCGACCGCGCCAAGACCTCGTATCAGCAAGCACTCGACATCAACGGGCGGTAACGATGGCTGTCACACCGATCAGCGGACTGATGAACGCGGCGGGCATCGGATCGATCGCGCCCGTGACGCCGTCGACCACCGCGGCCGCCGACGCGACCAACTCGACGGGCAAAGTCGGAAACGCCTTCAGCCAGGCGCTCGATTCGCTGCAGGGAACCCAGAACTCAGCCGACTCGCTCGCGCAGTCCGCGGCCACCGGGAATCTCACCGACATCCACAACTACACGATCGCCGCGACCGAAGCGTCGCTCACGACCGAACTCACCGTCGCAGTCCGCGACCGCGCCGTTGAGGCGTTCAACGAGATCATGAGGATGCAGGTCTGATGCCTGTCGTAGACGTCGATCGTCTGAAGGAACAGAGCCGCCGGTTCGTCGACGGCTTCACGCCGGGCCAAAAGGCCATGACGATCCTCGGTGTCGTCGCGGTGGTGCTCGCCGGGATGACGTTCATGAAGTGGGCGTCCAAACCCGACTACGCGCCGCTCTACACGGGCTTGACTTCGCAGGACGCCGGCGCGGTCACCGCCGCGCTCGACGCGCAGCACGTGAAGTACCAGATCAGCGGGGGCGGCGGGACGATCCTCGTGTCCCGCGCCAACGTCGACAAGACCCGCATCGACCTCAGCGCCAAGAACATCCCCGCGGGTGGCGACTCCTTCGTGCTGCTCGACAAGCAGGGCATCACCACCGACCAGTTCACGCGCAACATCGCCTATCAGCGCGCCCTCCAGGGCGAGTTGGGCAAGGCGATCGAGTCGATCGACTCCGTCGCGGCCGCGACCGTGACGTTGACCATTCCGCAAGAGACCGTGTTCGTCGGTTCCACAACGGACAAGGCGACGGCCGCGGTACTGGTGAAGACAACCGGCGGAGCGCTCTCGGGAGACGCCGTCAACGCGATCGTTCACCTGGTCGCGTCGAGCATCCCGAACATGAATCCCGACGACGTGACGGTCGCCGA
>Ga0075026_100001154_pt1 | contig 11154 bp, 5 predicted proteins | sample Str012_2_FD_71392 | JGI IMG/M metagenome (GOLD analysis project Ga0075026, IMG submission 71392) | Freshwater sediment microbial communities in response to fracking from Pennsylvania, USA - Straight Creek_MetaG_SC_2012 | ecosystem: Environmental > Aquatic > Freshwater > Creek > Sediment...
GTCTCGACGACGTGGTGGCTGCCCTGGCGTCGTTCACGCCAGAGGCCGTCGCCGCTGCCACCGGCATCTCGGCCGACGAGATTCGCTCGGTGGCCAGGGGGCTCGCCGACGCCTCGGGCGGCTCGGTCTACGGCCGCATCGGCACCACCACCACCGAGTTCGGCACGCTCACGTCGTGGCTCATCGACGTCGTCAACGTCGTCACCGGCAACCTCGACCGACCGGGCGGTGCCATGTTCGCGCTGCCGGTCGCGGGTGGGGCGTCGACGCGCGGCAAGCCGGGCACGGGCAAGGGCTTCGCCGTGGGACGCGGCCACACGCAGGTGAAGGCGCTGCCCGAGGTGATGGGTGAATACCCGGTGGCCGCGCTGGCCGAGGAGATCACCGATGCCGGCGACGAACGCATTCGTGCGTTGGTGACGGTGGCCGGCAACCCGGTGCTCAGCACGCCGCACAGCGAGCAACTCGACGCTGCACTGGCGCAGCTCGACTTCATGGTGAGCGTCGACATCTATCTCAACGAGACCACCAAACATGCCGACGTGATCCTGCCGCCGCCGTCGCAGCTGCAGCGCGATCACTACGACCTGCTGCTGTTGCAGTTCGCCGTGCGCAATGTCGCCAACTACAGCGAGGCCGTGCTGCCCATCGACGACGGCGCGCCTGACGAGTGGGAGATCCTGTCGCGCCTGGGCCTCATCGCGGCCGGGTTCGGACCCGATGCCGATGTGCGCGCCGCCGACGAGGTGGCCATCGGTGGGCTCGTCCGCCACAGCGTCAACGACCCGTCGTCGCCGATCCACGGGCGTGACGAGGCCGAGATCGTGGCGGCGTTGGGCGACGAACCCGGCCCGGCGCGCATGCTCGACTTCATGCTGCAGACCGGACCGTACGGCGCGGCGTTCGGCGCCAATCCCGACGGTGCGAGTCTGGCGCAACTGCGTGCGCACCCGCACGGCGTCGACTTCGGACCGCTGCAGCCGCGACTGCCCGAGATCCTGCGCACACCGTCGGGCACCATCGAACTGGCGCACCCGGTGCTGCTCGCCGACCTCGATCGTCTCGCTGGGGCGATGACGTCGTTGGCGGCCCGCGACGTGGTGCTGGTGGGCCGTCGCGACCTGCGCAGCAACAACTCGTGGATGCACAACATCGAGGTGTTGGTGAAGGGCAAGCCGCGCTGCACCCTGCACGTCCATCCCGACGACGCCGTGCGACTCGGCCTCGCCGACGGGGGAGTGGCTCGTGTGACGAGCAGGGTGGGCACCGTCGATGCGCCCGTCGAGGTCACCGACGCCATTCGGCCCGGTGTGGTGAGCCTGCCGCACGGCTGGGGTCACGATCAGCCGGGCACGCGCTTGCGAGTGGCCACGGAACGAGCCGGTGTGAACAGCAATGTGCTCACCGATCACGAGGCACTCGACCCGCTCAGCGGCACGTCGGTGCTCAATGGCATCCCGGTGGACATCGTCGCCGTCTGAGCCGCCAGGCTGTGGATATGTGGATAACTCCTGCCTTGTCCACTGCGCGTCACCCCGCGTTCACCTCCTCCCGCGAGGTTCTCCACACGGTTGTCCCCTCGTAATTCACATGGTTGTCCATCTTTCTCCCCACAGGGCACCCCCCGTAGTGTGGGAGCCGTAACCGGCTGCGGTGCAAGGCGCGGATGGGCAGCGGCCACCCCTTCCAGGGTGTTCGCTGTCGGGGCAGGACTCCGAAACCTGCGACCTTGCACCGCCAGCCGGAGTTCTCACAGTTGCCCATTGACAGCGGTGTAACTACAGTGCTGTAATCTTACAACCCCTTGTGGTCGGCAGGGGTTCGGGGGCGTCATGTCCACCACATCTTGTGTCTGCCACAGCAACGTGAGGCACAGGAGTGGTGAATGCGCTGGCGTCCCCCTCACCTGCCGCTTCGTCTCTCGTCACTCGCTTCAAAGGAGCACACATGTCACTGGCGCCGGATCGCCTCGCCATCGGAATCCGCCGGCACTTCACCACGCCGGGTGTGCATCCCTACGACGAGGTCACGTGGGAGCACCGCGACGCCCGTATCAGCAACTGGAAGGACGGCACGGTCGCCTTCGAGCAGCTCGGCGTCGAGTTCCCCACCAACTGGTCGCTCAACGCCACCAACATCGTCGCCCAGAAGTACTTCCGTGGCAGTTTGGGCACCCCCGAGCGTGAGTCGTCGCTGCGTCAGGTCATCGACCGTGTGGCCGACACCATCACCCTGTGGGGCACCGAGGGCGGCTACTTCGCCGACGAGCACGAGGCCGAGTCGTTCCGCAACGAGCTCAAGTTCATCCTCGTCACCCAGCGGGCAGCGTTCAACAGCCCGGTGTGGTTCAACATCGGTGTGAAGGGCGTGCCCCAGCAGGCCAGCGCCTGCTTCATCTTGTCGGTCGACGACAAGATGGACTCCATCCTCAACTGGTACCGAGAAGAGGGTGTCATCTTCAAGGGTGGCTCGGGCGCCGGTGTCAACCTGTCGAAGATCCGCTCGAGCTACGAACTGCTCAACGGCGGTGGCACGGCCAGCGGGCCGGTCAGCTTCATGCGCGGTGCCGACGCCTCGGCGGGCACCATCAAGAGCGGCGGCAAGACCCGTCGCGCCGCCAAGATGGTCATCCTCAACGTCGATCACCCCGATGTCGAGGAGTTCATCTGGTGCAAGTCGAAAGAGGAGCGCAAGGCACGCGCCCTGCGCGACGCCGGATTCGACATGGACCTCGACGGCTCCGACTCGTTCAGCATCCAGTACCAGAACGCCAACAACTCGGTGCGCATCACCGACGACTTCATGCACGCGGTCGTCAACGACGCCGACTGGGATCTCACGGCCGTCACCGACGGCTCCACGGTGCGCACGGTGCGTGCTCGCGACCTGTGGCGCGACATCGCCCAGGCCTCGTGGGACTGTGCCGACCCCGGCCTGCAGTTCGACACCACCATCAACAAATGGCACACCGCGCACACCACCGGTCGCATCAACGGCTCGAACCCCTGCAGCGAGTACATGCACCTCGACAACTCGGCGTGCAACCTGGCGTCCATCAACCTGCTGCACTACCTCAACGAAGACGGCGACTTCGACGTCGCCAGCTACATGCACACCATCGAGGTCATCTTCTCGGCGCAGGAGATCCTCGTGGGTCGGGCCGACTACCCCACGCCGTCCATCGGCGACACCAGCCGCAAGTTCCGTCAGCTCGGCATCGGCTACGCCAACCTCGGCGCCACCTTGATGGCACTCGGCCTGCCCTACGACTCGGCCGAGGGACGCAACTGGGCCGCAGCGCTCACCTCGCTGATGACCGGGCACGCCTACGCCACGAGCGCCAAGATCGCCAGCCGGATGGGCCCATTCGCCGGCTTCGCCGACAACGAGGTGCACATGCTCAACGTGTTGCGCATGCACCGCGATGCCCACGAGCAGATCGCCAACACCCAGGTGGTGCCGGCCGAGCTGGTCGAGGCGGGCCGTTCGGCATGGTCGGCCGCCGTGCGCGACGGTGAAGAGTACGGCGTGCGCAACAGCCAGGCCAGCGTCCTGGCGCCCACCGGCACCATCGGGCTGATGATGGACTGCGACACCACTGGCATCGAGCCCGACCTCGGTCTGGTGAAGATGAAGAAGCTCGTCGGCGGCGGCAACATGACCATCGTCAACCAAACCATCCCGCGGGCGTTGCGCAAGCTCGGCTACACCCCGCAGCAGATCGACGACATCGTTGCCTACATCGACGTCGAGAAGAGCATCCTCGGCGCACCGCACCTGTCGGCCGACCACGTGGCCGTATTCGCCTGCAGCATGGGCGACAACGTCATCCACTACGAGGGCCACGTGCGCATGATGGGCGCCGTGCAGCCGTTCATCTCGGGTGCCATCTCCAAGACCGTCAACATGCCCGAGGAAGCCTCGGTGGAAGACATCGAGCAGCTTCACCAGCTCAGCTGGGAGCTCGGTCTGAAGGCCGTCGCCATCTACCGCGACAACTGCAAGGTGGGTCAACCGCTCAGCACCGCCAAGAAGGAGGGCGCCGCGGTCGACGCCCCGGTCGAGGCTGCCACGCAGGTGGTCGAGCGCATCGTCGAGAAGATCGTGCACCAGCCCATCCGCCAGAAGTTGCCCCGCAGCCGTCGTGGCCGCACCTTCGAGTTCCGAGTGGCCGACTGCAAGGGCTTCGCCACCATCGGCGAGTACACCAACGGCCAGCCCGGCGAGATCTTCCTCACCGTGTCGAAGCAGGGCTCCACGCTCAGCGGCATCATGGACGCGTTCGCCAAGAGCATCAGCTACGGCCTGCAGTACGGCGTGCCGCTGCGGGCGTTCGTCGAGGCGTTCACCAACATGCGTTTCGAGCCCGCCGGCATGACCGACGATCCCGACATCCGCTTCGCCTCGTCGATCATGGACTACCTGTTCCGTCGCCTGGCGCTCGAGTACTTGACCTACGACGAGCGCGCCGAGATGGGCATCTTCTCCATCGACGAGCGTCTGCAGCCCACGCTGCCCGGTGTGGAGGAGTCGTTCACCGAGACCCGTACCGGCACCGAGATGGCCTCCGATCCCAAGACCATCCCGTCGGTGGAGGAACTGGCCCAGCAGCTCGAGATGGGCACCGCGCCACCCGCGCCCAACAACGACGTCACCAACCCGCAGGGCATCGTGCGTGCCGCCCAGGACTCAGCAGCACAGCTGACGCCCAAGCCCGCCGTGCGCCACAGCGATGCACCGATGTGCATGCAGTGCGGCGTGCAGATGAACCGCGCCGGTTCCTGCCACGCCTGCCCCAGCTGCGGCAGCACCAGCGGCTGCAGCTGACCTCGCTCACCAACCCAGGCGTTCGGTGATCGGTACCACCTCACCGAGCTCTTCGATGAACAGCGCGGCCACGTCACTGACGGTGTCGCGGTCGATCCCGAACGCCTGAGGAATGTCGCTGTTGGCGATCAGCACCAGGAGACCGATCTTGGCGCGGATCGCCCGCAGCGCGCGGGGGCTGAGCGGGTAGCGCTCGCGCAACACGTCCTCGAGGCGGTCGAGTTGCGCAGGCTGGAACTGCTCGAACCGGTCGGCGGGTACACCGCCGGCCAGCAGGTGTTGCACCAACAGCACCCGGAGCCGGATGTCGGTGTCGGCGGTGGCTGCCGCGAGGTCGTCGCCTTGCCACTGCAGCTGCCAACGTCGGCCGAGCTCGTCGGCGACAGCCACCAACAGTTCGTCGAGGCTGCCGAAGTACCGCGCCACGTAGCTCTGGTTGAACCCGGTGTGAGCGGCGATCTCGCGATAGGTGACCGCGCCGATCGATCGCTCGTGGAGGATGTCGATCGCCGCGTTGACCATCGCCGATTTGGCTTCGAGCTGCGGCACCCGGCGCCGGTGCGCCGCGGTGTCCACGGCGATGGTGGCGGTGGGGAGGGCGATGGTGCTCACGACACGCCCTGGTCGAGGACTGCGACCCAGTCGAGTGTGGGGGTGGTCCCGGTGTGCTTCGGCTTGGGCTCGTGGTACACGAAGTGCACGACCGATGCGGCCAGATCGGCGATGGCGGCGCTCACACCCACCAGCGCGACGATCGCCCAGATGCTCGTCGATGCGTTGAGCGTGGCGAACGCAGCGTGCCACCACTGCCGACGGGTGATGTCGTGGTACGCGGTGTACGCCGAGAACCCGGCCAACAGCATCGGCGCGGCGATGAACAAGCCCCGAGCAGCCGTGCGGTTCTGCCGCTTGGGCGTGCGAGCGAAGGCGATCTTGTTGCCGGTGATGCCCTGGCCGATGGAGCGCAGCGCGCCCGCCAGGTTGACGGGCAACAGCAGCAGGTTGAAGCCGTAGATGCGGATCGCGTCGCGACGCTTGTAGCCACACGCGGCGAGATCCGATGCCTGGGCGAGGAAGTACGGCGCAGCGGCGAGGATGACGAGCGGGCTCAGCAGCGTCTGTGCGAACGGGAATCCGAGCAGCAGGATCAGCCCGATGCTGCTCCACGCGATCGACGCGAGGTAGTTCACCCGCAGGAACTTCTCGGCGAAGCGCATCGGTGTGCCGGCGCGGCGCTTGGCCCGCATCGTGCGCAGCAACTTGGGCAGGATGATGAGCCCTCCGTCGGCCCAGCGCTGCCGTTGAATGGCGAGCGAGCCGAAGTCGGGTGGTGTGGCGCTGTAGCTCAGGCGTTCGCCGTAGTTGTACAGCGACCAGTCGTGCGCGCCGAGGTCGATGCTCGACTCGGTGTCCTCGATGACGGTGCGGTCGTGGATGTAGCGCACCATCGGCCGACCAGCCTCCATCTCGATCGTCGCGATGTCGTCGAGGGCGGTGCGGCGGATGACCGCGTTGGCACCCACCCAGAACGTGGCTCCGAAGAAGGTGAGACCCTGGTGCACGCGGTGTTGCAGGTCGGTGGTGGCTCCGGACAGCCGTTCCAACCGGGTGGGGGCACCGGGGAAGGCGCTGTAGGGGGTCTGTGCGACGGCGACGCGCTCACTACCCGGCTGCTCCATCAGGTGCACCAGCCGCAGGCAGTACTCGGGCAGCAGCACGCTGTCGGCATCGAGCGTGAGCACGTAGTCGGTGGAGGGCACCACCAGATCGGCGTCGGCGTCGTCGCACTGTTCCAGCCACACTGCGCCGTTGCGCCGGGTTTCGCGGTAGCTGTTGCCCATCAGCGACAGGTAGCTGTTGAGGTTCATCGCCTTGTTGGGCTCGTGCGAGAGCGAGGCGAACCGCTTGCGCTGGAACGCCGACAGTTCGGCGCTGAACACGCGCACGAGGCGCAGGTGCAGCTGTCGCACCCGTTGGGTCGTCAGTGCACTGTCGTCGTCGGCCGCCACCAGCAACGCATCGGCGATGGTGCGGAACTCTGCCGCCAGCCGACCGATGACCTGTCGGGCCAGGAAGTCGTCGGTGTGGTCGAGGTGGGGGAGCGACGTCGCGATGCCGTCGAGGGCGTGTGCCGCGTCGCGATAGTCGGCGGCCAGCAGGGCGAGGTCGTCGCCGTCGACGTGGAGGTCGGTGCCGCGCCGGCGATCGAACGCGTCGAGTGACGCGCGGGCGGCCGCAGCCGGCGCGGCGAGCATCGCCGCCACCTGGGCGGGCAGTGCCAATGCGTCCTCGAGGAGTCGGCGGCTGTCGTCGTCCTTGGGGTTCGCCGGGTCGTCGACCAACAGCACGATGCGAATGTCGTCGTACTCCTGCAGCGCCGCCGACAGCAGGGTCTGGCGGACCACCCTCGACTCCTCGCGGTACGACGGCACCAGCACGACGAGGCTGGGTGACGACTCGGCGAACCGTTCGTCGAGCGTGGCGCGTGGCACTCGCACGTGCTGCTGGCTGCGCGTGAGGAAACCGTGTCGGGCGACGAGGTAGGCGACGGCGGATCCGGTGAGCGCGGTGACCACCATGAAGTAGAGCAACATCTCGCTGACGGTGCGCATGCTGGCCGGCTGGTCGACGAGTTGCACCTTCACGGCGCGCAGGGTGTACGTGGCCCATGCGAGCACGGTCACCCAGATCGCGGCGCGGTTGGTGCCGATCTGACGATCGCTGGCGCGGGGCGCTGCCAACGGCAGCGGCTCGGTGCGTTCGTCGGCACCCCACTGGCGTGACGTTCGTTCGGGAAGCGAGAGGCTCATGAGTGCGATCCGATCGTGGTGGAGGGTGCTGAGGCGTCGGCGGCCGAGATGACGGCCCATGGGGTGTCCCAGGGGTTCGTCACGAGTGCGCCGGGCTCTTGGGCGAGCGAGTACCACTTGGCGACGTACCCGATGCCGTGGTGCTCCACGCGGCTTCCTGCGGGGTAGCCGGTGACGACCTTCCACTCGGCGTAGGTGCCGGCGGGAATCGTGGTGGTGGGTGCCGGTCGATCGGTGGGCAACACCGGACCGACCAGCGACCACGGCGTCTCCCACGCATTGGCCGCCGGTGCGTCGGGCTGGGCATTCTGGTTCCACCACTTGGCCTGGTAGACGTTGCCGTGCCACACCACTTTCTCCTGGTTCTGGTAGCTGCGGCCGCTCATCCAGATCTGGTACGGAGCGGTGGCCGGGTCGTCGGTCACGATGCCCGCCCGCGATGCGGCGGGGTCCACCGGCACCGTGGTGTCGACCGTGGGTGCGCCGTCGCTGTGCGCGGCGAAGATCGCCGAGAACGCCATCGGGTCCTGCTGCACGCCGCTGCAACTGTTCTGGGCGATGCCGCTGTCGACCTCACTGCCGCAGGCGATGTCGCGATTCAGCGACCACAGCGACAGGCGTCCGAGTCCGCTGCTCTTGGCGAACGCCATCAGCTGTGTGGCATCGGCGAGTCCGAACACCTCGGTGCGAACGTCGTTGCGGCCGATCATCACCGTGGCCCCGAGGTGGCTCCACAGTGCTCGACCCGACAGCGACGTGCCGGCCTTCGCGAACGACGCCTTCACCTGCTCGAAGGTCGCATCGATGGCATGCTCGATCACCGTCGCCATCACGTCGGTGGTGGTGAGGGTGCCGAAGTTCATGGTCATGACGTTCACGCCGGCCACCTGCACGCCGGCCGCCAAGAACGCGTCGACCTGGGCGATGCCGTCGGCAGTGAGACCCGAGGTCGCGGCCGGCAGCGTGAGCCACACCTTCAGTGGCGTGGTCGATGCCTTCTGCGCCGCAGCGACCGCGGTGGCCCGGCGAGCAGCTGCTGCGTGGTCGGCGAGGTCGGTGCCTTCGATGTCGAAGTCGAGCACCGTTGCGCCGTAGCGGTGTGCGATGTCGGTGTAGGCGGCTGCGAGGCGCGTCGGCGACGTGCATCCCACCGCGAGTTCGGTGTTGATGGCACCACCGAACGACACGATCGCGTCGCCACCGCGTGCGCGCAGCGTGGCGAGGCGCCGATCGAGATCGATGCTCTCGGCCGCCTGCGCGGGTGTGAAGTACCCGCCCCAGGATGCGGCGCAGGCATCGGCGTGGGACGCCACGATGAAGCCCAACACCGCCGAGTTGGCCGGGTTGAAGCGAGTGTCACCGAACGGATAGGCCGGAGTGAGCGTGACGTCGACGTACGGCGAGAACCACGTGTCGGTGCCGGCGTCGGCCGTGCCACTGCGGAAGGGCCCACGGATCGCGACGACTGCGCCGGCGGCGAGCGCGACGAGCACGAGGACGCGTCCGAGGTGCAGACGACGTCGCGGTGGGCTGTCGTTGGTAAGCGCTGCTTTCATCTGCCCCATGCAACGTGAACAAACGCTCAGTCGTGTCAGCGTTCGTTCAAGAATCCCACGATTGGTGGCATCGTCGTCGCGTCGGCGGGTGGAACGGTGACCGAGCGTGAGAACGGGGCCGGCGTTGCAGACGATTCATTGACGAAGTCGAGCACGCACCCGTCGCAGCGGTGCGGACCATCGCCACACGCGAGTCGCCCAGATCGCATCGAGTTCGCGTTGCAGGTCGCTCCGGTGCGCGTCGAGCTCGGCGGCGTATCGTTGCGACGCGTCGAGCTGCGACCGCGCCTGCGTCGCGTCGAGTTCGTGACGGCGTTCCACCGCGTCGAGGCGCTCGTGCAGGTCCTGTGCTGCGTGCTCGGCCCGACCGAGCTGTCGGGCCAGCCGATCGTTGTGCTCGCGCAGCTCCTCGCGTCGTCGCCGCATCGCCGCGAGCGCCGTGCGTTCGACCAGGAGTTGTTGCTCGGCCGACACGGCACGTCCGGTGGCGGCCGAGCGAGCTCGCTGTGCGGCGTGGAGCGCAGCGAGCACCGGCCGCATGGCCAGATGGTCGACCGAGCTGTTCTGCGCGGTGGCGACGGGCGCCGTGTCGAGCGCTGCGTGCACGGTGGCCGCGGCCGCCCGACACGCCTCGGCCACAGCGAGGTCGATCGTGGTGGTGGGAGGCGTGCGGTCGACGTCGTCGACCGGTGCGCCGATGCTGTGCGCGACCCAGAACTGGTCGAGCTGTCCGCTCGCATCGATGCGCGCCAACATCTGGCTCTGCCAACCATGGTCGAGTGGGAATCCCTGCTCGACGAGTCGGCGCCCGTGAGCAGCCCGGAGGTGGAGCCGGCCGGCACCGTCGAACGGGAGATGGGCGACGCGGAGCTCGTGCGGCTCGAGTCGGAGTTCCAGGGCGTCGAGTTCGCTCGGAGCATCGTGGGCGCCGGCAATGAGCCATGGCGTGTCCGTGGCCCGCACGATGACCTTCGATTGGAAGTGGAGGTCGAAGTAGTTGAGCGCCGCGTGCTCGATCTCGTCGGCGGCGGTGCGGTGGGGCAGGTCGACGACGTTGCAGGGGAGCGACCGGTGCTCGATGCGTGCGAACTGCTCGATGTCGCAGGGATCGAAGTCGAACGGCACCACGAAGTTTTGCACCTCGTAGCGAATCGTGCGACACGTGGCAGGCGCCCGGTGGAGGATGTCGCGCAGCGTGGTGCACGCCGGCACGAGCACGAATTCGTCGGCATCGAACACGTAGATCCAGTCGACGTCGTCGACACCACGCACGGCGATGGCCAGGTTGGTGATGGCTTCCTGCCAGTAGGGGACGTCGTCGAATCGCATCACCTCGAGTCGCTCACCGAAGTGCGTCCTGAGCGACTCCAGCCCGGACGGGGTGCCGTCGATGCTGCCGTGGTCGAGCACCAGCACCACATCCACCTGCGTGAGCGCATGTGTGACGGCGAGTGCCAGGCCGGGCCATTCGTCGCGGGCGATGACGACGCCGAGCACCCGAGTCACGAAGCACCTGCCGGCACCACGAAGCCCTGCTCGAGCAGCGTCGCGAACGACACGTGCTGCACGAGGTGATCGGCCTGGTCGCGGAAGGTGAAGCTGACGTAGCGGGAGATCTTGCGGTCGTTCGGGTCGACGAAGGTGACCCGGGTGCCGGTCATCACTGCGGCGACGACCACGTGCAATCGATCGGTGACGATGTTGGCGGCCCCCCGGATGACGTCGAGGTAGTGGTCGAGTGTGTCGGCCTCGACGGCGATGTCGCGGTTGGCGTGCGGATGCACGGCCAGTCCGTGGTCGTGCAACGCGCTGCCGTGATCCGTGCGCATGGCCACCAGGGTGGGGCCGTCGCCGTCGTACTTCGGCTTCAGTGACGGATCGAAGTCGGGGTGGTGCAGCGCCAGATCGAGACCGAGATCGGCTCGGCCGAAGCGCGTGATGGCACGGTAGGAGTGAGCGTC
>Ga0075026_100001155_pt1 | contig 11153 bp, 10 predicted proteins | sample Str012_2_FD_71392 | JGI IMG/M metagenome (GOLD analysis project Ga0075026, IMG submission 71392) | Freshwater sediment microbial communities in response to fracking from Pennsylvania, USA - Straight Creek_MetaG_SC_2012 | ecosystem: Environmental > Aquatic > Freshwater > Creek > Sediment...
CGCACTGGTGGTGCCGCCGGTTCCCCCGGCAGGCAAGAGCGCCACGTAGATCCTCTCGGGGATCGAGCGATGAGGGGTCGGGCCCACGGGCCCGGCCCCTCTTCGCGTCCGGGCTCGCGACCTGACGGATCCGGAGTGGCTCGGTCCTCCAGGGCACGGTGCTCGTGAGGGGCCCCGGACGCGGTGGAGCCGGGCCCAGGGGCCCGGCTCCGGGACACGAGCGGTGTTCTGGTCGGGCTCAGCCCCCGGTGCCCTCGACGGCCACGATGCGGCGGCCGCTGATGCGCTCGGGGTGGACCTCGATCCAGTTGTCCTTCTGATGTGACGACCAGGGCTGCAGCGGGAGCTTCTCGAGCTCGGCAGCCCGGCCGGGCGCGCTCACGACCCGGGCCCACCCGGTGACGATGACGCTCCAACCGGTGCGGGTGTGGCGGTCGGTGTCGTCGATCTCGAACGAGACCGGTCCACCCTTGAGGGTGGCGTCGAGCTTGGTGCCCCCTGCGGTGCGGAAGACGATCAGCTCGCCGTCCATCGCGTAGTTCACCGGGAAGATGACCGGGTGGCCCGCGTCGACGACCGCGATGCGACCGGTGTCGTCGGAGCGCAGAAGGTCGAGGCACTCGTCGCGGTCGATGACCTCGATGCCGGTCCGTCCGTCGATCAGTCGCATGGTTCCTCCTGAGGGGGCGGCCCCTGCCGCCCGACACCAGCCTGCCGCGGGAGGGCCCCTGTCGGGAAGGGGCCAAGGTCCAACCGGACCAGCCCGTAGTCTCTCGCCATGACCGAGGCACGCATCATGGGCGACGTGGTGGCGGCAGTCGACTTCTCCGACCGGAGCCACGAGGTGGCCGCCGAAGGGGTCGCGCTCGCCCGGGCCTCGGGCGGCACGCTGCACCTGCTGCACGTGGCCGCCGGTGAGCCGGTGCTGGCCGGCTACGACAAGGACGAGATCAGCCCGTTCACCCGGTCCGCCCGGGCCGGTGAGCTCACCGACGAGCACCGCCGCCTGCGAGAGCTGGCCGACCAGCTCGCCGAGGACGGCGTCCCCGTGACACCGCTCGTGGTCATGGGGCCCACCGCCCAGATGATCCTCGATGCCGCCGACCACCTCCAGGCGTCGCACCTCGTCGTCGGCTCCCACGGCCACGGGGGGCTGCACCACCTGCTGGTCGGCAGCGTCGCCGAGGAGGTCGTGCGCCGGGCCAAGGTGCCCGTGGTCCTCGTGCCGGTCCGTCCGTCCCCCTGATCCACACGGGCGGCGGTCCCCACTCAACGGGACCTTCCGCCCTGTCACCACCACTCCCTGCAGCGCAGGCTCGGGGGGCAACGAAGAGGTCGGTCCTGACGACCGGGTCAAGGGTGACCCGGCGTGACCGACCCGCAAGGAGCCACGATGGATGTTCGAGAGGTCGAGGTCAGCGTCACCACCCGCGGCGAGGTGCCGGAGGCGGCCAAGGAGTACGCCACCGAGAAGATCGCCCAGCTGGCGAGGCTGACCGACAAGCCCATCCTGTTCGCACAGGTGAAGCTGACCCTCGAGCCGAACCCCTCCCGCCAGCGCCCGGCGCTGGCCGAGGCGACGCTCGACGTCAACGGCAACCAGGTCCGCGCCCACGTCGCCGCCGACGTGTTCGAGGAGGCCATCGACCTCCTCGAGGGCCGGCTGCGCCGCAACATCACCAAGCACGCGGAGCGGGTCGACCGCGAGTCGGTGCGCCACGCGCCCGAGGGGCGCCCGCCGCACCGCCCCGAGCACCTCGACCGTCCCGTCGACGAGCGCGAGGTCGTGCGCCACAAGACCTTCGCCCTCCAGCCGATGCGGTGGGACGAAGCCGCCTTCGACCTCGACGTCCTCGGCCACGACTTCTACCTGTTCACCGAGCTCGACAGTGGCGTCGACTGCGTGGTCTGCCACAGCGAGACCGGCGGCACCGAGGTCATGCCCGGCGACGATGCCACCTCCGACGCGCTCCACCGGGTCGCCGACCTCCACGTCGGCCCGGTCGCCCCCGTGCTGCGCCTCGACGAGGCCGAGGAGCGCCTCGACGTGGGCCACGAGCCGTTCGTCTTCTTCGTCGACGCCGACTCCTCACGGGGCAACGTGGTGTACCGCCGCTTCGACGGTCACTACGGTCTCATCACACCGGGCTGACCCCACCCGGCTCCCCGCCAGGTTCGCCGGGGAGCCCCACGAGGCACCGCACCGGTCCACGACAGGAGCATCGATGAGCAAGATCGTCGTCGGCGTCGACGGGTCCCCGGGATCCCGCGCCGCCCTGCGTTGGGCGTACGAGGAGGCGCGCATCCGCAAGTGCGCCCTCGACGTGGTCGCCGTCTGGCAGTTCTCGATGATGACCAGCCTCCCGGCCTTCGGCGCCATGCCACCGCCCGACGACCTGAGCGGCGAGGCCGAGGGCGCGCTGGCCCGAGCGCTGGCCGAGGAGGGCGTCGTCTCCACCGACGACGTGCAGGTCACCACCGTCGTCACCGAGGGCGCGGCAGCGCCCGTGCTGCTCGAGTCGGCCGCCGACGCCGACCTCCTCGTGGTGGGCAACCGGGGCCACGGCGGCTTCGCGGGCCTGCTGCTCGGGTCGGTGAGCCAGCAGTGCGCGTCGCACGCGGGCTGTCCCGTGGTGGTCGTCCGAACCGACTAGACACGGTCGGGTGGCGGCGCTCGACCAGGGACTGACGGCATCCGAGGTCGCCGAGCGACGCGCCGACGGCCGCACCAACGACGTCCCGAACCCGACCAGCCGCACGGTCGGCCAGATCATCCGGGCCAACGTCTTCACCCCGTTCAACGCCCTGCTCGGGGTGCTGCTCGTGGTGATCATCGCCATCGGCGAGTACCGCGACGGGCTCTTCGGCATCGTCCTGGTCGCCAACGCGCTCATCGGCATCGTCCAGGAGCTGCGCGCCAAGCGGTCCCTCGACCGGCTGGCGGTGCTCAACCAGCCGACGTCGCTGGTCCGACGCGACGGAGAGGACTCCGAGGTCCCGTCGAGCGAGCTCGTGGCCGACGACGTCGTGGTCCTCACCCTCGGCGACCAGATCGCGGTCGACGGCACCGTGCTCACCGCCGCCGGCCTCGAGGTCGACGAGTCGCTGCTGACCGGCGAGGCCGACCCGGTGGTCAAGCAGCCGGGCGACACCGTCATGTCCGGCAGCTTCGTGGTGGCCGGGAACGGCAGCATCCGCGCCACCGCCGTCGGCACCGAGGCCTACGCCTTCAAGCTCTCGAGCGACGCCCGCCGCTTCTCACTGGTGAAGAGCGAGCTGCGCACCGGCATCGACAAGGTCATCAAGCTCGTCAGCTGGCTCATGGTGCCCACCGCCGTGCTGCTCGTCACCGCCCAGCTCGCCACCCACGACGGGTTCGTCGAGGCCATGCAGGCGTCGGTGGCCGGGCTCGTGGCGATGGTGCCCGAGGGCCTCGTGCTGCTGACCAGCATCGCCTTCGCCGTGGGCGCGACCCGCCTGGCGTCGAAGAAGGTCCTGACCCAGGAGCTGGCCGCCATCGAGGGCCTCGCCCGCGTCGACGTGATCTGCGTCGACAAGACCGGCACCCTCACCGAGGGCTCCCTTTCGCTCGGCACCATCGAGCACCTCGGCGCCCACGGCGATGCCGACGACGAGGCCGACGCCGCGTCCGTGCTGGGCGCCATCGGGGCGTCCGACGACCACCCGAACCCGAGCCTCGCCGCCATCGTCGCCGAGTTCCCCGCCCCCGACGGGTGGGCGCTCACCGACGCCGTGCCCTTCTCGTCGGCCCGAAAGTGGAGCGCCGCCGCCTTCGACGGCCGTGGGGCGTGGTACCTGGGGGCGCCCGACATCCTGCTCGACCGGGCCGAGCCCGGCCCCGTGGTCGACGACGCCCGTGACCGCCTCGAGCACTACGCGCAGCGGGGCCGTCGGGTGCTGCTGCTGGCCGCCGCCCCCGCCGGGCTCGCCGGCGAGGAGCTCACCGACGGGCTGCACCCCACCGCCCTCGTGGTGCTCGACGAGCAGGTCCGCGAGGCCGCTCCCGCCACCATCGCCTACTTCGGGCAGCAGGGCGTGGCCGTGAAGGTGATCTCCGGCGACAGCCCCGTGACGGTCGGGGCGGTCGCCCGCCGCGTGGGCGTGCCGGGCGCCGACGACCCCGTCGACGCCCGCAGCCTGCCCGAGGAGCAGGAGGCCCTGGCCGACGTGCTCGAGGCCCACTCGGTGTTCGGTCGGGTCACCCCGCACCAGAAGCGGGCGATGGTGCACGCCCTCCAGTCGCGAGGGCACACCGTCGCCATGACCGGCGACGGCGTCAACGACACGCTCGCCCTGAAGGACGCCGACATCGGCGTGGCCATGGGCTCGGGCTCGGCGGCCGCCCGCTCGGTGGCCCGGTTCGTGCTGCTCGACAACGACTTCTCGGTGTTCCCCTCGGTCGTGGCCGAGGGCCGACGGGTCATCGCCAACGTCGAGCGGGTCGCCAACCTGTTCCTCACCAAGACCTTCTACGCCATGCTCCTGGCGCTGGCGACGGGCGTGGGCCGGCTCCCCTTCCCGTTCATCCCGCGGCACTTCACCCTGATCTCCGCGCTCACCATCGGCATCCCGGGCTTCTTCCTCGCTCTGGCCCCGAACCCCCGCCGGGCCCGATCCGGCTTCCTGACGAGGGTGCTGCGCTTCGCCATCCCCGCCGGCGTGGTGACGGCGGCGACCACCTTCGCCGGCTTCCAGATGGCCCGCGCCCAGGACGGCGTCAGCGCCGTGCAGGCCCGCACCATCGCCGTGGTCACCCTGTTCCTCGTGGCCATGTGGGTGCTGGTGATCCTGAGCCGCCCCCTCAACGCGTGGCGCATCGGCCTCATCGCCGCCATGGTCGCCCTGTTCATCGGGGCGCTCGAGATCCCGTGGTTCGCGAACTACTTCGACCTCGACCTGCCCTCGGCGGTGGTGGTCGAGGCCGCGGTCGGCATCGCCGCCATCGGCGCGGCGGTGCTCGAGCTGGGCTGGCGCCTGGCCGGCTGGAACCGCGTGCTCGCCCCCGAGGACGACCCGAGCAGCTGAGCGCACCACCGGGTCACGCACCGCGGATGGCCGCTACCGTCCGGCCATGACCGAGGACCCCGAAGCACGCGTGGCCGAGCTCTTCGACGCCGTCGCCGACACCTACGACGCCGTCGGGGTCGACTTCTTCGAGCCGATCGCCGACGGCCTGGTCGCCGAGCTCGCCCCGCAGCCGGGTGAGCGGGCCCTCGACGTGGGCTGTGGCCGCGGTGCCGTCCTGCTCCGGCTCGCGGATGCGATCGGCCCGACCGGTCACGTCACCGGCATCGACGCGGCACGCAGGATGGTCGAGCTCACGCGGGCCGACGTGGTCGCGGCTGGAGTCGGGTCGTTCGTCGACGTGGCCGTCGGTGACGCCAACGCTCCCGACGCGCCCGGGGCGATGTTCGATCTGGTGGCCTCGTCGCTGGTGCTGTTCTTCCTCAGCGACCCCCTCTCTGCGCTGCGGGCGTGGCGGGAGGTCCTCCACGACGGCGGCCGGCTCGGCGTCACCACGTTCGGGCCCCTCAACGACGAGTGGAACGCCGTCGAGCAGCTCCTCCGGTCCTACCTCCCGCCCGAGCAGCTCGATCCGCGGAGCAACACCGGTGGGCCGTTCTCCTCCGATGCGGCCATGGCGCAGCTCGTCCAAGACGCCGGCTTCGTCGAGGTCCGCACCGCCTCCACCACGATCGAGGTCCGATTCGAGGACCCCGACGCCTGGTACCGCTGGTCGATGTCACACGGGCAGCGCCAGTTCTGGGAGAGCATTCCGGCCGAGGACGTCGACGGAGTGCGGGCAGCGGCGGCCGAGGCCATGCGGGGGGCGGTGCGTCCCGACGGCCGGCTCGGCTTCGATCAGGTGGTCCGCTACACGCTGGCCCGAAAGAGCTGAACGGGCTCTACTCCGCGATGCGGCGGTGGCGTTCGTTGAGGCGGGCGGCGTAGACCGCGGCCTCGGTGCGGCGCTGCATGCCCATCTTGGCGAGGAGGTTCGACACGTAGTTCTTCACGGTCTTCTCGGCCAGGTACATCCGATCGGCGATCTCACGGTTGGTGAGGCCCTCGGCGAGGAGATCGAGGATGCGACGCTCCTGGTCGGTGAGGCCCTCGAGCTTCTTGTCCTCGGCCGAGCCGGTACGAAGGCGCTCGAGCACCCGGGCGGTGACGTTCGGGTCGAGCAGCGACTGCCCGGAGGCCACCTTGCGGATGGCGTCGACCAGCTCGGTGCCCCGGATCTGCTTCAGGACGTAGCCCGAGGCGCCCGCCATGATGGCGTCGAAGAGGGCCTCGTCGTCGGCGTAGGACGTGAGCATCAGGCACTGCACCTGCGGCATCCGGCTGCGGATCTCGCGGCACACCTGCACGCCATCGCCGTCGGGCAGACGCACGTCGAGCACGGCCACGTCGGGGCTGGTCGCCGGCACGCGGCGCAACGCCTCCTCGGCGGTCCCGGCCTCGGCCACGACCTCCATGTCACCGGCCGCCTCGAGCAGCTCACGCAGTCCGCGCCGCACGATCTCGTGGTCATCGAGCAGGAACACCTTGATCGTCACGGGCGCCATTGTTACCGCTGCGAGGGGTGGGGACGAGTTACCCGGTCGGTCGCCACCGGTACGCTCCCCGTCCATGGCCGATCCAGGGGTCCAGCCGAAGGACCTCCAACACCTCCTCGAAGCGATCGTCACGGTCGGGTCGGAACTGAGCCTCCCCGTCGTCCTGCGCCGCATCGTGGAGACCGCGACGGAGCTGGTCGACGCCCGCTACGGCGCCCTCGGCGTGCTCGACGAGTCGGGAACGACCCTGTCGGAGTTCCTCACCTCGGGCATCGACGACGCCGCGGTGCAGGCCATCGGTGCTCCTCCCTCCGGCCACGGCATCCTCGGGCTGTTGATCGTCGATCCTCGGCCGATCCGCCTCCCCGACCTCGCCCAGCACCCCGACAGCTTCGGGTTCCCGCCCAACCACCCGGCGATGGGCAGCTTCCTCGGCGTGCCGATCCGCGTGCGCGGCCAGGTGTTCGGCAACCTCTACCTCACCGAGAAGGCGGGCGGCGCCGCGTTCACCGAGACCGACGAGGAGCTGGCCATCGGGCTGGCCGCCGCCGCCGGCGTCGCGATCGAGAACGCCCGCCTCCACGCCCGGGTCGGTGAGCTGAGGGTCGTCGAGGACCGCGAGCGAATCGCCCGCGACCTCCACGACACCGTCATCCAGCGCCTGTTCGCCACCGGCCTGGCCCTCCAGGGTGCGGCCGCCCGGGCCGGCGACCCCGAGATGGTCGACCGCCTCCAGCACGCGGTCGAGGACCTCGACGACACCGTGCGCCACATCCGCACCACCATCTTCGAGCTCCAGCGCCAGCGCATCCCCGGCCGCAGCATCCGCCAGGAGGTGCTCGATCTGGTGAGCGAGGCCGCCGAGCCGGTCGACATCCACCACGTCGTCCGCTTCGACGGCCCGATCGACCTCGGCGTCCCCGACGACATCGCCGACCAGCTCGTCGCCGTGGTGCGCGAGGCCGTCACCAACGTGGTGAAGCACGCGGGAGCCCACACGGTGGAGGTCGACCTCGTCCTCTCCGAGCACCATCTCGAGCTCCAGGTCTCCGACGACGGCGCCGGCCTGCCCGAGGTGCTGCGGGCCGACGGCAACGGGCTGCGCAACCTCCGCGCCCGCGCCGAGCGCCTCGGCGGCGAGATGCTCGTCGAGCCCGGAGAGCGGGCGGGCACGGTGCTCGTCTGGCGGGTCCCCCTCCCCTGACCGCCTGGCCCAGACCGCCCCCGAAACGCCGGGACTGGGTGACAGCTACCGACTGGGTGACACCCACCGACCGGGTGACACCCACCGTCACTTGTGGCATGGCCGGGCCTCGGCCCCAATCCCGTTCTGGTGGTGGTTTCGTGTCGGATTCCGACATCAATCCACCACCAGAACCAGTTGTGAGGGCGGGCCGCGCCCGTCGGGTGATCTTGCTCCGGCGAGCGCGTGTGCGCATCGTGCGCCGCTCGAAGGTCAGCGCACGAACGGCCGCTGGCGACGAAATCGCCGCCGCGGTTCGGTCGCTCGCCGACCGCCGCGAGCCGGGGTCAGGGCAGGGGCGGCAACGCGGCGCTGAGCACGGCGCCGACGGCAGCGGCGAGGGCGGCATCGACCGATCCCCCCGTGTCGACCAGCACGGCGTCGGGCCAGTCGTCGGCGTCGGCAGCCATGGCCGCGGCGACGGCCTCATCGGCGTCGGACTCGCGGTCACCGGCAGCCCGCCGGGCCGCGATCCGTGCTGCGGCCAGGTCGGCCGGGCACGTGCAACGGAGCTCCACCATCTCGGCCCCGACCTCGACGGCGAGGCTCCGGGTGGCGGCGCGTTGCCGGTCGTCGATCCACGAGGCGTCGAGGATCACCGACTCACCCCGGGCGAGCAGCACGCGGGCTCGATCGCGCAGGGCGGCGTAGGTCGCGTCGGTGACCTCGGCGGAGTACGCACCGCCGCGGTAGTCGGCTGCGGTCGTCACGTCGGCTGTGGCACCGACCAGCTCCTTGCGGAGCGGGTCGGAGGAGAGCACCGCGGCGCCGAGCGACTCCGCCAGCTCCGAGGCGAGGGTCGACTTCCCCGTGCCGGGCAGCCCACCGACGAGCACCAGCCGGATGCGGGCGCGGCGGAGGTGGTCGAGGCACTGGGAGAGCCGGGCCCGCGCCTCGACGAGACAGGCCTCGCGTTCGGGGCCGGGCTCGGTCTGGTGGCTCCGCAGCCCGGCCACCTTGGCCCGCACGAGGGCCCGGTAGGCGACGAAGACGTCGATGAGGCCCGGCAGCGCGGTGTCGGCGCTCATCTCCCGGTAGGTGTCACGCAGGACGTCGGCGAGGTCGGGCCGCCCCAGCCGCTCGAGGTCCATCACCAGGAAGGCCACGTCGTTCCAGACGTCGACGTGGCGCAGGTGGTCGTCGAACTCGATGCAGTCGAGGATCCGGGGTCCGTCGTCGAGGCAGAAGATGTCCTCGCACAGGAGGTCGCCGTGCCCGTCGACGACGTGCCCGCCGGCGAGCCGGTCGGCGAAAACCGCGGCGCGGCCGTCGAGCCAACGCACGGCCAGGTGCTCGACCTCGGCCAGCACCTCGGGGTCGAACACCGCATCGGGACCGACGGCAGACGGCGCCATCTCGGCCAGGTTGCCGGCCCAGGCCTCGCTCACGGCGTCGTGGGAGGCATCACGGTCGATGGCCGCACCACGGGACGCACCGGCGTGGAAGGCGGCGATGCGGTGGGCGACGGCCCGCACATGGCCGACGACGTCGGGATCGCCCTCGGTGACGAGCGTGGCCAGACGCCGCTCGGGAGGCATGCGGCGCATCTCCACCACGTGCTCGATGCTGCGGCCGAGGGGGCTGACCACCTCGAGCACGCCGAGGTAGACGTCGGGGCTGAGGCGGCGGTTGAGCTGCACCTCGCGCAGGCACGCCTCGGCACGGGCCTCCACCGTGGAGAAGTCCAGGAACGCGAACTGGACCGGCTTCTTGACCTTGTAGACCCGGTCACCCAGGAACACGAGGCGCGAGACGTGGGTCTCGACCACCCCGTCGGGGTGGTGGACCGGACCGGCCACTGCCGGCCTCAGCGGCAGCCGACCGGAACAGCGTCCCGTCGGCCGGCGCCGCTGGTGCCTCGCCGGCTTCGGGTGCGGCGACCGCTCACGATGTCAGTGGTGATCATCACCCACTGGTCGCTGCTGTCAGCCACCCAGGAGTTCAGGTCGAGGTCCGCGAGGGACGCGATGTCGGCGGGATCGGTGAGCACTGCCGAGGAGCCTCTCACGAGAACGCTCCACGCCTCCCCGCTGTCAGGGTCGATGTGATCGGCCTCGAAGGCCACGACCGCGCCGCCGAGCGCGGCGTCGAGCTTGCTGCCGGCCGCGGTGCGCACGACCAGACGATCACCGTCGACGGCGAAGTTCACGGGGAGCACCACGGGGAGTGCGCTCATGGAGAGCCCGATGCGGCCGACCGCGGCGGACCTCAGCAGCGCGAAGCACTCGTCCCGCCCGAGCACCTCGAAGCCGTTCCGGTCCATTTCCATGGGGAACATCGTCGGCAATGGGGTCGAATCGCCACTAGGGCCGAATGTCCCCGTCGTTCCTGCGATCGATCGGGCCGGACGACACCTTCCCACCGGTAACCGCACGCTGCGTGGCCCCGGGGCCACCGGTACCCTCGGCCCATGGCGGCGCCCCTGCGACCGATGAAGGCGGCGCCGTCCGCGGAGCTGCCGGGCGATCCGGCGCGCTGGGCCTACGAGGTCAAGTGGGACGGCATGCGCGTCGTCACCGGGGTGGAGGCCGGACGGGTGGCCGCCTGGTCGGCCAACGGCACCGACGCCACCGCCCGCTTCCCCGAGCTCCAGGCCCTCGGCGAGGCCCTGGCCGGGCGGGGCCCGATCGTGCTCGACGGCGAGGTCGTGGCCCTCGACCCCTCCACCGGGCGACCCGACTTCGGCCGCCTCCAGCCTCGGATGCAGGCCGGCTCCCCCGCGGCGGTGAGCCGGATCGCGGCGGAGGTCGCCGTGAGCTACGTGCTGTTCGACCTGCTCGAGCTCGACGGCCGATCGCTCCTCGACGAGCCCTACGAGGCCAGGAGGGCGCTCCTGGAGGCCACCGTGCCGGCAGGGCCGACGTGGTTCGTCGCCGGCGCCCAGGCCGACGGGCAGGCGCTGCTCGACGCCGTCACCGCCCAGGGCCTCGAGGGGGTGGTCGCCAAGCGACGCGACAGCCGCTACGAGCCCGGCCGCCGGTCGTCCGCGTGGATCAAGGTCAAGGTCCGGCGGCACCAGGAGCTGGTGGTCGCCGGGTGGCTGCCCGGCACCGGCGCCCGGGAGGCCACGTTCGGGTCGCTGCTCGTCGGCTACCACGACCCACCCGCCGAGGAGGGACGGGACGCCGGTCCGCTCCGCTACGCGGGCCGGGTGGGCACCGGCTTCCGCGACCCCCTCCTGCGCAGCCTCCGGGCCCGCCTCGACGCCGCCGCCGTCGCCGACTGCCCCTTCGACCCGGAGCCACCCCGGGAGGTCGTTCGGCTCGCGCACTGGCTGCGCCCCGAGATGGTGATCGAGGTCGCCCACGCCGAGTGGACCGCCGACGGCG
>Ga0075026_100001156_pt1 | contig 11150 bp, 8 predicted proteins | sample Str012_2_FD_71392 | JGI IMG/M metagenome (GOLD analysis project Ga0075026, IMG submission 71392) | Freshwater sediment microbial communities in response to fracking from Pennsylvania, USA - Straight Creek_MetaG_SC_2012 | ecosystem: Environmental > Aquatic > Freshwater > Creek > Sediment...
CAATAAAAACCAGGGAATCTCCTGAGGAATCAGCAATAAATCGGCCACGCTAACCAGACTGGGCACTCCGGAGTGGCGACTCGCCTCTGAAAGCAGGGCAAACGCGCACAGCCACCAATGAAAGTGTCGTTTCCTCCAGAAATACAGCGCAGCCGCTATGGCGTAGAACTTCACTTCGACGTAGAGCGACCAATAGACACCATCAATACTGTCGAGATTTGCAGACCGCACAATCCGCATTGCGTCGCTCGGATCAATAAATGTAATAGATGAGAAAAACCAACGCGGCGACGTCGGGAACGGCGCCCCTGGAACTATTGTTAAGACGGCAAAGGTAAGTGCCGAGAAAAACAACATGGGCGGCGCAAGTCTGGCATAGCGCCTTACGGCAAACTCTGCGATATTCCTGCACCGGGTCAACGTAAGTGCAATTACAAATCCGGAGATAATGAAAAACAGCTCAACTCCGAGTGAGCCATGTTTTACAAATGGCAAATTCGAAAACCTGTCACCAAATGGGTAGAGTGAGACCTGCGCAATGGGGGCAGCCCAGCGCACCAAGTAGTGATAGAGCACGACACCCATGACTGCGACACACCGCATACCATCTAGGTGGGCAAGTCGACTACTGGAGTCCGCCTCATTGAACATTGCCGCACCCGCGGCGCCGGTTCCATCACCGCGCAACTGCGGAGTGACGGCGCTCACTCGGTGACCCGAATTGCATGACGGTTCCTGCCGAAACCGCTAGTCATGCGCTTCATTCCCGCTGATGCGCCCGACGCGCCTGACTGCACGCCATCCGCGCGCCAGGCGATAGAGCAATTCCTCGGCGTTGGGGTGTGCGCCCACGGCGGGCGGATTCATTCCCGCCTTGCGCAATCGCGCCTTGGTGCGATACAGAAACTCGCGGCGGTCAGACACCCGGGACCGAAATGTGATGCTGAAGCTGACCGAAACCTCATCCCCGTTGCGCACCCAGTGCGGGGCCGTCACCGGAAAGTGCAGTCCCTTGCCCGGCTTCAACAACAGCAGGAAGGAACTGGTTTCGAACTCCGGGCGATATGGCAGATTGCGATGCTGATAATCCGCATAGAAGGTCTCGAGCTGCTCTTCGGGTAATACAAATCGGTCATCCGGGCTCCACATGTGGACGTGCTTGTCGCCGCGAATCTGCAGCAGAAAATTGTGCTCTGGATCCATGTGATATGGAGTAACAGACCCGGGAGACGAAATAAAGATGAAACCGTAACGCCGCTGCACTTCAGGCACGACCGACCCGGCTTCCCGCAGCAAGCCATCGATCAGCGTGTTGAGCAGCTCGCCATAGGCGGGGTCATGTTCGACAAACTTGATGACCATCCAGGAATTGCAATCGCGAATGCGGGCGATGGTCTCCTCGGGCGACAATCCATTCATTGGTGTCGCTGCCGGGTCCTGGCCGGGCGCAAGCTTGCCGGAGTTGTATTCCACGCACCCTGCCGGCTGTGACCTGGCCAGGGCGATGAGTCGCGGCAACTCGAATAGCTCATGTCCGCAGAGCGAATGCTCCACGAAGAATGGCCGCCGGTTGAACTGCGTGCGCAGTTCGTTCTTGTCAAACCGCAGAGCGAGATCGGCTTTCATGGTCATTGTGCTCGTCGTATTTGCGCCTGAATCTGTTGCGCAACCATATCACCAGCGGGAAAAGATGCGCTATGAGGGCATGCACACTTGCCGATCGCGCCAGCAACAGGGTTTCCATTGAACGGCGCTGCCCCCACATTCTGTCAACCAGAAAACGCCGGCGCGAAGCGCAACTGTCCATCCAGCAGATGTGTGGCGCCAGGGCGTACAAACGCTCCAGATTGGCTAGCTCGAGCAACGTTCCCGGCGAATACTTCGCGTACGCCTCGTCGTACGTGATCTTGTAGGCGAATGCGCCTGGAAATGCGATCAAATTGCATTTCATGGCCACGGTGCGATTGGCGCAACGCAGGGTGAGCAGCTGCAGGCGGCCAGCATTCCACGCCGCCTCGCACAGTGCGTTGAAGTAGTTCTGCACAAGGCCTGATGAACTGACCGAAGCCGATTCCTGCCCTTTCCAGCCCGCGTGCTCCAACGCGGTAAACTCCGCGATCCAGTGCTGCATATCCTCCGCGGATTTCGCCTCAACTACAGCGACCGCGCCTAGGTCCCTCAGTCTCGAGGTCTGTCGGCGGATTTCCTTGCGGTGCTTGTGCGAGATATTTGCCTCCACATAGGCGTTGGCGTCGTGCGCAGCCCGCGTGTCGCAAAACGCGCGCGAATACCTGCCGACAGCAACGGTCTCCACTCGTGTATGCTCGGCTTCACGCATCAGGAGCTGGGCGACTGGTCCGTCGGAATTGAGCATATGCAACCGCGCCAAGGTCGAAGTGGTCAGCGCGGCAATCATCGCGGCCACGATCGGCACGGCGTCCCGACGGTCCACAAGCGGCACGCCGAGATAGCATTCCGGATGGATCCACGATTCCAGCAGGGTTGGCCCGATGCCCCGCATCCGCTTGCGGCGCAACGGCAGGAGTCCGACAAGTTCACCCGGGGATCCATCCGCCGGCTGACGGCGAATCGTCATGAGCAGGACGTCGTCCTTGCCGAAGCTCGCCAGCGCCTCCCTGAGTGCCCACGACTCAAAGAATGGATTCGGCTCCAGCGCATTCGCAGCCAGCGCACCCCACTCGGCGTCCCCGGGAATGCGCTCGCGCGCGGCGCTCACTTCCGCGACGAATGGCTGCTGCCCGACAACCACGTTAGCGGCGTCCTCGGAGTTTCAGGACACGATTACGGATTCCCTGCCGTACACGTTGCCCGGTAGCGAATGCGAGGGCTCCCGCGAGTCGATTGCGGGAGATCATCGCCGTGTGCAGTGGCCGTGGATTGCGGCACCAGCGCAGCTTCCACGGAGAAGAGCGGCCCAGGCAATAGTGCAATATTGCGCCTTCGTCGGCGAGCTGGCGCAAAATCATTGCGCGCAGAACGGTCCCCGGACTGGCTTTCGCCAGCGATTCATCATAGGCAATCTTCAGCACTTCCAGTCGTCGCGTGTTGTGCACAGTGAATTCAGCAGCGATCAGGTGCCCGGCGAGCCTCAGGGTGTACAGGCGCAGGCTGCCATCGAGTGCGGCGCGCTGCGCGAGCTCGCCGTAGAAAATCCGCGATGCCGGATCGCCGAGAATCGAAGAGCCTGCCTGACCTTTCCAGCCCCGATTCTCAAGCTCCAGAAACTCATGCAGAATCTTCGCTACTGCCGCTTGTTCAGCGACAACTTCAAAGCCGAGCTGACCCATGCCGCGTAGGCGCTTTTCGCCCTGCCGCAAGTCGCGTTGCAGATTCGGGGCGAGTTGACTCTCAAGTTCACCGTAGCCGCGATCCAGTTCCAGCACGGTATCGTCTGAAGACGTATAGGTACGCACATTCCCTCGCCCTCGCCACGAGCTGACTGCTTGCCACAGTGCGCCATCGGGCAGAATCGGCTCCCACACCACCACAGCAACTTCCTTGAGCAGCATCGGGATCAACTCCGCGACCGAATCCACGGTGCCGATGCAGGCTGCGAAATGCGGCCAAGTCGAGTTGCAACCACTAACCAGTCGATTGCCGGCCACAAAGCGTTCATGGGTCAATGAAATCACGTCGCGGAGCGTACCGTCCTCAAAGCGCCCGTAAACCCGGAGGCGCGCCGCGTAGTCGGGGTAAGCAAGCGCTGCTGCACGCACCCACGCGGGCCAGGCCACGGCTGCCGCCTGCAGGAGCCGGGCGGCGGCAAGCCAGCCCGTCCAGTGACTGTCGAGCGCCTCTGCGCCGCCCAGGCACCGCCAGCCGTCCTGCACACGCATGGAGTCAGCTGTCGGCTTCATTTATGGGCGCACCGACTGACCGCGTGTCAGTTACCAGCACATGCCCTGGTAGCCAGGGCCGGAGACCCGCCCTTTGATGGCACGTGCCAGGTCCACCACCAGTTTGCCCTCCAGCGCGTTGCCCAGCTCCTGGTACTCCTTCGACGTATTGCCGATGACAATGACATCGCACGCGGCAATGACTTCCTGCGGCGTGGGTTTCATCAGCGACCACAGATGCGGAATCTCGCGCTCAACGTACTCACGATTCGCGCCGATGATTCTGGCGCGCGTGACATCGCGATCATGGATCGATACCTGGCAGCCCTTGCCCACGAGCAGTTCGACCAGAGAGACGTTCGGCGACTCACGGAGATCATCGGTGCCGGCCTTGAACGCGAGCCCCAGGAGGCCGATGCGCCGTGAGCCGCTCGCCATCACCATGTGGAACGCGCGTTCGATCTGGCGCCGATTGCTGTCGAGCGCTGCCTCCAGTATGGGCATGGGCACGTCTTCGACGCGGCCACGGTGCACGATGGCGCGCAGGTCCTTTGGCAGGCAAGACCCGCCAAACGCGAAACCGGGCCGTAAATAGGCAGTGGAGATATTCAGTTTCTTGTCTTCGCAAAACAGCCGCATGACTTCGTGACTGTCCACGCCCAGCACCTTGCACAGATTGCCGATCTCGTTCGCGAAGCCCACCTTGAGCCCGTGGAAGCAATTACAGGCATATTTGATGGTTTCCGCGACGCGCAGTGCGACCACATGGCAATCGGCCTTCACGTTGCGATACAGCCCCAGCAGCGGCTCGGCGTGTTCCGGCTTCTGGACACCGATCAGGGTGAATGGCGGATCGCGGAAGTCCTTGATGGACGTGCCTTCGCGCAGGAACTCGGGATTGGAGCACACGGCAAAGTGTTGGCCGTGCTGCAGGCCGGAAGCGCGCTCGATCGCCGGTACAACATGGGTATCAATGGTGCCGGGCATGACCGTGCTGCGGATGACGATGGTATGCCAGCTGCCCTTGGCCTTGACCGCGGCGCCGATCTGCTCGGCAACTCTGACCACATACGATAGGTCTATGCTGCCGTTGGGCCGGCTCGGCGTACCTACGCACACCAGCGAGATGTCGGTTGCCTTGACGGCAGCGCTGACGTCGGTGGTCGCAGTGAGCTTGCCTTCTTTGACTACCTGCGCCACAAGTTCGGCAATGCCTTCCTCGACGATGGTGCTCAGCCCTTTGCTGATCTGCTCCACCTTGGCGGCCGACACGTCGACGCCAATGACGGAATTGCCTTCACCTGCGAAACAGGCGGCTGATACGCAGCCCACATAGCCCAGGCCAAACACACTTACTCGACTGCTCATGACATTGCATCCTTACACTGTGCCAGGAAGTCAGCCGCCACGGCATCCCAGCTGCAGTGGCGTTCAACGAATTCGCGGGCAGTATCAGCCAGCCGATGCGCGGCAGTCGGGTCTTTCAGCAGCCCAACTATGGCGTCGGCCTGCGCTTGGGCGCCGTCGGCAATGCGCAGGTGCTGACCGTCGTGCACTGGCAGACCCTCGGCCCCAATGGTGGTCGACACCACCGGGCACATCATGGCCATGGCCTCATAGATCTTCAACCGCGTGCCGCCGCCAATGCGCAGCGGCACGATGCTGAGCGATGCCCTGGTCAGATACGGCCGCACATCGGGCACCGAACCGGTGATTTCAATGCCGCGATTGCCGTCAGCAATGCTTTTGAGCGCGGGGGTCGGCGCCCGGCCCACAACTACCAGCCGTGTGTCTGGAAGCCGACGCTGCAGCAGCGGAAATACGTCGCTGGCAAACCATCGAATGCCTTCCTCGTTGGGCATCCAGTCCATGGAGCCCACAAAAACCAACTCGGTGACTTGGCGCTCGGCATCGGCCGGCCGCGTAAAGTAGTCCAGGTCAACTCCGGTTCGCACGTGTGAAACAGATTGCACGCCGTAACCTGACCGGAAGACCTCGGCATCGCTCGCTGATACGGCCACCACGTGGCCGAATCGGCGGCACATCTCGGCTTCAAAGCGCCGCATCCGCCGCCACTGCAACTTCATGTACTGCCGCCTGACCGGGTTCTGGGGCACGCTCGCACGCCGCTGCCAGATCATCGCTTCGACATTGTGCTGAAAAAGCACAGCTCGCTTGAGCATTCCGGGAGGGATGCTGGTTGCCGGCACCAAAAAGTCGCAGATCAGCAGATCGGTCTGCGCGGCCAGCTTCGCGACACGCTGCCGCAACTGCGGCGACACATAGCGCGCAATCGCGTAGGGCAGAGAAGACCACAGGTTGCGAAACAGTGCTCCGGCGAAAGCCGCGGTCCCCTTGGCCGGCGGCCGGAATGGCACAGCTATCGTGTGCCCGGCATATTCGGTCGATTTTTGCAGCGCGTCGGCGGCGGCCTGGCCATCATCCAGGCACAGATAGGTGACCTCGTGCTGGCGCGCCAGCGACCGCAGCATCTGGTAGGTGCGGATCTTCCCGCCCTTGTCAACGGGGTGCAGCAACTCGGACTTGATCCACAGTATGCGCATGGCTCAGGCTGCCTGGCGTATTGCCACAGGCAGCTGCTGGGGAGCTTCACCGTCCAGATACATACGCGCCCACATCTCGAAGGTAATGAGTGCCCACAGCCGCTCCGAGTGATTGACGCCTTGCGAGTGTTGCGCGCAGATGCGTCGCAGATAATCGGACGCAAAGTACCCACGATTCGTCACTCTGCCACTCAGCACATATTCGTCCAGCAGCCAGCGCCAGTTGCCGCGCAGCCAGGCGCCCACCGGCACCGGAAACCCCATCTTGCGTCGCGACAGTATCGGCGCGGGCAACCGTCCGCGCATGGCCGCGCGCAGTATCCACTTCGTCGTCGTGCCACGCAGCTTGAGATTCATGGGCAGAGCCGACACCCACTCGACCAGCGGGTGATCGAGGAACGGAACGCGGCTTTCGATGGAAGCCGCCATGCTCATCTGATCCTGCTTCATCAGCAGTTCATGCAGGTAGGTCTTGATGTCGGCGTAGAGGAGCTGCGAAATGAGGGGGCTGCCCGCCACTTTCGACAAGGCCTCGTGATAAGCGGCGTACATGTCGACACCGCCCAGCTGTTCGCGCGTCGACACGGACAACAATTGGCCCTGAGCCTGCCGCCCGAACACCGCGAAGTTGTCGAAATAGAGATCGTCCAGATCGGCGCCGCGTACCAGAAAGGTGCGCGCGAGCCGCTGCCCGAGACGCGAGTTGGCCGGCAAGGATCGCGCGGCGCCAGCGACGCCACGCCGTAACAGCTCCGGAACGAAGCGCGCATAGGCGGCACCGAGTCGCGCGTTATACGCGGTGACGCGGTAGCGGTTATAGCCCGCCATGGTCTCATCGCTGCCTTCCCCTGTGAGCACGACCTTCACGTGCTGTGCTGCAAGCTGGGAGACGAAATACAGCGCCACACTCGAGGGATGCGCAATCGGCTCGTCTTCGTGCCAGACCAGCCGCGGCAACTGCGCAAAGAAATCTTCCGGGCTCACCAGCACTTCGTGGTGCTGGGTTGAGTACGCGTTGGCCACCATGCGCGCATAAGTGAGTTCATTGGCCTCGCGCTCGGCAAAAGCCACCGAGAAGGTACGAATGGGGTCGCTGACCAGTCCCGCCATCGTGGCCGCAATTGCCGCGGAATCTATGCCACCGGAGAGGAACAGGCCCAGCGGCACATCGCTCATCAAGCGAATCCGTACCGCCTCGGTGAACCGCTCGCGGTATTCATCCACAAATGCCTGCTCCGCAGCCGACCCGGCGGGCGGCCCGCATTCCACCTGGCTGCAGGGCAGATCCCAATACTGATTGATCTCGATCTTCCCCTCCTGCCATACCAGGGTATGACCAGGCGGCAGTCGATGCACACCCTCGAACAAGGTGTCATTGCCCGACGGCGCGTGATTGGCCAGAAAGTCGGGCAACGCCGCGAGATTCAGTCTCGTGCGTCCGGAGAGTGCCGGCAGCAGGCTCTTGATTTCGGAGCCAAACACCAGGGTGCCATCGCCGAGATGAGAGTAGTACAACGGTTTTACACCGAACCGGTCGCGTGCGATGAACAGGCGGCGCTCGGCAGTGTCCCAGACGGCGAACGCAAACATTCCGCGCAGTCGCTCTACACAGCGATCCTTCAGCCGCTCATAGAGGTGCAGCACGGTCTCCGTATCGGAGCGGGTGCGATAGTGGACACCTGCAGCTTCGAGCTCCGGCTTGAGCACCGGGTGATTGAACACTTCGCCGTTGTAAACGATGACATAGCGCCGATCGTCGCTGTACATCGGCTGCTGGCCGTGCGCTACATCGACGATGCTCAGGCGACGGTGCCCCAGGCCCACTCCCGGGCCCACATGGGTGCCCGCACCGTCCGGGCCGCGATGTACCAGCGTGTCTCGCATGCGGTCGATCAATGCCCTATCCGGCCCGGACCCCGCACGGCCCGAGACTACGCCACATATCCCGCACATTTGGAGGTCTAACCAGCTACTGCAAAGTGAATGGGCGAGAGTATACCAACCCCCCCCGTGCCGCGCCCGCCAACCAAGTCCACAGCTGCAGGCGCTGAGTGCCATGTGACCCATTTCACACTACAAGCGAGCTTGCCGCCGGATATCTGCCATGTGAGCATGCTTGCCTCTAGCGCCGATTAAAGATTGCCATCGCCAACGTGACGCCACAGGTACGCATAGACCCAATACCGGAGCTCCCGGAATTGGAGGCACTTTGGACCGGGCTATCGGCGCACACCGCGCACTCGTTCTTCCAGAGCTGGATCTGGCTGCGTACCTGGCTGGAATGTCTGGACTCAAGCCATGAGCTGCGGTTGCTCAGAGTCCTGGATGACGAGCACGTGGTCGCGGCCGCCCTGCTGACGCGCGCAAGCTTGCAACGCCACGGCGTCATTCCAGTCCGGACCTGGCTGCTCACGGCCACGGGCGATGACAGCATCGATGGCATCACGATCGAATACAACGACCTGCTTGCACTTCCAGACTATTATGATCGCGCCTGGCAGGCGATCGCCGTGCACTTCCAGACCTACAGCGACGAGTGGGATGAAGTCCGACTGGATGGCGTGCCGATGAGCGCGCTGGAAAGCTGGCAGTCGACCGGCCTGCCCCTGGCAGAGTCTCGTCGAGCCCCAAGCCGATTTGTCCGGCTGGCAGACGTGCGCAAGTGTCAGTCGCACTCGGTCGTGGAACTGCTGGCTTCGCGCGTGCGCACACGCGTCAGGCACACCATCAGCGGGCTGGAGTCCCGTTTCGGCCCACTCACTCTGCAGGTCGCGACGACACCGACAGAATCGCGACAATTCTTTGATGAACTGATGTTGCTGCATCGCGCGCGCTGGGACTCGAGCAGATCGGCGAGCACGTTCTGCAGCGTGTTCTCCAAGGACTTCCATGGCCGGCTGATTGAGCGCGCGCTCGCGCTCGGGTCGATACAGCTGCTGCGCCTGTGCGCTGGACAGAACATCGTGGGCCTACTCTACAACTTCGTATACGCGGGCAAGATCTATTTCTACCAGAGCGGCATCGACTATGAAACTTCGCAGCCGAACGAGTCGCCGGGGCTGCTGCTGCACGCCCGCGCAATAGACTTCAACGCGCGCCTGGGCCACGAACTGTATGACTTCCTGGCTGGCGACAGTCAATACAAACGCAGCCTGGCCAAGCACAGCAACGAACTCAGCTGGGCAACGGTACAGGCGCCAAGAATCCGGCTGCGGCTGGAATCCTCACTCAAACGGCACTACCGCCGCATACGCTATCGCGCACTTGAGCCGCGCTGAAGCACGACAGTCACCGGCTCTGCGGCGACCCGCAGCCCAGGGGCGGCAGATGCAGATATTTCGTGGTGCGACGCTTGTTTTCGATATCGGTATAGATGGCGTTGGCGGCGGCGAGCGGAATATTCAGCGCCGTCGCCAGCTCTGCCGCGGGCAGTGAATGATCGCTGGCCCACATGGCCAGATCCATCTGCCGGTACGGCAGGGCGAAGTAGAATTCGTCCTGGCCCTGGGGCAGGCTGTAGGTATCGGTGGTGGGCTGCGCCGCGCATATGCTGGCCGGCAAGCCAAAGTGGCGCGCCAAGGCATACACCTGGGTTTTGTAGAGATGCGCAATCGGCTTGAGGTCAGCCGAGCCGTCACCATTCTTGACGAAGAATCCTTGATCGTATTCCAGGCGATTGGGCGTACCCACTACCGCATAGTTCAGCCGATCGGCATGGAAGTATTCGACGGTCTTGCGTATGCGTTGCTTGAAGCTGGTTGCGGCTACGATTTGCAGGTAGTCGTGCAGCCCGAGCGTGCATTCCTGCACAACCCCACCCGGAGGCTGCGCGATCAACTTGAAGCGGTTGATCTGCCCCTGCGCTCCGCCCGCAATCGCAATCTTGATGCGCCAGTCGGGTCGATAAGCAGGTAGCGCGCGCGCTACGGCCTCATCGCGCCATCGGTAACAGCCGATCGCCTCCAGTGTGGGTGCGATGTCCACGATGTCATAGCGTACGCCGAGATGGCGCACGAGCTCCAACCCCCGAGTGGTGCTGTCGCCAGCCGAATCCTTTTCCGGCAGGAGTAGACTGTGCACGCGCGCGGAGCCTACCGCCTTGACCGCCAAGGCTGCGCATACTGAACTGTCAATTCCGCCTGATACGGCCACGATCAATCCGCGCCGCCGCAGCTGCACAGCGAGTGCCGAGCGCATTGCTTCAGCGATGCGCTCGGCTTCAGCCGCGCAATCCAGTTCGAGGACGTTCCAGCCTAGTTTGCTCATGCCCTGGTACCTGACACCACCCGAAGGAATCCGTCGTGATCATTATGCCCGGCCGCAGCGCTGAAACGCGGGTCAGCCTGAACCCGCTTGAGCATCGCCGGCCCCTGGCCCTTGCCGACTTCGAACAGCAGCGTGCCCGATGGGCGCAGAAACCGCGGCGCCTGTTCCAGCAGCCGCATCAGCACACTAACGCCCAGAGCGCCGCCATCGAAGGCCAGGCGTGGTTCGTGCCCAGAAATCTCCGCCTGCATCTGCCCTACTTTGGCAGTGGAAACATACGGCGGATTGCAGGTCAGCAAATCCACCGCGCCGAGCAGGTCCGGCAAATCGACTGGCTCTAGCAGATCACCGGATCTGAATTCAACACTCCGCTGCAACCCAAGGTGCAGCGCATTGGCGCGCGCCAGATGCACGGCATCCTCGCTGAGATCGACCGCCATCACCCTCGCCGTGGGCACCGCTG
>Ga0075026_100001158_pt1 | contig 11137 bp, 12 predicted proteins | sample Str012_2_FD_71392 | JGI IMG/M metagenome (GOLD analysis project Ga0075026, IMG submission 71392) | Freshwater sediment microbial communities in response to fracking from Pennsylvania, USA - Straight Creek_MetaG_SC_2012 | ecosystem: Environmental > Aquatic > Freshwater > Creek > Sediment...
CACGCCGAGCTCGGCGTAGTAGTCCTTGTCGAACCACTCTCGTTGAGGAGTCACCTAGTGCCTCACCCGCTGTGCGTCACCCGGACCATGGCCGGGCGCAGGACGCGACCCTTCAATCGGTAGCCGGTGCGCATGATCTCGGCGACGTGCGGCTCGCCCGCGCCGGCGTCTTGCAGCACCGCTTCGTGTTCGTTGGGATCGAACGGCGCGCCGGCGGCCTCGATGCGTTCCAGGCCGGCCTTCGCCAGCACCGACACGAACTGGGTACGAATGCCGAGCACGCCGTCGCGCACCTTCTCCGTCTCGGGTGAATCCGCGCTCGCGAGGCTGCCGAGCGCACCGTCGAACGAATCGAGCACGGGGAGGAGGTCGGCGACGAGACGCTCGGTGGCGCGATCGACCAGCGCCGTCTGCTCGCGCAGCACGCGCTTGCGGTAGTTCTCGAAGTCGGCCTGGACTCGCCGCAGCGTGTCGACGAGCTCGTTGCGCTCGCCCTCCAGCTGCGACAAGTCGGACTCGACGGCAGCCTCGGCATCGGCCAGCGCGGCCTCCGCCTCGGTCAGCTCGTCCTCGAACTCGTCCACCTTGTCGTTCCCGCCGTTCACGCGGTTTGTTCGCCGGGCTCGTCGACGATCTCGGCGTCGGCGACCTCGTCGTCGTCGGCTGCGGTTGCGCCCGCACCGCCACCCGAAGCGCCGGCGTCGCCCGCGTTCTGCGCCTGCTGCGCCTGCGCGTAGAGCCGCTGCGCGAACTCGGAGCTCACGGTCACGAGGTTCTCGTGCGCGCGCTTGACCGCCTCGATGTCGGTGCCGGCGAGGGCGTCCTTCAACTCCTTGAGCGCGGCCTCCATCTTCTCCTTGTCGTCGGGCTGGACCTTGTCGGCCTGGTCCTTGAGGAGCTTCTCGGTCTGGAACACGAGCGAGTCGGCGTTGTTGCGAACCTCGGCCTCCTCGCGGCGGACGCGGTCTTCCTCGGCGTGCGCCTCGGCTTCCTTCATCATCCGCTCGATCTCGTCCTTGCCGAGCGCGGTGCCACCGGTGATGGTCATCTTCTGTTCCTGACCGGTGCCGAGATCCTTGGCTGACACGTGCACGATGCCATTGGCGTCGATGTCGAACGCGACCTCGATCTGGGGCACACCGCGCGGTGCCGGCGGGATGCCGACCAGTTGGAAGGTGCCGAGCAGCTTGTTGCGATACGCCATGTCGCTCTCGCCCTGGAGCACCTTGATCTCGACGCTGGGCTGGTTGTCGTCGGCGGTGGTGAACACCTCCGAGCGCTTGGTCGGGATCGTGGTGTTGCGCTCGATGAGCTTGGTCATGATCTGACCTTTGGTCTCGATGCCGAGCGACAGGGGCGTGACGTCGAGCAGGAGGATGTCCTTCACGTCGCCCTTGAGCACGCCGGCCTGCAACGACGCACCGACCGCGACCGCTTCGTCGGGGTTGACGCCCTTGTCGGCATCCTTGCCCGCGATCTCCTTGACGAGGTCGGCCACCGCGGGCATGCGGGTGGAGCCGCCCACCAGGATCACGCGGTCGATCTCGTCATTGGTCAGACCGGCGTCGCGGATGGCCTGCTCGAACGGCCCGCGGCACGACTCGAGGAGATCGGAGGTGAGCTCCTGGAACTTGGCCCGCGTGAGCGAGAGGTCGAGGTGGAGTGGACCGTCGCTCGTGGCAGTGATGAACGGCAGGTTGACCGTGGTCTCCTGCAGCGACGACAGCTCGATCTTCGCCTTCTCCGCCGCTTCCTTCAGCCGTTGGACGGCCATCTTGTCGGCGGCGAGGTCGACACCGTGCGCGTTCTTGAACTCCGACACCAGCCAGTCCATGACCCGCTGGTCCCAGTCGTCGCCGCCGAGGTGCGTGTTGCCGGCCGTCGACTTGACCTCGAACACGCCCTCACCGAGGTCGAGGATCGACACGTCGAACGTGCCGCCCCCGAGGTCGAACACGAGGATGGTCTGGTCGTTGTCCTTGTCGAGCCCGTAGGCGAGCGCCGCCGCGGTGGGCTCGTTGATGATGCGCAGCACCTCGAGGCCGGCGATCTCGCCCGCTTCCTTGGTGGCTTGGCGCTCAGCGTCGCCGAAGTAGGCGGGCACGGTGATGACGGCCTGGGTGACGGTGTCGCCCAGGTAGGCCTCGGCGTCGCGCTTCAGCTTCTGCAGGATGCGGGCGGAGATCTCCTGGGAGTTGTAGGCCTTGCCGTCGATGTCGATCGACCAGTTGGTGCCCATGTGGCGCTTCACCGACCGGATGGTGCGGTCGGGGTTGGTGATGGCCTGGCGCTTGGCGACCTCGCCGACGAGCACCTCGCCGGTCTTCGAGAACGCCACCACCGACGGGGTGGTGCGGGAACCCTCCGAATTGGGGGCGACGACGGGCTCGCCGGCTTCGAGGACCGAAACGACGGAATTGGTGGTGCCGAGGTCGATACCGACGGCCTTGGACATGAGCAATGCCTCCTGCGGGGGGTTGTACGCGGTCGAGACTAGAAGCTTGAGTGTGTAGGTATCAACTTTTGGTTTCGGCGGTGCATTCCCGAAACTTGACCGTCAGGGATACATTCCTGGGCATGGCTCGGAGTGATCCCTTCGTCGACACCCTCGCAACCGTGCCCCTCTTCTCGGCCTGCTCCAAGAAGGAGTTGGCCATGGTGGCGAAGTCGGCCGACCACGTGACGGTGGCGGCCGGCGATCTGCTCGTCTCCGAAGGGGCGGCCGGCGCCGAGTTCTTCGTGATCATCGACGGCCGGGCGCGCGTCGAACGCCACGGGAGAGAGGTGGCGACCCTCGGGCCGGGCACGTTCTTCGGCGACCTCGCGCTGCTCGACCGGGCGCCCCGCAACGCGAGCGTGATCGCCGACACCGACCTCGAAGTCGCGAAGATCGGCCAACGCACATTCGAAGGTCTGCTCGAGCATCCGGGCTTCTCCAAGAAGCTGCTCGCCGGTCTCGCGCGCCGTCTCCGAGAACAAGACGCCCGCCACGTCTGAGCCCCTCCGGATCTTGGCGTCGCTCAACCATCAAATCTGATGTTCAAGTGACGCCAAAAAACTGGGGGCGCGGTAACTTTCCGCTCGTGAAGCGCCTGAGACTGCCGAAGCCGCACCAGCTCGTCCTCGTTGTCGGCGTGCTCGTCGCGCTGGGCACGCTGGCGTCGGGCATCGCCCCCCGCATCACCGAGTGGGCCGACGGCTCGCGCGTTTCGCGCGAACCGTTCATCGGCGTCCCCGACCCGATGTACTGGGCGTTCTACGCGACCGCGGCGGTCATGCTCTTCGTGTGCGCGTGGCTGGTGAGCCAGCGGGTGCGCAACTACGAGCGCGGTGCGCCCGACGACCGGCGCACCACCAAGAAGAACTTCCACCACCGCATGCGCGACTTCCGGGCCGGCGTCTGGATGCAGACCTTGCTGCGCGACCCAGCCGCGGGCCTCATGCACTCGTGCATCTACTTCGGCTTCCTCTGGCTGTTCATCGCCACGGTGATCCTCGAGCTCGACCACCAGCTCCCCGACAACCTCAAGTTCCTCCACGGCGGGGTCTACGAGGGTTACGCGTTCGCGGCCGACCTCGCCGGCGTGGTCTTCACCGTCGGCATCCTCTGGGCGCTCGCGCGCCGTTACCTGGAACGCCCCTACCGCATCCGCATCAAGACCAAGCCCGAAGACGCGGTCATCCTGCTCACGTTCCTCGTGATCGCGCTCACCGGGTTCTTCACCGAAGCGCTGCGCATCGCGCAGCTCGGCCGTCCCGACTTCGAGAAGTGGTCGTTCGTCGGGTACCCGCTGTCGGCGGTGTTCGACGGCTGGTCGGCGACCGATCTCAACACCGCGCACCAGTGGCTGTGGGGGATCCACTTCGCCGCGTTCGTCGCGTTCCTGATCATCCTGCCGACCACCAAGTTGCGGCACATGATCACGTCGCCGATGAACATGTACCTGAAGGACAAAGATCGGCCCAAGGGCGCGATGAAGCCCATGCCGAACCTGATGGAGACCGACCTCGAGACCTTCGGCGCCGCGACCATCGAAGACTTCACCTGGAAGCAGCTATTCGACACCGACGCCTGCACCGTGTGCGGACGCTGCACGTCGGTGTGCCCGGCGCACGCGACCGGCAAGCCACTCGACCCGCGCGAGATCGTGCTCAAGGTCGGCGAGGTGATGGCCGCCACCGGTGACCCGATCGTGTCACCACCGGTGAGCACGGCGCGCGGCATCACGGTGACGGCCAACTCGGTGTTCGAGCGCATCACGTCGGAGGAGCTGTGGGCGTGCACGTCGTGCAAGGCGTGCGACGAGATCTGCCCGGTGAACATCGAGATCCTCGACAAGATCCTCGACATGCGCCGTTACCTCTCGCTCATGGAGAGCGACTTCCCGACCGAGCTGGGCAACACGTACCGGTCGATGGAGAACTCGTCGAACGTCTACGGCATGAACCAGGGTGAGCGCGGCGACTGGGCCGCCGAACTCGACGGCGTCGACATCGTGGAAGCGGGATCCGGGCCGCTCGGTCACGAGTACCTGTACTGGATCGGGTGCGCGGGTTCCTTCGACGACCGCAACAAGAAGACCAGCCGCGCCGTCGCCAAGTTGCTCCAGCGCGCCGGGCTCGACTTTGCCATCCTCGGCCCGAGCGAGCTGTGCACCGGCGACCCGGCGCGACGCTCGGGCAACGAGTACATCTTCCAGATGCTGGCGATGCAGAACATCGAGTCGCTCGACGGCTTGGGCGTGAAGAAGATCATCACGCAGTGTCCCCACTGCTTCAACACGCTCAAGAACGAGTACCCGCAGCTCGGTGGGAACTACGAGGTGGTGCACCATTCGCAGCTGCTGAGTCAACTGGTGGCCGACGGCCGCCTGTCACTGGCGGGCGCGACGCTCGACGAGCGCGTCACCTATCACGACAGCTGTTACCTCGGCCGCCATAACGACGTGTACCTGGCGCCGCGCAACGTGATCGGGCGGCTCGGCGGCATCGACATCGTCGAGATGCCGCGCAACGGCACCAAGGGCATGTGCTGCGGCGCGGGTGGCGCACGCATGTGGATGGAAGAGAAGATCGGCAAGAAGGTGAACATCGAGCGCACCGAAGAGGCGCTGGCGACCGGCGCGGCGCGGATCGCCGTCGCGTGCCCGTTCTGTTACGTGATGATGGACGACGGGGTGAAGGAAAAGGGTCGCGACGAGGACGTGAAGGTCCAGGACATCGCCGAGCTGCTGCTCGAGGCCATCGAAGCTGGTGAGCACGCTCCCGCGCCGCTCACCGCGGAGTTCCAACCGGGCGTGTAGGGATGACGCTCGGCAACGTCTCGCGCCGCCGCTTCCTCGCAGGAACTGCGGTAGCTGCCGCCGAGCTCGCGATGCTGGCGCGGGCCGGCCCCGCCGCGGCGCGTTCGGGTCGCCAGCCGCCCACGCCCACGGTGCCGCCGATCGCGGCTCGCCATTCCCTCAAGCCACTGGCGGTGCCACTCCCGCCGTGGATCCACAACGGACCCACCGACAAGGCGCGCGTCGCCATCACGATCGACGACATGTGGGGCAACTTCGGCGCCGACAACGCGAACGCGGCGATGGACGTCGCCAAGGACAAGAACGTGAAGCTCACGTTCTTCCCCACCGGCGGCGCGATCGAAGAGCACATCAACCTCGGACGTCAGGACACCTGGCGGCGGGCGATCGCCGAAGGCCACGAGATCGGCAACCACACCTACACGCACTCCAACCTCACCAAGCTCACCGACGACCAGATCCGCTACGAGATGCAGCACACCAAGGATCTGCTTGCGCAGTGCCTGGGCCCGTCGGTGCCCTACACGATGCGGTTGATGCGTCCGCCCGGGGGTGGCGGCGGGTTCGTGACCGGCGGCGATACGCGCATCATGAACGTGATCACGCCGTTCGGCTACTCGATGACGATGTGGACGGTCGACGCCAACGGCGTGAAGGGCAACCCGGCGTTCATCAACAAGGTGATGTCGGGGGCCGGCAACGGCACGATCGTGCTCATCCACTTCACGGAGTTCACGCCCGCCGGGTTCCCCACGTTGATCGACCGGCTCCGCAACGAGAAGGGTCTCCAACCGACCAACGTGACCGGGATGTTCAACCCCTGAGCGTGTCGAGCACGCCGATCACCGCGTTCGCCGTCTTGCGGAGTTCTTCGAGCGCAGCGTCGTGTTGCGCGTCGAGCGCGGTCCGCTGGCCGACCGCCGTGTTGAAGGCACCGAGGTCACCGGCCAGCCCAGCCTGGAAGGCCGCTTGCACTGCGGCGCGATCCTGATCATCGAGCTTGCCCAACGCGGCGGCGTTCGTCGCGAGCCCGGCGAGCTGTGGCTTGATCGCCTGTACCGCGCGACGCGCCTTGGCGAGCTGCGTGGCGGCGGAGGAACTGGTGGATCGTTCGGTCTGGAGCTGGTGACGAACGTGTACGAGATCGGTGCGCGCGTCGTCGCGGGCGCGCAGACTCTGCACCAGGAACGCGACGCCCGCCATCGCGAGCACCACCGCAATGGCGCACGCCACGCTGCGGCGGCGGAGCGTGGACGGTTCAACCACTGGCGGCCGCCAGCTCGGTGAGCGCAGTCTTCGCCTGGGCGACCGCGGTGCTGACCGCGGTGGTCCGCTCCACCACTGCAGCGACCGCCGCGTCGCCGACGGCACGGAACGCGTCGCCCACGCCCGCCTGGCCGTTGTTGTACTGGTCGACCGCCTGATTGGCCGCGTCGACCGCGGTGTTGCTGGCGTCGACTTGGGCCTGGAACGCCGCGAGCACTGCCACCAGTGCGGTCGTGGCCGTCTGGCTCTTTTCCCGCAGCGTCGCGAGGCGCCGTTCGGCGTCGACCGCGTTGGCTGCGACCTCTCGGAGTTGCTGATGCACCGGTTCGGCCTGGCTGCGCACCTCGGTGGTGTCGGAGCGCACTACGAACGCTGCGCCCACGCACGCCACCGCAACCACTGCCGCGACGATGGTGACGACGAGCAGGGTCGTCGAGCGGCGGCGACGACGACGTTCTCTTCGCGCGAGCTTCACCTGGTTCATGCGGTCATCCGACCCCACGACGGAAGCACCCGACGACATGGTCGTCGACCAGGCCTGCGGCTTGCATGAACGCGTAGACGGTGGTGGGGCCGACGAACCTGAACCCGCGTCGCTTGAGATCTTTGCTGAGCGCGATCGATACTTCGGTGGCGATGGGTGCGCCGTCGACGAAGGCCCACACGTACGCGTCGAAGGTTCCGAACTCCTCCTGCACACCTTGGATCTCGCGCGCGTTGTTGATGGTCGACTCGATCTTGCCCCGATGCCGCACGATGGACGCGTCGTGCACGAGCCGCTCGACGTCGGCGTCGCCATACCGGGCGACCCGTTCGACGTCGAAGCCTGCGAACGCGGCGCGGTAGCCCGCGCGCTTGTTGAGGATCGTCGACCAGCTCAGCCCGGCCTGCGCGCCTTCCAGGGTGACGAGTTCGAAGAGCGCGCAGTCGTCGCGTGTGGGCACGCCCCACTCGTCGTCGTGGTACGCGACCATGCGCGGATCGGTCCCCGCCCATTCACAGCGCGTCGGCTCGGCCATCGCGGTCGGGTCAGTCGGCGTCGCGGAAGTTCAGGTAATAGCGCGACGGCGTCGGCCCGCGCTGGCCCTGGTACTTGGACCCGGTCGCGTCGCTCCCGTAGGGGTGTTCGGCCGCGGTGGTCATGCGCAGGAACGAGATCTGGCCGATCTTCATCCCGGGATAGAGCGCGATCGGCAGGTTGGCCACGTTCGACAGCTCCAGCGTGAGATGCCCGTCCCACCCGGCGTCGACGAATCCCGCGGTGCTGTGGATCAAAAGCCCCAAGCGCCCCAAACTCGACTTACCTTCCAACCGCGCCACCAGGTCGTCGGGGAGGGCGACACGTTCCAGGGTCGAACCCAGCACGAACTCGCCGGGGTGGAGGATGAAGGCGCCGCCGTCGCCCACCTCGACCAACTCGGTGAGATCTTCCTGGTGCTGCTTGGGGTCGATGTAGGGCGTGGTGTCGTTGCGGAACACGCGGAAGTAGCGGTCGACGTGGAGGTCGACCGACGACGGCTGCACCGAGTCGACGCCGAGCGGCTCGATCACGATGCGACCAGCCGCAAGCTCCTCGCGAATGGTGACGTCGGACAGGATCACGGCGAGGAGCCTATCGAGTGCCTCGGTCGTTTCGGCCGAGCGTGGTTCGCCCTCAGCTCGTGGTGAAGAACGGGCGGGTGCCGTCGACGGTGCAGCGGCGCATCATGCGGTGGGCGGGGAAGTGGTCGGAAAGTGCGCGGTGGTTGGTGCTGGCTTCGTCCCACACGGCGAGATCGCCGGCCGTCCAGCGCCAGCGCACGCAGAAGTTCGGGTTCTCGATGTGATGATTGAGGTATCCGAGCAGGGCGTCGCTCTCGTCGCGGTGCATGCCCACGATCTGGTCCATGAACCGGCCCGACACGAAGAGCGCACGCCGGCCGGTGACCGGGTGCGTGCGGACGAGTGGGTGCTCGACCGGCGGGAACTCGCCGGCGATGCGGTCGGCGAGCTCCGCGCCCGCGGTGCGCGCCACGCGTTCGTGGAAATCCTGACCGGAATGGTGGCAGACGGTGAGCTGGTCGCAGAGGTGCTGCATCACCGGCGACAGCGCGTCGTAGGCGGCGAAGAGGCTCGACCACATCGTGTCACCGCCCCGCTCGGGGATCACCTTGGCGTTGAGCACCGCGTAGGCCGGAGGTTCAGAGACCCACGTGACGTCGGTGTGCCAGCCGTCGGCGTCGGGCGGACTGTCGGCGGTGTCCTCGATGATCGACGTGAGCGCGGTGCCGCCGAGCATCTTCGTGAGCGGATAGGGGCCAACGGTGCCGAAGTTCGACGCGAACGCGATCTGCTCGTCCTCGCTGAGTTCCTGGTCGCGGAAGAACAACACCGAGTGCTCGTGCAGCGCGTCACGCACCATTCGCGCCGTGTCGTCGTCGAGCGTTTGGTGCAGGTCGACGCCGTCGATCACGGCACCAAGCGCACCGGTCAGGGCCAAAGGTTTCAAGGACGGGGCCACACCGCGGCTCGTTTCTCGATGAACGCGCCCATGCCTTCGGCCATCTCGGCCGACAACCCGGGCACCATGAACAGGGACACATCGCTCGGCCGAAGCTGCGCGTTGAGGTCGCGCTTGATGGTGGCACGCGCGACCGGGCCGGTGCTGTGGATCTGTTCGAGGATCCAGTTCGTACGCCCGTCGAGCTCGTCGTGAGGAACAACTTCACCGACCAACCCCATCGCCGCGGCGGCGGTCGCGTCGATCTCGGCTGCAGTGAAGAAGAGGTGGCGGGCCCGGGCCAGGCCGACGACATCGACCAGGCGCGCCGACATGAACGGGTCGGGGAGGCCGCGCAGCAGCTCCGGCACGCGAAACCGCGCCCGGTCGGACGCGATGGTCACGTCGCAGTGCAGCGCGAGGTCGAGGCCACCGGCATGACACACGCCGTTGATCTTCGCCACCCAGATCTTGCGGCACCGCTCGATGTGACGGAACGGGAAGTGATCGGTGCCGTCCCATTCGGTGGCCAGCCCGTCGGGATCCTCCGCCGCGCCGCCGAGATCGCCGCCGGCGCCGAACCACTCGCCGGTGCCGGTGAGACACACCGCATTGAGCTCGGGTTGGCGGTCGGCCCAGATCGCGGCGCGCTTGATGCCGCGGTACATGTCCTGGGTGAACGCGTTGCGCTTCTCGACCCGATCGACGCGTACGTGCAGGACGCGATCGTCGACGTGCGCGACGAGATGACGGCTTCCGAGGTCGGGCGCGGCGCCGCTCACGACAGCTTGTAGACCCGCGCTGCGTTGTCGTGCAGCACCTTGGCGACGACGTCGTCGGGCAGTGGCGACAGCAACTCCTGCGCGTAGTCGCGCGGACGCTGGCCGGGCGTGCGCGGACCCGGATGCTGGCACGTCGGGTGCGGGTAGTCGCTCTCGAAGAGGATGTTGTCGGGGAATTGCGCGATGGCGTCGAGCGCGACCTGTTGCTCGAACCAGAAGCAGCCGTAGATCTGGCGACGGAAGTACTCGCTCGGCAAGAGGTCGTACTCGGGGTGCTCGTCGCGCACGCCGCCGTTGCGCCACTGCCAGTCGAACGTCTCCAGCGCGGCGGGGATCCAACCGATCCCCGACTCCACCGACACCAACTGCAGGTCGGGGAAGCGATGGCACACGCCGCCGAAGATGAGGTCGCCGATGCTGCGCAGGTTGTCGAGGAAGATGAAGGACGACACCTTGGCGAAGTTGGTCATCCACCCCATCTCGGCTTCGTCGCCGAACTGCGTGCCCATCGACCCGCCGCCCACGTGGAAGCTCACCGACACAGCGGCTTCCTGCGCGGCAGCCCACACCGGGTCCCAGTGCTTGTGCGCGAGGGGCGGCTGGCCGTGGTCCTGCGGCTGGTTGCAGAAGTTCACCGCGCGGTGCCCGAGCTCGATGCCGCGGTGCAACTCGGTGATCGCGAGGTCGACGTCCCAGAACGGCAGGGCAGTGACCGCGAGGAGCCGATCGGGATCGGCACTGCACCAGTCGTGGAGGAAGTCGTTGTAGGCGCGCACGCACTGCGCGACGAGGTCGCGATCGCCGAGGCGCAGGAAGTAACCGTTGCCGAAGCCGCCGACGTTCGGGTAGAGCACCTGGGCGCGGATGCCCTGCTCATCGAGGAACGCGAGGCGCGCGTCGGCGTCGTACATCGCGTCGGGAATCTCGTCGAACGTCTTCGGGATCGACACCGGCATGACGCCGTCGAACCCGGCCATCGAGTAGTAGCCGGGATGACCGAGCCGCTCGCCGGCCGCCATCCAGACGTCGTTGCCGTCGATGCGTTCGACGTGGGGCACCTGGTCGTGCAGCGCGGCGGGGACACGCGCGGTCCAGGTGTCGGGCGGTTCGGTGAGATGGGTGTCGACGTCGATGACGGCGACGCGGTCGAAGAGATCAGTGGTCGTGGAAGCGGTCGTCATGGTGGTCACAGTCCTAGAGGTTTGGTGCCGATGAGGTCGTTCGCCTCCAGCTCGGCGATGTCGTCGTCGGTGAGGCCGAGCTCGGCGAGAATCTCGTGGTTGTGCTGGCCGAGCATCGGCGAGGCG
>Ga0075026_100001159_pt1 | contig 11136 bp, 9 predicted proteins | sample Str012_2_FD_71392 | JGI IMG/M metagenome (GOLD analysis project Ga0075026, IMG submission 71392) | Freshwater sediment microbial communities in response to fracking from Pennsylvania, USA - Straight Creek_MetaG_SC_2012 | ecosystem: Environmental > Aquatic > Freshwater > Creek > Sediment...
CGACCCGCGCCGACGAGCGCAGGCACCAACGGGAACGGCAACGGGAACGGGACCGCGGCGAAGGACGACATCTTTGCCGGGGGCGGTGAGCTGCCCTTGCGGGCCGACGGTCCGCAGTACAACTGATGCCGGTGCCGATCGGCGCCCCGGGCAGTCCGCGACGAGGCGCCCGCCTACGCGCGCCGGCCGCGCCGGAACCGGCGCCGTCGCGCTTCCCGTGGACGACGATCGCGGTGGTCGTGTTGCTGGCCACGCTCGGCCTGTACGCGTGGGGCTGGTTGGTCGGCGGAAACGCGGTCGGTGTCGCGCTCATCGAGATCCCCCTACTCATGTTGCTGACGACGCCGCTGTTCATCCGCGCGTCCCGCGACGAGCAACGCTTCGATCTCGGCGGTCTGCTCGCGGTCGGGCTCCTGCTCCGCTTCGCGGCGACCTACTACCGGTTCGCGCACGCGGCCGACGGCGCGGCGTACCACCTCGCCGGTGCCGAGCTCGCGCACAGTTACCGCCACCTCGGCTTCAACGCCGACCCGAAGTTCCCGGTTCCGGGCACCGGCGGCATGCGGATCATCACCGGCGTGGTCGAAGTGTTCACCAACTCGAACGCGTTCGCGACGTTCCTGGTGTTCGCGTGGCTCGGTTTCTTCGGCTGCTACCTGTTCTACCGGGCGTTCGTCACCGCCATGCCCGACGCCGACCACCGCCGCTACGCGCTGCTGATCCTGCTGTGGCCCACGCTGGTGTTCTGGCCGTCGAGCATCGGCAAGGACTGCTGGATGGTGTTCACGCTCGGCATCGCCGCGCTCGGCGCCGCGCGCGTGCTCATGCGCCGTCCCGGCGGCTACACGTTGCTCCTGCTCGGGCTCGTGGCCGGCGCCTTGGTGCGGCCGCACGTGTCGCTGCTGTTCGCGGTGGCGTTCGGCGTTGCTTTGATGCTCGGGCGCCGCGCTGACCGGCCGGGAGCCTTCACGCCGACGGTCGTGGCCAAGGCCGCGGGCCTGGTGGTGTTGCTCGCGCTGGGCGGGTATCTGGTGAGCCGGACCGGCGATCTGCTCAAAACCCAGGACGTCACGGGGGGTTCCGTGGATTCCGCGTTGAGCATCAACGCGCTGCGCACCAGCCAGGGAGGCTCGTCGTTCAGCGCGGCCAGCCCGACCAATCCGATCGGCTACGGGATCGCCGCGGTCACCATCATGTTCCGGCCATTGCTGATCGAAGCGAACGGCACCGAAGGCCTCGCCACGTCGCTCGAGGCGATGTTCCTCTTCGGGCTGTGCCTCGCGTCGTGGAAACGGCTGGCCTCGATCCCACGACGTCTACGGTCGCAGCCCTATGTGGCGATGGCCTGCGCCTACATCCTGATGTTCTTCTTCGCGTTCGGCACCATCGCCAACTTCGGCATCCTCGCGCGCGAACGTTCGCAGATGATGCCGTTCGTGTTCGTGCTGCTCGCGCTGACGGTCATGCCGCCGCGGCCGAAATTGGCGCCACCACCGAAGGTGGAGCGCAGGTCTACACGACGCGCGCGATGAGCGATGCGGCCGCCGCGGTCGCGGCGTACGGGATCCCGTCGCGGCTGACCCTGCCCTCGGCGCCGCTGGACGAGTCGGTGTTCGGCGACCTCCTGATCCGGTGCGAGGCGCATCGCGTCTTGGGATTGCTCGGTGCCGCAGTGCGCGCGGACGCATTTCCGCTGACCGAGGAGTCACGCGACGCGCTCGAGCACAAGCTCACCGCGTGGACCGGGCACGAGCTGCGCGTCGAACGGGTCCTGCTGCGCGCGCTCGACCTCCTCGCAACTGCGGGGATTCCGAGTCGGGTGCTGAAGGGGGTCGCCCTGGCCCGTACGTCGTACCCCGAGCCCGAACAGCGCGTGTTCGGCGACGTCGATCTCCTCGTGCCCAGTGGCCGGGTGCACGAGACGGTCGCGGTGCTCGGTGAGGGTCTCGGCGCCTGGCGCGCACAGCCCGAACTGCGCCCGGGGTTCGACGAGCGTTTCGGAAAGGAAGTGTTGCTCCGGCACGGGCCCGTCGAGCTCGACCTGCACCGCGTGTTCATCGACGGTGCGCTCGGCCTCACCATCGCGCTCGACGATCTCTTCGCACCGCCGTACCGGTTCCCGCTCGCCGGCTACGAGCTCGAGGCGCTGCCGATGCCCCAACGCCTGCTGCACGCCTGTTACGCCGCCGCGATCGGCGACTGGCCACCCCGGTTGATCGCGCAACGCGACGTCGCACAGCTCGTGTTGCGCGAACGCCCGCATCTCGCCGACGTGCTGCTGATGGCGCGGGCATGGCGCTGCGAGGTGGTCGTCGCGCGCGCGGTGACCGGCACCTGGCGCGCGTTGGAGATCGAGGAGCGACCGCCGATCGTCACGTGGGCGGAGCGTTACGAACCGACTCGCATCGACCGCTTGTTGCTCCACGCCCACGAGGGACCGGCCCGGATGTTCACCCGGCACCTCGCCGCCGTGGTCGTGTTGCCGACCACCGCCGCGCGCGCGAGCTACCTGCAAGCCATCGCGTTTCCGCAACCGGCGTACCTACGCGCGCGCGGCGTGAGTGGTCGCCACCACGTGCAGCGCGCAGTCCGGCGCATGTTCGGCCGGTCGGGATGACGATTCCGGCGCGGCGAGCGTTGCAGTATGAGTTCGAGCTGAGCGTCGACGGCGGCGGCGCGTTGGAGGAATATCTCGACGGTCTCTTCCACGCATTGCCGTTGGCCACGAGCCCGGAGCCGGTGCCGTGGCGGCTCAAGCCGGTTGACGGCACCGACAAGACCGGTTGGGAGCTCATGGTCGGCGAGGAGTGCCAGTCGAGGGCGGAGAGCGCCGAGCGCCTCGTGCACGACGTGGTCCACCAACTCAACGCCATCGCCATCCCGGGGTGGGACGGCGTGGTGTGTCACGCCGGGGGCGTGACGCGTGGCGCGCTGGGTGTGGTCTTGCCCGCCGACATGGAATCGGGCAAGACCACCCTGACCGCCGGTCTCGTACGCGCCGGCTTTGGTTACCTCACCGACGAAGGCGTGGCCTTCCATCGCGGCGGTCGGCTGATCGAGCCCTACGCGAAACCGCTGTCGATCGACCCCGGCTCGCAGTTCCTGTTTCCCGAACTCGAGCCCGACGCGCCCTTGGCCAACGACGAGTACAAGACGATGCAATGGCAGGTGCCGCCGCGTGCGTTCCGTGAGGGCGCGGTCGGCGCGCCGTGCGACGTGGGTGTGATCGTGTTCCCCAACTACGAGGAAGGCGCCCGTTCCGAGCTCGTTCCCGTGCGACCCGCCGAGGCGCTGGTGGAGATGGCGAAGAACACGTTCTCGTTCAACACCGACAGCCGTGCCGCGCTCGACGAGCTCGTGGTTATTGTGCGCGCAGTGCCGTCGTATCGCTTGACCGTCGGTTCGCTGGACGAAGCCGTCGGAATCATCGAAGAGCTCACCGCCGATGTCTGAGCCGGCGGTGGGTGTCGACGAGAACTTCGTGCCCGCGCGCGGCGACGCGGTGTACACCGTGGAGCTCGACGGCGAAGCCGTGCTGCTCGACGAAGAGGCCAACCGTCTACATCTCCTCAATCACACTGCCACGCTGTTGTGGACGCTGTTCGACGGACACGCGTCACTCGGCGAGCTCGCGCGCGAGTTGGCCGCCCACCTGGGTGGCCGCGACGAAATCGTGCTCGTCGACATCGTCGCGATCACCCGGCGACTTGCCGACGAAGGCTTGCTCGCGCCGTGATGACTCCGACCCGGTTGCACCGCGCGCCTCACGTGCTGTGGCGGCGCACGCTCGACACCGTGTTGCTGCTACCCCCAGGCATCGATGAGCCGTTCGTGCTGGCCGGTACCGGACCTGCATTGTGGGAGCTGCTGGCCGAGCCCCGCGCGCTCGACGACCTGGTCGCCGTGCTCGCCGCCGCCTACGAGGCTGATCCCGACGTGGTGGCCGCCGACGTCGCGCCCACGGTCGACCGCCTCACCGAGTTGGGCGCGATCGAACGGGTCTGAAAGCCGCGCGCTCTCCGCCGCTCGGCCAGAGCAGCTCGACCATACGATCGGTGAGCTCGCTCACCTCGACCGCCATCGACTCGTGATCGGTGAAGCGATTGCCAGTGGGATCTTCCACGTCGTCGACCGCTGACGCGCCGAGCAGATCGAGCGAGCGGCGCCCGGCGTGGACCCGCTCCAGCCAATCGCCGCCGGTTTCGCCGGGCGTGCGGGGCCCGATCTCGGTTCCACGGCGAACGAGCTCCTTGAGCGTGAATGATCGCGCGAACGCGGTCGGGTCGAGCACCACGACCTCGCGCAAGTGATGCCGTTCCATCGTCACGATCAACTGCGCGGTGTCGACCATCTCCGGATCCGTTCGACGGCTGCGATGATGCGACAGGTCGATGCCGTAGCGGGCCGCCGCGCGCACAGTGCCGTCGGTGGCCGGCGCGCCTTCCATCGCCTGCGTTCCCGCCGATGCCACCGTGGCCGCGAGATCGCGCCGCGCGAGGCGGTCGGCGAGCATGGCGGCGCCGATCGGTGAACGGCACTGGTTGGCGGTGCAGACGACCAAGATGCGTTCGATGGCACCGTCGCTCATCGTCCGGCTTGCAGACGCGACCAGAGATCCCACGTGCCGACGGTGCGGACGACATGCACGCGGAACCGTTGGGTCTTGGTGAGATCGAGCGTCGCCGACGCACGCCGATTGAACGGCCGCTCCATGTGCGGGGCCTTGTCGATGGTCCAACCCTCGGGGACGTCGACCGAGACGTGCAGGCGGTCGGGGTTGATCGTCGGTTGCTGACGCACTTCGAGGTCGTACCAGCCATCATGGAGCGCGACGGTGCCCCCGAGGCGCGCGGTCGTGGTCTTGCTCGATTTCGAGAACACATCTTCGATCACCGAGTACACGTTGCGACCGCGCTCTCGACCCGGCGAGACCTGGATGTCGTTCCCGTCGAGGGCAGCCCGCTCGAAGCGCAACGGCGAGTAGAGCGAGATGAAGGTCCGGTTCTGGCCGGCGACGAAACGTGGATCGAAAGGGCCGATCACGATTTGAGGCAGGCCGGAGTCGGGCGCGGTGTTGTCGAGCCGCACCGCGACATCCGCCTGCGCGTTCGCCGACGTGGCGGAGGCGTCGGGCTGCAGCGTGACTCGATAGTCGACGTCGCGCTTCAGGTAGTAGTCGAGCTTGTTGCCACCCACGTTCGACGTGGTGACCGCAAACGCGTCGCTGTGCACCGGCGCCATCCGTTGCGTCACGCCGAGTTGCTCGGCCAGGCGCTGTTCCTTCGGCCGGGCGAACGTCAACGAGAGATGACCGGCATGCGCGGCCACACCGAGGACCCGGGCGATCTTGGCCGGCTTGCCCAGCTCTCCGGTGGTCGCGCGGTCGACCGCGGCCTTGGCGACGTCGCCGAGGAAGTCGACGCGGCTCGCGGTGTCCTCGGGGAACAGCGCGTACTCGTCTCGCAACGCGACATCGACCACATTGTTGGAGTCGACGTCAGTCGGCCAGCCCGGAACCTGCACGGAACCCGTGAGCTCGAGGAGCGCGGCGAGTCCTTCGGGGTCGACCGCCATCACGCCATCGACCTTGCTGAGCCCGGCTGCCGCGCCGGCCTGCGGCGCGAGGCTCATCAATGCGCGTGCGACGCTCGGGAAGTCGGGCGACAGGTTGATGTTCTGGAGCGTGGTGGTGGGCGAGTACTGCGCGTAGCGTCGCACGTAGTCGGCGGGCGCGTCGAGCTTGGGATCGGCGAGCGCGCGCAGCGCTCCGTTCCATTCGCGGATACGGGTGAGATCGCTCACGTGGAGCTTGCCGTCGACCGCGGTGATGAGCCCGTAGTCGCCGATGAAGCCACCCGTCGCGCGGGATTCGGCGTTGTTCTGCACCACGAGCAGGTACGTGCGCGGACCGTTGCCGCCGAAGAGTGCGGGCGCGAGCTTGGCCGCCGCGGCCGCGTGGCGCGCCTCCCGCTCGGCTTGCACGAGCTGCCCGCGCACCTTGTCGATCGCGTCGTGCACGGGCGGCGCGAGATACGGATCGTGGACGAGTGGGTCGATGCGTTGCAGCGCCCTCGTGAGCACGGTCGCGCCGCGTTCCAGCTGCGGCCGGATCTTTTTGACCTCGTCGAGCGGGAGTCGGCCGTCGACGACGCGCAACGCTTCGGGATTCGCGGCAACCGCGATTGACTCGCCGGCACTGGCGAGATCGGTGCCGACTTCGGCGAGGGTACGCGCGGCGCGCAAGTTCGATGCGACACCGGGCACGCCCAGCCCAGGCGACAGCATCGTGGAATCGAGGCGATCGCGCGCCCGCCCGAACGTGCGCGCCGCCTCGTTGAACGCGCCCTGGGCCGTGATGGTGTCGCCGGCGCGCGCGGCCACCAGACCGCGACTCGCCGCGTCTTTGCCTTGTAGCATGAGATCGGCGGCGCCGCCCGCGACGAGCGCAGTGGGCAGCACCGCGGCGACGAGGGCGACGATCACGATCCCCACGACGATCCACGCGCGGCGGGTGAGACCAGGCGCGGGTTCACGCTCGAGTGCGGCGCGGCCGGCTTCGATTCCGAGCACCAGGAGCACGAGCGCGGCGAGCGCGACCCCGAGCCACTCGACCATCACGCCCCGGCCGGTGAACACCGCGATGGTCGCGAGGGCAAGTTGCGCGGCCACCATGAGCCACACCGCCTCCGACGGGTTCCAACCGAGACGGCCCAACCGGTGCACGATGTGGTCGGATCGGTGTTCCGTCAGCGGGCGTCGTCGCCGCAACCGCGAGACGATGACCACGGCGCCGTCGAGGAGCACGACACCGAGGATGATGAGTGGCGTGGCGACGCCGCGCCACGCTCCCGGCGCGGGATCGACCGCGAGCGCGCCGACCGCGAGCACGTAGCCGGTCGTGAGGCGACCGGCTCGCCCGACGAAGAGCGATGCCGGGTGGAGGTTGAACGCGAGGAACGCGATGCACGCGGCGGTGAACCCGGCGAGCACCGCGGCGAGGCCGTCTTGGTGGGCGAACGCGGCCAGCGCGAACAGCCCCATCGCGGCGGGCGCACCGATTCCCGGCGTGATGCCGTCGAAATTTCCGAGACCGTCGATGGCCTGCACGACCACGGCGATGAGCACGAACGCGCTGATCCGGTCGAGACCGTCCACGCCCGTCGGCCCGAATGTGGCGCCCGCCGCCACCGCGACCCCGGCGGCGACGACGGTGGCGAGAAGACCCAGCCGCTGGGCGTGAGGGGAGCGCTCGGTCACGATGCCGACCAACGCGAGGGCCAGCCCGCCGAGCGCGATCACCACCGCGAAGTCGCCGAACGTCGGCGCGCACGCGAGGCCGATGAGGGGCCCAAGGGCCAGCACCGCGCCGGCGCGGCGACGGTACCCCTTTCTTCGGGAGACGTGGGTGCCGCGCTCGCCGAGACGGCTGCGACGCGCCTCGCCGCGGATGATCACACCGACGCCGAGCACGACGAGCGCCGCAATCGAGAAGGCCAGCAGCCACCGATTGGCCGCGTCGACGGCCAGCACCGGGGCGGCGATCATCGGCTGATGCTACGCGGGTGTTGGGCCGCGGCAGTCGCGGCGACCTTCACTGCGTCAGCGCGTCAGTGTGCTTCGAGACTGCTCGGTGCAGGGCGGGAGACTCCGGGCGCGCGCCGGGCCAGTGCTGCGAGCTCGAGCAGCGCGGCGCGGGCGCCGCGGTGATCGCCGGCGACGGCCAGCGCATCGAGATGGTCGAGCTCGGCGGCGAGCTCACCGGGGTCGAGGCGCACCGGCTGGATGCTCAGGACCGGACCTTCCGCGATGGGGCGGCAGGTCTCGGCGGGTCCGACCACCATCTCCGCCAGTTGTTCGCCGGGCCGCAGACCGGTGATCTCGATGGCGATGTCGGTGTGGGGCCGGAGGCCACAGAGACGGATCATGCGTTCGGCGAGCTCGTAGATGTTCGCCTGCTCGCCCATCTCGAGCGCCAACATGTGATGGGTACCGGCGATCGCGGCGGCGGAGAGCACGAGGCGCACCGCCTCGTTCGTCGACATGAAGTAGCGCGTCATCCGGCGATCGGTGACCGTGACCGGTCCACCGCGATCGATCTGCTGTTGGAACGTGGGGATCACGCTGCCGCGACTGCCCAACACGTTGCCGAATCGCACCGAGCAGTAGCCGTCGCGGGAAGCGCGTTCGAGCAGGAGTTGCTCGGCGACCCACTTCGATGCCCCCATGACGCTGGTCGGGCTCGCCGCCTTGTCGGTGGAGATGCACACGAGGTTCGCGGTACCGGTCCGCAACGCCGCATCGATGACGTTCTGGGTGCCGAATACGTTGGTGCGCACGGCCTCGCACGCGAAGCTTTCGAGGATCGGTACGTGCTTGTGCGCGGCGGCGTGGAACACGACCTCGGGGCGAGCGCGGGCGAACACGGCGTCGACCACGCTCGCATCGCGAATGTCGCCGAGCGCAATCTCGCCGAGGGGCCGGATCCATTGCACCGCGTCGTGCAGGTGGGTCTCGTCGTGATCCAGCAGCACCAGGCTCGCGGGCGCGAACTCGGCCACCTGGCGGGCGATCTCCGAACCGATCCACCCGCCGCCACCGGTCACGAGGACGCGCCGCCCCTCGATCAGCTTGCGCACCGGATCCATGTCGATGACGACCTGTTCACGGCCGACGAGATCTTCGATGCGCAGATCGTGCGCGTCGCGCATCCGCGGCACCCCCTGGGCCCACGACGCCGACGTCCGCAGCATCCGCACCGGCACCTCGGCGGCGTCGCCGACGTCGGCAACCTGCTGCACCAGGCTGCGGGGCGCACCCGGGATCGCGAAGAGGATCTGGTTGACCTCGCGTTCGCGCACCACCTGGGCGAGGCCGGCGATGTCGGCGTCGATCGGCACGCCGTGAACGGCGCGGTGGCGCAGCGTGGGGTCGTCATCGACCACTACCACGGGCACGAGCCCGAAACTCGGCGTCTGTTGCATGTCACGGATGGCCGCGGCACCGTTGATGCCTGCGCCCACCACCGCGACGCGCGTGCCGCCGCCGCGATACCCCGCGCGGCGGAACGCGAACAGGCGTGACTGGAACCGGAGTATGCCCAGCAGGAAACCGACGAATACCGGGCCGATCACGAGCAGCGTCAGCGGTACCCGCTGGCTGCCCCAGGAGAAGGCGGCGAGCAACACGAGACCGGCGGCACCGCACGCGGCGATGACCCGGATCGCTTCGTCGATGCTCGCGTGACGCCAGGTGCGGCCGTAGCCACCGAAGACCGCCATCGCGAGCAGATACACCGCGCACGCCACCGGGAGGAACACGCGCAATTCGTTCCACCAGCCGGAGGGGACGTTGAAATCGAAGCGCAGGCCGATGAGCAGCAGGTAGACGGCGACCACGAGGAACAGGTCGAGGAGAACGAGCGGCAGGTCGCCGCGCAGCCTCACTGCGGTGCGCGCGATGCGTGACCCGATGCTGGGGCTCATGGTGTGTGTCCGCTGTGCGTCATTCGCCTCGGCTACCGCCCGGTCTGCCCCCCGGCCCCGTGTCTCGACTCGCCGCCCCGCAGCACTGCAAGCTTAGGCCGCTCCAGGTAGCCCTGGAGCGACCCCGCCACCGCGGAGACTGTTGAGCGTTCGTCGAGCCGGGCTGTCGGGGATTCTTCGACGCGCGGTAACTGAGGCTGTAGGCCCGGTTCCCGACTACCAGGGCGGAAATGCGATCCCCTTGTGCCGGGCTACGTCGCGGTAGGTGTCGAGCACGGTGTCGACGACGTGGCGCTCGTCGAAGTGGTTCTGGGCCCGATCCCGTGCCGCCGCCGCCATCGTCACCCGGCGCGCGGGGTCGTGCGCCAGCTCGGCGATCGCGCCGCCGAGGGCCGCGGCGTCGCCGACCGGGACGAGCAGGCCGGTGCGCCCGTTCTCCACGACCTGGCGACAACCGCGGATGTCGTTGGCCACGACTGGGAGCCCCATCGCGCTCGCTTCCATGGCGGCGCGCGGGAACCCTTCCCGGTGGGAGGCGAGCACGAACAGGTCCATAGCCGCGTAGAGGCGGTCGACGTCGTCGCGCGGACCGAGGAACCGCACGCCTCGATCACGGGCGCGCGCGACGAGCGCGGGAGGGAGCGAATCAGGTTTATCGGGATCGGCGTCGCCGACGACGACCAGCGCGAAGCGCGGCGGCAGCGTTGCGAACGCGTCGAACAACTCCGGGTAGCCCTTTTCGGCGACGAGACGACCGACCGCGCCGACCACGATCGTGTCGGGATCGTCGATGCCGAGCTCGGCGCGCACGGCGTCGCGTTCGACGGAGGTGAAGCGCGCGGGGTCGAAGCGCGTGAGGTCGACACCGTTCCCGAGGTAGCGGGCCCGTCGCGTGAGGTGCAGTCGTTGCATCAACGCGAGATCTTCCGGGTTCTGGTAGAGCTCGGCGTCGGAAGCGCGGCACGCGATGGCTTCGAGGCCGTACACGAGCGCGCGTTTGGCGAGCGGATCGCCTTCGGTTGCGTAGAGGCCGTGCACGGTGTTCACCACGATCGGTACCCGCGCCGCGCGTCCGATGATTCGACCGTAGAGGCCGGGTTTGGGGTTGTGGGTGTGCAACACGTCGACGCGTTCGCGGCGCAGGATCGTCCACAACTCGCGCGCGGCGTGGGCGTCGGCGGCGAGATCCATCGACCGGGTCGACGATGGGAGCGCCCGGTGCTCGATGTCCTCGGCCTCGAGCTCGGCGACCCAGGGTCCGGGTGCGCTGATCCCGATGGCCCGGCCGCCCCGTTCGACGACGGCCCGGAGTTGCGCGAGCACGAGAAAGCGCAAGCTCATGTCGACGGTCGTGAGGTGTGCGACGGTGAACGCGTGGTGGTCGCGTCGGACGTCGCTCATGGATGCGATGCTACGGGGCGTGCGTGTCGTACTCAGCGACGAAGGATTCCGGGTTGCGGTCGTCGTGGCGTCGATCGGCGCCTGTCTCGCGTGGTGGTCGATCCGGCGCGGGACCGTGGTGGTGGGCTTCGCCGCGGTGGCCGTCGTCGCCACGATGATCGCGCTCCGGGTGGAGTACGACCTCGACGTCCGCTTCGTCATCGGGATCGCGCTCGTGGGTGTGGCCTGGTTGATCGATCCCACGGTGGGGTGG
>Ga0075026_100001160_pt1 | contig 11129 bp, 7 predicted proteins | sample Str012_2_FD_71392 | JGI IMG/M metagenome (GOLD analysis project Ga0075026, IMG submission 71392) | Freshwater sediment microbial communities in response to fracking from Pennsylvania, USA - Straight Creek_MetaG_SC_2012 | ecosystem: Environmental > Aquatic > Freshwater > Creek > Sediment...
CGATCCGCGGATCGGCGACCTGGGTCCGGCGTTGCTCGCGCTCGAGGATGGGACGGTCTTCCCGGGCGTCGCGTTCGGGGCCCCTGTCGCGGCCGGCGGCGACCTCGTGGTCAACACGAGCCAGACGGGCTACCAGGAGGTCTGCACCGACCCTTCGTATGCCGGCCAGGTCGTCGTCATGACGTACCCGCTGATCGGCAACTATGGTCGCCTTGTCGACGACGACCAGTCCATCCACCCCTGGCTTCGTGCGCTGGTCGTTGCCAACGCGACGGCGGCGGTGCTCAGCGACGCCCGCCAGCTCGCGGCGCTGCTTCGCGACGATGCGATCCCGGCGATCGCCGGCGTGGACACCCGAGCGCTCGCGCGACACCTCCGCGCGAACGGTTGCCTCCGTGGGATCGTGACGGCTCCGGGCCAGACCGATCGAGACATCGCGGTGGCGACCGCGCGGGCCGTCGTGCGCTGGGAGGACCAGGACTTCGTCGGGCAGGTCTCGCCGCCGGCCATCACGGATTACCCGGCCACGGATGGCGCCGCCGGACCTCGCATCGGCATCGTCGACCTCGGGCTCAAGACCAATATCGTGAGGGCGATGCGTCATCGCGGCGCGGGCGTCCGGGTCTTTCCACACACGGCCTCTGTCGAGGAGGTTCTCGCCGCCGACATCGACGGGGTCATCCTGTCGCCAGGTCCCGGGGATCCGGCCCGCCTCGGCTCGCAGGTGGCGCTCGTACGCGCGCTCATCGACGACGGTCGTCCGCTGCTGGGCATCTGCCTCGGCCACCAGATCGTCGGACGCGCGGCCGGCGCCGACACGACCAGGCTGCGCTTCGGACATCACGGCGCGAACCATCCAGTCCACGACGTGGACCTCGGGGTCGTCCAGGTCACCGCCCAGAATCACGAGGTCCAGGTGGTCGGGCCGTCGCTCCCGGTCGCGTCGGGCTTCCGCGTCAGCCAAGTGAACCTCAACGACGGATCCGTCGAGGGGCTGCGCCATCGCGAGAAGCCGATCGAGACCGTCCAGTACCACCCGGAAGGTGCGCCGGGCCCGCTCGACGCGCTCGCCGTGTTCGACCGATTCGTCGCGGCGGCGTCCATGGCCCGCGGGAGCGCCCCGCGTTGACGCCGCCCGGTCCGAAGCCCGCCTCGGTCCTCATCCTCGGGTCCGGCCCGGTCGTGATCGGACAGGCGGCGGAATTCGACTACGCCGGGACGCAGGCCTGCCGCGCACTGCGGGCCGAGGGCGTGCGGACGATCCTCGTGAACTCGAACCCCGCCACGATCATGACCGACCCATCCGTGGCCGACGTGATCTACCTCGAGCCGCTCACCGTCGAGGCGGTCGAGGCGGTCATCGCCAAGGAGAAGCCCGAAGGGCTGCTCGCCGGGCTCGGTGGCCAGACTGCACTCAACCTGACGGCCGCGATGGCCGAGGCCGGCGTCTTCGACCGCCACCCGATCCGACTCCTGGGCACGCCACTCGAGGCCATCCGGATGGCCGAGGACCGAGAAGCGTTCCGCGACCTGCTCGACCGGATCGGGCAGCCGTATGCACCGTCATGGATCGTCGAGAAGCCGCAGGACGTGGACGTCGCCCTCGAGACCATCGGGCTACCGGCCATCGTCCGGCCGGCGTTCACGCTCGGCGGGACCGGTGGAGGCATCGTTGAAACCGAACCGGCCTATCGCGAGCGCGTCCGCGCGGGCCTCCGCGCCAGTCCGATCGGGCAGGTCATGGTCGAGAAGTGCCTGGTCGGCTGGCAGGAGATCGAATACGAGGTCATGCGCGATGCCGACGACACGTGCATCGCCGTGTGCTCGATGGAAAACGTGGACCCGCTCGGCGTCCACACCGGCGACTCGATCGTCGTGGCGCCGGTCCAGACCCTGACCGACGCGGTCCACCAGCGCCTGCGCAGCGCAGCCCTGGCCATCATTCGGGCGCTCGGCGTCGAGGGCGGCTGCAACGTCCAGTTCGCGCTGTCGCCCGACTCGACGGAGTATGCCGTCATCGAGGTCAATCCGCGCGTGTCGCGCAGCTCGGCCCTCGCGTCGAAGGCGACCGGCTACCCGATCGCCCGGGTCGCGGCGCAGATCGCGATCGGGCGACGGCTCGCCGAGATCCCGAACGTGGTGACCGGCACGACGGTCGCCGCGTTCGAACCCGCCCTCGACTACGTCGTGGTCAAGCTGCCGCGCTTCCCGTTCGACAAGTTCCCCGGGGCAGATCGGTCGCTCGGCAGCCAGATGAAGGCGACCGGCGAGGTGATGGCGATCGACCGGACGTTCGGGTCGGCGCTGAACAAGGCGCTCCGCGGCCTCGAGCAGGCCGGCGTCGGGCCGCTCGCCGAGGATGTCGCCTGGACGCCCACCTTCGACTACCTGGCCGGAGTCTATGCCGGAGACCCACACGAGGACGAACCGGTCCGCTGGATGGACGAGGCCGGTCGGGCATGCGAATCGACGCGCCACGCACAGCGCACCGCTGCCCCCATCATCCTTCGCCAGTTCCTGGCTCCGTCGGACAGCCGCCTGTGGCGACTGCTCGGGTTGCTGCGCCGTGGCGTCCCGGAGGCTGTCGTCGGCGAGGCGACCGGCATCTCCCCGTGGTTTCTCGCGGAGATGGGCCGCAATGTCGCGCTCGAGGCCGAGGTGAGCTCGGCGGGCGTCCGGATCGCCGACCCGGCCGACGTCGACGCGGCCACTCTTCTGGCGACGGCCAAGCGCGCGGGGTTCGGCGATCGAGAGCTGGCCGGTTTGGCTGGCGCGACCGCGGACGAGGTCCGGACTGCGCGGCTGGTCCTTGGCCTCCGACCCGGCTATGCGATGGTCGACACTTGTGCGGCGGAATTCGCGGCCGAGACGCCGTATTTCTACTCGACGTACGCCGCCGCCGGATCTGCACCCGAGGCACCGCCGGTCGCACGTCCCGCGGCGCTCGTCATCGGCTCCGGCCCGGTCCGGATCGGGCAGGGGATCGAGTTCGATTACTGCGCGGTCCAGGCCGCCGATACGCTCCGCCGCGCCGGCTGGAGCGCGGTGATGATCAATTCGAATCCGGAGACCGTCTCGACCGACTTCGATGCCTCCACCCGACTCTATTTCGAGCCGCTCGATCCGGAGAGCGTCCGCAGCGTCATCGACGCGGAATCGCTCGACGAGGCGGACCTCCTGCCCGCAGTCGTGGCCTACGGCGGCCAGACACCGCTCAACCTGGCTGCGCCCCTGGCCGCGAGCGGCGTGCCGCTCCTGGGTTCCAGTCTCGAGACGATCGACCAGGCCGAGGAGCGGACCCGTTTCGCGGCGCTGCTCGACCGGCTCGGGATCCCGCAGCCGGAAGGCGGGATGGCGCATTCGGTCGAGGAGGCGCTGACCCTCGCCGAACGGATCGGCTACCCGGTCATCGTCCGACCGTCGTTCGTCATCGGCGGCCTGGCGATCGACTTCTGCTACTCGCCGTCGGACCTCGCGCGCCAGCTCGCGGCTGCCACCGTCGTCGACCCAGACCGGCCAGTCCGCATCGACCGCTACCTCGAAGGCGTCGAGGTCGACATCGATGCCGTCTCGGACGGCGAACGTGTCCTGATCCCAGGGCTCCTCGAGCATGTCGAGCGAGCCGGTGTCCACTCGGGCGACTCGGTGGGGATGTTCCCGCCGCAGACCGTGTCCGACGGTGACCAGGCGCTCATCGTCGCGACGATGGAGCGGATCGTCCTCGCGCTCGGGGCGCGCGGGCTCGTCAACGCCCAGTTCATCGTCCGCGACGACGGCGTCTACCTCATCGAGGTCAACCCGCGTGCGTCGCGGACGGTGCCATTCATGTCGAAGGTCACCGGCGTCCCGATGGTCGAGCTGGCGGTCCGGATCTCGCTCGGCGCGACACTGCCCGAGCTCGGCTGGGACGGCGGCCACCTGTCGCCACCGGCCTTCGTCGCGGTCAAGGCCCCGGCCTTCTCGACGGCCAAGCTGCGCGGCGTTGACCCGTCGGTCGGACCTGGGATGCAGTCCACGGGCGAGGTCATCGGGATCGCCACGGATCCGCGAGTCGCGCTGGCAAAGGCGCTCCTCGGCGCGGCCCTCGTCCCTCCGCGGCCCGGCTCGGAGGGGGCCCTCGCGCTGCTGTCCATCGCGGACCGCGACAAGGGGACCCTCCCCAGGCTCGCCGACGCGCTCGCCGCCGCCGGCTACCGGTTGGCGGCTACGCCCGGGACGCGACGCGCATTGGCTGCCGCGGGACATGACGCGCGGTCGGTGGCCAAGCTGGGCGAGGCTGGCTCCGAGGCGGACGGTGAGGTCCCGATCCTCGATCTCATCGCGTCGGGCGATGTCCGCCTCGTCGTCAACACGCCGACGCCGCGCTCCGGAGCGGTCCGCGACGCGGCCGAGATCCGCCTCGCCGCGACAGCGGAAGGGATCCTGTGCCTGACCGCGATGGAGACCGCGGTCGCTGCCGCAGAGGCGCTCGACCCCGCGATCGCAGCGCTACTCGGCGAGGTCCGATCGCTCGAATCCTGGGTTCCGACGGTGACCCTGGCAGCAGCGCCGGGCTGAAGGCAGAGCATTCGGTCGGACCTCAGGTCACAGGCGCGACGATGATCGCCTGGCCGAGCGACCACAGCGTCAGTGTCGTGAGGCCGATCATCACGATCGCCAAGGGGATCTGGCGCCTCCGGAGAGCCTGGACGGACATCCCGGGAGGTGCGTCGGCGACGGCCACGACGTGCCCGCCCCATGCACCGAGCATGTGCCCGCCGACGACCGCGGCCAGCTGCATCGTCCAGAGCAGGCCGGGCGGCAGCCAGCTCCCGTTGGGCGTATAGAAGGCCGTCCCGAAGTAGTCGGCGCCCTTGTTGAACGGGTCGGAGATCGAGATGAGGATCCGCTGCCCGTCGATGAGCAGGTAGGTCAGGTAGTGGGCGATCAGGTAACCGAGCGCGATCGGCAGCAGGCCCGCCCCGATGGCGCCGAGCCCGACCGTCCGCGCGACGATGAAGGCGAGCAGGACGACGATCCCGAGGAACGCCGCGAGCAGGACGGTCTTCTCGACGATCGCGGGAGCACCGAACAGGTCGAAGAAGGGCTGCGTCTGCGACAGGCCGTCAAAGATGATCGAGCTGACCGCCAGCGCCACGAGGGTGACGTCCGCGGCCGACCAGCCGGGTTCGAGCAGGCCACTCCCGAATGTCCGCTTCACGACTCGGCCGTCCTCGTCGACGAGGCGCCAGTGCGCGAGCCGGCCGAGGGTCTGGAACCAGACCGTGAACGTTTCGCCCTGGGCGCGCCATTCGTCGCGTCCGAACTGGGCCATCATCGCCACGGTCAGTGCCGTGTAGCCGACGAGCACGATGAACAGGATCGACGGACCGGCCTGCACGACGAGTTCCAGCCAGACGAAGAATGCGAAGCCGAAGGTCGCCGGCCAGCGACCGAAACGGACCGGGTAGTCCGCGACGGCCCAGCCCTGGATGTGGATCGTCCGGAGGACCGCGGCGCCGAAGTCATGGATCGTCGAGAAGGGGTCGAGGAACTGCCAGGCGGGTCCGATGGCAGCGCAGACGATCGCCAAACCGACCCAGCCGTAGATCCACAGGAAGAGCGTCGCGACATCGCCGTCGCTCGAGCCGCCGGCGATGCCCTGGGCGACGATCCAGGCCCAGCCCACGATCCCGATGAAGCGGAGCGGGAGTCGGATCCATGCCGGTGGCAGATGGCCCGCAGCCGTCAGGTCGGGCGGTGCTGCCCGGACGTCGCGGACGATGACGAAGACGAAGGACAAGGCGACCGCGACGGCGGCCCCGACGACGTAGACCGCGAGCGGCAGGCGGCTCTCATATGTCGCATTGATCGTGTGGGCCGCGACCGTGGCCGGAATCGTGAGGGCGAGCCCGAACGCGATTCCAAGGGCACCGGCGACTCGTCTGACTATCGCGATGGGGCGCATCACGGTTGATCCGTCGGGCGACCGCGTCGCATGAGCAGGAAGACCGCACCTGCTCCGAGCGCGATGAGGGCGACGATGATCGGCAGGACGACGTCGCCACCACTGCCCGTCGTCGAACCGTCGCCCGACGGCGCAGCGGTCGGCCCAGCGGAGGGGATCAGGGTGGCCGGCTCGAGCGTTGCGGCCGCGCTCGGCGCAGAACTTGTAGAAGCGGTCGGAGCCGGGGTGTCGCCAGGAGTCGGTGACGAGGCTGCAACCGCGACGGTGAAGGTCCAGATGGCGTGTTCGATGTCGCCGTCCGTGGCCAGGGACGTTGACTCGACAAGGTAGGTGCCGTTGCCGAGCGGTGTCGTCGGCGTCGCGACCATGCGCATGTCGTACGCCGGATCGACCGTGCCCCGAGCGACCACTGTCCCGCTAGCGTCCTTCACGATCAGGCTGCTGCCATCGGGCTTCATCGCCTCACTGTATGTACCGGACACTTCGGTGACCGGCTCGGTCACCGTCGACTTGTCGGCGGGCGCGGCTGTCTGGAGTTCCGCGTGTGCGAAGAGGGTGGTGGGGAGGATGAGCGCGGCTACGATCATTGCAACGAGCGGCCCAGCCACGTGCCGAAGCAGCCGATTCGATATGAGAACCATGTGAGCCTCCGTGGGCCGGCCGAGTCCGGCCAGCAGCCAGCGACGGCTTCGGCCGTCGCGAGACGTATCAGGCCCGAGCCACGGGAGGAGCACGGCCGGCGTCCCGCCGGTCAAGAGTCCAGCGATGGGGGGCGGCGGCATGGATCGCAGCCCATTCGCGCGCTGGGCGTGAGTCGCGCAGCTGTGCACGCAGGCGAAGCGCCATGACGCGCAGCCGCGTCGTGAGGATGGAGATCCGCCAGCGAACGAGCGCCCCGATGGCGGCGAGCGCAAGCGCGACGAGCGCGAGGACCGGGATCGCCAGCGGTCGCTCGCCTCCGAGCAGGACATCGACCCCGGGCACGTCGCCACGGGCGAGGAACGTTTCGATATTCTCCTGGACCGCGAACATGGCCACGACGACGACGGCCAAACGAGGCCAGATCGCAGCCAATTCGTGGTGGTAGATACCAGGTGCGGCCGGGGACGGATTCGGGAGGACGGCGTTCGCGGTCCCGGCCAGCCGGCGATGAAGTCGAGCCAGCGCCAGGCCGGAACTTGCGGCCAGGCTGATCGCGGCCGCAGCGGCCATCAGTGTGAACGGGGCCCAGTAGGCGCCGTGACCCAGCTCGGTCATGGCTGAGGCGAACCCAGCCCCGATCCCGTGCCCCATCGCATAGACGGCCTGATGCCCGAGGAATAGGGAGACCAGCGCCAACAGGACGAACCGGGTCCTGGCCGCCACTCGTGCCATCGGTGCGGACGTTGTCCACGTCATGGTCGTCGGATGATACGCGCGTCTATCGAAACCGCCGCACGACTCCCTCGAGCTGCCGTCGCGAGCGCGAGACCCGATGCAACGCGCCGATTCGGGTTGTGCAGCATCATGGCCCGGAGCCTACGAACGAATCGGAGCGAGCGTGCAGATCGAGTACCTTGAGCCCGCCGATGGAGCCTATCGGGCCGGCGTCTGCAACATCAATGAGCGGGAGATCGCGAAGAGGCGGGTCTTCGGCATCGCCGCTGTCGCCAGCTCGATCGTCTTCGGTGCGCTCCTGGTCGCCATCGATGCCCCGCCGCTGCTGCGTGGCCTCGTCGTGCTGCCGTTGTGGGTCGGGCTCATCAGCCTCGAGGAGGCGCGCACCAGGTTCTGTGGCGGCTTCGCGTTCCTCGGCATCCGCAGCGCGGCCGGTTCCGGCGCCACCGAGAGGGTCACGGACGCCATGGATCTCGCCGCGGACCGCACCACAGCATTCCGGATGGTGGCGTACTGTGGAGTCATCGCCGTCGCCATCGCGACGGCCTTCGTCCTGCTACCCATCTGAGACCGTCCAACCGCTCCCTCGAGGTGATTCGTGCCCATCACCGTCCCTGAGGTCGCCTTCAGCGACCAACGTCTCGACAACGGCCTGCGCGTGATCGTCGCCGAAGATCACCTCGCCCCGGTCGTTGCAGTCAACCTCTGGTATGACGTCGGCTCCAAGCACGAGGTCGAGGGAAAGACGGGTTTCGCCCACCTCTTCGAGCACGTCATGTTCCAGGGCTCGCGCCACGTCGCCAAGGCCGAGCATATCGCCCTCGTCCAGGCCGCCGGCGGGACGATGAACGGCTCGACATGGCTGGATCGGACCAACTACTTCGAAACGCTGCCGGCTCACCAGATGGACCTGGCGCTGTGGCTCGAGGCGGACCGGATGGCGACGCTGCTCGACGCGCTCAGCCAGGAGAACCTGGACAACCAGCGCGAGGTCGTGAAGAACGAGAAGCGCTGGTCGTACGACAACCGACCCTACGGCTCGTTCCAGGAGAAGCTGCAGGGCCACCTGTTCCCGCCGGAGCACCCGTACCACCACTCCACGATCGGTTCGATGGACGACCTGAACGCGGCGTCGGTCGAGGACGTCAGCGCCTTCTTTCGGACCTACTACGCGCCGAACAACGCCGTCCTGTCGGTGGTCGGCGCGGTGGACACGGCCGAGGCGCTGGCCAGCGCCGAGCGTTACTTCGGCGCGATCCCGCCGAATCCGGACATCCCGCGCCTCGCCGACCTGTCGCTGCCGCCCACGCTCGGTGGCGAGCGGCGTGAGGTCGTCCATGACCGGGTACCGCTGCCCCGCGTCCACGTCGGGTTCCGAGCGCCTGTCTTCGGAGATACACGGCTGGACGCGCTCGACCTGGCCGGGCAGATCCTGTCAGGCGGGAAGGGAAGCCGGCTCAACCGCCGTCTCGTCCGCGATGAGCGGATCGCACAGGACGTTGCGATCTTCACGCTCGGGTTCACCGGTGGCGCATCGGTCACCGCGGGCTGGGCGACGGTCCGGCCGGGGGTTCCGGTCGAGCGCGTGGAGGCCGTCCTCCACGAAGAGCTCGAGCGGCTCACGACCGAGCTCGTCAGCGACGATGAGCTGGCCCGTGCCAAGGCGTTGACGGAATCGGACGAGCTCGGGGCGCTCCAGCGGGTCGAGGAGCGCGCGGACCGTCTGTCCATGTACGCCACCCTGTTCGACGACCCGAGCCTCATCAACGACATGCTGCCGCGTTACCTCGCGGTGACCCCGGAGGCGATCCGTGACGTCGCGGCCACGGTCTTCCGGCCGGACAACCGACTGGTCCTGACGTACCTCCCGGAAGGTGCGACCACGGACGGCGAGGCGGTCGCATGAGCACGACGCTCGAGCCGCGGAACGAGGGACCGGTGGTCTCGGAACGGCCCAAGCCGGGCAGCCCGCGGCCCTATGAATTCCCGGCCATCACGACGCACGCGCTCTCCAACGGACTCTCGATCGTCGTCGTCGATCTGCCGGGCCGGCCGCTCGTGTCGGCATCGATCATCGTGACCGGCGGTGCAGCCGAGGAGCCCGCGAACCTGGCCGGCGCGACTGTCCTTGCCGGTCGCGCCTTGACCGAGGGCACGGCACTGCGCGACGCTATCGAGCTCGTCGAGGCGGGGGAACGTCTCGGAGCCTCGCTCCATGCCGAAGCCGGCTGGGACGCCCTGTCGGTCGGCGTGGACGTGCCGGCGGCACGTCTGGGCGCCGCGCTCGACCTCGTCGCAGAGGTCTTCCTCGAGCCGAGCTTCCCGTCCTCTGAAGTCGAGCGCATCCGTGACGAGCGACTCAACGACCTGCTCCAGGCGCATGCCGACCCGCGGCGACGCGTCGAAGAGACGTTCATCGACACGATCTATGCCGATACGTCTCCCTACCATCGCCCGTCAGGTGGCACGCGCGAGACCGTCGAGGGCCTGACTGCCGCCGACCTGCGCGCCACCTACGAACGAACTCGCCAGCCGCATCGCACCACGCTCGTCGTCGGGGGCGACCTTGGCGGGTTCGACGTCGTCGCCGCTGCGGGGAGGTTGTTCGGAGCATGGATCGGCGATGGGCCGCCCGGATCGCCGGCGACCGTTGTCGACGCCGGTGCGATCGGCGGTCGGCTGGTTCGGGTCATCCATCGGCCAGGGTCCGTCCAGACCGAGATCCGGATCGGCCACCGCGGACTGCCTCGCCGGATCCCGGACTTCCACGCCGTCTCGGTGATGGGTGCCATCCTCGGCGGCCTGTTCAACTCGCGACTGAACATGAAGCTGCGCGAGGAGAAGGGCTACACCTACGGGGCCGGCGCCGGGTTCGACATGCGCCGCGGAGCTGGTCCGTTCTCGGCCCGGGCCGCGGTCAACACCGAAGTCACGGTTCCGGCCATCGCGGACATGCTGGCCGAGCTCGAGCGGATGCGCGACTCGCGAGTCGAGCCGTCCGAGCTCGTCGCTGCGCGCGACTTCCTCATCGGGGTCTTCCCGCTCCGATTCGAGACTGCCGGGGCCGTCGTCGGAGCGCTCGGCAGCCTCGCGGTCCATGGCCTCGGTGTCGATGAGCTCGTGGGCTATCGCGCGAACGTGGAGGCCGTCGACATCGACGCGATCGAGGCGGCCGCAAGGACGCACCTACACGCGGACTCAGCGGCCATCGTGCTCGTCGGAGATGTCGATGCCTTCGGCGCGGACCTCGAGGCGGCCGGCATCGGGCGGGTCGTCATCGAAAGGGACGACGCTCCGATCGACTCGGGTCCGCCCGATGAGTCCGAGATGCCCGGACCGATCGACGACGAGGCTGAGGCCGGTCCGACCGCCGGCGCCGAAGGCCCTGCAGGCGGCGGCCTTGAGGGCGATCCCGAGGATGCTCCCGCGGCCGACTGAAACCTTCTGCGCACCGGACGTCTCAGGGGAGTAGAGCCGGTCGTCGATCGGCGCCTTGAGGAGTCGAACGCGATGCGCAACGACGTCAAGCTTGTCCGCGGGACGGCCGTCGCAGCGATGACCCTGTTCCTTGTCGCCGGTGCGGCCCTCGCGGCCGACGGCCTGATCGGGCCGCGTCGCGGCGATAAGGGTCAGGACCAGCCCATCTCCTCGTCCGAAACCGCCTCGCCAAGCGAGACGACCGAACCTGCCATGGCCGCCGAGCCGGCCGAGACCGCCGAACCTGCCAAGGCCGCCGAGCCGGCCGAGACCGCCGACCCCGCCAAGGCCGCCGAGCCGGCCGAGACCGCCGACCCCGCCAAGGCCG
>Ga0075026_100001161_pt1 | contig 11128 bp, 11 predicted proteins | sample Str012_2_FD_71392 | JGI IMG/M metagenome (GOLD analysis project Ga0075026, IMG submission 71392) | Freshwater sediment microbial communities in response to fracking from Pennsylvania, USA - Straight Creek_MetaG_SC_2012 | ecosystem: Environmental > Aquatic > Freshwater > Creek > Sediment...
AACCTGCGGTCGCGTGGACGGAACGCGTCCGCGGTCGTCAGCGATATCCAGACCGACAACGGCGACACGATCACCTATTTCGTTTACAGCTTCGTCTCGGAGTGCAGCTGCACGGTGAAGGTCCACGTCAAGACCCGCGTCACGTATGACATCGGCGAGCAGATCGCAGTTCGGTACGACCCCCACGACCACTCGAATGCCGAGGCCCGCACGGATCGGGCCGACACTGACCTGCCGGGGTCACTTCTGGGGTGCGCGTTCGTGACCACGACCGCGGTCTTCGTCGGGATCTGGGAGTTGCGCCGGCGCCGGCGGGCTCGAGCACTCATCGGTTCCGGAGCACCGAAACGGTCGGTGCGTTTCCAGGCGTGGCGGTGGCACCTCGCCGACACCACGAAGCACTACCTGGTGCTGATCGACGCGGCCGCGACCGACTGGAGCGAACCGCTCGGTTACGTACCCGTGCTGCGCCGCAGTATCCGCCGGCTGAAGCCCTCCGACATCCTGCAGCTCTACGGTGGCGGGGACGCCAAGATACCGGCCGTGCTGCGACACGAGGGAACGGTGATCGTTCCCACGGGCGCGATCATCCCGGGAAGGCGCGAGGCGCGCGATCGGGTCGGGTGAACACCCGACCCACGCCGGTTCGCGAGCCCTCGTTGCGGCGGGCAGGCTTCGAGCACCGTTCCGACGGGAACACTCCGTTGGATGGACGATCACGCCGCCTCGCAGGGATCGACCCTCAACGGGCGCTACGAGCTCGGTGCACTGCTCGGTCAGGGTGGGATGGCAACCGTCCGCGATGCGACCGATCGGCGACTCGGGCGTCGAGTCGCCGTGAAGATCCTGCGCGCCGACCTCGCGGCGCAACCCCGCGCCCGCGCCCGGTTCGAGACCGAGGCGCGCGCGGCCGCGCGCCTCGCGCATCCGAACGTCGTCACGGTCTTCGACAGCGGGGAGGAGAACGGCATCCCCTTCCTCGTCATGGAACGGCTTCCCGGCCGGACGTTTGCGGACGAGATCGCCGCGGGTCCGGTCGCGATCGCGCGGGTCTGCGACGTCGCCCGCGACATCCTTGCCGCGCTCACGGCCGCACACGGTGCGGGGGTCATTCACCGCGACATCAAGCCCGGCAACGTGTTGATGTCCGAGGACGGTCGGGCCAAGGTCAGCGACTTCGGCATCGCGAAGACCCTCGATGACATGGATCAAACTCAAACGATCGAGTTGCTCGCGACCCCGGGATTCCTGGCCCCGGAACGCATCGCCGGAGAACCGGCGTCCGAACGAAGCGATCTGTACTCGGTCGGGGTCCTCGTCTACGAAGCACTGAGCGGACAACGGCCGTTCCGCGGCGCGACGCCGCTGGCACTCATGCGTGCGATCGAGCGCGGCGATGCCGCATCACTGACCGCACTCCGACCGGATGTGCCGGCCCCGCTCGTCGCAGTCGTCGCGCGATCGATGGCGCTCGATCCCGGCCGGCGCTTCGGCTCCGCGCCGGAGATGGCGGCCGCGCTGGAGTCCGCCGCCACCCTCGACGAGACGGTCGCGATCGATCGCCGCCCGCGCGACGGCACCACACAGCCGCTCTCCCTTCCCATTGCGATTGTGTCGGAGGCGACCGTGCCGACCCGTGCCAGTCGAGTGCGGAGCCAGGCCGTCGCGGTCGGTATCGGCGCGGTCCTCGCCGCCATCGTCCTCGCCGCGTACATCAGTCATCGCGATCCGGCGCGTCCGACCGCACCCGCCCGCGTGGTGGCGACAACCACGAGCTCAACGCCGACGACCGCGGCCTCGACGACGACGGGGGCACCCGAGACGACGGCCACCCCCGAACCCGGGCCGCCGGGAAAGAACAAGGGCGGCCGGGGCCGGGGTAACAAGAGCAAGCCCTGAACCAACGCGTATCGGGAGACGTCTACAGCAACTCGGCGATGAGGCGCGCCGCGCGCGCCGCACCATCGGTCGGGACCGGCTCGTATTCCACACTCGAGCCGATCTCGGCCGCGATCGCCGCCGCGATGATCTCCGGTGTCGAGGTGGCGTAGTCCATGCACCGGCCCGCGCCGAAGCGGTCGAGTCGGTGGCGGACGTGGAAGTTCTGCTCGAAGTGATGGCGGAGCGGGAAGTACAGAAACGGGCGCCGGTTCGCGGTGAGCTCCATCGTCGTCGACAGGCCCCCCTGCACCACGGCGAGATCGCACGCGGCGAAATGGCGGTAGAGCTCGGGAACGAACGCACGGATCTCGAGGTCGTCGTGAGCGGGCAACACCGCAGGGTCGATGCGCGGACCGGCGACGACGATCATGCGCAGTTCCGGAACCAGCGCTTTGGCGATCGGGTACGCGCGCACGAGGCGGCGCAGCAGATCGGTGCCGACGCCCGAACCGCCGACGCTCACGATGCACACCTTCTCGTTGGGCCGATAGCCGAGTGAACGCCGGAGCCGGTCCCGGTCGGCGAGCTCATCCGCGTCGAAGCCGGTGATGTAGCCGGAGAACTCGTAGTGCTGCTCCGTCCAGTCGCGGATCAGCGGGAGATCCGGACCGAACCGTTCACCGACAATGTCCTGCGGGTCGCCGACGAAGATCGCGCGGTCGCGCGTGCGGGGAAAGCGCGCGATGTGTTCGATCATCTCCGCGTTGTAATCGGCGGTGAGGAACGCCTCCCGCTCGCCGCCGTCGGGCATCGGCAACCAACCAACGAAGTCGGTGAACCAGCAGTAGGCGAACCGCTTCAACTCCGGGTTCTCGTGCAGGTAGTAGTCCACATCCCAGGCCTCGTCGCCGATCACGAGGTCGTACTCGCGGCTCGCTACGACATCGTGGAAGACCATGAAGTCGGCGAGCAGGATCTCGTCCATGTTCCGCCACGCCTGGAAGCAGTGCAGGTCGTGTTCCCCGCACTCGGACTCCAGGTGCGCGGACTCGTTCGCGAGGTGATCGCTCGCGGGGTGCACGTGCTCGCCCGCGTGATCGAGGACGCGCGTGACCGGATCCTGCGCGAGCCACTCGACTTCGAGTCCGGGGTGGAGCTTGCGCAGCTCGCCGGCGACCGCGAGGTCGCGCTGGATGTGGCCGAGCCCGATCGGCGACGAGATGTACAGCGCGCGCTTGGGGCGCGCCTTCCCCCGGGTCCACCGCGGCGGCGCGACCTCCGCGCCGGTGACCCGTTCGACGAAATCGCGGATGAGCAGGTTCACGCGGACCGGATCGCGAGCGAGCGGGATGTGACCCGCACCTTCCATCACGACGAGCTCGCCGCCCGTCTGCTCGGCTATGGCCCGCCCCGCGGCCGGCGGAGAAATATGGTCGTCGTCGCCGTGGATCACGAGGGTCGGCACCGTGACCCGCTCCGCCCACTCGCGCAGTGTCGCGGGCTGTCCCATGCGGGTCACGTCGGCGAGCATCACGTCGGGATTCGTCTCGAGCGCCCAGCGCACGCAGTCTTCGCGCGGCTTGGTGGAGTGGGCCTCGCTGAAGCACTCGGAGAAGAAGAACTCGGCGAAGTCGTCCCAGTGCTCCGCCCAGTAGTTCACGTTCATGCGTTCCCACCGATCCGGCTCCGTGGGCGCCGGATCGAAGAAGTGAAGCTCGGCTTCCGCGCGCTCGGGATGGTGCGGTTCGACCGCGGCGCCGATGAAGACTGCGCCGAGGACGCGGTCGGAGTGCTCGGCAGCGAGCTTCAGCCCCCATTCCGCACCGCGCGAGAGGGCGACAAGCACTGCGCGGTCGACCCCGGTTGCATCCATGACGTCGAGCGCAGCCTGGGCGACGCGCGCCGGTCCGTACGCGTCCGGCTCGAGTGGTCGATCCGAACGGCCGTTGCCGGGACCGTCGAAGGTGAGAACCCGGAAGTGCCGCGCGAGATACGGGATCTGCATCTTCCAGAACCGAGTGTGAATGATCGTCCACGTCGGCAGAAGCACGATTGTGGGAGATCCCGAACCGAACACCTCGTAGCCGATCTTCACGCCATCGCGTTCGATGAACCCTTCTTCGTCGGGGTAGCACGCTCTCATCTCACAGCACCTTTCGCGTGTTCTCGTTCCAGTCGCACCAGCATCCGCTCGATCGTGTTCAACAGTTGTGCGTGTCCGCTGTCCACACCCATGAGGCGTTCGAGGATCACGCCCTCGTTGAACGTGATCACGAGCGACACGATGACTTCGACCGGATAGCGCCGCGTGTCGATGCCGAGCTCGCGCACACCGGCACGGAACGCGGGTACCAGCACCGACTGCCACTCGGCGAAGATGCGAGCCACACGCGCGCGCATCTCCGGACGGCTCCACGCCATCGCCTGCAGCTCGAACCAGATCTTCTGGTAGTCCGCTTCGCCGTCGTCGACGAGATACTCCATCGCGGTGCGCCACTTCTCGATGAACGGCGCGTCGGTCGCGTAGAGCTCCCGCTGCCGATCGGTGAGTCGTGCCGTGTACCGCTCCAACACCTGGAGGAAGACCTCCTCCATCGACCCGAAGTAGTAGTGCACGAGCCCGTGATTGACGCCCGCGCGCTCCGCGAGCTTGCGGGTCGTGATCGCGGAATAGCCGACCTCGACGAGCAACGACTCCGCACCGTCGAGGATCGCTTCGACGGCTTCCGCGCGGGCGAGCGAGACGGCCATTCTCCGGCTCCAATCTTAGTCACTTGACTAAGACGAGAGACTAAGACTCAGTACTCGGCTTGTCAAGGCTCTGATCGTGCGGCCACCATGTCCGGATGACGGAACCGCTCGGCACCCCCGGTACGCCGAAGAGCCTGCCGTTGATCCTGGCGCGCGAGCTCGCGGCGAATCTGGCGACTCCGATGTTCTTGTTGGATGCAGGCGGCATGCTCGTCTTCTACAACGACGCCGCGGCGTTACTGCTCGGCAAGCCGTTCTCGGAACTGGGCGAGATTCCGTCGGGAGAGTTCGGCGCCTCACTCGACCTCGCGAACCTCGACGGAACGAAGCTGCTCCGGCGCAACTCGCCGTCCGGCATCGCGTTCTACGAGCAGAAGCCGTCGCACATGCACGTGCTGGCAACGACGTACGACGGCGTGCGCCGCGCGTTCGAAGCGACCGCGTATCCCCTGCTCGGGGCGTCCGGCGAGATGAACGGCGTCGTCGCCGTGTTCTGGCCGGACGCCGCCGTCGAGCACGCCGACTGATGCAGGCGCGGGTCTGGGGATGCCGAGGCTCGGTCGCGGCGCCGGGGCCGGACACCATTCGCTACGGCGGCAACACGTCGTGCGTCGAAGTCCGCCTGGCGAGCGGCCACGTCGTGATCCTCGACGCCGGTACCGGCATGCGGCCGCTCGGCGTGGCGATGCAGGACGATCTTCCGGCCGAGCTGAACATCATGCTCACCCACCTGCACATGGACCACCTGCAGGGACTCGGCTTCTTCCGGCCTCTGTTCGCGCCGGGGATCGACATCCACATCTGGGGACCGTCGTCGCCCGTGCAGCGCCTGGCCGAGCGCATTGCGATGTACCTCTCGCCACCGCTCTTCCCCGTCCGGCTCGAAGACGTCGCCTCGCACCCCACGTTTCACGACGCGCCCGAGGTGGCCGTGACGATCGGTTCCGCAACGATCCGCGCCGCGAAGGTCACGCACCAGGGGCCGACGGTCGGCTATCGCATCGAGGAGAACGGGCGAACGTTCGTGTACCTCCCCGACCACGAACCGTCGCTCGGGGCCGACCTCGCCACCGTGCCCGCGGCGTGGATGAGCGGACACGACATCGCGCGCGATGCCGACGTGCTGCTCCATGACGGGCAGTACGGCGATCACGAATATCCCGCCCACATCGGTTGGGGACATTCCCGCGTGAGCGACGCGATGGAGTTCGCGAACAAGGCCGCCGTCGATCGGCTCGTCCTCTTCCACCACGACCCGTACCACACCGACGACGAGCTCGAAGTGTTGCTCGCGGACGCGCGCCGGCACTGGCCGGGGATGGAAGACCGCGTCTCCCTCGCCCGCGAGGGCATGACCATCCGGCTCGACGAATCCGGCGTCAGCATTCGCGACTAGCCCCAACGGCTCGGTGTCACACCTGCCGCGTATGTTCGGCCCATGACCGATGGCAGATGGATCCTCGACGAGCTCCTCGGGGCCACGATGCGCCGCATGCCCGGCATGGCGGCGTTCAGGTTCCCGTCCCGAGGCGACCTAGCATCGCTGCAGATGGCGTCGACACGAGGTACGGACGACAGCGCGCGTATTGCGCGCGCTGGTCGGGAGGCCCATCCCAACGACGACCAGGTCGACCCCAAGCTGCGCGCGACCACCGAGATGATTCTCGCAATGCCCGTCGACGACCGGCTGCGGCAACTCGAGGCCGAGTCGAGATTCTTCTCCTCGATTCGACCGCTCGACGGCTAGAACGCGCGATGCCGCGCGAGTTTCAACTCATCGGGTACCTACGCCTGTTCGCGGAAGCCGGCGTCGAGTACGTGCTCGTCGGCGGAGTCGGCGCTCGTATCCAGGGCGCGGCGACGACGACACAAGACATCGACATCATGCCGGAGCCTTCGGTCGAGAACATGGAGCGCCTCGCCCGATCGCTCAGCCACGAACAGACGGAGAAGAAGGATTTCGGCATGACCGAGTATGTGCCTCACCCGGTCATCGATCCGATGGAATTCCGTGCGTCAGATGTCTCGAGCTTCCGTACTCGGTTCGGCGTCATCGACGTACTGATGGACCTCCCGGGAGTTGGCGCCTTCGACGCTGTACACCGCAACGCTCGGCGGTACGAGTGGGAGACGGTCACCCTTTCGGTCGCGTCTCTCGACGACATCATCGCGTCGAAGGAGACCGCCGACCGGGCCAAGGATCGGCGTGCGCTCGATGCGCTCTACCAAGCGCGCGACCATCTGCGAGAGCACCCCGACGCGTACGAACTGTCGGACCGAGCACTCGACCCCGAGCGCGACATCGACGAAATCTGACCGCGTGCCTGACGACGCCGAAGCGAGCCGCATAGCGCACAACGAGACTCTCTGGGAGCAGCACGCGCGCTGGTGGCAGCGCACGTTCACCGACGGCGCGGATCCCGAGTACGAAGAGCTCATCCTGCCGATGGTCGCCCGTCATCTCGCGGGCGCGCGCCGGGTGCTCGACATCGGCTGCGGCGAGGGCCACGTCGCGCGCCGCGTCGCCGGGCTGGGCGCGGACGTGGTCGGGCTCGACCCCACACCCGCCCAGGTCCGCGAGGCGGGCGCGCGCGGCGGTGGGCCGCATTACGCGCAGGCCCGGGCGGAGGCGTTGCCGTGCCGGAACGGTGCGTTCGACGCGGTGGTCGTGTGCCTCGCCATCGAACACGTCGACGCGCTCGACGTCGCGTTCGAGGAAATCGCGAGAGTGCTCGCGCCGGACGGCCGCTTCCTCTTGTTGCTCGCGCACCCGCTGTTGCAGGCGCCCGGGAGCGGGTGGGTCGACGACCGGATCGTCGGCGAGCGCTACTGGCGCGTCGGCGCGTATCTCCGTGAGTACGCGGCGATCGACGAGGTCGAGCCCGGCGTGAACCTCCGGTTCGTGCACCGTCCGCTGAGCAGCTACGTGCGCGCGATGGGGAGAGCCGGTCTCCTGATCGACGACATGGAAGAACCCGCGCCGCCCGCGGCATTGCTCGAGGAGTTCTGGGACTTCCCCGAAGCCGCGAGCATTCCCCGCGTCATGCTCATCCGCGCCCGCCACTGACACCGCCGAACATCCCCCAACAGTTGGGAGCATGGGCACAACTGGCGACGAGCGTCGCGACGTGCAACCTTGCAGCTTCCCCACTCGCCGGTTCACCGGAGGAGCACATCGTGAACGAGTCCCGCCGTTTCGAAGGAAGGGTCGCGCTCATCACGGGCGCGGCGTCGGGCATCGGGCGCGCGGCCGCGCTGCGGCTCGCCGCGGAGGGAGCGCAGGTCTTCGGGCACGACCTCAACGCGGGCGGACTCGCGGAGACCGCCGCCCTCGTCGCGGGCGCGGGCGGAACGATGGAGACGCGCGCCGGTGACATCTCCCAGGCCGCGGAATGCCGCGCCGCGGTGGCGGCAAGCGTCGAGGCGTTCGGCCGCCTCGACGTGCTCGGCAACAACGCGGGCATCGCGCGCGCCGATCACGTCGTCGATGTCACCGAGGAGCAGTACCGGCGCATGATGGGCGTCAACGTCGACGGCTACTTCTTCACCGCGCAGGCTGCGATACCGCATCTGCTCGAGACCGACGGCAACATCGTCAACGTTGCGTCGAACGCGGGCGTCATGGGGCAGGCGTACACCGTCGTGTATTGCATGACGAAGGGTGCGGTCGTGCAGCTCACCCGCGCGCTCGCGATGGAGTACGTCAAGACGAACATGCGCGTCAACGCCATCGCGCCGAGCGGCATCCAGACCACGTTGTCCGAGAACTTCCACATTCCGGCCGACGTCGACGGCAGCCTCATGCGGCCGTACATGGGTTTTCGCCCGATGGGTTCGCCCGACGACATCGCCGCGATGTTCGCGTTCGTAGCGTCCGACGAAGCGCGCAGCGTGCACGGCGCGATCCTCGCGGTCGATCGGGGCGTCACCGCGGGCTGATCAGCCGAGAGCGCGCAGGTCGGCGACGATGTCGGCGAAGAGAGCCGGGTCGGGGTTGCGATTGTTGACGAGGCTCACCCGATCGGTGATGCCGCTCACGCGCGCGGAGATCTTGCCCGCGATCTCACGGCGAGGACCGACCACCGCGACGGCTTCGACGAAATCATCCGGGATGAGCTCCGCCATCTCCGACCAACGACCGGCCTTCGACATCCGGTTGAGATCGGCGTGCAGCTCGGCGTAGCCGTGCGCTTCCAACACGGGCGCGTACGCCGGTGTCGAGCCGTAGAACGCCAGCTGATCCTTGACCGAACGAATCGCGACGTCGTGCTCCTGGTCGGTGCTCCACGTCACGACCATCATCACCCACACGACCTCGACGGCGGCTGCCGACCGTCCCACCACCGCGCGGCCGCGCGCCAGTGCGGGCAGTACGAGCTGTTCGAGCGAGTGGCGCGAGTTGAACGGATGCACGATGAGCCCGTCGGCAACCTCGCCCGCGACCTCGATCATGCGCGGACCGAAGCCCCCGACGAACACCGGCGGCGGCCCATAGGGGTTCGGGCCCGGGTCGAACGCGGGAGTCATCAACGTGTGCCGGTAGAACTCGCCGTCGAAGCGCAGCTCCGAAGCGCCTTCCCAGCAGTCCCAGATCGCGCGCACGGCCGAAACGAGCTCGCGCATCCGCGCCGCGGGCCGCGACCACTCCTCGCTGAAACGATTCTGGATGTGCGGACGGATCTGCGACCCGAGGCCGAGCACGAACCGGCCCGCGCTCATCTGTTGCAGGTCGTAGCCCACGTTGGCCAACACCATCGGGTTGCGGGCGAAGCCGATCGCCACCGCAGTTCCCAACCGGAGCCGAGCCGTCGTCTGCGTCGCCAGCGCCAGGGGAAGGAACGGGTCGTGCTTGGCCTCGAACGAGAACCCGGTGTCGTAGCCGATGCGCTCGAGCCGAGCGAACACCTCACCCGAGCGCGCCGGGTCTTCCGTCGGAACCGTGGTGGCGATGTTCACGCCGGTCATTCTCCCCGGTTCCGATGCGGATTCGGGATCGATGCCAAGTTCGACGGCCCGACGCAGCATTTACAATTCGAAGCCAACATGTAATGGTCGCGGGATGCCGGGTCGGTCGACGAGCAGGGAGGCGATCCTCGTCGCGACGCGACAGGCGATCGTCGAGCGCGGGCCGGAAAAGCTGACGTTGTCGGCGATCGCCGCGGCCGCGGGAGTGTCGCGCCCCACCCTGTACCGGTGGTTCCCCACCAAGGAAGACCTCTTGGTTGCCATCAGTACGTACGAGGAAGAACAGTTCGACCTCGGTCTGGGGACGGTCATCGACGCCCATCGCAGTCCGGCGCGCAAGCTCGACGCGGCGTTGCACTACATCGTCACCTATCTCGACGGATTGATGGGCCCCGATCCGATCGGTACCGAACCGCAGTTCGCGCTGCGGTTCCTCGCGAGCGCGCTGCCGCGCCAGGTCGACGCGCTCGTCCGACTCCTCGGCGACGCGTTCCAGCAGGTGCCGGCCGTGCGCAACGGAGAAGTGTCCAGCGCGCAGGCGGCGGAGCTGTTCATGCGCATGGCCTTCTCGCATTACCTCGTGCCGCATCCCGAACCAGAGGTGCTGCTCGCGAACCTGCGCAGCATCTCGGGACTGTCGGGCCGCGCCGCGATCCGCGCGACCGGCTGAGCCACGAGTCAGGAGAAGAGGACACGATGCCGCAAGAACCCGCTGCGCCCGCCGGAGCCGGCTTCGAGGTGACGCGCTTCATCCCGGTACCGAACTCCGTCAGCGAACCGGCACAACAGTTCCTCGCGCTCGGTTTCTCGATGGGTGGTGACATCGCGCCGCAACCGTCGGATCCACGCGACGTCGAAGGCTGGCGCGCCATGATCAAGGCCACCGACGAAGCGTTGATCGCCGTGACCAACATGCTTCCGGCCGTGCCCGCGTCGACCGTTCAGAGGGCGTCGGTCGGTGACGTACCCGTGTTCGTCCTCACTCCCGACGGCGTGCCGGACGATCCGAACCAGCCGACCTACTTCGACATTCACGGCGGCGCGCTCATCATGGGCGGTGGCGAAGCATGCCTCGCGCTCGCGACGAAGATCGCGGCGATGGTGCGCATGCGCACGTGGTCGGTCGACTATCGCATGGCGCCCGACCATCCCTATCCCGCCGCGCTCGACGACTGCATCTCGGCGTACCGCGCCCTGTTGGATGTCCAGTCGCCGGAGCGCATCGTCGTCGGCGGTGGATCGGCGGGCGGCAATCTCGCCGCCGCGCTCATGTTGCGCGCCCGCGACGAGGGCCTCCCGCTGCCGGCGGCAGTCGTCCTGCTGACCCCGGAAGCCGATCTCACCGAGTCGGGCGACTCGTTCGCGACGAACCTCGGCATCGATCCGGTCCTCCAGTCGAGCCTCGCGGACTCGATCGCGCTGTACGCGGGAGATCACGACCTCACCGACCCGTACCTCTCGCCGCTCTTCGGCGACTACTCCCCTCCGTTCCCGCCGACATTGATTCAGTCGGGAACGCGCGACCTCTTCC
>Ga0075026_100001163_pt1 | contig 11111 bp, 9 predicted proteins | sample Str012_2_FD_71392 | JGI IMG/M metagenome (GOLD analysis project Ga0075026, IMG submission 71392) | Freshwater sediment microbial communities in response to fracking from Pennsylvania, USA - Straight Creek_MetaG_SC_2012 | ecosystem: Environmental > Aquatic > Freshwater > Creek > Sediment...
GACCCTTCCACGCGCGAAGGCAAGCCCCTGGATCTTTTACTTTTGCGCTCAAAAAGCTACTTTAGCGTCAACCCTATTTTTGCGTCAAAACCACGAATTGCGCGTCGCTTGCGTTCACGCCGGAAAAGAAAGTCCGCAGGTCGGCGTAGTCCTTTTGCTGAAAGGCAATGCCCGCCATGGCAAAATCGCGGGTGAAAGTAATGGCATTGGCGTTGCTGGTGTTGCCGTAGACCCGCTTGTAAAGCGAATAGTCCGTGCGGATCGGCTGTGTTTCCGGACGGCTTTCCACCTGGAACGTGGCGGGATACGAGACCAGTGTTTCATCGATCTGGTAGTAGGGAAAGTTGAAATACACGGGCTGCTTGCGTTCGCCGTGGGCAAACAACTGCGGGCTGCGCGTCTGGAAAAGATTCATGGGCACCAGCATCCTCTTGCCGGTGTTGCTGGCATATGACGGAATCTCGACGTCGAAACTGGCGTTTAACTGACCGTCTGCGTCGTCCCATCCACTGCTGGACTCGAACTGCACTGCGGTCCCGTTGGGCAACATCGCTCGCAATTCGTCTTCCAGTTCTTTCTTTCTTCCCGCAGCGTCAGTCTTCAAGCTGCTCAAACGGTGGACCAGAGCTTCCTGGCCGGTCCACGCTACCACTATCTTGCCCTTGGCGCTGCCGTCGCCGTTTAGCGTCAGCCGCGCTACGCGCTTGCTGATGGCGTCCTTGTAGTTCACGCTGGGTGTGGGACCGAGCGTTGTGCCTCCATCGGCGGTTTGCCGTATCCCCTGGGTTGACGTGTGCTGCCAGACCAGATGGCCATAAGAACAAAGAGGCGTGCCTGGATCAAGGAAGACCTCTTTTCCATCCAGCACGACGATAGCGATCTCCGAAGTCAGCTGCGAAGGATTGGGAATCGTGGATTGAAAGAAGTATTCATCGCGGTCGGAGACGCGCATCATATAGACCTGAAGGCCGCCCGCGCGGCCCAGTGCCCAGAAGAGCCTGGCTATCTCGTCACGATAGCCCTCATTCTTTTGCACCACGTCGTCCACCGTCCGCTTCTCTTTGCCCTCACGGCTTAGTATCTCCTCAATGGCCCCTTCTTTATTGGTGTAGTTCAGGTTCTTGATTTTTTGCACATAAGCATAAATCTTGCGCGCTTTTTGCTCGGGAGTGTCCGCGGGAGATGTGATCTTACCTACTGTTGCCGCCACGGCCCCGGAATGCCCGGCAAATTTTTCAATATCCTTGTTCCAGAATTTGCCTTCGTCTTTCCAGAACTCCTGGGGTTTGGCCATCTTGTCTGAGCCGTAATAGAAATTCACGCGCATCTTCATCATGGCCGGAGGCGGCGCATAATCTTCTTCCACGAACGCCGGAATGTCCTTAAGTTCCAGCTCCATTTTGTTGTTGGCTGTGGTCTTGATTTCACTCTTTTCAGGAAGCCCGATGATCATGTGGTAGACGCGGTCCTTGATGTCTCCACGGCTGTCCTGAATGTAGTGGCCGGCTTTTAGAAACGGGACAAAGCTGAACTTGGCCCGCTTCTGGTAAAGGTCTTCTTGCACAATCCAGCGGGGCGCGCGCAAGTAGTCGTCCCAGAATTCGGTGTACTTCCATTCAATGATGCTTCCTACCTGGACGTTGGGCAGGGTGAAGGTCTTGGCCAGATATTTGACGCCATGCGCTTTCACGATGGTGCTGTTGAATGCCTTGCCGGTAAACGGCGTGATGGCGCCATCCGGAGTAATGGTCCTGGCCTTGATGTCGGTGATGCCGGCAAGGGTTGCGTCATAAGGGATCTCCACGTTGGCCCGGTCTTTGCCTTTCTCGGTAAGGATTTTCAGGCGCAGATAAACGTGGCGATGACGGGTCATGTCGTCCGCGGTCTCCTCATGGTAGAGAATGATCGCGTCGCCCGGATGCGCGGAATCTTCCGTCATCTTCAACTCTTCAGGATTGATGGGTTGCCAGTCATCCATGGCAGTGGCAATGGCATAGGTAGCATAGGACGAACCGAGACAGGTTATAGCCAGTGCCAACAACGCAAACTTGGTGCGAAACATTCAAATACCTCGTGAGACTAGGAGAAATCGACTGGGCGCAGTTTATATAACAACAATTGGTGACTGCAACAATAGCAAATGGAATAGTTTTCCATAGACTACGCTGGTTATTAAGCAGGATTCACTCCAGAATCCGTATAAGTTATAGTCAGTAGCGAAAATAATTCCTAAAAGCCCTACTTTGCATCCATGAATTTTCAGCATCGCGACGCAGGCGCGCCGGGCACGGCACTCTCCCGCATCCTGGGACTCGGCTTTGGTTTGGCCGTGATCTTTGGCGGCACGGTGGGCGTGGGCATTCTGCGCTTGCCGGGGACGATTGCCGGGCAGCTCGGCAGTCCTCCGCTCATCATGCTGGTGTGGGTGGTGGGCGCAGGCTACGCGCTGCTGGGTGCCATCTCCGTGGCGGAATTAGGGACGGCCCTGCCGCAGGCCGGAGGGTTTTACATCTATTCCAAGCGGGCTTTCGGTCCGCTAACTGGATTCGCAGTGGGATGGGCGGACTGGCTGAACAACTGCGCGGTCATCGCGTATGCGGCAGTGGCCGCGTCAGAATATGCAGTTACACTTTTTCCGCGCGCTGCCAGCAGACAGACTTTGATTGCTCTGGCGGTGTTGTTTCTCTTTTGCGGCTTACATTGGATCGGCCTGAGCTTGAGTAGTTCAATCCAGCAAATTACCAGCTCGATCACCGCGATCACGTTTCTGGTTCTTGCGGCGGCGTGTCTACTGCATCCCGGACAAACCGCGACTACGGGTCCGCCGATTGGACTGGCGCGTGGAGGAACGTGGCTGCAAATGCTGGTACCGTTGGTCGCCGCGCTGCGGGCTATAGTCGTCACTTACGACGGTTGGTATGAAGCTATTTATTTCACGGAAGAAGATACAGACGTAGCCCGGCACCTGCCGCGGGCGATGATCGGCGGCGTGGTGGTAGTGCTGGGGCTTTATCTGCTGATGAACCTGGCGTTTCTGCACGTGCTGCCGGTTGCGGCCCTGGCTGCCTCCAAGCTGCCTGCGGCCGACGCCGCACGCATCGTTTTTCCCGCGTGGAGCGGGACGTTCATTACCGCGCTCTCGTTGCTGACTTTGCTGAGCCTGATCAACGCCGTGTTGCTGGGCGCGCCGCGCATTCTGCTGGCGATTGGCCGCGACGGGCTTTTCACCGAGCGGGCAGTGCGCGTGGGCGCTGGCGGTACTCCGCGAGCGGCCTTGTTGCTTTCCGCCGGAGCGGCAGCTCTGCTGATCGTGAGCGGAAAGTTTGACGATATTATTGCCGTCGCCGCGATCCTGGTTGCCGGAATGTACTGCCTGAACTACATTGCTGTGATCGTTCTACGGCGGCGCGAGCCAGAGATGGAACGTCCTTTTCGCGCATGGGGATATCCGGTGACCACGCTGGTAGTGCTGATCGGCTCGGTTTTATTTTTGATTGCGGCGGTGCACGACGATAAACAAAGCGCGTTGCGCGCAGCGGTTTTGTTGGCTGCGGCCGTTCCGGTGTACGCGCTAATGCGCTGGCGACAACGTAAAGCGACCGCAAGTTAATTTGATTTTGGAGGAAGTTCGGTTGTTCAAAAACGCCATTGTCCGCATTCCGGGAAACAATCTGGCCGATGGACTTACCACGGTTGATCTGGGAATGCCGCGCCATGATCTCGTCCTTCAGCAACACGCGGCGTATTGCGACGCTCTGCGCGAGTGCGGACTGGCTATCACTACACTCGCCGCCGATCTTCGCTATCCTGATTCCACTTTTGTGGAAGACACCGCGGTGATCACCGAACGCGGCGCTGTCCTGACCAACCCGGGTGCGCCGAGCCGCGAAGGCGAAGTGGCGGCCATCCGCGAGGCAATCGCGCGTTTCTTTCCGTCACTACTGGAGATACATGCGCCCGGCACGATGGATGGTGGGGACATATGCGAAGCCGAGAACCACTTCTTTATTGGCTTGTCGCACCGCACGAACGAAGATGGCGCGCGACAACTGGCAATGCATCTCGCCAGCATGAGTTACCCGTCTTCTGTAGTAGATGTGCGCGGGATGACCAGCATTCTTCATTTGAAGAGCGGCATCGCTTACATCGGAGATAACACTTTAGTTGTGATGGAAGAGATGGCGGACAATCCTGCTTTCCGCACTGCGTTTCATGGTTACAAAATTCTGCGCGTGCCGCAGGCAGAGACTTACGCGGCAAATTGCGTCCGCGTGAATGATCGTGTGTTGGTTCCAGCGGGATATCCGCGCGTAATCGCCGCGCTGGTTGCAAACGGTTTCACACCGCTGGCCCTGGAAATGTCAGAATTTCAAAAAATGGATGGCGGGCTGAGCTGCCTTTCGCTGCGGTTTTAAAAAACCGCAAGCATCAGGCGGAGACCAAACCGATCCGCGCGCTAACTGGAGATGAAGGGCCCAGCCAAATCACCCGGCGTCCAAACCAAATCTCGTTGCGTACGTGTTGTGACGCATCTTTTTTCTGCGTAGCAATGTTCTGACGAAGCAAAAAGGCCAGAGGGCACTCGCCAAATTCTTCAATGCGCTTGACCAGCCAGGAGGCTGGCCCTGACGGCGCAGCCAGTATCACATTGGCCTCAGCGTTACCGCCCGGACCTTCAGGCTTTGCTGTGGCGAAGCCTGCTAACTTCGCGCCAAAACCAGCGTGTTCTTCCACAGAGGGTGGTTGCCATCCGTAAGCCTGCTGGAACAGGGACGCGGTGGCGTTCAAATCACGCACGCCTATTACCACCGCTCCCACCCCGCTGACCATTAGCGCAAAAGGCGATGTCCGGACGCGAAGAGATCGGTCTGTCAAATCTTCAATCATGAACGGCAACACGGAACCAGCGGGTCCAGGGCCGACGACCGCCGTTTCCCACTCCAGCCGAGCTCCATCAGGCCTGGCCCGGCCGCCGCGTTCCGGGCCGCGCACGGCAATTCCCCTTGAACGCAACTTCTCGCAAGTCGCCTGAATCCCTTCAGCCCGGACCGCCCATGCTCCGGCGCCGGCGTTGCCGGTCATCAACGGGACCCAACCGGCCATCATGCCAGTTGCCTTAGCCGCATTGAGACCGACATTTTCCAGAGGCGCAATCAACTCCAGGTATGACCCGTCATCAAACCCGGCAAGGGCCATGTGTGTAAGGCCGTTTGCGTGCTGTCCGCCGTATTGCGTGGGGATGCCAACGGAACTGAACTCGCGGCGCATCTTCTCAAGATCGGAACCGCAGACTGTTATGTGGTCAAATTTCATGGTGGTTTTGCGACTTCACTATAATCCGTTGGGCGGCAATCTTCATGGAAACCAAACCAACCACTCCATGGCCCTGGCCAGATTCTTTGGACGCGGCGATAGCTGCGCCTGCTCACCACACCGTTCTTTTTGAGAACGACCGCGTGCGCGTGCTGGACACCTGTGTCCGTCCGGGGGAGACGGTGCCGCTGCACAGCCTCCGCAGATAGCGTGGTCGCCTGCGTTGCCGCCGCATACGCTGGAGAACGTGGGCTCCACGGACATACACGTGATCGCGGTTGAGTTGAAAGACGCAGTTGTGGACGCATGGTAACAAGACTTCTAAGTCAAAGCTTAGATCGCTGGCGTTTTTCGTGGAGCCTTGTATTAAGGCTTTGTCGTACTCCTAGAGCGAATGGGTCTAAGGCGAAAAAGTTTCCATCACATTTTCCCGCAAGCGTATACTTCGCGCCGTACCTTGTGCAGCGAACCCTGTAACGATAACGCCGCAAGGTTCACCAGTTAACATCAAGGACGAAACACCACTCGTTTCAGAAGTTAACTCTTCTCCTTAATTTTGTCCGTGATTCTTTGTCCGTGATTCCGGGATCGGACGGTGAAATTCCCCAGAACTCACAAGGAGATCAAATCATATGGCGGGAACATGGCAATCCCTGCTGAACCAGCCCACGTTTAATACCAGCACAATGATCCTGTTGACTGACGGACGGATCATGGTGCAGGAAGAAGCCACACAGCACTGGCATGCACTAACGCCAGACATCCACGGCAGCTATGTCCACGGGACATGGTCAACCTTGCACGACATGAGCTTTTGGAGGCGGTACTACGCTTCCGGAGTGTTACGCGACGGACGCGTCATCATCTGCGGCGGCGAGCAGAGCGGTGATGGCGGCGACACGAACAAAGGCGAAATCTTCGATCCAGTGACCGATACCTGGGCGGCAATTCCTTCGCCGCCGGGATGGGCCAACGTAGGAGACGCCTCCTGCTGCATTTTGCCGGACGGGCGCATGATGATTGGCGCGCTGACCACTCCACTATGCGCCATCTTTGATCCGGTAAGTGACAGCTGGTCGGCGGCCGCCAGCAAGGCCGTCCGGTCGAACGAAGAAACCTGGGTCCTGTTGCCGGACAACACGATCATCACGGCGCAGTGCTTTGCGCCATTCCAGTCAGAGAAGTACAACATTGCCACTAACACCTGGCAGAACGAAGGCGCGATTCCGGTGAGCCTGGTGGATCCGGTGATGCATGAGATCGGCCCGGCCATGCTGCTGACCAACGGCAAGGTCATCTTCTTTGGCGCGGCTAACAGTGGCGGCGTTGGCAAGACGGCCTTGTACACGCCTCCGCCGCATCCCACGCAGCAAGGCACATGGACGGCAGGACCGGACATACCCAAAGTCGGCGGCAAGGCGATTGTCTGCAATGACTGTCCGGCAAGCCTGCTGCCCAACGGCAAGGTGTTGTTCGCCGCAGCCAACTTCCTCAACAACGACTGGGGATCGCCCATCTTGTTCTTTGAATACGATCCCGTAGCCAACTCCATTACGCAGGCGCCCACGCCGGTGAATAACGGCGAGCAACTGTACTGGAGCCGGTTGATGCTGTTGCCCAGCGGTGAAGTGCTGTTTGGTCCCAGCACCAACAACATGCAGGTCTACACGCCGGACGGCCATCCGCATGCCGCATGGCGCCCGCATATCACCTCAGTTGTGCGCAACTCCACGCACCACTTCGCCCTGCACGGCAGACAACTGACCGGACTCTCGCAGGCCAACATGTACGGTGACGATTGCTACTCCGCGACGAACCATCCGCTGGTTCGTTTGCGCCATGTGCACACGCATCACGTATTTTTCGCCCGCACGTCACACTTCAGCAGTCTGGGCGTGGCTACGGGAACGTCGAACCAGTCATGCCGCTTCACCGTGGGCAATATTCCGCGCGGCGAGTACGAACTGGAAGTCATCGCCAACGGCATCAGCTCAACGCAGGTACGCTTCCACTTTGGTCCGCGTAAACGGCGGGACGAAGATGAACGCGAAGGCCGGGAGATTGAGCGTTTCGAAGAAGCCGGTCTGATTGGCAGCAGTGACCGCGAAGAAGAAATGGAACCGGTTCTGGCCGAACTACAAACCCAGATCAAGTACCTGAAGAACAGCGTGCTGCGTCTGGATTCGATGGTCCATCCCGAAGCCGGTCTGCGGACACCGAAACGGCCGAACGAAGCGGCCTTTGAGGAAGAAGAAAAACCCAGGGCCCGCAAGGCAAGCTAACGATCCAACCCTGAAGACCGCGGCGCGAGTGCTGGTGACGGCGTCGCGGTATTCGGGTGTTGCGGTTATCCGCGACGCAATTCGCCGCCCAGAACTGGACTGAAAAGAAAGTCGTGAAACTCTCCGCCGAGTCCGTTCATACGAAAGATTGTTCCGATCTGCGCCCAGTGCCGGATCTCATGGATCAGAGCATGGACGACAAGCTTCTTGGGCGATGCGGTCAAAGTGGAGTTCATCAACTTGAGTTCTTGCAGCTTGTCCCAATCCTGTGCGGGAAACGTCTGAAGCAATTCTTTCAACTCATTGCGGCTTTCCTGGCCGGACTGGAAAAGCGCTTCGACGTTATCCGCGGGAATCAAACTGGTGTCAGTCAGCTGGCGGCCCGTAATCCTTTCCACGTAGCGTTTCTCGGCGGAAAAAATATGGCGGATTAATTCGCCAACGATGGAGAAGCGACCGTCACCGTTTGGCCCAAGGCTGAGTTTCAGTACATCACTGCCATGTTTACGGATGCGCTCCAGCCAAAGTTGGCGTTCCCACTCGGTGTACTCGAGCAAAGCATCTAATCCCAGGTTGTTCAGGATGAGGTTGATCGGCATTGCGTGACTCCTACTTGTCTAACCCTGCTTCTGCAATTGCATTAGCTTTGTTCCAAGTCCTGCTTACGTCAAGAGCATAATGTGGGCTATCATTAGTATCGCATTCGATCAGAAGTCCAGCGATTCGCGGGTATGGCCTGGAGGTTGTCTCATGCGGCTGTCTAGTTTAGTTGTAAGTCTCGCTCTAGTTTCACCTGCGGCTTATGCGCAGCACGCTCCGGCACCAGCGCCTACACCGGCTCCGGCTACGCACACCGCGCCGAGCAGCCCGTCAAGCGCCAGCAGCTCCGCTTCTTCGAGTTCGCATAACTCGTCGCCATCGATGCATAGTCCAAGCCCGGCAAGTTCGTCTACGTCGAACAGCAGTCATAGCGGAGGTTTTTCGGGCGGCGGATTTGGTTCAAGCAGCTCTCATGGCCGCGATGCCGAAAGCTCCTCGAGTCGGCGTGAGAAAGAATCGCCGCATGACGCTGCACGAGAATCGAAATCGTCACGCGAAACGTCGAACCGCGAGACCTCCAAACACGAAACGGACAAACACGAAGCGGCTAGCGAAAACAAGCCGGCGCATGATTCGACTTCGGGCGGCGTTGCCAACACCGACGCAAGAAACCGGCGCGATGACGAAAGAGGCGATCACGGCAACGATTCCCGAATCGCAGGTAGTCGTGAACGGGACGCTGCTGGAGAAGATCGCGCGCAGCACAATGGACGCGGCCCGTTAGCCGACAAGCGTCCTGACCCAGCAGGCAAGGCATCTGGAGATTGTGCCAAGGAACCCTGCGCTACTGCCTCTCCTAAAGTTTCCCACGTTGACTGGGTCCAAGGGCGTTGCCAAAGCGGTCCGTGCGAGGCTTGTGCCAAGGGCTCATCACCGAACAAATTTGGATACTGTGTGGCGAATGTTCCAACGGCCAGCTGCGCTTCAGGAACAGTCTGGAACGGCAAAAGCTGCGTGAGCGCAAGTGCGACGGCAGCATCCGCGGCGCCCAATGGAGCGGCGGCACCGCGTGGACCCCAGTGCATTGCCATTCAATCGCAGGTTTTCCAGATCAACACTGACCTGGCGCTGGCCCGACACAAGGTGTTCCTGGCGTGCTCTAAAAACAATATGAGCGCGGATTGCCACTTCGCGGAAATGGAAGAGACGCGACTGCAACAATCGTGTCTGATATTGCAGACGCAAGCCGCGCCCGGATGCAATGGGGCGATACCGGCCTGCATCTGATTTTCAGCGCTTGGGCCACCACATTCGCGGCCACCAGGTCCGTGGTGTTGTCCTTGAAGACGGTGGTGGCGCTCTGGTCGTCGAGCGGCAGCATATGGGCCAATCCCACGGACTCAACACCGGGAATGGCCCCCATGGCATCCGTCATGCGTTTTTGCAGGGGAACGGCTTGATCGACGCTGTATCCAGCCATGTACAGATCGGTATCAACCATCATTTCACTGCGGCTCAAAACCAAACACTGCTACTCAGCGAACGGACCAGTCCGCGCGGACGGCAACCCTGGACGACGTTACGAGCACGGCGCAGATGGCAATTTGCCCTACCAGCAAAACGTCGCGGAAGGTGAGGCGACGCCAACTCTGCCGGTAGAACCCAATTTGACTTTTCCGCGCAGCGGCAGGCCTCGGCTAGCTACAGGCTCATCAACCCAGCGACGATTGCTCTTGCATCCCCGCGCGATCGAGTACGGCTTGAGAAGCCACGGGTTTTTTCTTGAAGGCCTTGCTGACGCGAATGCGCACCAGCCAGAAGACCATCATGAGCAGCGGCAGAAACGTTAAGAACACGAGCATGCCCGTCTTGCGCATGAATACAGGGAAGAGATGCGGGCGCGCCAGGAAAACAGAACCGGAGGCCACGAACCAGGCAAAGCACATGCGCCACAGATGTCGAGCGATGCGTTGCGTGCCGGTAAGACCTCTGAGCATCATGCGGACGTCCCCTACCGCCGAAAGCAGGGCCAACGCGCCAAAGATCAGGAAAAGCGCTGGCGGGAAGCCGAACCTTTTGCCGGTTGGACTGGTGGAGGCCTGGATTCCAAACGTTACTTCAACGACAGCAACCGCCAGGACCACGAGCAGCGCGGCCCAATCGAAGAATCCGGTTTCGCGGCTTCTGTTGCGCACGGTCATCCAGGCGGTGGCAACAAAATAAAAAGTAAGCGTGCCTCCCACGATGTTGCTGGGCTGAAATTTCACCAGCGCCAGCCAGGCTCCGGCGCCGGACATACACAACATGGCGACGACAAATACGCGTCCGGCCAAAGCATGCCAGCGGGAACCCTTGCGGAAGGAGATGGCTACGCCGCCGGAGAGCAGCCCCACGGTTCCGGCGCAAATATGAAGAATGAGTAACGGCGAATATTGCATAATGCTTTCCTTTGCTGACTAGTACCGAATCGATTGCGTGCCGGCGTCCTTCGATCACGCATTGCGCCCGCGGATCCTACGCTCCGCTGGCTTGCTCCTTCCATCGTTGTTCGTTCACGCCCATGAAAAGGAGCCACAGGGTCAGCGCTCCTTCCCCGAGGATGCCCGGGGCCATGTTGTAAGGCGACAAATACTTTGCGAGCGACGGCGACAGAAAAGTCAGCCAACCCACACCGCCAAATGCCATGAGCACGCCCAGAATTCGCGGCAGGAAGGCCGACCTGAAAATCAGGTAGCCGATCAGGAGGCAATAGAACCCGAAAAAGACCAGGTTGTTGATATGAAAGGGAGCGAGATGAAAGATGCTGAGAGTGCCATAGACGCATCCGACAAGGCTGAAGAACGCCGCCAGTAAAGACAGACTCCGGTTCACCGGTTTGAACAGATCATAGAAGAGCAGGGTCACGGCGATATAGCACACGGTCGCGATGAGATTGACCACAAGCCTGCGGTTAACGGAGACCAGGGCAAGTATTCC